>AUXO014216396.1_pt1 | contig 29191 bp, 44 predicted proteins | sample 768731 | NCBI WGS metagenome assembly AUXO01 (sample SAMN02715735, study PRJNA202380) | gut metagenome | biome: sheep rumen | host: Ovis aries | place: New Zealand: Palmerston North
GTCTTCCGTAAGGAATATAGGTTTTCTTTAGTACCCCTATCAAGCCTTATCTTTCAAACTCTTGTAAGAGTTACATATTCTATGTGCTAGTCTCAAGTTAGACCACTCATCAGTTCCACCTTTGCATAATGGTATAACATGGTCTATGCTTGGGTAATAGTTACCTGCAATAAATGTATTGCCTCTATATGTATAATCTTCATAATCACATTTACTACCACATATATAGCATATTCCTTTATCTCTCTTATAGAGTTCTTTTAAAGGTTTATTGCTATGTTGCTTTGCATATTTCTTGGTAGCACACTTGCTACATAGTATTTGATATGAATACTTTGTCATTATTTCATTGCCACATATCTCACAATGTTTATAGTAAATTAAGTTTTTATTTAATTTGTTTTCTATATTCTTTATTTGTTTTATTTTCCAAGTTTCATTTTGTCTTAACATATTATCTATTTTTTGTTGTCTTTGTCTTTGGTTTCTTCTGCTTATTGCTTCTCTATGTCTACAATTAAGACAAGTTGTTATTTTTTTATGTCTTATGCAATTTGCATTTCTAGTAAACACATCGCCACACAATTTGCATTTCAATACTACATTACTCTCACTACCTTTATAACCTCCAATGTATTCTAATGTTGGGTATTTGATAGCAAGTCTTTGTATGTAGTTTTGTTCTCTCTCTTTTAAGCTTTCGCTTTTACAATTAAATATACTCATTTAGTCCTCCCATAGTCCATTAAATAAACACACAAAAAGAGAGTTGGACTAATAACTCTCTTAATCGTTTCGAACCGATTTGTGTGTTTTCCTTTTGCTATACTGGTAACATAGATAAAAAGATTTAGTTTATAAGAGTGATTATATGAAAAAGTCCTATGTTACCAATATAGACTAGGTATGTTCGTTCGTAAGCACTGCTAGGGTAGATAGTAGCCAATTCTAGGTTTTCTATTATATTTTTTGAGGTTAAGATAATAGTGCCTGTCCTACCCTAACACTACTTACGAATTGTAAGTAATGTAAAAAGATTTTAGAGTGCCTCATTTTATCTCTTGTAAGCACCATTGAATAGATATAAAGGTTATCGCTACTATCTAGAATAAAACCTCGCTTATTTTTTAGTTAATTAGTTTTTTATATACCTACTCAATGCTACTTACAAAAGTAAATAGCAAATAAATGTGTAAAAACAGTACATTTTAGAGTTTTCAAAAACTCCATTAGAATAGATACTAGGAGCCACGTTCTCCTACTGTGCCTTTTAGTTGATTTAACAACCTGCTGTCAGCCTTATTAGTCTTTTACCATTTGTAAAAGCGAACATCTGCCGTTTTATTCTATATCTACCCTAATGCAATTCTCGAAAGAACTGCACAATTATAATTTATTTCTTGATAAGGTTTCCATACTCGTCAAAATCATATTCATTTCGTTTGGCTATGTCCTGATGGTGTATTGCTTCGTGGCAATCTTTACATACACCAACTAAGTTGTCTTCATTTAGTGTTATGTTGTCATCATAGACATTCGTGTTGTTTAGTTCTTCTATATGGTGTACTATTCCGGTTCTTCGGTTTTCTTTTGGTATGTAGTCGCTTATTCCATCGACATAAACTGGTTTGTGGCACACAGCACATAGTAAATTTTGTTTTAGCCAAACATTTTTTCTTACTTGTTTCCAAGCCTTGCTATGATAAAAGTCTTTGCGAACTCCATAGCTCATCGCTTTTCAACTTTTTTCTTAGGCTTTACTGCTTTTTCTACCTTTGGTTGTTCTTCTACATATTCGACTAATTCAACTAAATGGTTTGGATTACTTAATAGTTCTTCTGCTCTTTTTCTATCAACTGTAAACTCATGACCTATTGGTAAGTCCTGATTTAATTTAACATCAGTGTAGCTTCTTATTACTCGTAGTTTTGCTTTCATATTTCCCTCCTCATAATTTGATTTATCTTTTATTATTATTTCATCATAACCATCTATGACTTTATTAAACTTAAACCTTAATGGTTTTAGCATTGCTTTTGCAATTTCTTCTGCATTTGAATTATCGCTTTTATAAAATAAAGCATTTTCTCTATCTTTTATTCCTATCTCTTTAAAATATGGTAACTCACATACTACTATTGGTAAGCCACGATATAATGCTTCTTTAAGACTATAACTATCTCCCTCACATATTGATAGTTGAATATACCAGTCGGCTTTTTTCATTAGTGATCCTACATCTAATCTGTTTGGCACATGTACTATGTTTTTATTTTTCCATATTGGGTTTGTTGAGTATTCATCAGTTGTCATTATGTACCAAATATAATTGATACCTAGTTTTTGTAAGGTATTTGCTAGATATAGCATTCTACCACCATCTTTTATTTCAGTGAGTCTTGTTGCTGATAATAAAGTTAGTATTGGTCTATCTTCTTCTAATTCGTATGGGTTTCTACATAATATTGTTCTAGTTATTCCTGTTATTTCTTCAAATGCTTTCTTGTTATATTCAGTTATGCCTATATATGTTATATCAGGTCTATCTTTTGGTATTCCTGGCTTTTCTATTTGATTGCTATAATCAGTATGCAATACTGTGTACTTTTTAGCATCTTCATTTACATAATTAAATATAGATGTGTCCCAGTTTGTAATTATAACTTTGCATTTTATCTTTTGGTCTTTGTGTATATAAACTTTGCAATGCTTTAATAATCTTTGTAATTGCTCGTATGCTATGTTTTTTGTAACTACTGCTATGTCATAGTCTTTATATTTTTTTGCCATCTCATATACATAAGTTTCTACACCACCTATTTTGTGTATGTCTCTTACATAAAATATGTTTGAGTGTTCTATCATCTTTTCCCTCCTAGCCAAAGAATGTATCTATGTCTTCTTGACTTGCTTGTTTTTCTACATCTTCGCCACCTACTGCACTGATTAAGATATTCATTAAACTTACAAAGCTCATTTGTTTCATATCTTCGATTGTTATATTTAATCTTTTTGCTAATGCAATTATTTCGTATTCATCGACAGTCTTGTTGCTACTGTTGGTTTGGGGAAGCTTTTTGTATTCCCCTTGATATGGGAGACACTGCAAGTTCTAATACATCATTAATCCAGGTGCTATCATCAAATAAAGCATCTAAACCTTTTAGAAAGTTGTCATAAGATGCTGTTTGCTTGTCATCACTTTCCACGATCATTATGTAAGATATTTTTAATAACATCTCAAGTAAGCCATCAACATTGTTGATTATTTCTTCTTCAGTGTGTGATGTTAGTGATTTTAAGTCATTAAGCAGACTTCTACCTGTTTCATTTTTGTACTTAAATTGTGTATATGCACTTGACTGCATTGAGTATTCTTTTCCATTTATTGTTACTATTTTTTTCATATTCCCTCCGTAAGACACTGCTTTACCCACGACAAGCCTTGTTGTTTGTGTCTTTCCTTGTCCCCATCTATACTCTTTAATTTTAAAGAGGGCTGTATAGCACACCCTTAAACCCTCGCAAAGAAAAAGCAATGTTTTTCGCATTGCTATATTTCCACGATAATATTGTCTCACATAAAATCTATCATTTTCTATCATCTTTTATTTTTCAGGCATTTCAAAAATTCTTATTTGATAACCTAACATCAATGATTTTATTTTTGTATCTTGTTCTTCATAATTGCCTGTTATAGTTGCATTTATAGTTATGTGTTTTTGTATTTCATCTAATACTTCTAATGCTCGTTGCTCGGTTTTATATGTTCCTATTGTCATTCTTCCGCCTGTTGGTCTATTTGGTATAAAAACAATTCTATTCCCAAAAAGCCCTAAATTATCAGCTTTTATTAAACTTTCTCTATCTTGGCTTCTAATCCAAAGCTCCATATTATCATCTCCTATCTTTGTTTTAATTCTTCTTTTATCTCTTTTAGGTATCGATGTACCTGTGCCTCTCCATAGTTTACTTTTCGGCACACATACGATATTGAGCCTCGCTTTATTATTCTAAAATAGTATATCTTGTCTTTTATGTTTTCAGATTTCTCTAGTTGATTTCGCTTGATATTAAGTAAATGGTTGTAGTCATTTACTATCTTTTTGAGTTCTTCAAGTCGCTCATCAATTCTTTTTTTCTCTTTTGTTGCTAGGTATTCATCAAAGGTGTTGCCTGGTTTCCCACCACTTACGACTTCTTTATCGTACTTTATTGCTTGAGGTTGTGTCCTGGAGAATAGTTCTTCTTTTTCGGCGAGTAAGCGATTATATTTGCATTGCACCTCATAACATTGATTCTTGCATCTTTCGTATTCAATGTATTGTGGTTTACTTCTTGCAATCCAGTCATCAATTTCAGCAATTAAGTTTTCGTTGTCTCGTATGTATTCTTTTAGCTTTTCAGTCATCTTTTCCTACTTTGAGACAAGCACAAATCCAAAACCCTATCAATAATCCAATTATAAAATTGATCGTGCTTATCATCTCCCTATTAGCATAAATATTTTTTCTTTGCTTGATGTGATGTTTTCTTCCAAATCGGTGTCCTTTGTATGGTTTCGGAATAAACCTAGTTTGTAAAGTCGGTTGTGTGCTTTGATTTCTCGCACATAACTTTTAACTTCTCTTGTTACTGGCAAGTCTTTTGCTTTTCGCTCCTTGATTATTTTATAAACAACTTTGTTGAGTTCTTTGCTTGGTATTAAGTAACTATCATATATTTTGGTGCAAGTTCTAGTGTAGGTTATCTTCATTTGCTTTTTCCTCTAAATAATCTAATATTTCGTTAATTTTTTCAGTTATAATCCATTCACTTTCGGAAAAATTAAATCTATATCTTTCGCCTTTTGTTTCAACTTCTTGAATCACTCCACAAAGTTCTTTACCTCCAACTTGAATAAACTTTTTAGGTACTTCATTATTTAATTCATATTTTTTTATATGTAGTTCTGGATTAAAGCCTAATTCTCTTAATTGTTTTTCTAATTTGTACCACTGTTTTAATAGTTTTGTATCATTTATTTTAAATTTCATACTTATTCTCCTTTGCTATTAAGATAATCTATTATTTCATTGATTGTAAATCTGTTTTCCATTATATATCTATAATAATCATCACCAATATCAGTTCTATTTAATGTTTGATCTAGTTTTTCAGGTATTTTCTTTTCTTCTATTATTTTTACCCCATAATTTAGCCAATCTTCGTCAATATGCCAATCAACTTCTTCTTCGTATGTTTCGTTATATAATTTCTCACCTTTTTTTAAACTAAATATATCGCCTGTATCTAATACTTCAAATCTTACTTCTTCTCCATTTGCTATTTTATTTAATAAATCTATTATCTTCATTGTTTATTCTCCTTTTTAAATCTAATAACAACACCATATTCATCATTAACTGGCAAATATATTATTGAACCATTTAATAATTCTTCTATTTGTTTTTTTGTTATATAATATTCTTCCCCACCATATAACCAGTCTATTTTGTTTCTTTTTGTTCCTTTTGGCAACATTATAACTTCCATTACTTATTCTCCTTATCTAAAATCTCTTTTATTTCAAAACTAGGAACATTATAGTCATATTTACCCATTTCGTATTTATTGGCTAGTTCTCTTATTTCTTTTATGATATTATTTAATCTTTCTATTTCTTTGTCTTTTTCTTCTTGGTGTTTCATATCTTGTTCTATTACAAAATCATGTAGTTCTTCTAAACGTGTATAAGAACAACCATATTCATTATCTAACCATCTATCTATTTGTTCCATTCTTTGTTTTTTTAGTTTTTCTAATTCTTCTTCTGTAAGCTTCACTCTTTATCATCTCCTTGTAATATATCTAGTAATTCATCAACACGCCACATAAAAGTTCCTATTTTTAATTTACCTTTTGCCAATTCATCATCATTATAAAAATCTACCGTTTGCTTAGTTAATGTTTTTTTATTTTTATTTATATGTTCTATTGCTTTATCTATTCTTTGTTGTAATTCGTCATAATCTTTCAATGCTTGATCTAGTTGTAAATTTAGATGTTCGTTCTCCTTTTTCAACATATCAATAAAAATTCGTGAACTTTCATAAGCATCTTTATAATTTATTTTCATTTTTTACCCCCAACAATTCCAAAATTTTCCTAGGTGCATCGTGTGTAGTCGTATAAATAAACTCGCACCCATATCGTTCTTTCATAGTCGCCATGACTTTCATCAGCACGACACCTTTAACCTGTGTTCTTTTGTTTCGCCAATTAATCAAGTCGCTCGTGTGTCTTATCTCATCATCTTTGATTAAAAATATAAACCTCTCGCACCCAATTTCGCGTGCCCTCTCGATTTCTCTTTTTATTCTTGCATGTTGGCTACTTTGACATAAGTTGTTCGCTATCTCCAGGGTGTTCGCTTTCAAATCAATAATAACCTTGGTTGAATCAATCAACTTCACATCGCCAGCATATAACTTATTCCGAATCCATTTAATTCCACGATCATCAAAGTAGCTCGTAACATACTCATCTTTTTGGTTTCGTGTGTCCATCTCAATAATCATTTAAAATCCCTCTTATTCTATTGAATTAATAATTGTCGGCTCGATTGCTCTGTCTTCTCTTATTTCATGTCCTTTGCCTTGCAAACAAAGTTTGACATCTTGATAAATGTTGTTATACATCTCTTGTTTCATAACATTTGGCTCTTGTTCCATCGCCCAGGCTAGAGTTCCAAGGAATGCTCGATAAAAAGCAGTGTCTTCAAGTTCCCAATACTTATCTTTGTTTATTGGCTTGCCACGATACTTCTCACTCAACCAATTAATATAATCAATGTCGTGGCATCTATCGTAGTGATCTTCTTGTTCCTGGAGCGACAACCTCTTACCACAAATGCTGCAATTAATAAAAATGTCGGCTGGTGTTACTTTTTTTTCGCCCACCTTTTTTAAAAACTTTGTCAAATAACTAATTTGGGGGATGTATTGACCATAGGTTTCGCTCTGCAAGTGTTCTTCAAATCTTTTGTTGACCTCACTATTGTCATAATCCTTGAGTGCATTAAACCACTCATTCGTTTTAAATTCATCAATAATAAAACTTTGATAATATGATTTCACTCTCAACATAAAAGTTTTAACCTCACTTTTTGTCATTGTTCCTCATCCTCCTTACTAGCCCACTCATCTAACATGTCATACAAGCCTTGATTCGGCGAAACATATTTTTGCTCGCTTTTCTTTTTGTCATTTTTAACCCAGTATCTCAACTTGGCTTTCCAGTTCTTTACACCATCCCAACCGATGCTTTCATAATAATCAAAAAAGTTTTCACAATCGAAGTGGTCAAATCCATTTTCTAAACAATACGACTGGATTTCTTCGAGTGTGGGTGCATTATACACACACTCCTTTTCATATTCCTTTTCTTTTTCTATTTCCTTTTCCTTTTCCTTTTCCTTTTCCTTTTTAAGGTTGTTTTGGGTTGTTTCTAGGTTGTTTCTAGGTTGTTTTTGGGTTGTTTTTTGTGCATTTTTATTACCGATTGGAGCACCACCCTTTTTACCATTTTCAACACTTGCGACATATCTTTTGTTAGCATAATCTACATTTGGTTTTATTAAAGTAAATATAGATTGAGCTATTGGAGACAACACTTTTTCTTTGTTGTCAAAATAATATTCGCAAATTGCCATTATTATTTCATCTCTTAAGTCTTTATCTAAATCTTTAAGAGAATCATATAAACTTCTATAAAATATAAAACCATTCATAATAACCTCCCATTAATCTAGGAAGTTATCATCTATCTCTACAACTCCCTCAAATTCCTTAAAATTGTCGACTGGTGTTTTATCAAGTTTTTTTATGTTTGGAACTTTAATGTCGTTTAGCTTGTCTAGACTTCTAAAGCCCAACAACTTTGTAGCAAGTCCTATTGTGCCATCTTGTTTTTCAAATTCTTCTTGACCGAATTGTGCAGCACACTTCAAGCCCTTTAGTTGTTCCCATTTGCCATTAGTATCAAACTTAAATCCTTTGTTTGAGTTCTCTAAGGCAGTAATAAATCCTTTTAAAAATGACAACTGATCATTGGCTAGTGATAAGTATTTCACTCCACCATTAGGCCATTTTTTGTTTTGGCGAGTGTCATTAGCATATAAGTTGCTAAAAAATCTTGGTTGTTTGTCATCTTTAGTTGTATCAACCTCAACCTTTAATGATGTCTTGTTACTCATTTCGCTAGTGTATTCATAAGCATTGACTATCTCGACAATGTGTCCTCCACTTTCTAAAGTTTCATATTCTCCAAATTCTTTTGCTTCTGCTTTATTAAATTCATTTAAATCAAAATTCATAATTGTTCTCCTTTTCTTCTAAAATTTCTAATATAATTTTGTCTAGTTCTAATTGAGATTGAGTAAATTCGCTATTGCTTTTGTTTGTTAGCTTTTGCTCTTTCTCAAACTTTAATAAATCATTTATTTCAGTTTCGTGTTTTTTTATTTGCTTTTTCATTTCAACATTATCAAGTAAAATCATTATTGAATAAGTCAAAATGATAATAAGTATGGTGTAAATAAAAAACCTCTCAGCTCTACTCATTTGCACCACCAGTTTTATCTAATTCGTAGTATTCTCTAACGACCTTATCAAAGGCTTTCAAATCGTTTTCCATTTCTTCATCTTCAAACATTCCAAAAGGTGTTTTAACACAATCACTACCATTGGTTTTAAGTCTGAATATATACTTGCCACCCTCATACATTGCTCGAATGCAGATCGTGAACATGCCCTGGATGTTTACTTTGTCATCTAATAACTTGCCGATGGTCTTAGGTTTTACATTTCCCTCATCATCTGAATCCTCATGCATTATTAAATACACAGTCTTACCACCTTGAATATTCTTTATTCCGTTGATTAAATTAAAGAAGTTGTTACCTATTTCGTTGTATTTATCAAATCCTTTAATGTTTGTCTTTGCCATAAATTCGTTTGTTATAAGATAGTTGGCATCATCTATAACTATTGTTTTTTTCTTGCAGTTTTCGATTGCCTTTAGTATCGTTGCATAGTCATCGCATTTCGGTGCATTAATATCGCTTTTAAATGGCAATGGTTTACCAAGCACATTAACAACTGCGACTTCCTCTCTTGTAAAATTTCTTAATGAAGTGCTTTTGCCACTTCCTGATTTTCCGATTAATAATATTGGTACACTATTCATATTTTTTGCCCTCCTATTTTCCAATATTTTGACAACCTCATCTTTCAAATAAGGTGTCTTTATAATTTCATAATTTTGTATGTTTTCGCTCATATACACTATGAACATTTCTTCAATTTTTAGGTTGGTATATTTCTCTACCAAAAACCTATAAATACTTAATTGTAAGTAGTAATGATTTATAGTTAAATCTTTTATGTCATTTAAAGGTATTTTCATGGCTTTAGCGAACTTTTCTTGCTTGCCACTATCGTTGTAACCACCCAAGTATGAATTGGTCTTATAATCGACTAAAACGAGCCCACCAGTCCTAATATTTATAAATAAATGGTCTATTGCACTGGCGATGTCGTATTCATCTGAGCCAACCACAAACTCGGCAGCCAAATGTTTTAATATTCCATCATAGTCAAATTTGAAGTTTTCTGCTTGTTGTTGTATAATTTCATTAGCTTGAATAAATTGTTCTGAATTATCAAAGGCATCATATTTAAAGTCTTCGAGCGACCATAAACATTGTGCATAGTCATGACAATTTGAGCCTTTTATACAAGCGAATTTGTTTTTGTATGACCATTCATCGAGTACTTGTTGAATGGTTTTTTTGTCTCTTGTTGCAACCTTATCAGCCATCTCTTGTGCATTAAATTCGTTGGCATATTCTTCTATTAATCTTGTTACTGACATCCCAACTCGTTTACCTTTATACTCATAATGGTGGTCTTCAGCAAAAAACTTAAAATCGCCAAAGGCTTTATTTAATTCTTCTAGCATTCATTTCCTCCATCATTTTATATTTAAATTCAGTTTGTTTGTCTTTGTAACAATAATGACCACACCAATCGCAAAACACACGATCAATTTTGTTCCCAAAAACTATCGAATGGCCACAATCACATTTAATAGTTAAGTCAGTTATTACTCTATGTTTTAATCTCAAATCCTTATTACTAATCCAGTTATAAGTTCGAGTGGAATCAAATCGGCGATTGTAAATATCAGTTGCGTAACTCATCCTTAACACATCCTGTTAGTTTGTTGTTGTAGTCGATTTCGTACTCTAAGGCATTCAAAATATCAATTAAGCAAATCATATCTTTGTTGTTGAAATACTCCTGGATGTACTTAAAGTCCCACGCATTCAAGTCTTTCAATTTTATATAAATCTCATCCATTGTTTTTTGACCTCGCTTTTTTTAAATTAACTTTAAGTCTTCTGATTTCGTATTGGTCTTCGACAATCATTTCTTTAAGTGCAGTTATTTCGTTTTCTAAAGAATTAATCTTCTTTTTTAGTGTTATGTTTGTTGGTTTTTCTTTTTCGTGCCTCGCAACATACCTTTTTAGTTTCTCTATCATCCTTAATAACCTCATACATGTATTTAATTGAATAAACTACACAAAATAAAATTAAAACTATAACAAATACACCAACACAAATAACAAATGCTTTTAATAATAATTCAAGTAATTGTAATAAACTCATATTTTTCCCTCCACTATATCTTTTACAAATTGCTTAGCACCATCGCTAAGTTCTCCATATTTCTTTTCTCGCTCCAAAAATTTATTTAGATCGTGCTTGTCTTGTTGATAGTAACTATCAATAGTTTTTCGCATGACTTCATTTGCAGCTTTAAGCTCTTTATTTTCTTTTTTTAGTTCTGCAAGCTCCATATATAAAGTTCGATATTCGCTCATGTTTCCTCCTATTTACATAAAAAGTATTGTTGACCATCCTCATATACTGGGATGATTAAGTCTTGAGAATATAAATGATTAATTTCTTTTACAAACTTCTCTTTATCATTTAATCCTTTTGATTTTTTAGCTAAGTCATAAGCTAATACTATTTCCTCTTTCAGGGCTCTTAATATTGCAGCCCTCATTTTATTCTTTGTCATTTTTCTTCCCTCATTTCATTCCTAACCTTTTTTTGACTAGCCAGGTTAAGGCTACTTTTGTTTTGCCACTTGGATTTAAGTAACCAAGTTCTTTTGTTTCGATTTCAATAAACTCATTGATTTTCTTCAATGCTGCTACATAACTCATCCCTGGAATTAATTTTTGTAAATCCCTTGCAGTTATGTATTGTTGCTTTAAGATTTCTTCAGTGGTTTTCATAATTCCTCCTTAACATTTTGTTAAGTTATTTAGTATAAAAAAACATTTCAATTTTGCAGTTAAATAGTTTTGCTAATGCTACCATTTGACTTGCTTTAATTGTATCAGCATCTTTTTCATACTTAATGTAAGTTGGTCGACTTACCTTTAATTTACTACAAACTTCTTCAATCGTAAGCCCTGCTCTATTTCGCTCAGCTTTGATGTTGTTTGCAATTTGTTTGCTGTCCAAATCCATTCCTTACCCTCCTAACTTTCATATTCATTATAACTTAACATTTTGTTAATGTCAATATATTTTTTAACTTTTTGTTAAGTTTTTTATTGTTAATGTTAAAATTTGTTATATAATAAGGTAGAAAGAGGTTTAAGTAATGAAAGATGAAAAAATGTATTTGGCAACTAATATTAGATATTTAAGAGACACAAAAAATGTAACTCAAAAACAAATTGCTAACTATTGTAATAAGTCAGAGGTAGCTGTTAGTTATTGGGAAAATGGAAGTCGTGAGCCTAGTGCAGTAGATTTAGGAAAACTATCAAGCTTTTTTAATATACCAGTTGATGATTTGTTGTTAAAAGATTTAAGATTTGATAATGCTGAAATTGTCGATGCCATTTTTAGTGGCAAAGTACCAGTTCTAGGAACTATTAAAGCTGGAATACCAATTGAAGCCCAGCAAGACATTGTTGGTTATGTAGATATACCAAAAGAATGGTCTAAAGGTGGCAAAAAGTATTTTGCTCTTAAAATTAGTGGAGATTCGATGTCTCCAAAATATTTAGAAAATGACATTGTTATCTTTGAACAGACACAAGATATAGAAAAAGTAAACAAAAAAGATTGTGCTGTTTTAATTAATGGGAATGATGCGACATTCAAAAATATAACCATTTCAGATGATGGAATAACTCTAGTTCCTTTAAACATCAATAATAGTGATGGCTTTTTGCCTAGATTTTATGATAAAGAGCAAATTGTAAAATTGCCTATTATTGTTTTAGGTGTTGCAATAGAAAAGAGGACAAAACTATGATTTATAAATCAAAAAAGGCGACTAAAGATGGTCGCTCTTACTTTTTTAGAATAAAGTATCGTGATGTCTTGGGGGTGCAACATGATTATAGTTCGCCAAAATATCTTACAAAAAAAGAGGCTTCACTCGAGGAAGCCAAATACAAATTAGAATTATCTAACACAAACAATAATTCAAGCAATGTAACTTTAGATCGTGCATTTGCTGAATATATAAATAGCAAAAAAAGTCAGATAAAACCTCAGTCGATTTTAAAAAGCCAAAACCAATATAAATATATTAGCTGCATAGGGAATGTAAAAATAAATAGTTTGAATTACTCACATATTAAATTATTAAAGAACAACCTTGACAAGTATAATATAGCAGTTGAATATAAAAACAAAATTTTAGGGCTTTTTATCAGAATAATAAAATTCTCTAATCGTTGTTATAATACTCAACTCCAAATAATCAATTTAGTTGACAGGTATAAAAACCTTGATTATAAAAAGCAAGAGATGAAATTCTTTACACTTGAAGAATATCAAAAGTTTCGTGATGTTATTGATGACAATGAAAAAAGATTGTTCTTTGACTGCTTGTATTTTTTAGGATTAAGAAAATCTGAAGCATTCGCTTTAACTTGGAATGATATAGACTTTAAAAAAGAAGTTGTCGAGGTCAATAAACAAATAACTCGTTTTACTGGTCATAGTTGGTCGATATCGGCTCCAAAGACGCAAAATAGTACAAGAATATTGCCAATTCCAAAAGTCGTTCTAGAGGGCTTAAAATGGCAAAAAAAGGCATATTCAAAATATAACAACTTTAAATCAAATTGGTTTGTATTTGGAGGTGTTAATCCTCTTGCTCCATCTACAATAACTGAATGCAAAAATAAATATTGTAAATTAGCTAAAGTCAAGCAAATACGAATCCACGATTTCAGACATTCATGTGCTAGTCTTTTAATCAACAAAGGTGCTAGTATTCAGCTAGTCAGTAGATACCTCGGTCATGCCAATATAAATATCACTTTAAAAACATATACTCATCTTTATAAATCAGAACTCGAAAACATTAAAAATGTACTCGACCAAATAAAAAACTAGGTTTATTCCTAGTTATTTTTTGCCAAAAAGTGTGTTTCGCAGTGTGTTTCAAAAATCACACTTGTTGTAAAATAAGGGCTAAATAATCAAATGGTTGCCCCGGTTAGATATGCAATATCATTTCGGTCAACTTCTTTTGCTTTATTTCATTATATCATATTTAATCTCATTTTATCTCATTTAATTCAATTTTATGTAAAAGTGTGTTTGAAAGTGTGTTTCATTTTGGCACAAAAAAAAGACTAGGTTTTACCCTAGTCCTATTCTATCTCTAATATATTGAGGTTTAATGATTAATGCACCATTGCTTGTTCTTTTACCATAATATTCTCTTTCAAAAGACATTAATATATCTCTTATTCGATATAAGTTGGCTTTACTTATTTTGCCACTTTCATTTTCTTCTATCATTTCATTGGTTATTGCTAAAAACCTATCCTTATCGTATGCCTCTATTCTATGCAAATAATCGTGTGAAGTGCATTGCCTTAATATAGCACCATTTTCAATGGTTTCTTTACCACCTAATCTTTTGGGTACTATTAAATGATGAAATGATAGTTCTTGTGGTTTGGTAAAAGTGTAACCCATAAAGTCATAACCTAATTGTCTAATTTTATACAAATTAATCATTTCTAACGTTATTGTTTTCATTTTTCCTCGTATTTAATCAAATTATTAATATCTGTTGTCATAGTAATATTTGCCTTATCGCCATCTATAAACTCTATTATATAGTAGTCTAGTGGTTCTTTTAATGTTACCTTATCGCCTACTTTTAGACTTGGTAATAGTTTAACATAGCCATCTACATTTGCTATCCAGTTATTATCGGCTACTTTGTGCCAAGTGTAACCATCAGCATCAAATTTTTCTAGATCATTGTAGTAACCTAGTTCTGCAAATCCTAAAATTGCACCTTTTAAATTTGGCTCAGTTCTTATTCTTAATTTATTTTTGATTACTTGCAACTGGTCTCTAGTTTCATCTCTTTCAACTGGCTTTGTTTTTTCGATAGGTTGATAGTCATATTTTTCAGGATCTTCATAACTACCACCTATTGGCTTTAAACCTAAATGAAGATGTATTCCAGTAACTTGACCTGTCGCACCAGTTAAACCAATGCAAGTGTCATGAGTTACCTTGTCGCCTTTTTTAACATAAATTGTTTTTAAGTGAGCATAAAAAAGTTGCTTCTTAATTCGTGGGTATTGTATGTCCATATAATGACCATAGCCTTTAGCATTGTAACCAACTCTTGTAACAACTCCATCTTCTAAAGCATATTGTTTCCAGTTCTGCTTATTAGTTCCATAGTCGCAGCCTGAATGAAATTGTTTTTTCTTTGTTACTGGATTAATTCGCTCGCCATAAGGCGAAGTTATATACCAATCATCTCGCTCAAAAGTTCTTGTTGCTAGTTTCATTTTTAGCCTCTTTCTTCATCTTCAATTTTGTCGACATTTTTTTGATGCTGAGTTCCAAAATAAAAAGCAATTATAGTTATAAAAATGTTATGAAATTCTGGTGTCATTTTGTCTAAAAATGTTAATACAATATATGCCAAAGTCATAAAGACTGTAACATAACTTTTAATGTCATTCCAAGCTTTTTTCATACTATTCCTCCTTTACATTTTTTAGTGTCAACCTCTCCCCCACTTGCTTTGTTTTGCCTTAAATATAAGGAATTGTTGGGTTTTACACTTGTTTTTTTAAAATGTAAGTTTTGCTAGCAGTGGAGTAGTTGTCATCTACTTGACAAATAGTCAATTATTTAATCTTTATAAAAGTAAATATTAAGGCTATCAAACCACCAATAATTGCTGCTGCTATTGTTCTTGAAAGCCACTTGTTTTTATCTTTTAATTCGGCAATGTCTAGTTTGTTTTGAGTTGCTATTATAAAAGCCTCATCTGCTTTGTTTTTTGTGCTTTCTAAATCGCCATTTATCTTGCTTTCTATGACTGCTACTCTTATCTTAAGTTCTTCAAGTCCATTTAAAACTTTTGCTTGAAAATCTTTCTCCATTATTTCCACCCTACTACCTTTCGTATGTATATGTAATTTTGACTTGAATTAGTTTGAACTGCACCATTACTTGTTATATATACATAACCACCATTGCTTGGAACTAATTGGTTGTCATTTGTAACTGTATATTTTGTCCTTCTTATGTAAGTCCCTGTGCCTGCCTCAATTTCACTTAACATAAATGTGTGTCCATTTGTTATTACTCCCTCGAGTTTAACATAAGCACCAGCCTGTCCATTGTTATCTCTACCAAATATTTCAATATATTTATAAGAAGTAATATCAAAAGTTAAGCCCAAATCAGTATCAATCTGGTCATCCAGTGTAATTGTTCCATTGTCTCCGTTGAGACTTATATCTTCAAATAAAACTCTTTGGCCATATGCTCGGCCATTGTTTATTGTTACACCCCACATTGGAGAGGCTCCAAAGACTGTCATATAACCTGCTATAACACTAAAACCATTCATATTTAAGTCGTTTGGATTACTTGTAAGTTGTACATGTATGCCCTGCCCTGTATCAATGTGCAATTCAATCATTCTATATATAAATTGCATATCTGTTGCAGTTACTTGCCCATCGCCGTCAATGTCGTACTCTAATTCCTCCATTGGTGTCAAAGTTCCTGTGCCATCCAAGTAATTCTTGACTTTTAAGTAGTCGCTTATATCAAAGTTATATTTTGGATAAGCCTGTGCTGCTATGTAGTTTGTACCACTTGGCGATTTAGTTATTTCATATCCACCTATAGCACCACTACTTGCTGTTATCTCTCCACTTATTTGTGCATTACTACATTCTAAGTTGCCATTAGCATCTACATTGAAGTGTTCACTTGAAATAGTTATATTATTTGCTGTAAGCCCTAAATCTCCACCACTTATCATATCGGCTACTAAGTTTGAGACAGTAAATTTTTGCATGTCCATTGTACCGTTTATTTGCCAAGCACTATTGAATGTGCCACTGATTCCATTTTGACTAAAACCTATTCCAGCACTATTTATTCTGATAACATTTGTTGCTGTTTCTTTTGGTAGTCTATCAACTATCAATATTTGGTTTCCATCCATTATTACATAAGAATTGCCTAATACTGCCATTATGTTTTGTGTAGCTGTTGCTAACTCTCCCTCAAGCATTGAGACAGTCTCGCTATTTACTTCATTTACTAATTGTGTGGTGCTTGATGATATTCCACTTAATAGATTGCTTAATTGATTAGTAAAGTTGCCAAAGGTTAATTCTATGTATTTATCTAACAAGCAATCGTATGTATAGCTTAGCAAGTGTGTAGTAAGGTTTATTCCAAGCTTTTCATCTATTACCTCTATTGTGTCTCCTACATCACTTATTCGCTCTAAATTAGCACTTAATGTATAACTTACTTTAGGTATTGAATTTGCATCTACATAAGCCTGTCCTTGACTTCTTAAGTCATCTATTAAGGCTTGGTTGTATTCGGCTTCAGTTTCATAATCTTCAGGATCAATCTCACTTTGGTCGAAGTTTACTGACTTTGTATAAGGTATATCGTATTGAATGCTACTTGTTAAGTATGTTTCAGGTAGCAATAAACCATCTTGTCCTACTGGTAGTAATTTTGTTACTACTGCATCCCAGTTGTAGTCTACTGAGATTTCTTTTAGGTTTTTAGCATATCTTACGACTACTCCATTATCTGCACCTATTGAGGCATTTACTGATACATTCCAGTTATCTCTTACTAGGTGTCCTCCCCATCGTTCAACTACTACTTGCCAAGCCTCGTATAATGTTTTTCTTACACATCTATAAGAATTAGTGTTTGATATATCACTTCCTACATTAAATGGGCTTGGATTATCAGTAGCATTGTTTAGTTGTTGCATTGCTTGGTTACCAGTTTTATTTACTACAAATGTATCTTTAATAAGATAGTTATTTGCATCGTAACTTATATGTTTTGCCTTTAATGATATCTTTTTTCGTGTTTTAGTTACATTTGTTATTCTGAATGCTTGGTCGCCTTGAGGTGTATTGGCTACCAATATTCTATTTGGTGTTAAGTCTTCTACATAATCAAGCGAACATTCTAACTCCAAGTAAAAAGAGCCGTTGTCTTCTTTAAAGACATAAGCTCTTGTTGGAATTATTATTTTGTCGCCATTTGTTAAGTATGTTGTATCGGTTGTACTAAATAATTTTATCATTACAACCACCTCTTATATTTGCTTATTGTTGCACTCGTAAAGCCACCATTTAGACTTATAGTGTTTTCTCCTGGCTGCAATCTTAAATTGTTGTAGTTGCCTGTTACTTGCCTATTTCTTAATTGGCTTGTATTTGGATCGTATGCTTCCATAGTTTCAGTATCTATTGTTATATCGTTATATGTAGTCATATCTAGGCTTAATATTTGACTACCATTAAGGCTTACACCGACTATTCCATCGCCTACTATATTTATTATTGGCTTTGAATAAATATTCCCATCGTTGTCTATAATTGCTTCATTACTTCCTTTTTTCAATGTTGATACATCTAAAATAAAAGGCAAGTTATCATTTTCTTGGCTTATATTAGTTTGGTCTTCATAACTTACTGCATTTAATATTGCATTTAATTGCTCTATAAGTTCTGCATTTGTTATTTGTTCTTCGATTGGTACTTCCAATATATAATATGCAGTAACATTGTTAGTTGATAACCAATTTTTTATTCCATCTGTATTTTGAGTTGCTAATTTGTTTTCAGGTATTTTTATTCCTATAAGCGAAACACTTACTGGTGTAAACATTATTCCTGTTTCATCAGTATTCCAAGTTTGAGTAGTTATTGCATTAAAATGGCTACAATATCCAGCCGAACGAAGTGCAATACCATTTTTTGCAAAATAGGCTCTTGCATTTGTTCCTAAATCAGTATAACCAGTCCAACTTTCACTACCATTTAAAACAACTTTGCCTATATATGCTTTTTTATACCAATTTTCCCCACTCTTGTATATGTAGTCTTGATATGTTCCTATTTTACATAGTTCTATTGGTGTAAAGTATGGAGAATATGTTGTGGCATTGCCTTTTTCTAGTTGTAATTCAAGTCCTTGGACATAACTTAAATCTATTCCCCCAGCTTTATAAACAGTCCATCTTAAATACTTAGTATTAGAAGTTGTTGTTATAGTTTTACTTTCACCTGTCGTTTCAATTCTTGGGCTTATAAAATTTTTATTTTCATCATATTCGTAAATTCTAAATAATGATGAAGTATTTAAAGACATTGTGTATTTAGTATTTGGAGAAACAAGTATGTATTCAGTTCCTCTCCAATTTCCTGTTGCAGAAATTTCGGCTCCACTACTATCTATTCCACCTGCTTCACTATTTGTAAGATTTATTAAGTTCTTACCTAAATTGATTTCGTATTCTTGTTCTTGGTGTGGTGTGTATGGTGTTGCAGTTGTCCCATAACTAATCATTATATCGTGATTATAAGTTGTTCCATAACCTGCCAATAAATTAAATAATATATAAGCACAATTACTATTTAAAGTTAATGTTCCATACCCTTGAGGTATATTTGTTCTTGATATAAATGTTCCATTAGAAGTCCATTGTGTATAATATGCTTGACTAGGTGCTTTAAAATAATAACTTTCACTAGGGTTTACATAAATAGGGTTTTTAGAACTTAATATATCACTTCTAGTTTGCCATACACCATTGTCATTGTAATAACCTAAAATTGTTTCTTCATCCCATAGATTTATTCCACATACCTTTATTGTATTATCTCCAGTTACTACTTGTACTTCTACTGGATTATCTGGTGTTGGTTCGCTTGCTTGATATGTATTTCCTTTTAAGCCTATCTCTAGTGGTGCTACTCCAGTATCATTTAAAGTCATTTCTTCGGCTTGTGCTGTTACATATTCTGCTTCTATTTCTACTGGTGTTTCAGTTACTGGATATTTAAAAGGTTGACAATGTATTCTAATTGTAGCAGTTCTAAACTTCACTAATTTATCATAGTCTATTTGGTCTAATATCGTAAAATTATAATACTTATCAGGCTCATCACTAAAAACTATTGTTCCTTTTTGGTTAAAAAAGGCGATTATATCGTTAATATCATAACTACCATATAAACCTATTGTTAAGGCTTTATCGTATGCTGAATAGCCTAATTCAGTGATAATATCGCCATCTCTACCATCTATTGTCTCTTTTTGATTTCTCATCAATGTTTTGCTTATTGGTGGCAAGTCTTTTATTGCTAATCCTGGTATTGTTAAACTATTGATTCCATTTATTATTACATAATATCTCATGAATACACCTCATTTTCCACTGTCTTTATAACAAACTTACCTACTTCTCTATCATCCAACTCTATCTCCATATCTTGTAAAGCTTCTTTTACTGCTCTCGCCATAAGTTGATAGTTTGTTTCATAAGTAAGTGTTGGATTTATTGTTGGATTTAGTGATGTCTCTATTCCACTTGCTAAACCTTGCATTGCATCGTTTACTTGTTTACTTGTATCTTCTATTCCATCTAAAATACCCTCAGTAACACCCTCGCCTACATAAACTCCGACTTCATCTCGCATTAATCTTGATGGCGATTTGATACCAAAGAAGCTCTTAAATGAGCCTACTATTTTATCTTTTACTGCTTTTACTTTTTCAGTAATAAACTTTGTTATATTTACAAAGCCATTTAAAATACCTTTTACTATGTCAGTACCTAATTGTAGCCAATTTGTTTCAGTTATTATTTTCTTAAATGTATTGAACAATGACTTTATCAATGTCGGTCCGACTGATACTAACTTACTAAGCATTTCAGGGCTTGTTAAGGCTTTTACTAAACTTGAGATTAGTTTTGGCACTGCCTCAAGTAGTTTTGGTATTGCTTCAATTAATCCTGTTACCAAGTTTATTATCAAATCAATTCCAGTTGATATAAACTCTGGCAAGTTCTCTAGTATCGTATCTATTAAAGCAAATACTAGGTTTATTGCTGTATCAATGATCGTTGGTAGTGATTTCATTAAACCTTTTGCCAATGCCTCAATAATCAATATTGCTGCTTCAAGTATCTTTGGTAGGTTTTCTCCAATGAATGTTACTATCGTATTTATTAAACTTGAGACAGTATCAGCGATTCCATCAGTATCACTTTTTAACATCTCTAACAAGTTATCAATTAAATTTGTTACTGCATCTAATAATTGAGGTAGCAAGTCAATTAACATTGTTACGACCTGTGGTAGTAATTCACTAATTAAATCAGTCAAGCCACTCAATATATCAGGTGCTAAGTCCTTTATTGCTTTACTTACATTTTTTAAAACATTTAATATTGCTTCGCTTAAAGCTTCAGGGCTTCCACTACCATTTAAGAAGTTATCAAATGCTGCTTTCATTTGAGTTACACTACCACTAATAGTTGAACTCATATCTTTGCTTGCACTTCCTGCTATGCCTTGCATTTTTACATAATCAACTAATGCTTGTTCCATATCGGCATAGTTACCCATGACAAGTTCGGTTGTTTCTCCATTTGCTTTTCGCCATTTGTTTACTTCATCAATGACTTCTTGCATTCCCTCTTTACTACCTTTGACACCTAATCTTAGGTTATCAAGCATAGTATAGTTGCCTCGCATTACTGCTGCAAATGCACTTTGTACTGCATCTTGACTTGCTCCAGTAGCAGATACTATATCAGCCTGTGCTTTTAAGATGTTATCAGATAAATTGGCTGCTGCTTCACTATCGCCACCTAAAGCATTTTTTAATCCTACTGCATAGGTATTAACTTGGTCATAATATTCAGTTGCACTTAAACCTAATGACTTGTAAGCCTGTGCTGCATTCTTCTCTACAGTCTTAAAGCTATCTCCAAATAACTTTTGTGAGCCTTTTTGTGCTTTCTCTAAATTCGCATAACTCTTTACTCCTGCTGTTATTGCTCCGACTAATGCTCCACTTAATGCTCCTGCTACTTGTAACATTTTCTTTGATACTTCTAATGCTACTTCGCCAATTTTCTTTAAGGTATTTTTTAAACCACTTAAGTCAATTTTGCTTTGTTGATTTAACTGGCTATTCATACCTTTTAAAGCATTTTCAGTCTTGGCTATTTCTAAACTTAAAGCATTATAACTTTCTTTTTGTTGGTCGGTTAATTTGTTATAATCGCCCATTTGTCTTTGTGCTTCTTTAAGTGTATTAAGTTTATCAGTTGTTGCTTGTATGTTCCTACTTAATACTTCTTGTTTTTGTGCTAATAAGTCAGTATTCTTTGGATCTAACTTTAAAGCTTTATCTAAGTCTTTTAGTTCGCCATTTAAAGCATATACTTGCTTATCTACACCTTTTAAAGCATCTTGTAGTTTTGTGGTATTCCCACCAATATCGATAATAATTCCCTGTATTTTTTTACTAGCCATTTTTAAACCTCCTTTTGAATACTAAAAAAGACTACCGATTAAGTAGTCCTTTGTACTACTCACAAAGAGTAGTTATGCTGATATGTTCTTTTCATATACTGCATCAAAGAAACCATTGTATGCAGCTGTGTTATTATCAGTTTTTTCCATTGATATTCTAACTGCTCCATCAGTGATTCTTGCACTTGCAGTGATATTTAAAGTTTCAGTTACTGGTGTCTTAGTTGTTTCAATAGTTTGTGAGCCAATGTTTGGTCTTTGTGCTTGAACACAATATAACCAATGTCTCTTGTTAGCTTTGTCGCCATCGATTGTGAAACCTAAAGCAAAATCGCTAATAGTATCATCTGCACTCTCAATGAATGCACCATTGCTGTCTACTACTTGTCCTAAGATATCAGCTTTAAATTGATTGTTTACTAATGCCATTTCTAATGAGCCAGTATAACCTTGATTAGAAAAAGCATTGAAGTATTTTGTATTATCGGCATAGAAGTCTGCACTTTCTCCTGCAGGATCTAATGAAAGATTTACTGCTCCTGGCATTGCAAATGGTGTTCCATAAGTTATTGTTGGGTTGCCATTTGTATCAGTACCATAAGTGATTTTTGCGATGTGTACTTCTTTTAAACCGAACTTTACTTTGTTTGCTGAAGTTGGTGTTGGCATAATTATTCCTCCTTATATTTCATAAAAATTGTGATATATTCTTTCTTCTTCATCCCATACCTCATCACTTTTGTTATATGGGATTTCATTTGTAGTTAATAAGTCCTCGATGTTTTCTTCTAATGTAGGGTTTTTAATGCTAGTAACAAGTTCTATCTCATACTCGTATGGTCTATAGTATGTTATGTCTTCAGCTTTAAATGTCTCTGGTGCAGTTTCACGATATACAACAAATGGTGGTGTTATACTCTTGTCGTTATCAAAGTGGTCGTATGCTACTGGAATATTTAAAGTTTTTAATAAATCATAAATTGTTTTATGTTTCATTATTTACCTCCGTTAGTGATAATAGTTTCTACTCCCTGTTGATATTCTTTGACACATTTTTCTTCAACTGGTGCTATGTGTACTTTAGGGGTTGTTCTGCCACCATTTCTAGTGGCATGTGGCTTTTCTAAAAGATGTGTTAGTTGATAGTTGGTTGCATTATGAATAACACAATCAACAAATCCTCGACCTTTTGTTGTCGCTACTCGCCATCCTTTAGCATAGTCTCCAGTTCTTTTTGGGCTTGTATGTTTTAATTCATTCGCACCCTTTTTCGCTACCTGTTCGGCTTCTAAAGTTATTGCATCTTGAATATCATAGGCATAGTCATTTAATATCTTGCTTACTTCTAAAATTCCTTTGACTGCCATTAATTAACACCAATTTTCTTGGCACAAACTAAAACGATATCAAACTTGTTCTTAGGGTCTATTGTTCTAATAACTTGATATCGTGTGTTGTTCCATTCAATTTCGTTTTGTCCACCATAGTTAAGTCGCTTGATTACAAGTTCCATACTTGGTGTTAAACCATTCATTGTTGCATTATAAAACTCATTTGTTCTTACACTTTGTTTCTTGGCATAACATTTCGTGGTAGTAGAGGAAGATACTATCTCATTACCGATAGCATCTTGCCCTTGTACCTCGTTAATTAAATAAATAATTTCACTATATTCCACTTGTGATATATTCCTTTGTGTGTCTTAATACATCTTTTTGTAATTGATAAGACTTGTCATATAATTCACTATTTACTACATCTAAAAACGATAACACATAAGTTATTATCGCTGTTTGAATTAAACTATCAGGATTATTAACTAATGTATCGACTATGCCGATACTCTTTAAATCTAACTTCGCTGCTTCAATCCATGTTGTTATCATAGTATCGAAGTCGTTATGATTTATTCCTTGTATTTTTTTGATTTCGCTTAGCATAGTCTACACCTCATTTCTAATTAAGCACTTACGCCTGATTTTGCAATTAAGCAGAATGATTTGTCAGCAACTGCATTCATACCTACATATCTACGACCTAAAATTCTGATTAAGTCATATTCCATAACAGTCTTGTCATCGTATTTAATTTCAGTACCCTCTCCACTTGGGAAGTTTAGTAATGCACCATTATTGAAGTCTCCTACGATGCAATATACTGCATTTGCAGATGCTGTTGAATAAGCTGGAAGTGAGTTATTAAATACTACTTTTAATCCCTCAAATGGATCTACTGCATAATTAGCACTATATTGTGCATCTTTAAATGCTGCATAAGTTAATTTGTTCATTACGATAATTGGGTTTGTTGCTTCATCACTTAAGTTAGCGATTGCTTCAGCAATTACACCTATTCCAGGAGCTTTTGTAATCTTGTTAGCAGATACTGTGTCATATACTCCTGTACTTTCATTAGCACTTAATGAACTTGGTAGTTGTTTAATAATTGTGATTAATTCATCAGCACATTTTTTAGCAATTCTATAAGTTAATTCATCATAGATATATCTTAAGAATGCTTCGCCTCTCATATCTAATACTTCATCACTTATTGAAATCCATTTCTTAATTGATTTTGCAGGAAGTTCTACTACACCTAATACAAGTGATTCCTCACTAACTGCACCATTTCCTTCTTGATGTACTGTTGCACCATCTGCACTTACTTCAAATTGTACTTTTAAGTTTCCTTTAACTTCTACTGTCTTAACATATTGGATTAATTCTTCTCTTTCCCAAGCTGTTTTAACAATGTCATATACCATATCAGGCACTTCTACTGTTGCACTATTTCCTGTTGCATAGCCACCAGTTGTTATCAACGCTCTTAATTCTTCATCTTTACCTGTTTTTAGATATTCTGCATAAGCATTGATATATTCTTTTGAATTTCTAAATTCTTTGTTATCCATAATTTTTCTCTCCTCCTTGATAACTTCTTTTGCTATGAACTTCTTTTCTTCAAGTTCTTTAGCTTCTTCTTTTACTTTCTCTTGTTCTTCAATTTGTGCTTCTTCTTCGTTAAGTGCATCTACTTCGGCATTTAATTCTTCTATTTTTTCTTCGCTTGCTTTAGGGATTTCTTCACGAATTTCAGCTTTACGAACTTCGATTTCTTCTTTTCTAGTCATCTTCTGACCTCCTTTAATTTTTTTTGCTATTTCAAAGCATAACTGCTTATTATGGCTCTCCAGCCTTTATTAAACGATTTAGTTGTTTCCAACAAAAAAGCACCTCTCCAGGTACTTTCTCATAATCGTATTAACCTAATTTTGTATTAAATAACCACTTTAATACTTGCTGCTCCCCTGCACTATTTGGTAGTTTAGCCAAGTCGCAACGCCCAGTTCTCTTATGCAGCATTCCCAGGCATTATTAACCTAATTTTGCTAAAAGTTCTTGTTTTTTCTTTTCAAGTTCTTCTGCTTTTCTTTTTTCTTCTAACTCTAATTCATGGGCTTTTCTTAATTCTTCCCTACGAGCTAAGAAGTCATCATTGTTTAAATCTCTTGCTACACTTACATCAGTTGCATTGTAGAATGGTTGGTCTACTACACTAACATCGAATACTTTGCCAATTTTAGTAATTGTTCTTGTATCAGTATCATAGTCATAGCTGTCCTCATCTACTGTAAATGCAAATGATTGTTTATCGATTAAACCACTCTTTATTGCATTAAAAATGTTGCGATGGTCAGTTATATCATCTTGAAGTGTTGCATCGATGTATAAGCCTTTTTCATCAATATTTAATCCTAATGAATGATTACGAGTTCTTGCTAATACCATAAAACTATCATTGTGGTTATATCTTAAAACTACATCGCTCATATCTGCTCCATCAAATGCTTTACTATCGATAACTTCAGTATATGAGTATGTCTCAGGGCTGTTGAATACTGCTGCATAACCTTTTATTTCCATTTTATTATCTTCAGTTTCTTCGGCTCTGAATTGTAAGTCTAGTTTTCTAACTTCCTTGTTCTTCATTGTCATTACCTCCTATGTTCTCATTTATTTCATGATTTTGGTCAATCATAAATACATCGCCACCCTCGACCGGTGCTAAATTAAAGATTTCTCTTTGCTCGTTATATGTAAGTATGTTGCCACAATATCTAATCAATTCTATTTTTGTTTTATTTGAGGCATATTGAAGTCTATTGCTTTCAAATAGTATTTCATTGCCAAAATTCTTTTCAGTCGGTGTGAATAGTTTATTGCTAAATTCTAGGCTCATTTGTAAACCTATTGGCTCTAATACTGATTCATAAAAAGCATTCCACTCATCTTCAGAATATTTTGACTGAATGATGTTTTCATTTATTCCAAAATAAGAGAGTATCTTATCATCGATACTCTTAACTTGGCTATCACTTGCAGTTGTTGGCTCTATCTTAACTGGTGTAAAGTCAGTTGTTGCATCTAAACCACCAATTCCTGATTTATCACTATGTTTGATAAAATCCTCTACAAATTGATCTCGCATTTTTTTGACATCTTCAGGCTTAAGCATTGCTTTTGTAGATTTCAATACACCTTTGATATTTTGTGTCGTTTTTATGGCATTTATAATGCCCTCATCAAGTATATGTTTCATTGATAGTGTTTTTATTATTGGTAGTGTATTGCCACCAAATAAACCATCTTTTGAAGTAAATCTTGTTAGATGGATGCAACTATCGTATGGCACAAATCTTTCTTTGCTTCTACCAAACTTAAATTTAATCCATAACTTGTTTTTAAACTCATATAACTTGCTTTCATCAAAGTCTAGTGGGTATAAACCTGTTACCCTTAAATTCTCATCCCTCTGAATATAAACAAAACTATCATTGTATAACTCTAGGTTATTTATTACTTGATAATAGAACCTATAAGCATTTTGTACTTCATTTGGTTGCTTCGCTAATAACTTATACAAGTTATCTTTGACATTCTCCATTTTGCCATTAAAGTTACGAATGTGTCTTGGGTGCATTTTGGCTGCATTACGAGCGATTGCATCGACACATGCTCTTACATCAGTATCATTATGGAAATCGCCTTTATAAGGTGTAAATACTGCTTTCTCGCCATCTAATATTTGAACTTCAGTAGCAGTTGGTTGAACTTCGCTTTTATCATTGCCAAATATTCTACTAAATAAACTTCTTCTTTCCATCTTAAACCTCCTCGCCTATGTAATTTAAATATTCTTGTTGTTTGTTTATATAAATAACATAAGCATCCATTAAAGAAGCTGCACCATCAATCCTTTGTCGTGCTTTTTCTTTTGATAGCATTATGTTTTCGTTATCATCAGTTTTAACTACCACATTGCTTAAGTTCCACTTGAGTATTGGGTTGTTATTATAATTTATCTTTTTGTCCATTAAATCGGCTTTCATTTGTTTTAGTGGTGCTGATTCAGTTTTGTAGCCTTGTCTGACTTCTACCATATCAAAGCCATTTTCTTTCATATCATCGCACCAAAATTGAGCATTCCAACTATCGTAACCTACCCATAGTGGTCGCAAGTCATTTTCTTGCACTTGCTCTAAAAACCATTTTGTTACATCATGATAGTCTATCTTGCTATCGCCACTTAATCTCAATAAACCTAAATTCAACCATTTGTCGTATGGTATCTTATCTTCGGTTACTTTCTTTTCTAAATAGTTGCTTGGAATCCAGTACATCTGCTTTACTCGTATCTTGCCTTTTACTACTCCAAGTAAAGTCGCACATGTTAAGTCAGTTGTACTTGATAAGTCGCAGCCACCCACACAATAGCAGTCTTTCCATTCCTGGTATATTTCTTCGTTATTTAAATCCTCGAATGTCAACCAAGCATTCACACTATTTTGTCTTACATTAAAATCCTTGCATAACAAGTTTACTAACTCGATCGGATTATTCTTGGCTCTTTCTACTTTTTCTCTTAAATCTTTCAATGACTTAATAACACCTAAAGCAGGGTTGGCTTTGTACCAACATTCTTCTTCAGTCCACTCTCTTTCGTTATCTAACTCGTAAATAATCGGCAGCAATGTTTCATCAGGAATAGTTCCATCGATTACTTGACTTGCATAGTCGTACTCAATATCAAATACATTTTGCCTTATTGTTCCCATCGTGCTTGTTTCAAGCAACATCGGTTGAGTTCTAGCACTCATTGAATCATACATAACATCAAGCAAGTTCTTATCTTTCCAGGCATGTACTTCATCGGCTATTACTAAATGGCTATTTAAACCATCTAGCGAGTTGCTATCGCTTGCTAAAGCTCTGAATGAACTATCAGTCGCATCGTAGTATATTCCACCAATTAAACACCTTATTCTCTCAGCAAGCACTGGGCTTTTCTTTATCATCTTTTTGCTTTCTTCCCATACTATCTTTGCTTGCTCTTTTTTTGTGGCTATTGAATAAATTTCAGCACCACCCTCGTTATCTTTTGTAAGCATATAGGTTGCTATTGCACTATCTAAAACTGATTTGCCATTTTTTCGTGCCACAAAGAATATTGCCTTGCGATATTTCCTTAATCCAGTCTCACTATCAACAAATCCATACAATGCTTGTAAAAATGCTTTTTGGAATAATTCTAGCCTTAAAGGTTTCCCATTCCATACACCCTTACTTTGCCTGCAATACTTTTCTATAAAATGAATGCACCTTAAACTTTTTTTTTCATCAAAGATGTATGTGTGTGTCTCAACCTCGCCAGTTACTTTATTAAAAAAAGACACTTGCTTTGGTGTCTTAATATCATTAACTAATCGCTCATAAATTGTCTTAACCTTTTTACATACCTTGTTTGGGTTGCTTTTAATCCACTCATAGTATTCCTCTATAAATGTCATAGGTCATCATCATCAAATCCAACATCTGAGTTTCCTGTGTCCTTTGGCAAAAGGTCATTTAATTGTTTTATGCAACTTGAGTAATTCTTAATCAAAGTATTGTACTGATTCAATGCAGGATTGGCTCTATCTATGTCATACTTGCCTTGGCACATCTTTGTTACAACTCCACGATCTGAAACTTCCTTTTTTAAGTCGGTCAATGCTTTTTGCATAAAGATTAACTCATTCAGTAAGCTACTACATAACACTTTTGTGTCATTATCTAATGTGTCGATTGTTTCCTTTATTGAATTTAAATCAATTTCTTCTATCTTTTTCAAAATATCACATCCTTTTGTCAAAATAGGGGGTTTCTTTGCAAATCTATGCAGTTTTTTAAAC
>AUXO016909793.1_pt1 | contig 29173 bp, 18 predicted proteins | sample 768731 | NCBI WGS metagenome assembly AUXO01 (sample SAMN02715735, study PRJNA202380) | gut metagenome | biome: sheep rumen | host: Ovis aries | place: New Zealand: Palmerston North
CGGATCATCCGGCGACCATTACCATCGAACGGCAGAGTACGGCAAAGCAGTAAGGAGGCAGCATGAAGAAAAAGAAAGGGACCGCCGCCATCGGCTACATGCTCCTCTTTGGGATCGCCCTGATTCTGGTGATCGTGACCATGTACCTTGCGGAGACGGCCAAGCTCATGACCCACCAGCATGACATCGATGATGCCCTGGCAGAGTCTACCCTGGCTTCTCTCGTAGCGGATGATCAGTATTACTTCGAAACCTGGGAAGGAACCGGAACCGCAGTTGTCCGCTTCCGGAACCGGGACCAGTCCTGGAGAGATTACCGGGACTGCATGCAGACCGCCGTGGGGAATACCACAGGATTCTTCTATAACTTCCATCTCACAGAGTTTATCGAGTACGAGGTGGAAGGAAGCACGGTCCGGATAACGACCTATTCCGGAGATAACGGAGTAAGAACCGAATCTTACGGAAACCTCGGATCCGTGCGGACACCGGACGGAAGAAGGGTGGAGCGGACCTCCGCCTATGCCAGAGCAGACTTTGCAATCAAAAGCATCCTGGACGGAAGCTATATCCCGAAGTCCAGAGACATCTATTGCACCCTGGAAGTGAATGAACAGATGTAAGCCCGTGAAGAGAAAGCCATGGGAATATCGATAAGGAGGACAGAGAAATGTTTGAAAAGAGAACGGCAGAGCCGGAAAAGAGTAAGAAGATTACTAAAGCAGAGAAGCCGGTCAAGGCAGACAAGCAGGCCAAGGAAAAGACAAACAAGGCAGGAGGATTGAAGAATCTTATCATTCCCCTCCTCCTGGCAGCAGTGGTGGTGAGCCTGATCTGGCTTGTCATGCAGAACAATGTAAAGAATGCGGAAGCCAAGGGCCAGGTGGTCTGCGCCGCCCAGGACATCAGCGCCAATACCTATGTGAAGGAGAAGGACATCAGCAAGTATTTCACTGTGAAGAACGTGGATGCAGAGGTGATTCCGGAGAACGCAGTGACCAGTCTCAAGGACCTGCCGGAAGGCTTCTATACCCAGAAGAAGCTCTGCGCCGATCAGATGATCTATGACGGAGATCTCGCAGGAAAGGATTCCGTCATGGAGAAATACCAGAACGGTTATCAGACCACATCTGTCGCTGTGGAAGCCTATAACAACAGCGTCAGCGGCCGGATCCGCCACGGAGACATCGTAGACCTATACGCTCTGAATCCGGACACCAAGCAGCTCCAGCTCATGGTAAGCCAGGTCTATGTCGAATCCGCCTACGACAGCTCCGGAGCCGAGATCACAGACGATGACGGCGTTGCCGTAGACTTCACCATCCGCGTGGCAGCAGGCGAAGAACCTATGATCAACCAGGCAGTCGCCTGGAAGGAAATCCAGATCTATAAGGTGAAGTGAGCAGAAGAAAACTGAATAAGGGGTAAGAGATCAAGGCATCGGAGAAATCCGGTGCCGTTTTTTGCGTCCCAATCCGCATGAATATACAGCACGTCTGGGATTAAAGTTTGGTATAATGAATAATATAACAATCTGTTATGAGGTGTGATTTGTTGAAAATTGCTAAACAAGTTGATCGCTGAAGGAGCTGCAATGAGTGTCTCATATAAGAAGTTGTTCAAATTAATGATTGACAGAAATTTAAAAAAGAAAGACCTGCGTGAGATGGCCTCTATCGGTAACAGTACGATGACAAAATTGGCAAATGATGAAAATGTTACCATGGAAGTTATTTCAAAAATCTGTAATGCTCTGCATGTAAGTGTAGACGATATAGTAGATATTTTGCCAGATAAGCAATGAGGGTTTAGAGAATGGAATTAGGAAAACGATGCTGGCCATCATCAATATCACAGAACAGTAATTGGTTTAAGTTAGAAAAAAGAATTTTTAAAAGCTTTGATGAAAACTTTGAAAAAGGGTGGCTAGCCTTAAATATTGATCCGATTGGGTTGAGCAGCGCTAAGGTTCATATGGGGGCGATTATTGTCCCTTATGGTGTTCTTACATTTTCTTGTTATGAGGATGGAGACGCCGAACAAGTAAAATCCCTGATGGGAATATATACCAGCATTGTTGAGAAGAAAATCAAGAATGAACTGGAGAATGCTGCAATGTTGATTACTCGAACAGCAGACTCTAAGGCCCTTAAATTTCCTTATTTTCATACGAATCTGTTTGACGATGGAGGTATGAATGTAGCAGATCTGAAAAACGGGCTCCAGACAGAGGACATATTTAAAGGAAATGAAAATCTTGAAAAATATTTTGCTTCTATGACAAATGGTGAAGCCAATGGAAGCCCCCTGATAGATACTGAAATGGCCACATCGATTATTTCGAGACTTGCCCCAGAGTATACAGTTGTAAAGCCTGAAAAACTAGAGTTTGAAAATAATGAAAAGGATAGCGACGTTAACGTTGAAGAATTGACTCCTATAACAGGAAAAGAGGTTGAGTATAGAACATTTCTGTTAGATGAAGATCAAGTTAAATATGTTAATGAAATGGGAACGGGTCATCGAGTGCTACTTGCTAATGCCGGTGCAGGTAAGAGTGTATTATTGCTTGCCAGAGCCTATAGGTATGCCAGTGCTCATAAGGGAGAGCGGGTACTTATTACATGCTTTAATAACAATTTGGCTGAGGCGTATAGATTTAAAAATCGCTGTGCAAATTTTGGCGACAATAAAAATGTTTATATTATGACATTTCATAAGTTGGTAAAGAAGATTTATGAAGAATGTCTACATACGAAGTTACTTGGACAATTTCCATCAGATCAGGAAATAAAGGATCTGTATCTATATATCGAACAAGGTAGAGTCAATCTACAATTTGCAGCAATCTTTATTGATGAAGTACAGATATTTGATCCATTGTTTTTGGATATTTGCTATTCACTCCTTGGAAAAAACGACGACGCACTATTTTTGATGGCAGGAGATTTAAACCAGACAGTCCGAAATCAAAGCAGGCGTGGTGATGCACCATGGAAGAAAATGCAGAAAGGAAGGCTGAATTTCAACGGGCGAGTGAAGTATATGTCAAAGAACTATCGGAATTGTCCGCTAATCAGCAAATTTTTGAAAGAACTCCTTGTTACTATGAATAAAAAGCTTGCAGAAGCTAATATGATCAACTTGAAGGAGTTTGACTACGATGTATTTGGTGTAGGACCGTCACAGAATGTAACGGTCAATGTCCAGACACGCATTAACAGGTTGAGCATTTGTGAAAAAGTCATTGGAGCAATTAACCAGTTGACCAAGGAATATCATGTTCCATACTCAGAAATTGCAGTATTACTACCATATCAGTCGGTTAAGCAGTTAAACTATTTTCCGCAGTACTGGATTAAGACTGAGCTAGAGAAGAAAGGAATTAGTTATTCGATAATTTCCGGAAATTCAGAGGATCAAAGGACTAGATATGGAGATACTTCAGGTATTGTCCTTTCTTCTATCGATTCAGCGATTGGCCTGGATTTCAAGGCAGTTATTTTGGCAGGGCTTTATCCCTATGGTTATTATTTTTCAGAAAACAAGCATAGGTTTGTTAAATGTGGGAACTGGAGACAGGTTTCAAAGCTTGACGAGGAAGACAAGGAGAAAATCAAAATCCAGATTCGTAAGATCTATACAGCTTGCTCAAGAGCAAGAGAAGCATTGTATGTTTTGAGCGATATGGAACAGGGCACCGCACTGGATTCTATTTTGGAGGGAGTTAAGTGATGAATAACTACAACATCTTGGCAAACTATATTGCAAATAAGTACATTGATCACATTTCTGGCGCTGATTTAGAGGATAGGATTGTCGGTGTAGAGCCAAGAGATCAGATCTTAACAGGGCTTTTAGCTGAGGACAGAGTTGAGCAGACTTTTAAGGGGGATTATAAGGAAAACGAGGATACTAAGTATGAGAGTATCCCGTCGATAGGACTGAAGTTCTTAGTGAAGCAGGCTGAAGATGCCGAATTAACAATATTCCCGCGTGGAATATTGTTCTATACGGTTTTGCCTGAATATAAGGAAGTAGTCTCATACTTCCTTAATAAATTATCGTTAAGAGAGGGAAAAAATTTTCAGTCGATCGATGATTTGATAAAGAACTTTCCAGATGAAAGAAATCTTCTGCCAACAGTATATAAGAAGATTAAGTTAGAGAATGTTTTCCCAAACGGCCTAGTAGTTAAGCTGAAAGATGTGACAGATGAAGCTGTGAGTTTGAAGTCTGTAATTGATGAGACTCTGCGAAACTTCATAAGTAACATTCAGAGTGAAGTCTCGATAGTTAATGAGGCGACGATTTCATATAAGGATCTACAGAATCCAGATTTGTTCAAGCTGGTATGTAGCCGCAAAGATGAACAGGTTTTCCCCAATTGGAGCTTTGATATACGAGTATCAAAGAAGGAAAATGCTGGGAAATATAGTGTGTTTGTTCAGTTCGTAAACAGGACAGAAAAACTCAAAGGAAAAAATAAGGGATATTTACCTCAAATTTACGATGCGGGGATTACTGTACAAGGAGATTCAAACACACAATTTATCGAGATACCTTTAGATTATTTTAGGTACAGCTTTAAAGATAAGAAAAAATGCTTTTCTGTTGCCGAAAATGCTTCTAGTTCTTATGAAGAAAAGAGCAATTCCATTAGCACAGAAAATGTTCCCAGATATTTTCAATATAGAACTAAGACAAATGATCAGTTCAATAAATATATTGAATTCCAAACGCTTATTGATGATCCAATAAAAAACTTAACATATATACATGCACAGATGCAGAAGGATCTGGAAGCACGGAGAGCAGAATATGAAAATTGCAAGGACACTTTGTTCCAATCTGCCCGAGAAAAATTTAGAAGAGCTTTAATGGAATATGAGCAGGAAGTTAATCGGTTTGGATTTGGTATAGAACAGATTCAATACAAAGATTTTGTATACAAGGCATTCCGCCTTATGAATGAGACGTTCTCTCTCAAAGTCCCTGGAGATCATAAGAATTATAAGGGATGGAGATTATTCCAGATCGTATTTATTGTCTCATTGATTTGTGAAGTGATTGAAAGCGAATATAAAGATGATGAGTCTCTAAAGAAAGCCACTTCTGTGGATGTAGCCAATCTGCTTTACTTTCCAACTGGTGGTGGAAAAACAGAAGCATTCCTTGGAATTTCCGTATTCACTATGTTTTTTGATCGGATTAGAGGGAAAAATATTGGTGTGACTGGCATCCTAAAATATCCACTGAGATTGCTTGCGGTCCAACAGCTTGACCGTGTTCTTGGGATAATTATGAAGGCCAATATAGTTAGAGAAAATGACCCTGACCTTAAGGAAACTAATCCGTTCTCGGTAGGCTTCTTTATTGGCTCTAGCAGTACGCCAAACAAAATTTATGAGAATGATTCCTACAACAATGGAAGCGAAGCAATAATACACGGTAGTGAAGAGGATTTAAACGAAAACTACAGATTTATTGATACGTGCCCAGTTTGTGGTAAGAAATCGGTAAAGGTGGAATTTGACCCGGTCCATTGGAAACTTAACCATGTATGTACGAATCCGAAATGCACGGTTAAGGAATTGCCGTTAAGGATCATTGATAATGAAATTTATAGATATTTACCGTCTTTGATTGTTAGTACGGTGGATAAGATGGCTGCAGTCGGTTATGCAGATGATTTTAAACAGCTTATGGGGCAGGTGCGGTATGAATGTCCCCTCCATGGGTATACATGGAAACATACTTGTCCGGCTAAATTTAATTGCGATGAAAAATTGGTTGAACTCCCAAAGCTCAAGGATCCGATTCCTACATTATTGATTCAAGATGAAATGCATCTTGTTAAAGAGAGTTTGGGAACGTTCGATTCTCATTATGAATCCTTTATAAGTGATTATGCAGAAAATCTTGCGCCTATTGAACAACGGAAGAAAGTAAGGTTTATTGGTGCGACTGCAACCATTTCTATGTATGAAGAGCACATAAAGCATCTTTATCATAAGCGGGGAAGAAGATTTCCTTGTGAATATCCTTCAAGGAAACAGGGACGTGATTTTTATTCTTACGTTGATACAAATGATATTACCAGGATCATTATGGGGTTTGCGCCCTATGGCAGGTCTATTTCGGTTGGAATGTGGGAATCTGTCTACTTCATGCGAGTTATTGTTGGAAGTATGATGAGAAACCTGCCCGTATACCTTAAAGAACTGACAAATCAAGGCTTTGTTGGAGATGAAAAAGAATTACAGGAAGAACTTTATAATTACTGGATAGACCTGGTCTATAACAATCGAAAGGATGATGTTATGGATCTGGATAGTGCTTTCCTCAACCAGGCAAATGATCGCCTTCAGGATATAGGAATCCCCAAATTCGTGACGAAACAAATGACAAGTGATGTCCATTTTCAGGAGGTTAGACAGACTTTATTTGATATCCAAGCTAATCATAGGAATGTTGAAAGCACCAATTTGATTCTGGCTACTAGCACGATCTCACATGGAGTCGATGAAGATTCGTTTAATAACATGTTCTTCTATGGTATTCCCAATACTAATGCGGAATATATCCAGGCATATTCTAGAAGCGGAAGAAAATATACTGGACTTGTCATTGATATCATTAGGCTTTTGAGAGTAAGAGACAGGTCCTACTTGAAAAACTTTGTTCTATTTCATGAGAACAAAGAGGATCTTGTAGAAAGCGTTCCCATTAATCGATGGGCAAAGAACGCTATTTACAATACTCTGCCAGGATTACTTGAAGGCCTGTTTATCCAGTATTATGCGGTTTGTTTAAACGAGGAATCTCTCGTCAAAGCTAATCAGGTGAAGAAACTGTTAGTAGATGGATCTATAGAAATATCAGATGTTATTGAAAAGATGATTGAAGTTTATGGATGTTCTCCCGCTGAGAAGCTTTCCATAAAGTATCAGGAGATTATCAAAGAAGAGGTTTACAAGATTCTAGATGCAATCAAAAACGGGATCTTTGACAACAAAGTGACGCTGTCCCAAGCAATAAAAGACAATTACAGTAAGCATTTTGCTCCGATGACAAGCTTGAGAGACACTGAGGAACAAGTGGAAATCGTTGTAAGCGAAAGGTAGTAGCTATGAAAAGAAGCAAAAGTCAAGCTGTTTATAGAATCCTCCCGGGGATGTGGATTAATGACAAAGACCATTATGGGAGATCTGCTGCAGCATATGTTAAGTCTTGGAACTATCAGAAGATGGAGGGCATCTACAATGAATTTGTAGAGGCGGAGATCCAACGACAGATTCTCCTGTTTGGAATGAGAGGAGGAGATATCTCTGCATTCAATATATCCGAGCCTGGTGAATCTTTTTCCATCGTAGAAGCCGCATGCAGACCTGATATACCGGATATTCTCGCTGAACTATCGCCACTTTTTTACTATTGTCCAGATTGTCATAAAGTAACGCAGTACCAGAAGGCAAGCGCTGTTAAACTTGTTTGCCCCGCATGTGGCAAAGGTCATCTAAAACAGTTGCCACTTGTTTATCCTTGCGAATGTGGTTATGCAAGCCCAGTTGTAGTTCCAAAAGTGACAGGAGTGAGAGACTTCTATTACTATCCTAACGAGAAGAGATACGGAGTCTTCTACTATCAAGGGAAAAGCCGAATGTTTAAGGAATTTGGAATGAAATGTCCAAATTGCGGAAGTTACATTCAAAGAGATAGTGCAACCTCCCCTTCTAATTACAAAGCGTTTACGGTAAGTGTTATTAATTTGATCAACGATCAAATGGGAAAATTTTTTGAGAAAGGGTTGCCAGCACAGAAAATTATGGTGGCAAAGTGGTTTAACAAACTTTCTCAGGATCAGTTTAACGAAATTATTAAAAATGTAGATTATGCATTTAGTGAGAAGAATACTAACGCTGCAGCTCGTGAGGAGGCTGAGAGTAAAGCTAAGGCTTTGGTAGCAAGTGGAATTTTACCTGAAAGCCAGTTGGAGGCTACTATTGCAACTTTGTTACAAAGTGGAAATGGCTCTAACTTAAGTGTGGAAGATTTTCAGGCTGCATGTGATGCAATTTTTGCAAAAGAAAAAAAGCAGTCGGAAGATGGATATAATTCCTGGATAAAAAATCTGGCTTTTAATTTGATCCAGTATGAGACTATAAAAAATGCACGCCATATAGTCACATTAGATGATGCTATTAAAGAACAGATTTCAATGGGATTTATTGATGACGCCAGTGAAATAGATGAACTGAACGCAAAGCTAGGCTTTTCAAACGTACAGGCTTCTGAAAATATTGAAATCATTAATGGCTCATATGGTTATACAAGAAAGGTGACTGATCCTAAACAAGCTAAAGGACAGCTAAGACTTGTTGCTTATGCAAAGGATGGGGACACAAATAGAAATCTAGTTTATAGCATGAAGCTCGAAACAGAAGGAATACTATTTGATGTTGATAGATCTAAAATCCTTAAGTGGCTTCTCCTAAATCATGTGATCACCGAAAATGATATGCCAGACTTAGAGGATGAAATATCTGTAAAAAAATGGTTTGCAAAAAACATCCACGCAGATCATATTAGTTCGTTTGGCGATATCGACGAGGATGATAATGTTACTAAATATGTATTCTATTTGCTTCATTCGATATCACATGCATTAATGAAGACTGCGGGAGAACTTTCAGGAATATCAACAAACTCCATTACTGAAATGATTTTTGTAGATACTTGTAGTATTTTCATCTATTCACAATCTTCACAAGGCCAGGTTTTAGGCTCTCTGTCAGGGATGTTTGAATCGTTATACGGAAGATTTGCCAGACAGACCTTTCAGGATAATAGGGAATGTATCTATGACCCAATCTGTGCAGAGAGGGATGATTCTTCTTGCCAAGGATGTTTGGTTCTAGCGGATACAACATGTAAATATTTTAATACCAAATTAGGCAGAAAGTACCTTTATTCATTGCATACAGATGAAAATATTATTGGATTTTGGGAGATGTAGTTACTATGGCAATCATGTATCCAAGTAATATAGCGGAGTATAACCCTACGGAATCTGAACGGATGGTTTATAACGCTTTAAGAGACCAGCTACCGGACTCATATGAAGTCTTTTATTCTGTTGAGTGGTCCAGGCATAAGAATGGGAAGATGGAGAAGTCTGAAGCGGACTTTATTGTTGCACACCCGACATATGGTTTTTTATGCCTGGAGGTGAAGGGTGGCGCACGTTTATATGTTCAAGATAATGTGTGGTACCTGGACGACTTGAAATATGGACCAAGGAAACTGCATAGGTCTCCCTATAAGCAGGCTGAAGAGAGTATGTATTATTTTGTAGATTTGTATTCAAGAGAAGCGAATATAAATTACAACGGAATCTATGCTGCTGGTGTTGTTTTTCCTTTCTTTAATATTAACAACCTGGATATTCAGTTAAGTGATAGAGAAAGCGCATGTACGATTGATGCCCCAAAAATGGATGATTTAGAAAAATCCATAAAGGAAATGTTTAGAGCCTGGGGTGGGAAAAAGTACGGCCTTAATATGTATAGTAAAAGTGAGCACGATACGCTTATGGAGTTGATAAGAAAGCGTATTGCTGTATCCGCAGCTGCAGGAGCCTTAGTAAAATATAAAGAAAGCCAGTTGGCTGTAATTAACAGAGTGCAGGATGACTATATATATTTTCTTAGCAATTATCCGCAGTTTTATATTCGAGGCGGTGCTGGAACTGGAAAAACCTGGATTGCCATTAAGATGGCAAATATGGAGGCCAATAGAGGAAAAAGAACACTAATCACTTGTGTCTCCAAGCCATTATCAAAGATGATACAAGATAATGTCAATTCAGGTGTAATTGTGAAGGATATTGATAGCCTGTTGACAGAGGTGATTGATGGGTACGAACCACCATACGCCAATGTAAAGGAAGGTTTATTGGACCATCTGAAGGATAACGTCACAAAATATGATGCTATCTTTGTAGATGAAGCGCAGGATCTGAATGAGGAAGTGGCCTGTGTATTGAAATGTTTACTGTCTGATGAAAAGAAGTCAAATTTAGGCGTATTCTATGATGATGTTCAAAAACTGAAATCGGAAACCTTTGGGGATGCCTTCATGATTGATGCTCCTCCATTCCTGCTTAGGGAGAATATTCGAAATACATCCAATATATATGAATATGCGATGAAGAATACCAACCTAGGAATGGATGTAATCCGTAATCCTGTAGAGGGTCCCCATCCGGAAGCAGAGAAAATTAGAGATCGAAAGCATTTAACACAAAGAATCGAAAATCTTTTAAAGGAATTTATCATAGATGAGGGGTTAAGCAATAAGTCAATTGTAATTCTTTTTGAACGTATGGAAGATGCTTCAGATTATATTCGTGAAGGAATCGCTCAATGGAGATTTGTAGAGCATATTCCAGAAAAAGAGAATGAAGTGTATGTGAGTTCCGCTTTTGATTTTAAAGGATTGGAGTCTGATATGGTGATTTATGTTCATCATATAGATTCTGGAGAAAATATTAACTACATCGCATACACAAGAGCGAAATTTTATCTGTATGAATTAGTGCTTAAATAAGGAGAATGTTCATGACTGCAGAACCTGGGATGTATGTAAGGTGTCCGATTATTGATCGAGAATATCCCATGGACCCACGAGACTTTGTAATGGGTAGGGTGCTTTCGAGAGATGAGGAAGCAAGAAGCATTGAGATAGAATTTTTGGATCCTTTCAAATATAGAAATTTTTATCCTGAAATTCCTGAAAAACTGGCATATCCGGATGACATGGTAAGGCATTGTGAGTTGTACTCAGGTTCTGCAGTGATGTATAAGGGCTCGCTCTGTCATGTACTTAGCTGTGTTAGAAAAAAAGGCCAGAAGTTTGAGTATTATATTGAACGGCAATCTGACCGCAGGGTAATTTTGATTGAAGAGGACAAGTTAGTTGCCGGATTTATTAATGGCTGGGTTAGTCCTAAGGTGCAGATAAAGAATTATGAATTACAAAATCCTCATTGGTATTTAAGGAGATGTGTTGTCAATAAAGCCAAGAAGATCTTAGATAATTCAATTTTAGGATTTAAAGAATTAGCAGGTTGTAAGATCTTTTTGCTGCCGCACCAGGTAAACACTGTAATGCGCTGCATGCAGGAGATTCCATGCAGATATATGCTTGCAGACGAAGTAGGAATGGGAAAGACAATTGAAGCTGCATCAGTATTGAAATTATATTTAAATGCCAATTCTAACAGATGTGTAATGATTGCAGTTCCCGGACCACTAAAAGAACAGTGGAAAACGGAACTTTTTTTGAAATTTGATATTAGCACAGGTATAGACGCAAATAATAATGAAATTGTCTTAAAGGCAGTAGAGAGTATAACAGAAAAGGACCTAAGAACAGACTGGGATTTTGTGATTTACGATGAGGTTCATAGAGTCTTACATAATACAGATGCCTATGACAAATTACATCGAGTTAGTCAGAATGCAAACAATATCCTTGTCCTTTCCGCGACCCCACTGCAAAAGAAGTCGGTTGATTATCTAAGATTACTAAGAATTCTAAATCCGAGCCGGTATGACAGTGTATCGGATGATGAGTTTGAGAAAGTATTGAAACTTCAAAGTAATATTGTAAATTCGATGGTTCCCATTCTGGATAATATGGAAGTCCTGGATGAAGACCTTGATGCTATTACACAGGATGAGGGAAATCCTCATGAAGACATCGAATGTAAAGAACTGTTCCAAGATATCACGGATGACTTGGAGGACCTTTCATCCATGATTCAGGATTCGGCTTTCGCAGAGCTGCTCTCTGCCATAAAATTTGAGGATTCTGATCTGGGGCTTCAATCAATGCGGGCAGCGGCATCCTATGTTTGTGATAATTATCAACTTGAGAGACATATCATCAGAAACAGAAGGAATATGTTGTTCGATGATGCGACACAGGGACAGGTGCGCCCAATAAGGCATTTGTACAAAGAAATATCCTACGAGCAGAATGATTATGAATATGCCACCTATGAACGACTTAATAATCTGATACAGAATGATAATTCTAGGACCATGAATAAAGTGGCGCAAGTTTATAAGGAATTACTTGGTGCCTTTTTTAGTTCTGCAGCGGCATTTAAGAATAAACTGGATAATTCATCAGAGAGTAGATTAGCTGAAGATGAGACATTAACAAAATTGACGTCAAAATGGATGGCTTTCGAGCAGGATCGGGTTGAACATATTGATGAAATATTGGCTGATCCCTCATCTTTAAACGATCGATTCTCTGCATTTTTAGACTATTTAGACCAGGAATTATATGACCAGAAAGTGGTTATATTCACTAGCTACAATGAAACCTTCGGCTTATTAAGGCAGGCACTAGAAAAACTGTATAAATCGTCCCAATTCAGTTGCTTCTGTAAGGGTATGGAAACAGACGAACTTGAATTAAACGTGTATCGCTTCCAAAATGATAACAACTGCCACATCATGCTCTGTGATCCATCAGGCGGAGAGGGACGTAATTTTCAAAATGCTGACTTTGTTATTCATTTTGATCTACCTTGGGATGCAAATGAAATAGAACAACGCATTGGGCGACTGGACCGACTTGAGCGAGATGCGAGTCGCCCTGATGTGAATTCAATTGTTGTCTTTGCAAAAGATTCGTTTGATCAGCAGATTTTTGAATTCTGGAACAAGGGACTAAATATTTTTAGTGAGCCACTTAGTGGCTTGGAAATTATTCTAGAAGAAATCAATGACAAAATATATTCGGCAATTGCTAGTGATTTTAGCTTTGGCCTATACAATTTAACCCCTGAAATCATCGAATTAACAAAGAAGCTTAAGAGTGATATTAGGAGGGAACAGCTATACGATACAGTTGGCTATTTGTATAGACCTTTAAACTCAGAAGTTCGTAGGCTCATTAATTTCTATAATAAAAATGAGAATGAGCTGTTTGCAAGATCGATGATGAATTGGGCGTCCTTGGCAGGCTTTAACCCACATGTAGAGGGAGATACTGTAAGTTTCAGTGTAAATTCGTTCTCCATTCAATCTGCAAAAAATACACTTCTGATTCCGCCCAACTGGAATCATTATATGGCAGAGAAGCGTAATCAATTTGCAAGCAAAATTCAAGCGCTGTCAGAGGGAAAAAATAGCAATCCAACAGTGGGCAATACCATCAGAGGAACATTTGATCGGAAAAAAGCTATATCTAATGATTACCTTCATTTCTTTGCGCCTGGGGATGATATTTTTGATTGCATTATTGAAAATGCAGAACGTTCATCCAAGGGGCAGTGCTCAGCTTTTGCAGTGCTATCGGATATAGATTGGAAGGGGTTCATTTATTCATATTCCGCTGTACCCAATGAAGAAATCTTATATCGCAACAATATTAGTCCAGCTGAAATAACTGCATTTAGAAATTATTTAACATCAGAAATTGTTGATATCCCAGTAGCAAGGGATGATTTTGTTGATGTGCCTGATGAGATTGTTATTCGGCTCTATCATGAAATGCTTGCTTTACGCAATTCTGAATTATATAAATGCGTAGATCATTTGGGAAAACGGGGCAAAGGCTCTTCAGGATTTTTGGGTATACCCCATAGATTTAGTGTATCAAATCTTGAATTCTTTAAAAGCAAGTATCCGAAGGATATTTGGCACCAAAATATTGATGTGACATCTCAGATCGCATTCAAGAAAGCACGTAATGTGCTAAGTAGAAAATCAAAGTTACGTGAAGCCAAGGAAGAGATGCAGCATTTAATTGCTACTAAGGTGGCAGCGGATAAATACTTTGGACGAGAAACAACAGATATAGAAGCACTAAGAGACAAATATGAAGTTATTCTCGAAAGTATAAGAAGTCCACGGATTAGACTAGAAGCAGTCGCATATATTTGGATGGTAAAGAGATGATAGATTTAACCCAATTAAATGCCGGAATCGAAAATTATTTTAATAATGATGATTATGGCAATCTTTGGAATGTCGTTGAAGAGCAGAGGAAACAGCTCCCGATTTATAAAGCTAATGTGTTAGTCCGTCTAGTGGACTATTATGCTGACTATAAAAGTGGCGACAAGAAAGTAAATGATTTCCTATACGCTTTAAGAAGCTATCTATTGGTGTTTCAAACATCACTGCAACTGACGGATACATCATGGATTGAGGGAAATAAGTTTGGACTGCAGAAAAACGATGAGGGAAAAGTGTATGCAACTCTAAACTGTCCTCCTGATATTAATGATAAATTCGTGCGCCAAGCATTTGGAATTGAAAGTGTGGTTAATAAGCATAAGGCAAGTAGATGCAGGTTGGATTTTAATCCATTTCTTAAGAAGCTTTTAAATAAGTCGTTCAAGGAATTTAACTCCGAAGCCCAGAAACTTTCGCTTCTTGGAATTCTGAGATTGCCACAAGGATTTAGCGCGCTAACTGTCTTGCCAACTGGAGGCGGAAAGAGCCTTATTACACAGGCATTAGCCTATCAGCAGGAAGGCTTAACAATCAGTATTGTGCCGACTATCTCCTTAGCGCAAGATCAGGAGATTGCTGCAAAAGCCGCCATTGACAGAATAGCAAGTCAAGAGATTATGTGCTATTCAAGTGGTAGTGGGAAACTAAGCGATATTGTCACACTCATTGAGCAGAAAAAACTTCGATTATTGATTATTTCTCCAGAAGCCCTGATTAGAAATAAAGAATTTGCTGCGGTTATTAAAAAGGCTAATGAAGATCACTATTTAAAGAATTTAGTAATTGATGAAGCACACATTGTAGTTGAGTGGGGAGATTATTTTCGTACAGATTACCAGGCTTTAGAGCCCTGGAGAAGAAGGCTATTAGCAAGTAATTCCGGATTAAGAACTGTCTTACTGTCAGCAACTGTAAATAAGAAAACTGAACATTTATTAAAAGGGATGTTTTCAGAGGATAATAATTGGGTTGAATTCCGCTGCGATAAGCTGAGAAGAGAACCAAGATATTCCATTATTAAAACAGGCTCGCATTTGAAGAAAAAGGAAAAGCTGATTGAACTAATTTATAAGCTGCCATTTCCCTTAATTGTCTATACTGAGAGGCCAGATCGTGCTGAAAAAATCAAAAATTGGATAAGGGAAGCTGGATTTGTAGGTGTTGAGACTTATACGGGAGATACAAACACCAGGGATCGGGAGGACTTGCTCATTCGCTGGAAAAAGAATGAATTCGAAATAATGGTGGCAACATCTGCATTTGGGATGGGGGTAGATAAGCCAGATGTACGTACTGTCATCCACGAATTCGTCCCCGACACCCCCAATCTTTTTTATCAAGAATTAGGAAGAGGTGGAAGAGATGGAGCGCCTTCCCTTAGTGTTATGTGTATTTGCTCTGAAGATTTAGATACTACTGGAAGAAACAAAGTATTAACAGCGGAGCGGGCACTTGGCAGATGGAAAACTATGTTTAATAGTCCAAAGTCCCAGAAGCGAGGGGACTATTTACTAATTGATACGAAGATTAAACCTCAGTACAATCTGGATTTTGTTTATGACGAGGCTTCGCCTCGCGATGTTCAGTGGAATATTAATCTTTTATTGCTTTTTAGACGCCATGGCCTCATAGAAATTGTTGATATGGATTATGACATTGATGAGGACAGATATACATTTAAAATCCGCATTGTAGACCGTAGATTATATGCAAATGATAGTTCTACAGAACATTTGATCCTCGAAATTAGGGAAGATGAGAAGAAGCAATACTACAATGAATTTAATCTGATTAAAGATAGCATCATACACAGTGACACGCGATGCATTTCGGAAATGTTTACAGAGACGTATGATTGGGTTGCCGAATACTGTGCTGGCTGCAACGTACACGATTATGTTATTGCAGATGACGAAAACCGCTTTGAACTGCATAATAGGCTGTCTGCAATCCCATCCATAATATCGGGAGAGGCTGGGTATGAAGATTCTTCGTATTTCTTATATGGGGAAAGCATTGAGAATGTAAGAAAATTGTCTGGAATGAAGATTGATACGATAATTTCGGATTCTTATTTGCCCCCCGATTGTTTTCCTGCACCAGGATTACTGGTATTAAACTTTTACGAACTTAGAAAACTGATTGAGGAGGGTGAAAATTACTACCTGACAGGAAATATTGCAATTGTGTATTCTGAAGACCCGGCTAATTTTAGAAAGGAATTTTCTATTATCGAACGTTACTTGAGTGGCTGTGTGACTGCAAAGTTGGTACATATTATGAAAATGGATTATGTCGTTGATGGCGTAAACAAGAGAGCATCAGCATTTTTGGAGAATAATATTACAAAAGACTTGATGGAAAGGTGATTTATGTTCGATTCAAGTATGAAAACAGAGGCAATACCTGAAAGAGTTTTTGCTTTGTGCAAAAAACTTGAAAATGGGAGTATGGCAGATAAGGACGCAAAAGCCTATTTTGAACCAGCATCCATGGCCGGTAGTTCCCCATACTATGGTGCTGTAAAAAAGGCTGCTGACCAGTTAGGGCTGATAATATCAAATGAAGATGAAAAGAGTATCTCCTTAAATATCGATCCAGAATATCTGGAAAATATGTCTGCTTTAAGGCGCTATATTAACGATAATTTGAACAGAATTTCAGGTGGTCAATTCTATCAAACCACAAAGACATGGATGGTAAATAGTGAGGAGTTATTCCATGTCCCCAAAGAGGCGCAGAGCGTATCCAAAATGCCGGAACGCTTGAATAAGCTGAACCAGGACCTCAAGTTAGACGAAAATGGATTGCGTGCATGGAGATTCTGGGCATCTTTTTTAGGATTTGGGTATTTGCAAGGAATGTTCTTTTTGCCTAACGCTGCTGTGTTTATTTGTGATGTAATAATTAATTCCGGACTGAAGCCGGGAACTGAACTTACAATTGGAAAATTCTTTGATATTTTATACCCAAAGATTGACATATGCATTGATAAACATGAACTAGAGGAAAAGAAGATCAATCTGGCAATGTCAAATGCATTAAGGACACTTAATGACCTAGGCAAGGTACAGCTGAAATTTGTTAATGATCGTCAGGATGAGTGGGCACTTACATCAATGCCTTTACATCAGTTTGGATCATTTGTCACAGATATTAAGATTGGAGAAAATCTTTTATGAATGTTGAAGTAGCAAAAAGCAGGATAAATGAGGTACTTCGACCCGATACAATGACGACAAGCAAAGGGGACTTCCTAGTTACTCATGTCCCCATGAAGAAGATGGAGCTATATAGTAAATATGATGCGAATGATCCTTCTAAGTCAGTTAAGTTTGAAGAAGCACAAAGTGAGCAAGACGTATTTCACCAATTCATTGAAAATCCAGGTGATAAGCATCAATTTATTCTTGTAGTAGGAGAAAGTGGTGCTGGCAAATCGCATTTGATCCGCTGGTTTAATGACAGACTGATTAATTCCCACCAGGCGGATGAGGTTGTGCTGTTTATTCGTCGAAGTGATAACACTTTAAAAGGGACGATAAAACAGCTTTTAGACAAACCAGAAATCGCTAATATTAATAACCGAGAAGTCTATAAGCGATTGGTAAATGCTACAGCTGTAGTTGATGAGAAAAAACTGAAGAGTGAAATACTGTCCAAATTCATTATTGAGGCTGCGAATGATAACACAGAAGAAAGCACAGTAAATTTAAGACACGCAGAAAAGAGACAGCTGTCCGCATTTTTGAAATATAAAACAGTGGAAGATAAATTATTGGATATTGATGGGCCCATAGATCGAATATATTCAAAGATTGTTCAATCCAATACCGTAATGAGTGATGTGGAGGCACTGTTTAAAGCGGATGATTTTGAAATAACAGATGATGAACTGGAAGATATACAGGATAACGCAGACCGGGACACACAAAGGTTTGCCAATATGCTGGTGACTAGACCAGAAAAAAAACAGGAGATTGCCTCATATCTCAATGGATTCCTTGACACTGTAATTCAAAGCTGTTCTGGACTTGAAGCAGGAGATTTTGAAGAAATTTTCAAAGATATCCGAAGAGAATTAAAACAGCAAGGGAAAAAACTTACTATTCTGATTGAAGATATTACTTCATTTACTGGGGTAAATACTGCATTGTTAAATGCCCTTACTACTGAGCACACGGGTTACGGTAATGAGGACTTATGTCGCTTATCTTCAGTGATTGGAATAACTTCAGGATATTACAAGGATACCTTTAAAACTAATTTTAGAGACCGGACTACTCTTTTTATCAATATTCCTACTGCAGTATTTTCAGAAGATTATTTATATGAGTTTGTAGGTAAATATTTAAATGCAATGTCTCTTACATCAGATGAGGTAGATGAGTGGCTATCGCATGGTGCATTAAATGAATCGTTCCCAATCCATGACTGTGTGGAAGGTAAGGCGTGGGAATATTATGAGTTGGAAGATGGAAGAAAACTTCCGCTTTATCCATTTACCAAGGCGGCAATAAGGAATCTATACAATTATAGGTTGTCCTCCGCTCAATTGCGTACGCCAAGATATATCCTGCAATATATTATCGAGCCTGTAGTAAAAGATGCATTATATCGGATTAATGCTTTCCCGAATCTGGAACTCGGTAGATTTAACACAGCGCAGCATTCTACACTTAGAACCAAAATATTTAACAATTCTCAAATCGAGGATGATATCAAGGAAAGATTATATCTTTTCATGTGCCTGTGGGGAAATGGCGAGGCGACTAAGATTGAGACGAAAGATGGTATGGTTTTAATTGCCGGTATTTCCGTTGATGTATATAAGGACTTGGGACTTCCTATAATTGATAATGTCCAAGATGGAGGAAGGGCCGAGGGTGGAGAAGGATCCGGATCGGCTGGCACCAATAATGGAGGTAAAGAGAACAAAGTAGCTGGTCATACTGGAAATGCAGTAGCCCCTGAAACCGCCAAAAAAATAACACAGGCTCTAGAGGTTGTTGAAAAATGGCTTCAGGGATCTGAACTCAATATCGGTGCAACCACGGCAAATGTTGTTCAGCTGAGTAAGGCCAGGGATAACATTATCTCGTTTTTGGAAGGCGCAATAAACTGGCAGGCAGAAGGTGTTTCGCAGGATAATCTTACAAAAATCTCTAATTCCCGCTATAAACTAATCGGATTTGAGCGCCAAAAGAGGGGATTGGATTTGGCTTTATATGTTCTTCCAGCGAATAGAAATACACAAACTATTTTGGAGGCCTTTATACGCTGGGAACTGGAAGGCAAAGGAACTTGGAATTTCGAGAATGGAGATTATTTTTCACTGGCCGTTGAGACATGGACACTTAGTATTACTAAAGATCTCGTAAAAGCCGTAAATACAATTGGTGACCGATCTATACGGTATTATAAATACGCAATTGCCTCTGAAATGTATAGGCAATTACTCTGGGGGCAGATTGACGATTGGAGTACTTATACATTCGAAGATTTTATGAACAATGACGTTCAGCCGATCGATTCTGAGAATGTTCACTCCAAGGAGTGGAATCAGTTGCTTGAATATTTTAAGCGAAATGAAATCGACAAAGATATTAGAAGTACGGCATTTTCTTATTTCAATATTGTACAAGGAAAAGGTGGAGCTTCAAAGGTATATTTGAACCATCAGAATATGGAGGAAGTGTTTTCTGAACTAAAAAAAGATAATCTGGTCATTCGACACAACGAATTAGCGGATCCTATCAGCCCTAGAGATCAGTATAGAAAGTATTTTGTTGAAATAGAATCAAGAATACATGGTGTATTTCACGCAGAAAAAGATAAGGTTTCGGAGTATGTTCAAGGCTTAAATAAGATCGCAGGGAAAACAGAATTTACACAAGCAGAGATTGAAGAATTTGTTAAGGAAGCCAAAGCTTACTATGAAGCCGTAGATAATGCAAAACTATATGCACCATATGATTCAGCTGCATTAAATAAACTGAAGAAAGAAAAGAAGCAAGTAAGTGAGTCTTTGAAATTATTGATTAAAATTATCAAAGAACCAGATGAAATTGCAGAAATTGTCTATATGGCGAAGGATCCCGTTAGATCAGCTCTTTCCCTTTCTAGACAAATTGAAAAGCTTCTGAATGATATTGAGAAGGTGAAAGCGCAGATAGACAACAAAAAGGAAAAGCTGACCGGGGCCAGTGGTGATTTTTCAACCTCACTATTTTCTGAAGAAGAGACTCTGATTGAGGATGGGAAACTTTCTTTGAGCGAATTAGAGGAGTGAGTATGAGTATCAATTTGATTGAAATAGTGCGAACCGAAACAAAAAAGGTCAATGATTATCGTGTGTTTGAGGAGACGATAAAAGCCGGAGATGAACAAAAGAAGATAAATGAGCAATTCCGCCTTCTCGTGAAAGAGTTAGATGAAGAAATTAAAGCATATGTTTTTGCAGTTAAAAATTTATCCTTTACACGGTCTCCAGAAATAATGGAGAAGATAAGCGATTTGGCGGACTACTGTGATGGCGCGTTAAAGGGGAAGGTTATTAATGTAACTGAAAATAAAAATATTAGAAATAGCTTAAAGGATGTAGAAGAGGCTATTTCTGAAACGTGGAAGCCCTTTTACGAGCAGCAAACATGCTCACTAATAGAAATGATCCGACTGTCCAGAAACATTGCAGGAATGAATGTTGTTGCGATTGAGTCCGGAATTTCTCAATGCGAGGCGTGGACAACAGACATTGATAAGCTTTCCAAATACAGCGAATCGGTAAAGATGGCGCGTGATTTGGTAAATAAATTGAATCTGAGTGACAACATTGTGGAATTCCTGAAGAAAATGATGAGCCGATCTGCCAAACTTAGCGACATAGACGACAATATACTCGATTGGATTCATAAAGAAAATCTCGGTGATCGTATAAAGATCAGCTTTTGACGAATGGATAATTTATAAAAAGATCAAAAAACAAGTTGAATAGTTGACGAACGGGCGATATACTTAAGTAGGCTACTTAAGTATATCGCTTATTTATTTGAGGACAATATGGATTACGTTTATAAATTTCCTGTGGTACGAGGTATACAAGCAAGAAGAGAATATTATATAGCAATGGTTCCATTGAAAATGATTGCCAGGCTATTCCCTAACGATGAGGAATATGTTCTTCCAGAATACCGAGCTCAGAGAAGGTTGAATGAAGCGAGAGTTCCAATCATAAGTAAATATATTGTTGATAATCGCGATAACTATGTGTTTTCGGCTTTGGCGGCCTCTATTGATGGGAAGTTTTCATTCAAACCCAATAAAGAGAATGAAGATACAGGTGTCCTTGAAGTCTCAATGGATGCCAGGTTTTTGATCAATGATGGACAGCACCGGAAGGCTGCGATACTAGAGGCAATCAAGGAAGATGAGAGTCTTGGAAATGAGACGATTCCGATTGTATTCTTTGAAGATAAGGGCCTTGCGAGAAGCCAACAGATTTTCACAGATCTAAATAAGAATGCTGTAAAAACATCAAATTCCATTTCAGAACTTTATGATTCTAGAGATGTGCTGGCGGTAATCACACGGAATGTGATTAATTCAAATGAATTTCTTAATGCTTATACCGATAAGGAAAAGGATATTCTTGGAAAGTATTCATCAAACTTGTTTACATTGAATACATTTTACACAGCCAATAAGTATGTCTTTCCGGCAAGTGAAATACAGAATCAGAAACGGGACGAAGCGTTTTTACAGAGATTCTGGAATGCTGTTGTAAAGAATATGGTTCAATGGAATGAGCTTCAAACAAAAGAAATTTCCAAAGTTGATTTGAGGGAAAACTACATTGCAACACAGGGGATTGTAATTCAGGCCTTGGGCAGGGTTGGCCGTTACTTTTATGAACATCCTGAAGTAGATCTTGAGTCAAAGCTCATAGGATTACGGAACATGAACTGGAAGCGAAGTGCAAAACAATGGAAGCTTCGAGCGATCCGAGAAAACGGAAGGATCATCACCAATAAACATGCAGCTATATTGATTGCAAATACAATAAAAATGACAATAGAAATTCCTCTTTCAGATGATGAGAAGTCGGCTGAGGAGAAATTTGGAAAAGTCGTAGTTAAGTGATTGGAGAATTATGTCAAGTAATATCACGAAAGAGACAATAGAAGGAATGATGGAGACTGTTAGAAATTTATATCTGGCAGATTCTATTCCGTGGGTTATTGGCTACTCAGGCGGTAAAGATAGTACAGCCACTTTGGAATTAGTTTGGCTTGCAATAAAGGAACTTCCAGAGGAGAAAAGACTGAAACCCATCCATATTATTAATACGGATACACTGGTTGAATCCCCTGTTGTTTCAAAATGGGTAGAAAAGTCGTTGGAGAAAATGGATGCGGAGTCCCAGGCAAATCACCTGCCTTTTGTCACACATCGCCTTACACCGGAAGTAAATAATACGTTTTGGGTAAATTTAATTGGCCGGGGGTATCCATTCCCAAGACTGAAATATCGCTGGTGTACAGATCGTCTGAAAATTCAGCCGGTTAATAAATTTATCAAAGACCGGATTGCGGAGCATGGAGAAATAATTCTTGTATTAGGTACAAGAAAGGCAGAAAGCTCACGTCGTGCCCGTACAATGGCCTACTATGAGAAGAAGAGGGTACGTGAACTCTTAAGTCCTAATCCTACCCTTGAAAACGAGCTTGTCTTTTCGCCTCTGGAGGACTGGACAGATGATGATGTCTGGGTGTTCTTAATGCAGTATAAAAATCCTTGGGGATATTCCAATATGGATCTTTTGACACTGTATCGAGGTGCGACGGCTGATAATGAATGCCCATTACAAGCTGAAAAGAATCTTCCTAGCTGTGGTAAAAGCCGTTTCGGATGCTGGGTATGTACCATGGTAGAAAAAGATAAGTCCATGGAGGCTATGATTGCAAATGACGATGAGAAGGCTTGGATGACGCCGCTTTTAAATTTTAGAAATGAATTTGGATCAGAAAATGGCGACCGCGAACGGCGCAGTTTCAGAAGAATGAATGGAGCATTGCAGGGAAGCTACGGCCAGCTCTACCATGGTCCATACAAAAAAGAAGTGCGTGAGAAATGGCTTCGTGAGCTGTTAATGATGCAGAAAAATATTCAACAGACTGGGCCAGAGAACTTTAAGAATTTAGAGTTAATAACAATCCCGGAATTAAGAGCTATCAGGAGGATTTGGGTAAAGGATAAGCACGAGTTTGATGATGCCGTTCCCAGAATCTATCAGGAGGTCACAGGTAAAGAATTTGAAGATCCGGAATGGATTGGATCAGAATCTTTTGGAAAAGAAGAGTGGGACATTCTGATGGAAACATGTCGGGATCTATACGGTGACGAAGAACTGATGCCAGAGCTGATGGCCAGCATTATCGATGTTGAAATTGAAGCGAATGGAATGGCTGAGCGGAAGGGAATTCTGGATAAGTTGGACCGCTGTGTGAGAAAGACATTTTATAAAAATGAAGACGATGCTACAGAGTTTTATTCAAAACGTGTTAATCGCCAAAAGGATGTAGGCGGAAAGTACGATGAGAAGTTTTTGGAAGAATTCGTTCGAGAGCATGGAGCGACCTATGCAGCAGGAACAGATGATGAGGATGTAGACGCATGATAATAAAACGCTTAACGATGCATAATTTTGGCGTATATGCATCTACAAACACTTTTGATTTTACAGGGGAAAAGCCAATTGTCCTGATTGGTGGATTGAATGGCCGAGGGAAAACTACGTTTCTCGAGGCGGTTTTGCTCTCTCTTTATGGCGCAAATTCATTTGCTTATAAAGAAAGTACATTTAAAACGTATGGCCAATATCTACGATCTTTTGTGAATGTGTCTGATGGAACAAAAAAGACATTTGTTGAATTAGAGTTCGTCTTAAATAACGCAGACCGGGATCATTATATTGTCAGAAGAGAATGGTCGGCGGTTAATAAAGTGCGTACGACTGAAGAGATTTTTGTACGCAAGAATGGAAGCTATAATCGGTTCCTAACCGATAACTGGTCTATGTTTGTTGAGAATATTCTTCCTAGTGCGCTTTCTAATTTTTTCTTCTTCGATGGGGAAAAAATAGCAGAGCTTGCAGTAGACAGTACCAATTCTCAATTAAAAGAATCGATACGAGCAATGCTTGGAATTTCTGTCCTGGATACTCTGCATGGTGATATGCAAAGAAATATTAGGAAACTCCAGAAAACATCAAGCGCATCTACAGAGACGAAAGAAATCGATCGCCTGCGGACAACCAAAGAGGAAGCAGAATCTAACCTTCAGAAAATCGAGGCAGAGATTTCATCAAAGGAAGCAAATTTAACAAAACTGAAGGAGCAGTGCGAACAGGCAAAGCTGGATTACTCTGCACATGGTGGTGACGTTATAGGGCAAAGAGATGCTCTGCTTTCTCAACGTGCAGAGGTAGGAGCACAAAGACAACAGAGCCGCGAAAATCTCTCACTCCTTGCTTCTGGATCTCTCCCCTTAAATCTTGTAAAAGACTTGCTGGGTAATATTGCTGGGCAGGCATTAAAGGAGAAGGAGGCAGCTGTAAAAAAGCAGGCTGTTTCTTATGTGAACAGATTATTTGCGCAGTATATGGATGAAAATAAGAACGCAGCCCAGGTCCAGTCATTTATGGGGTATATCAATGCTGATTCGGAGAAGAATTCTGTCGAGACAATATATAACTTGTCAGATGCTTCACTTCTTCAAATTCAGCGTCTGACGGAAGGTGGACTTGAGCAAACAGCCGAAAATGCTAGCGCAGAACTTGAACGACAGGCGAAGCTTAGTAAGAAGTCTGATGAAATAGAAAATTTTCTCTCCATTGATATTAATGAAGATCAATTGAAAAAACTCTACACAAATATTCGTCTTATGGAACAGAAAATCACAGATACAGAAGCAGATTTGGCTGTCCTTGAACAAAGAAGAAGTAATGCAAATGGTGACCTGATGAAGGCAACTTCTGAGTTTAATAAAAAGGTTTCTGTTCTATTAGAAAACTTAGAAGCAGATGATGACAAAAAGCGTGACATCAAGTATTCCGAAATGGCAGTGAGAGTATTAGATGAATTCTCGGTACGCCTTCAAAAGAAAAAAACTGGACTATTAGGAGAAACAATTACATCTTGTTACAAGAAATTGGCTAACAAAAAGAATCTTATTGATCAGATTACAATGGATCCAGTAACGCTGGATTTGACGTATCTGAATAAGGATGGCGTGGAAGTGGAAAAGACTGCACTGTCAGCTGGTGAAAAGCAGCTTATGGTTATTTCAATTCTTTGGGCTTTAGCAATCTGTTCTAAGAAGAAGTTACCAGTTATTATTGACACTCCTCTTTCTAGATTGGATTCAAATCATAGAAAGTCATTGATTCAAACATATTTTCCGCAGGCAAGTGAACAGACAATTATTCTTTCTACGGACTCAGAGATTGATCAGAACTATTATCAGTTGATGAAGGAAAATGTTGGAGATGAGTTCACTCTAAGCTATGACGATAAGAGCAAGAGCACGACAATCCTGAAAGGTTATTTTGCGGGAGACAAGAAATGATAATGAAACAGATCCGCGTATCACAGCGCTCGAAAGAAAAACTGTCCCGATTGAAGGGAAAAACAGGTATTAAGAATTGGAATATATTGTGCCGTTGGGCTTTATGCTATTCGCTTAGTGAAAAAACGATTCCAACTGATGTTGAAATACCATCTGACAGTAATTTGGAAATGTCCTGGTATACATTTGGCGGTGAATATAGTGACTTATATGATGCGCTGATTCGCGCATGGTGTATTGAGATGGGATTACCAACCGATGATGCATCTTTACAAAAATATTTTCATCTTAATTTGGAAAGGGGTATCGCACACCTGAGTGGTACAGGGTTCATAAAAAGTCTTGATGATTTAATTGCACTGGCTGTGAAGGAGCAAAAATGAGTGTTTATCTAGATTACAATGCCACAACGCCAATTGACCCACGAGTTTTGGAAACAATGGTTGAAGTGTACCAGAATGCGCCGGGGAACGCAGATAGTAGGACGCACGATTTTGGTGAGCGGGCTAGGCAGGTTACGGAGAAAGCTCGTAAACAAGTCGCTGAGCTGCTAGGTGTGACTTCGGAAGAAGTTTTTTTCACGAGCGGATCGACCGAAAGCAATAACATCGCGATACAGGGATTAAGGGAGTACGCTACTTCGATTGGTAAAAAACACATTATTACGACATCGATAGAGCATAAATCTGTACTGAATACTGTGAAATACATGGAATCACAAGGATTTGAGGTGGATTATGTCTCCCCAGATCTATCAGGACGTGTTTCAGCAGAAGATGTGCTTAGACGTGTCAGAGAAGATACTCTCCTGGTTTCAATCATGCATGTAAATAACGAGACCGGAACGATTCAGCCTGTGAAAGAAATAGGTGATGCGTTAGCAGAAAAAGACGTCTTATTCCATGTTGATGCCACCCAGAGTTGCGGAAAGCTGGTTGATGAGATTCGCAATCTGCATTACGACATGCTTTCTTTGAGCGCACATAAGTTTAGAGGTCCGCAGGGGATAGGAGCGCTTGTTCTAAGAAGGCATAATTACAAGCTTCCACCGGTTAAGAATGTTTACTTTGGTGGCCAGCAGGAACATGGCCTACGTCCAGGGACGACTCCTGTTGCACTTGTCGCTGGTATGGGCAAGGCTTGTGAACTGGCTCAGGCAGAGTACAAGGAAGAGGCAAAAGAAAATAAGGCAATCAGGGATGAGATGCTGGAACTCTTAACGAAAGAAGGCGTTCGATATGAGCTAAATGGGGATCCTCAATTTTGTATCGATAGCACTCTGAATATCTGCTTTGATGGAGTTTCCTCTGAAGCGCTGATGTTGTCATCTAAGCAATATTGCGGAATTTCCAACGGATCTGCTTGTACTTCGAAAAGTTATGCACCAAGTTATGTTCTGACTGCAATGGGAATTCCGGTAGACAAGATCGAAAGTTCTGTGCGTATCAGTTGGGGACCAGGAGTTGACAGAGATGAAGTGATAAGAAACTTTAAAGAATTACTGGATACAGCAAAGAATTTAGCGGGGTGAGAGAATGACGGAGATCGAGCAATTAAGGGTCAATCCACTTTATGAGAATAAGTTGGATATGCATGGTTTTGCCCGTATGTTGGAGTCTCCTACACAAAGCTATAAATTTTACTGGCTCGAGGCAATCCTAACTTTACTTCCAGAAAAGGATGAGATGACCTTTGAGGAGATTGTTTTTGAGATGTTTTGGGAAGCTTGGTATACAGTCTCCCAGTATCATCTTCATCTTGGCCCTACGATAGAAGGAAAGAATGAGAATTGGATAGAGCATGCCGTTCACGTTGTTGAACAAGATCCTGACGTGAAGCTGCCAATGCAAAGAGATTTGTTTATGGAGCTTCTTAAGAAGAATAGGGTGCAGATTAGACCTGATGTAAACGAGCTAATCAAGAATGTTCCATACAGACTATTATCATCCTTTATGCCAGAAATTGGCGGGAATGACAGAATCTGGGACCAGAAAAAACGCCTGATCGCATACTTAGAGTTGCTTAACGGGGAAAAATATCTGCCATATATAATAGTCGACGGAAAGGCTGCACAGCGGAAGATTCGGATAAATGCTGCCTGGAAGCAGGTGATGCTGGATAACTATTCCATAGTGAAAAGTTGGATTCGAATGAAGAAGGTTAAATTTCTCCAGCGACGTAATCCAGGTGTTCCCGGAATAATTTATAAGCTCGAGGATGAACAAAATAAGTCAAGAAAACTTGAGAAGGTGCGGGATCTATGGCTGACGTATCAAGAAATAAAGGGGACTTACCTAATTGACCTTTACAGTAGGGAGCCAATAAAGAACTCTAAACTTTCGATAGATCATTTTGTGCCATGGTCGTATGTGACCAGCGATGAACTGTGGGATCTGATTCCAGCTGACCGTGACATTAACTCCAGTAAAGGGAATAAGCTGCCCAGATGGGATCAATTTTTCGCTCCATTCGCTGGAATGCAGTTTGATCTGTATACAGCTATTTTTTTATCTGACCGACTTCGGTCGAAATTTGAAAGATGTAGAGATGACAATCTTAATGCGCTTTGGGCTAGTGAACAGCTGTATGTGCCTGGTAACTCGAAAGATAAATTCACGAATATGCTTGAACATAATTTGAAACCAATCTATGAAAATGCACTACTCCAAGGCTATAGAGAGTGGGATGTAGAATAAACTCACAAATTGCAAAGGGGAACATAGCAGAAAAAGATCTAGGATAGTACACTATGGGCCATACGCAGGGTACTGGAAAGGGGAAAATTAAATGGGGACTGAGAAGGATAGTCCAATCATTGCAATCTGTTATGATTTTGACAAAACACTATCACCTGATGATATGCAGGCGCAGGGATTTATTCAGACGGTTGGATATAATCCAAAGGAGTTTTGGGATGAATCTAATAATTTGGCAAAAGAGCACGGGATGGATCAAAACCTTGCTTGGATGTATGAAATGATGAAAAAAGCAGAAGGGAAAACATTATTCACCAGACAGATATTAAGGGAATATGGATCCAAAGTACAACTCTTCCCAGGGGTAGATACCTGGTTCGATCGAATCAAGGCATATGGGGACAAAGTCGGGGTAAAGGTTGAACACTACATTATCTCTTCTGGATTGAAGGAAATGATTGAGGGGACGGCTATTGGGGATAAATGCAAAAAAATATTTGCTAGTTCATTTCTATATGACGATAAGACTGACGTCGCAAAATGGCCCGCTCAAGTGGTGAATTACACCAACAAAACGCAGTTTCTTTTCAGAATAGAAAAAGGGGTTCTGGATGTTAATGATCAGGGCGTAAATAATCACTTTTCTCTAGAAGATATACGGATCCCCTTTAGAAATATGGTTTATATTGGTGATAGTGATACGGATGTACCCTGTATGAAACTTGTAAACTCATACGGCGGGTATTCAATTGGGGTCTACAATTCTGAAACAAAGGATAAGACCAAGGTCTATAAAATGGTCCGCGATGA
>AUXO014667862.1_pt1 | contig 29140 bp, 30 predicted proteins | sample 768731 | NCBI WGS metagenome assembly AUXO01 (sample SAMN02715735, study PRJNA202380) | gut metagenome | biome: sheep rumen | host: Ovis aries | place: New Zealand: Palmerston North
AGTATCATAGTTTATGACAAAAAACATTTGTATAAACTAAATATAACAAAAAAAATAGACCAACCACCATCCCGGTGACCAGTCTATCCAGTATTGCTAAATTAAGGTACTCTAAATATAACAAAAAAATCCTGGGTATCAAGAACTGACACCCAGGCAAAACAACAAAAACTATGTATGAATGAAAACTACAAAGTATTTATGCAACTTACTTCTGTAACATTTTTGTTACATCTATTCCACAAATTTCAGATTTGGAGTGAAGAAGGGTCAGGCGGGGAGGTTACGGTCAGCCATCAATTTTTTTCTGCTCCCCCATCCCTTCCAAGGACCATGTCCCCCCTTCCTTCCCTATTAACACAAAAGGAATCACCAGGTTAACTATACTTGATGATTCCTTTCGCAGTTCGTTTTCGCAGTGATCACTTGAAGATATACTTCACTTCATTATGATGTCTGGTATTGGGTAGTGATATATGAACCCACTTTGGTGAGTTCTTGTCACCATACTCCCAGATCAGCTGACCACATTCAATGACTCCTTCATCCATCAGTTTCTTACAGATGTCAAAGAGTCTTCTTGTGTTACCATCAACAGGTACAAGGTCTGCTGCTTCACCATACAGGTGTTGACTGTTCTTTGCTCCACCTACAAGACTATTCAATAACTTACATCTGTATCCAGAAGATACTCTTATGGCACTTCCATACTCCTCCCTGATCCTGTCAAGTATTGTGTCTATCAACCTACCCAGGTTCTGTTCAATCTGTTTGGAAGGAGTATTATCTATTCCATTTCTTCTGGCAGTCTCTGACTTGCACAGTTCTTTTATAGTAAAGTACTTCATATTATTTCTTGTAAGCTGTTGGCAAGTTCCATCTGTCATTCCTTGCTCTTCTTGGTATTTCAATAGCATTGTACTGGTCAATAGTACTCACATCAATGTCCTGACATTCAACAGCTGTGACAGAATGTCTGTTGGTCTTCAAGTCTACTGAATCAGCAACAACCATCATCTTGTTGGTTCCCACTTCAGGTGACTTGATGAATGTCCTTATGTTGGTGAACTTAAAGTCAGTTATTATTGGTTTGAGTGTCTTCTTGTATATCTTCCTTACCACTGACAACCAGTTCATATAGGCCTGTGTAGTGTAGATCTCAGGTCTTACATTGACATTGTTAATGATGAACTCATCTGGGTTGGCAAAGTCATCCTCATAGATGATGTATGAAAAACTGTTGTTCACCATCTGGTTGTATGTGTTCACATCAAAAGTGAGGTCATCAAACTTTTCAATCATCTGTTTATCCTTGACAATCTTATACTTGATGTCTGATTCACTGAACATCTGACCCAGGTTGGATTCTGGTACTGTGATTGATATTGACAGATCCAGGTGTTCTGCTTTGACATAAGACACATTATATGGTTGGAATTTAATCTTTGTTAATGTTGTACCAATTGTTCCATACAAGTTACCAATAGTGCTTGGACTCAATGCAATAGATACATACTGTTGTGTTTCCTCATCCCAGTATTTACCCTGTCCAGAATACTCAAAGAACAGTGATTCAGAAGTATCATATGGTCCTGGATAGTTATGATCTGAACCAGTCATACCAAGAAGAGTTGAGTTGTACACATCCATCACCACTTCTGCATTCAGGTCAGACATTGCAGGTAACTTGAAAGACAATGCTCCTTCACTACATTTGTTTATCCACTGATACCATTCATTCCCTTCGACAAAGTATCTGTTAAATGTGTATGTATGTTCTCCTGAACCCTGTACTACACCACCATTTGCATCAGTGTGATAAACAAAGTTTTCATCTTTAAGTGAGTATGTTGAACCATCGGCTGTTTCAATCAGATTATATCTGAAATCAGTATGATATAGTTTTTCATCATTCATCATCTTTTTCAAGTAGAAGCAGTTTGCACTGCTCACTGCACTTACCTCAATCCAGTCTTTACCATTGAACTGTAATATAGTATTATCTGATTTCTTGATATATAAATCAATCCTTCTCTTGTCCCATACTTCACTCAATCTGATAGGGAGGAATCCGCCAGAAGTAGAATACCTGTCAAAGTAGAACAGGTTTACTTTCACTTGTGAAGAGTTCCACATGTTTGGGAAGTTATCAGTGTCAAAAGTCAAAGTATATGGATGATATATCTGTTCATCTGAATCATATATCAATATGAATTCCCTGTTGGTTGCAGTGTTGTTGTGATACACATCCACCTTACTGTCTATACCTGTCCTTGAATAAGACTGTATCAAATCCAAATCAACACTGTATTCATTGTTCTGGTTAAGATACATGTCATATTTCTGGTGATAGACAATCCTGTCACTCGCCTGCATTTGTTTTGCAGTACCAAATTTTGAATCAGAAGAATTTGTTTTGGTTATTTCAGGGTCAAAGGACATTGGATCATCACCTGTCTGTGGAATATAGTTTGAATCATAATCCCATGCCAGGTCAGCTGTTTCAAGAAATTCAAGTGGAACACCATTATCAGCAGCATATGCAGTTATCCTCTTCTTGATTTCAACTGACTTTTCTGTTGTCTGCTCCTTTCCTGTACCAGTAGGGTTGTCACCACCACCATAGAAGTTAAGGATTGAACCATAATCAGTAGGATCACCAGTCAATCCAGTAAGGTACTCATATGCCTTGTTGATGTTCAGGTAACCATTTACCAGGTTGTTATGTGATTCAAGACCATAATCTGAATTGACATAAGCACCATTCCAGATATAGTACCAGTAATCATTTGTGTCAATAGCAGGTGCTGCTATACCCTTCTGTAAGTAACCTTTGGTCTTGTTCCTCTGTACATTCAAATCAATGTAAGAATACTTGTCTGTCTGGTTGTAATCAATCAGATCCATAGCCATATTTGAGTACTCTGGTTTCTTTGTAGATACAACAGATGTCACTTCATCATATGTACTGTTGATGTCAATCTGTACATCCTGTGTGTTCTGTGATTTCCAGTCATTACTATTGAAGTCAAATACTACAGTTGATTCAGCAGATACATAGTGGTTGTCAAATGTACCATACCTCCATGCTTCATAGTTATCAAATACTCTTGTACCACTGGTCTTGTTTGGATTATAGATGATGAATGTCTGACCATCAAAGGCAATAGTCATACAGAAAGGTTTCAGCAGCTCTGTAATCATATCATAGATTGTTGAAGGTTCACCTCCCTCATCCCAAAAGTTACTCATCTGTATCTGCATATCAAGTAGTCCATTATGACTGTCATAATCAAAGGCACCACCATAAGACACATTCCTTTCAACTTTAAGTTTGTTACTGTCAATGTAGATATAACCCAATGTGTAGTTAATCAAATCCTTGAAGGTGTATATTGTGTTGTTTGTGAATAACTTATCAACAGTTATATACTTCAATATTGAAAGTGGGTCAATGATTGTCATGCTGATACTATCCAGGTTCTGTGTGACTGGTTGTGAGTAAGAGTTTGGCATCTTGTATCCTTCCCAGATTGTATCATAGGTTACAATAGGGGAAATGATTTCCTTCCAGTATGCAATAGGGTGTTGAATGTTTGTAAGTATAAAGAATTTGGTCTCTGAATTGGTATCTTGATACTTTATTACAACTCTCTTGTTTTGTATTGGTATGACATAATCCAATACCATAGCATTTACATCATCTGGGAATGTTACCCACTCAACCCATTGATCAATATCCCAAGACCAGTTATATATTGAACCATTTGTTGTTACATAATACACATAACCATCATCATCTGTGAACACTCTGTCCATATTACCATACTCCACAGTAAGAGGTATGAGTCTGGTAAAGGTGTTGTTGTCCTTATTGAGTATTACCACCCAGTTGTCAGCAATATGTTCCTCACTGGTATTGTTGTAAAAATTGACAATCACAGCATCAACAACATTTCCATTTCCATCAAATACCTTCATATGATTTTCACCATACATAGCAAAGTAAGTACCTCCATCCACATCCTCATAAGAGGTGGTCTTCTCCCACTGCATATCTGTACTGTTCCAGGTGTACCTGTTCTGACCCCATAACATTTCTGTGCTGTTGTCAGTATAGTGAATCACATTGTCTGCCTTGTAAGCACAGTCCTCTACAGTAGAGCCATCAACCCTGTTATATGGTGCAGCAGTACCCCAATCAATAATATTCCATTTCTGTACATAATGACTTGTACCATCATAAGTAACCCTGTATGAATCACTTCCAGCATAGAAGTACTGATCATTGTAGTCCAATAACCAATCATTCTTGTTTTCCCATTTACCTGTTGTAGAATTATATTTCAATGTAACTTCATCAGTGTTGTTTCCACTGTCACTAACCTTTCCATTGAACCTGAAATCACCATTTATGTCTGTGAAGAACAAATCCTTACTGAATATTGTGAAGTTCTCACCAGAAGTAGGTTTAGGTGAATACTCATATGAACTGATTGTTCCAGGATTTCTATAGTCAACTACATAAGTCCTCTCATGATAACCCTTCTCAATCTTCACAATGATGTCATCCTTCCTGGCTGTGTATAAATCATCCAGGATACTTGGACTCACAATATTAATATCAGAAGATGATGTCTTCAAAGGTGCATATATATCATCCTCACTTCCATTATAGTTTATGATAACAGGTGTCACACCTGAAAATTTCAAATCATTCTGCATCTTCAATCAACTTTATTATATTATGCACTTTGTGTTACAGGAATATCTACATATTTTCCAGCATCTGGACCTGTATTTATGGTGAATCTGAAAGATGTACTCCTTTCAGAACCAGTTTCATTTGCAAGACATACAATGTGGTATGGGTAGAAATTTGTACCATTTACATACTCTGGGTCAAGTGGTTCACATATGAGCCAATCTACTGTTGAACTGCTCAAAGAACCTTCATTTGCTCTCAGGAATATATGCAACTGTGTCTGGTTAAAACCTGAATTGAAACTAAAAGAATAGTTGTTCATTTCAAGCCATAACCTCTTGTAGAAGGATACCCTGATAACATCACCATTGCTGTCACTAAATTCACCTGAATGTAATAATGTGTCTATCATTATCTTATCAATCTATTTTTTCTATTATTGTTATTAAGTACACCAACCAAGTCAGTACCAGATATATGGAACTCAACCTGGTTACTTCCAGAAGCACCTCCATTTGCCAACCTGAACAGATTGGCCTGCTGTGTCCTGTTGAGTATCATTTCACCTGAATTGACATTGGCAGTAACCCTGTCTCCAGTGTAGGAATTACCACCTACAATACCACCATTGGCAAATTTCTGTGATTTCGCAGACGCAATCGCAGCAGCTACAACAGAACCCAAAGCAGCAACAGCAGCAATAGCTTCAATCCAGTGTTTTGATGTACTTACAGCCTTACCAGTTGCAGCAACACCAGCTTCAACAGCCTCTGCTGCTGTGAGTGCCTGTATTGAACCAATCAAACTACCAATAGCAGGCAGTGAAGTAGCAACCATCTTCAGTATTGATGCAGCTGTAACTTCTGAACCCTCCTGGAATGCACTTGTCAAAGAACTAACAATAGTTGAAGTCTGTGACATTGCCTGGTTGAACTGATTCCACTTGTCTGTTGGTGGTGCAGTAACAGTTGTACCTGTAAGAGTTGCAAGTTTCTTCTGATACCTTTCAAGAGCTTCTGTATAGAATATGAAGTCCTGACTACCAATTTCAGTCTGATTCCTCAATACTTGTAACAGTGAAATTACAGTCTGTAAACTATCAATTGTAGGTGGTTGAATAGCAAGAGCATCATTTAATTTTGAACTGGTATCATACTGACTAATCTGCTTTTGTAATTCCAACACCTTTGCATTCAGTCTATCCCATTCCTCTGATTCATAATTGGTCTGGTCTCTCAACTGTGTGAATTCTGATAACATATTCTGTAAGTGCTTTAAAGAACCCTCTTCTGCTTTACTTACATTTTCTACATTACCCTCAATTTCCTTGATTTTCTTATTTGCTTCATCTACCTTCTGATTGTGAAGATTCCACTCATCTGTACCCTTCACAAGAGCATCCCTATATTTGGTTTCTTCTGACAATACATTTTTCCAGTAAGTGAGGGATTCTTTTTGAATATCAAGTTCCTCCTTCTTGGTAGTAGTAGTCTTTGTTTGTTTTGGTCCAGTTTCTTTTGTACCAGTAACCCTGTTATAGGTCTTCTGCATTGACAAGGCCTGTTGTTTTGCATCCTCCATACCCATTAACAACTGGGCAACACCCTTCAACTCATCATCCTTCATCAACTCCAACATAGCATGGATTGCAATGACATCCCTGTACCTTTTCTTCAAGTCCTCCTGGGCAGTAAGGTTATTACCCTTATACTCCTTTAACTTACTCAAATACTCCCTGTACTGACTTTCAATCTCTGCCCTTCCTGCTGCTGGGTTCTCACTCAAATCAATGTTCATAGCCTTCTCAAACTGGGCAATAGTGACATTGTTTGGTCTCAAATTACTACCACCGGCCTTCTTAACTACCTGGGCAACATAGGTCTTGTAAAGAGCACTACTGTAATTCCTTGCATACTCAAACTGTGCATCCACGGCAGCCTTCATCTGTGCCTTGGCATCCTCCTTCATCTTGTCTGTTGATGCTGGGTCTTTGAACACATTATAGGCCTCCTGGAAAGCAGTCATATTCTGCTTGGACTTGTAGTCATAGGCAAGTTGTGTGTTCTGTAACTGATCAATAGCATCCTGAACAGCCTTTGCAGCATCATATACACCCCACAATCCATCTGAAAAGGCAGTGAAATCAGCAGTGGCAATTGCAGTGTTGAAGGTATCCAATACACCCTTACATCCAGCAATAGCACCCTGGAAAGCATCAGCAGATGTCTGACTACTGTCTATGATTGCCTTGAACTCCTTACCAGCAACAGCAGCAACACCAATTACACTACCAAACTTGGTAAGCTGACCTACATTTACACCAATAGCCTGACCAAAGGCATTAAATGATTTACCTGCTGTCTGACATCCTTTCTGGAAGTTCTGTATCTGTCCTCTTGCTGTCTTCAAATCAGTACTGAATGTACCTGTTTTGAGCAAAAGTTGAACTACTAAATTATTGGCCATTATATAATTACATTATTTTTTATTCAATAAATTCTCCATTTCCTTCATCTCTTTCCAAATCCTTTCCCTGTCTTCTGTGGAATCCTCCTGCTTTACTCCTTTCTCCCATGGGAAGACCATCTTCTCAAACATATTGACTGGTTTTGTACTCTGTTGACACCAATTAATTATCAACCTTGTCTGATCCCAGGACTCCTTGTCCTTCCTCCACAGGTTCTCTATAAGTGCTTCAATCTCATACAACTCCATCCTGTCCAACACATAATCTGGTGATATACCACACTGTAAGACCAGGATTGAGTAGATGTCCCGGACACTTAATTTTTCCCCTTCTGTGTCACTTTTTTTTTATCAGAAAACAAACTCCTCCTCTCCATTTCCTGCTGCATAAACTTGTTGAACTCATCCATAACCTCTGGATGTTCATCACAGTAGTCAATGAAGTCATTAAACTCTATTTTTGGGTTGTCTTTGTTTGCTATGATACAAGCATAACAGAAAATATAAGTATCAAGCAGAGTGTTGATTTCAAAAGGCTTTCCAGCCATTTCTTCCCAGATGAACATTGGTCTTAAACCATAGACCAACTCATAATTATAACCATTAATTTCCATAAAAATCTTCTTTTTAATTATCTGTATATATTTATGGGGTATAAAAAAAGAGGGTGATTTACTCATCCTCTTTTCATAGACATATTCACTCTTAATTATTGAAGAGTTGTACAAGTCAAAGCACCCTTACCAGTGAAAGTCACACTGAATGAAGCATTGTCAGACACAGGTGCATTCATATCAATACTTGTGATAATCACCTTACCTGAAAGAACATCATTACCAGCAGTAGTAGTTGGTACCCAACCACCAGTAGGTACACCAGTAGTAGAAGTGTCTGCAATAGCAAACTTAACACTGAGTTCTGTACCAGCTGTGTAGTAACCAAACAAATCAGCAAAGGTTACACCTTCTACATCATTTGCATAGAAGTTCTCAGTTGTTATAGTCCAGTTAAGAGTATCAATTTCCTGGTCTTCCCATCTTCCACCAGCAGCATCAGCCAAGTCCTTATGTGCAACATCAATAGTGTTGGCACTTGTTGAAAGGGTATGGTTTGTAGCATATCCCAAAGACTTGAAGTTTCCGCTTGACTTTTCAATGAAAAGCATAAGCTTCTTTCCTTTAATTATTCCCATAGTATACTATTTTTTTATTATTATATCTATTTGTTTTACATATGCATCCTCAACAAAGTCCTCAGATACACTCTCTATATTTATGTCCAAAACTGATTCAAGTTCCAGCAGATTATCAACAGCATCACTACACAAATCACACACAGTATCATACTTGTCTGACACCACATTCACCTGGATGTTGAATATCCAATCATAGATACCATCCTTTGTTTCCTCTGGTCTGGATTGTGTTGTCTTGTATATGATAAAAGGGAACTTGGTGGTGTTCTCTGCTACCAGTGGGTAGGTTGAACACACCTTTGACAATTTTGGATATATTATTTTACCAATGTTTATCATTTCTTATTCCAAACTTTTAATATACTTTCTCTTATGTTGTCATCCAGGGTCTTGATTGCTTCATTACCCCTCTGATTCACTGCATCCCTGAAGAACCATTTTGGTTGAATAGAACCCCTGTTCCATCCTCTCGAGGTCTTCCTCAACTGTGTTCCCTTCTCAAACCACTTCAACCTGAATTCACTCATTATGTGAACCTTACCATAAGAATCCTCTGTGTTTCCAACATAGACAGATGTCTTCACACCTTGAAGCATTGAAGGGTATGTCTTACCAGTCTTCCTGCTCACATATGGTTTGTTCACATTCTTGATTCCAGATTTCCTCAAATTGATTTTGGTCTGTTTGAGTATAGGATCCAGGGATTTCTTCATACCATTCTTGTATGCCTTGTTCATCTGCTTGAAGGACAGACTGGCAAGAGCCTGGATTACCTGCTTGTCATCTACCTTTATTCCTGTTTCCATAGTTAATCATTAACAAGTGAGCAGGTTATCCTGACACTCATATTCTTCCTGTCCTTCTCAATGCACTCAATCCTGTACATTCCACCATCCCACTCAATCCTGTAAAGTTCATCAAAGTCATAACCCTGTCTGATTTCAAAGACCACATGGTGTGAATAAAAGATGTCACCATTCTCATTCTCCCTGTCACCACCAGTATATGACTTCCTAGCCCTGCAATGATGATCAACCACATAGGTGTTGTCCTCACTACCAGTTTCAGTTTTGACCTTCACCAACTTGTAGAAGGTTATTTTCTCAACCAGAAGTCCTGCCCTCATTTTTATTATGCTTTGTTTATATAGTTCCTGGACAAATCCAGTAAGTAATTGTAAGAATGTGGAACCACATTTGGATTACCATAAGTGACTGATTCCCTGTTGGCATACAATGTACCAATCAACAGTAACATAGCCTGCAACACAGAAGCAGGTAACATACCAGTACAGTCCTCAATCTCACTCAATGAATGAAGATTCAGGTCTCTTCTCACAGCATCCTCTGCCACAGTGATTAAATCTGCTAAATACAAATCATCATCATTGTGGTCAATTATCAAATGTCTTTTTACATCAGCAACTGAAAGGTACATTATTAAATAATTTTATTTATATAAAAAAAAGGGGGTAGGGGAAATCCCCACCCCCTGGAAAAAGAAGAAAGTTATGGATTAATCAGAATCTGATCCATCATCAAGTTTGTAAGCCTTGATAGCACCATCCCTTCTTACCTTTGCATCAAAGAATGCATTGATAACAAGCCTGATAGCATTCTTGGTGGCAAGAGTGTAAGGGTCAACAACAATGTCAATAGCACCCCACTGAGCAACTACCAATTCCTTGAAGTCACCAAATGCATAACCACCATCAACAACATTTGAAGAAGCAGATACTGGATAACCATCAACTTCATTACCATTCATAAGCATTCTCAAATCAGACTTTTCACCGGATACAGTGGTCTGCTTGAAAGCACTCTTTGCAGAAGGACTCATAACAAACCTCTTATCACCAAGGTAATCAATCAAATCAGCCTCTGCATCACATACACCAGCCCATGAAGGATTTGCTTCCTCTGCCTGGTAGAAGATACCAGCAGGCTTGTTGGTATCACCAGCAGCATCACCAAAGATTGTCTGTTCAAGTTTTGCAACAAGAGCATTGACAATATCAGCCCTCAACATCTCTTCTGCACCAACACTGTCCTGTACAAGGAACTGCTTGGAAATGTCAATGTATGCAGTAAGACGTTTTGGACTCAACTCAACAGTGTCAAAATCACCCTTACCATTATCTGCATCAACCATTTCACCCTTCCAACCACAGGTAGAACCTGAATAAGTAGGGATTGAAATGTTGCCTACGAGGCCAGTCAAAAATGTAGCACCTGCTTCTGCAAGGATAGACTTACCCCTAAGTGGTTCAAGGATATTGAGTTTTTCAGTCTCAACAATTTCCTTACCCTGATCTGCAACAGTAGCAACAATAGCTCCGTCAGTTGCAGCTCTTTCTTCAACAGGAAGTTGGATCTGACCAGAATATGAAAGACCAGACTTCCTCATTTCAGTTGCACCGGTTTCAATAACTGAAAGTGCATCCTCATTGATGTTTCTGTTGTTAACAACATCATTGATAGCTTTAATTAATGAAAAATTCTTCATATTATTTCTTTTTATATTATTATTGTTTCTTTCTTCCTTTGGTTCAGTCTCTTCCTGTACCTCTGGTTTTTCTTCTTTTACTTCTTCTTGTGGTTCTTCCCTCACTTCTTCCTGGACTGGTTCTTCTTCCTTTATTTCTTCAGGAACTTTAACCTCTTCCTCCTGTGCCTTGAAAGCATCCAATGACCTCAATGCCACTGATGTACCTTCATATGCAGGATTAGCCACAATACTAACATCATACAGACCACCAATCTTATTGATTGTCCTCAAATATGTACCATCCTCTTCCTTGGACCAGGTTTCACTTTCAACTGTGAAAGCAAATGAACTCTGTGAATAATCACCCCTTTTGAGTCCCTCAACCACTTCATCACCAAGGTTGGTATGTGGGGCATCAAATGAATATTTAAGACCCCTTTCATCAAGTTCAAGGGAAAGACTACCTTTACCATTCCTACTCCTTGCAAGGATACCCTTCTCTGGATTGTGGTCAAGGTAACACTTCACATCTGACCTTTCAATGACCCCATCAAATGCACCAGGTGCAATGACTTCCTGGAATCCACCCAAGTCAACAGACCTTTCATTGAACACTGAACCATAACCCTCGATGTGTCTTGATTCAGCCTCTTCCCTCAACTCAATATTAAAACTTCTAACTTCAAGATTATCCATTATTAAATTAAGTCTTTTAATTATTTATGATTCTGTGTTTTCAGCAGAATCAGACTTGTGTCCTGCCCTGAACTGACCTTCCTTTATGTCAAAATTCACCTCCATTCCATAGACTCCTGCTGCCAGGACAAATATTTGTGCAATGAACACCAATACACTGGATGATATAACTCCTTCTGGGGGTATGAACATAGACCAAACACCAAAACCAACTCCACTGAAAAACAATAACAGGAAGATTAAAACTCTGTTCTTGTAAGAATAATTTTTTGACATAGTAAAGACACAATTATCTGTCTATATTTATGGGAGTTGCTTTATCCTGGTAATGAACTGATCAAGGGTTTCAGTCTCCATGTCCATACCCTGCTGCACTGTCCTCTGCCTGATACCATTACTGATTGCCATCTTCAACTCTTTTGGTGCTTCATTAAACAGATACTCCCACTTCTTGAAGTACTCACTGAACCTCTTTTCTGCACCATCCCTGTATTCCTGGGTGTTGATTTCCTTCCAAGAAGGATGACAGAAGGTATAGTAAGCATCATAGGTGATTGATACCACACACTCCCTGGCCTTGTCAAACTTTGATTTGTCTGTGAGCCAACCAACAAGACAGTCACTTGACTTAATTAAATCTGGGTAGGTCTTCTTTATATAAAGAGGATCTCTTCTACACACTGAATTGTCCCTCCACTTCCACAGATAGAAAGGAGCTGGGCACCACTTGATGTTCTGGGTACATGCCTGGACTTCTGCATTGAGTACATTGTCTTCATGTATCACACATTCAGGGAAAAAGTGAATATTATTATTCACTATGAAACTCCTCTTGAATATCTTGCCATGAACAAACTGAAAGCCATCCTGTCTGTCAAGGAAGTATGTCTGTCCATCTGGTGTTCTTCCCTCTTCCATAAACACACTATACAACGCATCAAATCCATTTACTGTGGTCTCAACACCATTTACCAATACCTTCATAGGTGTTGTGGTTTCCCTCTTGATGAACCAGAAGGCCAACACCATTGAGTACATGTCATCACAGTCACACCAGGCAACATACTCTCCTGTGGAATACTTGAAGGCCTGGTTCCTCATCTGTGATACTCCACCCTTTGGTTCAACATGGTACTGGATATCAAAAGGGTACTTGTCAAGGAACTCCTTTGACAATCCCTGTCCTTCCTCACCATCCTTACAGATGACTACTTCAATCTCTGATAAATCAATGTTCTGCTGAATAGCAACACTGTCCAAAAGAGGCTTGATGACCTCTTCACCCTCATTGTAATAGGGAACTAGAATAGATAAAAACTTCATAATAACTTTCTCCTTTACATTATTTATGAAAAAACCCCAGGTTGATACCCAGGGTTTCAGTTATTATGTGTTTTTCCTATTCAGGAATAGGGAAGATCCAACTTTTATATTGACTCCAATTTGTTGATGTTTGATATGCACTAACTAATGAAGAAGGAACATATACAGAAATTTGTCCTGTTATATATTGAAATATTTTTGTTCCTGCTTTACAAACACTGGTACTACCAAGTGTGATTGTTTTTAAATTACTACATTCAGAAAAACAATAGTTACCAATAGTACTACAAACAGGTAAAACTATAGTAGATAAACTATAACACCACATAAAAGCTCTATCACTAATTACTTGACATAAAGGAATACTAATATCTGACAATTTTTTACAACCATTAAAAGCATCTGCATTAATATATGTACAAATTGGAAGATTTACTGTTGTTAATTTATTACAATTCCAAAATGCACTATATTGAGTTGTATAAGACTTACCTACTGCTAAACAACTTAGAAGGGTAACTGTTACAATATCTGTATTTGCCCAAGCCATACCTTGTACATATGAAGCTGAATTATTTACATGTAAAACATTTGGATAATTCCTTTCTGTAATTTGTTTTTCTGTAAATCCAGTCACACTCTGTGGTACATCCACAACTACCTGACTGTATCCATCAATACCAACACCAGGTGTGAAAGTACCATTCACTGAAGTAGAAAGAGTAGTGGTCACAAATGAAGTAGTGATACTACCTATGGCAGCAGGGTAGTCTGGGAATGAAACCCCAGACATACTCACACCCTTTGCCTCTATTGCTGATTTGATGTCTGTCTTGACAGACTCAATTGTATTAAGATTTGATATTAACTCACTCATATTTAACTCAATATTTCATTTGTTATCTGTACAGCCTGTGCAACCTCATCAACTACCCAGGAATAAGTCACACCTGAACTGGTCCTGACTGCCTTTAAGACATATGTACCATTCTGTGCAGGGACTTCTGGCAATGTTTCAGTAAGATTATATGTATAACCAAATTTAAGATAATTATCTGAATAGGCTATCCACAACTTATTGTTGTATTCAATATAAGCCCAATCATAATTATCAACATAAATGTCAGTTTCTACATCCCATGAATCTGTTCCAACCTGTGAAGGATCAACCTTTCTGATAACATTATAACCAAAATAATATAAGCATCCATCATATACAAACCAATGGTTACTATTTGGCCAACTGGTTACATTACTCAATAATTCAAACATCTTTGATGAACTATTATATGTATATACACCATTATCATATGTGTAATAATAGGTTTGACCTAATTTAAAACACCTCATTACTGGTGATGGCATATAATCAATTGGATCAGTTACCCACTCATAAGTACCACCATTGTTGACCAATTTCCAGGACATACTACATCTTATTGTATTAGAGTCAGATGCCCAAAGACTGTATTCTGGTGCATTAATGACATATACCCAATCACTGTTTGTATCATCCCATTTGTATACATCATTTGAACCATATTTCATTACATACAATCCATCTGATACTTCTGCCCTCAAATCACTGTTAACAAAATTGGTAACAGAACTCAATTGAGTCCACTGTGTTCCATCAAACTCAAATGCCTTATCATATCCTGTATAAATCAATCTTCCGGATGGAGTAGTATAATAACAGAACCATTCAGTAGACATATTATCAACCAAGTTAGTTACATACTCTACTCTTCTTCCAGGGTATGAAACAGAACGGTTAAGAATACACTGATTTGTGATTGCAATATTATCATTGTTTAAAGTGAATAATCCACTAACCTGAAAGTTTACATCACCAGTAGAGTATATTCTGTTTTTTGTACTATTAAAATTAATACCATCTGAACCTACATTTACATACTGTGCTTCAATACCATTAGGTGCTTGTATTTGATCTACAAATCTTTTAGAACCTTTGATTTTCTGGTTTGATTTTAAATCAACAACAACACTATTTTCCTTGGTCCATTTTGTGGTTTTCCAATCAGCACCAAGATTCAAAGTTGAAACTTCCCTTTCTGAATCATAAACACCACCAACTACAAAATCATCTACAATACCATATCTGTTATCAAATGGTCTACCACCTGTTAATTCATTAGATAATTGATTCCAAACCTGATTTTCTGAATCATACTGGTAAAAACTAAATCCACTCATATAGAACAGACCACCACTTTTAGTACCAAATATCCTATCCATGTTTACTACAAATTGAGGTCTTGTGTAATATACATCTGTAACATCAATCAAATCTAAATGGTCTTCATACTCTTTGAGTTCATAAGTGCGAGTTCCATTATCATACAATATATGTCCATTGTATTTGAATCTTTTACACATATAGTATGCTATATTATCAGAATAATCAGCAGGTAAATTCATAGTGTAACCTGAAACAAACTTCTGTGTAGATTCATCAAACTTCTTCAAATTAGTTTGATCTACCAACCATACACCATACTGACCATTAAGTATATTAGTATGTCCTTGATCAGTAAAGAACTCATTTCCTTCTGTTTCAACATATTGCAAACGACCTGTATTTGTGTTTATCTGCTGATTTGGACCATCATATATCCTACCACTGTTATCAATCCAAATACACTGATTGGCCATTTCTAACATTGTGACTATCAAATCAAAAGTCAAAGTTTCCTTATTGTATTTTAAAAACTTCATGTCAGCATAGAAATAAACCTCATCATTGGCAATCTGTAATCCATTCATCAAATATGTAATATTATCAGCTGCTTTGGTAGTAATACTCATACTACCCAAATAATCAGTGTACAACATACCTGCTGATGTATCAGTCAATATTCCAACTGCTTCCTCCTGTTCAGGTGTAAGACCACCAATCTCAATGTTACCATCACCAATGATAGACTCATCATTGATAGTCTTCAATGAAGTACTGGTCAAGTAACCCTGTCCAGATACCCAGGATTCTGTTGCATAACCAGAAAGAGCAGTACTGGTCAAGTAACCCTGACCTGACACCCAACTCTTTGTTGCATATGAAGAAGGTACACTCTTCAAGTAACCCTGGTCACTTACCCAGGATTCAGTTGCATAACCTTCCAATGAAGGAATGTCACTCAAAAGTGCATATGAAGAAAGTGATTCAGTAACCCAACTCTCTGTTGCATAACCTTCCAATGAAGGGATGTCTGACATGGTGGCATAAGAACTGAACTTCTCCATCAAGTCTGTCTGTTCACTCAAATTACCTGTGATATTACCCCATACAGCAGAACTTCCACCACCTCCATGGGTGCTGATATAATCCACTAAATCAGTCTGTTCTGATATGTTTCCAGCTATGTCTCCCCAGTATGTTCCTACACCTGGGATTAATCTCATTCTGTTCTTTTTTATTGAATCCATATATGTTAAAACTAGTTTTAATTATTTATGGGGTGGATTAATGTGGCATACACTGACCACATTGAATCTGCCTGGTAATCCGACACCAATGAAGAAGGTACATAGATTGATAATATACTTGTACCATAGAATGCATATCCATCACAAGAACATACTCCACTATATCCTAATGTTGCTGTTCTCAATGAGTCACATGCTCTGAAAGCTGATAAACCAATAAATGAACACACAGGAAGGTTTATATCTGTTATCCTTTTACATACTGCAAGAGCTCTATATCCAAGATACTCACACTTTGGTATTGATATACTCTCCAATGATTGACACATATCAAATGCCTGTGATTCAATATAAGAACATTCAGGAAGATAAACCTCTGAAAGTGAAGAACAACCATAAAAAGCACCAATACCTACATATGAACACATTGGAAGATAAACCTCTGAAAGTGAAGAACAACCATAAAAAGCTCCCATACCTACATATGAACATATTGGTAATACTATACCCTCTAATGCTATACAATTATAAAAAGCTGAATTACTTATATATTCACATTTTGGTAAACTTATTGATTTTAAATTTATACACCAAAAAGCATGACTACCAATATATGTACATTCTGGAAGGTCAATTGATGTAAGTGATGGACAATTTATAAAAACTGAATAACCAATGCTCTTACAGTTTCTAAGGTCTATTGTATTGAGGGATGTACAACTAAGAAATACATCTGTACCTACATAACTACAATTTGTTGCTATCACTGTTGAAAGTAAAGATGCACCTGAAAATCTACCACCATTACTATCCAATCTTGTAACAGATGCAATATTGATATATTTAAGATATCTTACTTCACCAGTATCCTTGAAGTTCTTATTCAAACTTGTAACTTTTGGAAGATTAACACTAACCAATGGACATGCATTATTATATCTTGATGATAAATCTACCATTGGATCTGTAAGAGCACCTCCAAATGCCTCACTATGAAGAGTTGTACATTCTGGTAAATTAATATACTTTAATCCTGAACAATATGCAAATGCCCAGTGTCCAACAGTATTACATTGTGAAAGTGATAATGTATTTGGGAAGTTTTTATGTAACCAAAATGCACCATTACCAATATATTTTACATTATGGATATCATATGTAGTTACCATAGATGCTGCTATATTTGACCCCATTGCAAATGCATATGGACCAATATATACACATTCTGGAAAAACAACCTGACTTATACTTGTAGCATAAAAAGCATAACGACCAATATATTCACATTTTGGGAAAGATACAATTGATAAAGCTGAACACCCCTCAAATGCATCTGAACCTATATAACTACATTCTGGACAACTTATACTCTTTAACTTTTTACAATCACAAAAAGCATAATCACAAATCCTTTCACAGTTTGTTAAATTAACATATGTCAAAGGACAACATAACCAACTAACTTGAATATCATTATAAAAACAGGCAGCAGGAACGCTCTTTAATTTTGGTGCATAAAAAGTAGTTAATGAAATACAATCTCTAAATACTGGATTACTATATCCATAAGTATCTCCTGATATAGTAATACATTCTGGAAGGCTATACCTTGTTACTCTTTGATTATTTGTGAAGGCTTCTTTTCCAATATACTCACATTTTGGTAAATTTACAACAGATGATAATCTACAAGCCGCAAAAGCATATGAACCTATATAACTACATTCTGGACAACTTATCTTTGAAAGTTGAGTACAATTATAAAAAGCATAATCATATATCCTTGTCACATTTGTCTTCATTGATGTTAAACTAGTGGTAAAAAATGCACTTGAAGTAATATAATCTCTATAACTTGAATAATATCCACTATAATTACTAAAATTATATGTGTTACCATGCATACTGAATGTACCAGACAAACCAGTTGTTGGTGTCCAACTAACATAATAAATCATTGAAGGTGCTATTATCATCTCCCCATATGTATAAACAGGAAATGATTCTCCAATCTTATATCCAATCATAGTGTTCCTCCTTTTGTTTAATCTGAATCTCCATGGTCATTATCATCACCAATCCACACATCAAGAGCATCCACAAACTCCAAGTTGTAATGACCATCTGGATAACTCTCATCTGCAACACTGTATAGTGCCCTTCTCATCAATACACCATCAGACAACAACCACAACATTTCAGAAGGGATAACCACCTGCAAGTGCTTACCAACCTTACTGAAGGTAGGTTCAATCTCCACATCTGGTCTACCATCAATGAAGTATCTGATACTGGTGATGTCATCAATCACACCACCTGGACAACTCTTGATAACATCCAATAAATCATTATTCTTGCTTATTCTCCTGATCATCTTCTTCCTGGTTATTTTCTGTATTCTGTAATTCAGGTTCTTTCAACCTGTTGTCTGCTGTGGAATTCACAAACTCCAAGTTCTTTATTGAAGTCAAGTTCACCTGCGCCACATGGATGTCTCCACCTTCAATCTCATCCATATCCAGTTCCTTCCTGATGTCATTTGGTGAAAGAACACCCAAATTGAACATCTTGGTGAAGTACTCACCCTGACTCTTCTTGTCTGTCCTGAGCAGTTCATTAACATCAAACTTGATGTCCATACTGTCTTCTGGTTTGAAGAGTTTAATCTCCAGTTCTGTCTCAATCTTGGTCAAGATTGGTCTCAATGTGTCATTCAAGAATGCCAATTCTGCCATCTCACTGTTGTTGTAACTGGCATGTGTCAAGTCAAAACACTTGGTAGGTGATACACCAAAGAACCTACAAATCTCAACCACACTGAACTCCCTGGATTCCAGTAACTGGGCATCAGCAGGATCCACACTCAACTGTGTGTAATTCACATTTGCAGGAAGGACTGCAATACCATTTGGCTGGTTCCTTACTCCACCAGTAGCCTGGTTCCAGGCAGAAAGAATCTGGTCTCTCTGGTTACCAGAACTTGGACCTTCAAACTTCAAGAATCCAGTGGTACAACCACCACTCTTGTAGAAGTTCTCTGCTGACTGCTCACCATAATCTGCAATACCCAATGTCCTTCTGGCATAAGTGAGTACAGATATACCAACAACACCATTATCTGTGTAGTTCATAAAGTGAAGAATGTCTTCCTGTCTCACTGCACCCTTGATACCTGTAACCATATAATCAATATGGTCAATCCTGTCAATAGGACTCACCAGACCTGCCGGCACATACTGTAATCCAACAACATTACCCTGGTTGTCCCTCATAATCAATGCATATGCATTACCATTCATCAATATGTCCTTCACCAATAACTTGTAGAAGGTGAAGGCATTCATCTTCTTGTTTGGTCTCTTACCTAATGTGTATGAAAGCTGGTCAGTAATCTCATGTTTATATCCTTTACTGTCAACCCTATACAACTTTACAGGCAGACTGGCCACTCCATTGGAAATCACTTCAACACATCTATACACTGTACTCAAAGCCAGTGATTGGGAAGTCTTGTATGTGCCATAACCATTGTAGTTAAGGGCAATACCAAAAATACTCTCATCTGCTGACCTCTGTTCAGGCTCCACTGTGCTTGGATTTCTTCTGAAAAGTTTGTCTAAAACTCCCATAAAAACCTATTATTTTTTATATGAAGTATTTATGGGTATATAAAAAAACCAGGGAGTACTTCACAGCAGACCCTGGTGACAAATACACAAAAAATCTAATATGGCAAAAAATGTTACACTTTATTTATGATTATTTTCCATATGGAATTACAAAGGCTTCCTGAATACCATAAACCTGGTCAAGATAACCACCAAGTGCTGTCAACTGTGCAATAACTCCATCTATCTTCTTTGCATTATGGTCTCCCATTGGTTTACAGTTACCATTCAAGTCAACCTTCAGTTCCACATTGTCATGACAGAACCTGTTTATTGGGTTGTCATCAATCTTAACCCTCTCACTCAACACCAGTCTCTCATACTCCTTGGTTGGTCTTGAAAAATGACCAATACTCTGGGAAAAAGCAACCATTGGAAGACCCTCATTTATCAAATCATTCACCAACTGGGTACTGTTCCATGCATCATAGAAGATACCCTGGATGTCAAACTTGTTGTACCAGTACAACAACTCTGTCTTGATGTAGTTGTAGTCTGTGGTTGGACCTTCTGTGAGTATCAGATGACCTTTCTGTGACCACATCTTGTACAGTTCACTGTTGTACTTACCTTCAAGAGCACCTTTTGGAAGGTAATACAGGTTCTTGAAGAAGTATTCCTGGGTTTCTGGGTCAATGAAAAGAAAACTCAATGCAGTAAGGTCACTGACACTAGCCAAATCAAATCCAACATAGACAAAGTAGTTGTTCTTACCAATGAAGTCACTCATGTTTATCTTCTTCAAACACTTCCTGACACACTGGTCTGGTATCCAGACATTACTTGAACTAACCCACTGGTTGAGGTTCTTGGTTCTTACGCCTACCTCCAATGAAGGGGTGTTGGTGGCCTGGTTGACCTGTTCCAGTAACCAGTCTCTCTTGACTGTGATACCAAGGTTTGGGTTGGCCTTCACATAGTTCTTTTCATCTGTCCAGTCATCTCCATCATCAAGGGTGTACAACAGTGCAAAAATAGTTTCGTCAACCTTCTGACCCATCAGAACCTCCTTACAGTAATCCTCATACTGGTTACAGAATCCACCAATCCTGAATCCTGCTGTGGTGATACTCAACATCAAAGGTTGTTCCCTGAATCCCTGACCAGACCTCAACACATCAAACAGTTTACTGTCAACAGCCTCATGTAACTCATCCAGGATGACCATTGAAGGGTTAAGACCATCACCTGTACTTGCATCTGCACTAATAACCTTCAAGTTGGCATTGTTCTTCTGGAAGACAATCTCATTCCTCAATACCTTCAATGATTTCTTTTTGGGATCCAACTGTCTTGCAAAGGCACTGGCAGCATCAAAATCAATGTGAGCTTGTTCCCTGGAATTGGCAGCCATAATGATGTTTGCAGCAGGTTCTCCATCTGCAATCAAGGCAAACAGTCCCAATACAGCTGCCAATGTTGTCTTACCATTTTTTCTTGCCACAGAAATGTGACCTGTTTTATACTTTCTTCTTTTTGTGTCTGTCTTATATAGACAGAAAATGTTACAAATGATAAAATCCTCCCAGGGTTCAAGAATAAAGGGTGTTCCAGCAGCACCAGAAGAGTAGTGTTTCAATACACCTGTGAATGATGTCAGTGTCTTGTACTTCTTCTCATCAAAGTAATAGTCTGGTGAATTGATATCATCAATGAACCTCTGACATGCCAGTTTCACCCACTGACATGCCAACACCTTACCAGATACAACATCATGTGCATATTGAATACCCTTAATCATTAATCCTCATTATTCACTTTGTTCAGGAACAAGTCCATAGGGTCTTCTTCCTCTGTCTGACCAGCACTGGTCAAGAGTCTCCTCTGTCTTGCTGACAATGACAACTCCTTCATCAATGAAATGATATTTGTCATTGCTGACCTCTGGATTGCAAAGGCAGGATTGGTCACTGTCCTGTTCAACTTGTCAACAGTGGTGAATCCATTTTTATCCAAATCCTCTATTGCCCTTACATAAAGTTCATACTGTGAAGCCAGCAATTCAATATTCTTTTTATCTGCTTCTTCAAGAACTCCCAATTTCTCCATCTGCTGGGTTATTGTATCAATATAATCTTTTGTTTTCTGGGATAAATTAATGATTTCCATTTCTATTCCTTTTATTTTGATATCTTATTTTTTCACTAATCCTCATATTTCTTTAACTTTTCTTGTATTGTCAATTCTGGGTGGTGTCTTTTGATGTGGCACTCCTTACAAAGACACACCAGGTTACTCTCATCATATGCCCTCCTGTACTTCTCTTCCTCACTGATACCCTTCACAAAAGGTGACTTGATGTGGTGGACTTCCTCCATAGGGGTAATCTTACCAGCCTTCAAACAGTCCTGACAAAGAGGGTACTTCATCTTCATATACTCCCTACACTCCTTCCACCTTTTACTACCATACAGTTCCTGCCTTTCCCTGTATCTCTGTAACTTCTTGTTGACTGTAAGATTATCTTCCATTATTTATTCCTTTTGTTTAACATTGTCTGTTGTCTGGCCTTGGTAATCTTGTCTATTGTCTCCCTTGACTGATTACACTTTGCCTCTGTCATCCTGGCCTTGGTTGTATCTGGTTTCAATACACCTCTCCTATGGGATTTTTCAGGGTCATAGTCCTTTGTTGTCTCACAAATAACCCATTCCATATTATCCAATGTACAGTCTGATAAATCACCATTCTTGTGATGTACATAACACAACCATGGGTCAGCAGGAAATCCTACAAATGACTCCAATACAAGTCTTCCAACCTGATGAAAGATTGGTTTACAATGCTCTACCAACTGTACCAATCTGTAACCATGTCTTGATAAAGTATTTGACAATATCCTCTCCTTTTCATACTTTTTACTCTTTACTCTTCCCAAATTACTCACATAATATCCAGGATGACCAACAATTGGCCTGAATTCTTCTTCCAACATTTCTTCTTAATTATTATGTATAAGATATTTATGTCATTTTAAATATAACAAAACCACCTCCAGGGAATAGGAAGTGGTCTTGGATATATAAAATATTTTAAAATATGAAAGAAAAAAAGATACAAACTAAATATAACAAAATTACCAGTCTTTGATTTTCTTAAAAGCCCTGGGTTCTGTCATATTCTCCTTCTCCCTCACAATCTGCCTGATATCAAGTATTGGAATCTCCCTTCCATCTGTCTTATGGAAGTAGAAGTAATGTCCTTTGTACTTCCTGGGTACATACACATACTTCTGGATACTTCCAAGAGTAAGTTCCACTGTGATTAACATAGCATTTTCCTTCTCTGATCTCCTGTTCCTGTCCTTACCAAACCACATTGGTTGAGCTGTCACTTCCTTTATGTGTTTTCTAACAATCTCCTGCATCATTTTCAGGTCTTTTTCTTCCAAAACACCAGAATAAATGGATTTCAGTTTTTCTTCTGTTAATCCTTCTTCCTCATTTGCCAACAGTGCCCCCAAAAACCCCTCAATTTTCTCATTTAATGACAGAATGGTATCATTATATATCTTGGCTTCTGAAAGTGTCTTATTTTGCCTTATTTTGAGTTCTTCTTTATTTATCATCCCCTCAACATACAGTTCTGTAATCCTCCTCCTCTTTTCATCCAAGGAATCCAATCTCTTTTGTGCTGCTGACACCTTCTCCTTCAGGATTTCTACCTGATGTTCATAGTCACTTCTTGTGTCTGCATCCATCTTCATCCTTAACTTAATCTCTTCCTTACTGGCTATCCACCAAAGAAGACCATCAAAGTTGTCAATCCTTATTGTAACACTGTTGTTACAATGTGGTGGAGCAGAATACTTATTGTGATGCCAACACCTGTACTGTGAACCTTCTGCAACTAATCCTCTACCACATTCATAACACCGGAAGATACCAGAACCAAAACAATATTTCTTCCCCTTTGGAATAAACAGGAAATTTGAGTTCCTAACAGATTCACATTTGTCCCACAATTCCTGACTAATCATCTGTGGATAAACACCATCAATATATGACCTGTCTGAAATCATCCTATTAACCAGATGATAATTGATGTCATAACCTCTCTCCTTCAATTCATCATACAATGTCTTGACAGACCACTTACCTGTACTGTACATCTCAAATATCAGTCTGACAAGTGGTGATGTACCTTCATCAATGACAATATACCCATCTTCATTCACCTTATAACCAAACTTGGTACATCTTCCACCAATGAACTTACCCTGTTTCCTCATTGCTGCCTTTGCTCTGTGGAATCTCTCCTTCTTCACTTCCATCTCCTGTTTGGCCAGTGTTGCCATCAATGTGACAGCTACCTCCATACCATTGTTGACAGTACCATCTGGGTTCAACAACTTCAAGTAAGGATTCTTCACCAAGAACTGAATCTTCCTCTCAACCAGGAACTGCTTCACTTCCTGGAATACCAGTTCATTTCTGAATGCCCTGGACAACTCCCACACAGCAAAACAACTGATACCAGAATCCTTCTCTATCTCTTCCTTCACCTGGTCAATCATCAACCTGTAAGAATCATTCAACTTGATTGCTGATGCACCTTTGTCCTCTACAAAGACAATGTCATCATAACCTTCACTTTGACAGAATACCTCCATCTCCCTGTGTTGGTCTTCCAATTTCTGTGTCTCTGTGGACACTCTAATCATACATAAACACTTCATACCTGCGAATTTACGAAATCACAATGACAATCGCAATACTTTCAGGTGGATATTTACTAATGATATAACAATAATAACTAACCACCTTCAAGGTACAAAGGTATAAAAAAAGAAGGACAACTCAAATTGTCCTTCCTTGTAATCCAGGTGTTGCTGGATACAAACACTCTGTATCCCTGTTGAAGTTCCTAGCCCACTCCTCTGACACTGGCACTATGTAACCATGTGTGTCAAATATCTCACATCTCTTGTTCTTGGTGGTTGTGCTGTTCACATACAAATAGTACTCTTCCCTCCTTTCACAATAATACACAACCCTGGTGGTATACCTGATGTAACCATCTCCCAATTCCTCTTCCTCCACTATGAACTTCTTTGGAATGTCTTTTTCAGTATTATATGTCTTTCCATTTATCAAATCAGTCATACAGTAAAAATAACAAATAAAAAAGACCCCTGATTACTGATACCTTGTACCAAATAACCAGGGAGTGAACCTTTTTCTGAATCCATATTAAATATAACAATAGTCATATTCTTTGTAGTACTTATGGAACTGTTCAGTTGAACCATCATTTATGAACATCTGGGCATCATCATCACTGATATAGACAAAATAATCATCCCAACTGTCCCATCTTTTTGTGGATTCAATCCATTCCTTATAAATGTCATAGAGTAAATACTTACCAGTTTGTTTTTCCTTATACAGGTAAGTATTACATACAATTGTATGTTTGTCTCCCTCAGCAGAATCACATATTGACCAATGCTCTACAAGATTGTCAATACATGCTGGTTCTAATTCTTCTTTTCTAAACTTTTTCATAATACTAACTTTTTTTTATTTTTTTACTCATCATAAAATATAAAACTCTTCATATTCATTATTCTCCAAGCATCTGAATCATCCTCTATAAGATTGAAGTCATCAAAACTACACTCATTGATGTACCAATATCTCCCATCATTGTCCTTGGCAAGAACTTCAAATCCTTTCCTCTTGGTTTTTCTAAATCCAATAAACCTTTTGTCCTTCATTGATTGAAACTGCTTCAAAAACTCAATGTAATCCCATCCTGTATTATACCATTTCATTTCTAAAAATTTTTATTATTTTACTTTATGACTTCTCCAGTGACTCAAATATCCTGGATATACTTCACTCAACCAATTCTCAAATAATATCCTGTCTTCTGGTGATAATCCCTTTTTAATTGGATACAATACCTTGTGTCTTGCACCTTCTGTTGGATCTGCCAACTTCTTCAAGAACAATCCCTGTGCATCACTCAAACTCATACCTGACTTACTATCACCAGATACAATATCAGTTTTACTGAACTTCCTCTCATTGTAATCATAACTGGTGGTGATACACATATTCAGACAGTCAACAAACTCCTGAGGAATACTGTACACATATCCTTCATTACCAACCATCTTACTGAAATCCTCATAGTTGATGAAAGAGTAAACCTGGTGATTAGGATCCTCATATGGACAGAACATAGTCCTCAATGTCTTCAATACCTTCAAGTTGTGTTCTCCTTCTAACTTAATAGTGTTTTCAAGTGGAACAATAACCCTGAACTTTGTCCAGTCTTCTGTAATGTTGTTGATAGTGGGGTATGCCATCCACATCCAGTCCTTGTACTTCTCCTTGAACTCACTGAACTTCACACCACCATCAATGTCACATATAAGACAATCTGCCAAATTCATCTCTGACTTAATGAACCTGTATGTTTTGTCTGTGTCCTGGTACATCTCTGAAAGCTTACCCTGTTTGAACATCTTTATACCTGTCCAGTCTTTACCCTTCTTGATAGGTGGAAGTCTGTTTGGTTTGTCTTCATTCACCCAGTCATATAGTGGGATGCCTGTAAGAGCAGGAATATAACCTGACTTCATAGCCTCTGGTAGTGTTGATGTCCTGGCAAAAGACTTACTCTTCACATCAGTTTCATAGCTGAGTTTTTTGCCAATTACCAACACCCCCAAATCTTGTAATTTTTTTACTTCTTTCTTATATAATAAAACATCAAAAAAACTGTAAGATTTGGGGGTAATGGTAATTACCAACCAAGTATTGTTGTTTTTCTTACCCTTATTATCTAATTTCCAACTAATTACATAACTTGACATAAAGTGATACATTAAATAACTGAAATTTTCACTGTTTGGTTTTTCACCAATGTATTCAAGACAGGCATAAAGAAATCCCTGGTTGTATCTTCCAAAGTTTTTGATCCCAAAGACATCACAAGGATTCTTTTTATCCAAGTCCTGTCCATTGGCAAGAGTATATGCCTGGTACCAGTTATGGATGTCTGTTTTTGAAGTTCTTGTGTCCATCAACTTGCTCAGACCTTTCACCTTCATAAACTCTTCCAGTTCATTGATGTCAGGATAGGAGTCAAAGTCAACCTTGATACCTTTATTCAAGCATTCCTTTGCTTTCTTGAAGGTGATGTGTTTCTTCTTCTTGATTGTTGTAAATCCTTCAATCTTACCCCTCTTCTTGACTATATAACCATAGTCCTTCAGGTACTTTACCAACTTATCAACATCACTGTACATATCAAACCTGTGGAGGATGTCCTTTGTCCTGATCAATGTGTGCATCATCTTCACACCACCACTGATTTCAATCCATTTATCACCAAGGATACCCATATCCCTTACCATCAGGTCATAGGTGTTCTGATTCATCAGGTAGTTCTTCTGATCAGGTGTTTTCTTGATATACCATATATGATTATCACTGTGTCTTATATCACCACCCTTCACCCTGAACCTACCAATGATTTGTTTGATGTCCCTGTCACTTATGGTCATATAGTCAAACTCATTTGAAGTGACAATGACACACTTACACCCATCTACCCAGATGTCATGACCAGTAAAGTATGCACTAGTCATAAAGTGGAGTTTCTTCTTTTCATTGAATTTATCAGAATAATACTCATTTACCTTATCCTTACTCTGACTTGAACACAGTACTTCAATCCTCTTATCATTCAGTTGACCAAGTAGTTTCTTGATGTCACCTACACTGTTATAGAAGACACATATGTGGTGGTTGTTACTGCTGTTCAACATAGTATATAGTACATCCTTCAACTCACCTTTCTTTGCTTCCCATATATCAATCCTGGTGTCATAGTCATTCCATTCATTGTCATAGACAACAGTGTACTTCCTTATTATCCACTCTGGAAGGATTTCCCTCAACATCCTTGCATACTCATCACTTGGTGTTGCACTCATAAGGATTATAGGTGAGTATGAATGCATGACCATTTCTGTTATCTTCCAACAGATGTCCCTGTATCCAGAATCATCAATCAACTTGTGATACTCATCCACCACAATAGTCCTACCAGACCAGAAGGACATCTGGAAGAGGTCAGTACCTGTCTTGACACCATTCTTGCTCAATGTCCTCAACAGTCTTGGAAACTGGTCATAGGTGGAAACCACTATCTGTGCATCAGGATTAAACTCATCACTTCCACCATATACACAGCATACATCACTATCATCCTTATAGTCCCATTCCTTGGACTTAACAATAGACACATTTGGAACCAACACCAGAAGTCCCTTGTTCCTTTCAAGGGCATACCTTATCATACCTGTTGTTCCACCATTACCACAGACAGTCTTGTTCAGGAAGGATATAGGGTAATGCACAGTGTCCATCATATCACCATACAGACCCTGGTACTTTTCCTGTTTGAACACATCATCCAGGTAGAAGTTACCAGAATCCACCATTACATCTATTTCCTCATTAAAGAGTCCCATTCTAATTATTAAATTATTTTATATATCCATTCTTCCTCAAATCTTCATCCCTCAACTTCAAGAATGTCTTCACCCAGTCATCACCCTTTGGTCTCTTCTTTGTGGTACACTTCTTCCTGAAATCCTTTTCCTTCACCTGGCATTCAATGATTGCATCAAATGTGGCATCATCTAATTTGAATAACTCTTTCTCCATATTTTAAAAAAAATGAACCAGTAACCATACTCAGGTGCTCACTCCCTTTCTGGTTACAGGTTCAGTAACTTTCTTGTATGTTGTTGGACTATTGTGAGCATCATCCAACCTGTTTATATTAAATATAACAAACTTTATAATATTTATGAAAAATCAATTTTAAGAAATCCTGGAGTACTTCACAGCAATCCAGGACAGTATCATAGTTTATGACAAAAAACATTTGTATAAACTAAATATAACAAAAAAAATAGACCAACCACCATCCCGGTGACCAGTCTATCCAGTATTGCTAAATTAAGGTACTCTAAATATAACAAAAAAATCCTGGGTATCAAGAACTGACACCCAGGCAAAACAACAAAAACTATGTATGAATGAAAACTACAAAGTATTTATGCAACTTACTTCTGTAACATTTTTGTTACATCTATTCCACAAATTTCAGATTTGGAGTGAAGAAGGG
>AUXO015858439.1_pt1 | contig 29125 bp, 20 predicted proteins | sample 768731 | NCBI WGS metagenome assembly AUXO01 (sample SAMN02715735, study PRJNA202380) | gut metagenome | biome: sheep rumen | host: Ovis aries | place: New Zealand: Palmerston North
CTCTATGCAGACTACGAGCGAATGTACGAACGAGCCGTAGAAAAAGCATACGAAAGAACAGCGAATCTGATTGAGGAAGAGCAATATGAAGCATATCTCACCCAACTCTCTCAAGAACTTTGTAAAATGGGAATGCCGGAAGAAGAAGCTTTCTTACACATACGGAATCACCATGTTTACAAAAAGACGTACAATGAAGACACCTGTCGTGCCATCATTTCTGCCGTATATACGGAAGAGAATCAAAACCAGCAAAAAGATTATTCTGAAACAGGAAAAGAAACGCGAAGGTTAATCAACTTTTTAACCACCCGATATGTGTTCCGTATGAATACGGTGATGGGTTATACGGAATATCGACCCAACAACACTTGGATACAAGAGTGGCAACCATGTGACGAGAACGCCATCTATGGAATGACAATAGAAGCCCGGTTGGCTAACCTTGACGTGAAGGAACACGACATTCGAAGGTATGTCCGTTCGAATATGATCAGGCAGACCGACCCCGTGGATGACTATTTCATGAAAGTTCGTAACAAATGGGACGGTAAGACCGACCATATAGCCATGCTTGCCCAAGCAATTCCGTGCAACATCCCCCAATGGGAAAAATGGTTTCGCAAATGGTTTCTTTACATGGTGGCGCAATGGCTTGGAAGAGTACAAGACTTTGGCAATTCCATCGTTCCTTTACTCATATCCTCACAAGGCGACGGAAAGTCTACATTTTGTCAAAACTTGCTTCCAAAAGAACTCCGTTGGGGATATCTTGCCAATCTTGACGTAAATGAGAAGAAGCAAACCTTGCAAGCCATGCATAACTTCTTGTTAATCAACCTTGACGAATTCAATCAAATAAGTCCGAAAATTCAAGAAGGTTTTTTGAAAAACGTCATTCAACTGCCAAGCGTGAAGATGAAACGACCATACGGCAAGCACGTGGAAGACTTTAAACGCATGGCTTCGTTTATCGCTACGACAAATGAAGTAAACGTTTTAAGTGACTCTACGGGCAATCGACGATTCATTTGCGTGCAACTGAAGGCTCCCATTAACACCAAATATAAACCCAATTATGAAGCACTCTACTCACAAGCCTACCAATTGGTGATGAAAGGAGAGCAATATTGGTTTAATGCAGAGGAGATTAAGGAAGTAATGGCACACAATCGACAACATGAGATTGTCCCACCAGCCATGATGTATTTCAATGAGTATTACGAAGTAGCATCCAATGAAACAGAAGGAAAGTGGACATCTCCCACCGCCATTTATGATCATTTACGTAAGATAGCTGGTGCAAGTCTGAAAGCCAATGGAGTGTCTGCATTTGGCAAATATCTAAAAAACTTTCCTGGTTTACAACAAAAACGAATAAATAAAGGTATTTTTTACTTGGTTCGTGAGAAATAAATTTGTAATTTTGCACGTTTTCACGAGAATATATAATTATGGTTATGCAAAATCTTTTAGTATATTATATCTAAATAAGACTCTATCAATTTATATATGTATGAACTATAAAGGGAAAAAAATAGTAGTATTTGGAGCAACTGGAAATTTAGGCGCTAATATAGCCGTTTTTCTTAAAGAACAAGGATATGATGTTTTAGCCGTAAGTAGGAGAGCCAATGATAATGGCTTCTTTGCAACGAAAGGGATTAGATATTTATCTGTTGATATTAAACAAAGAAGCGATTTTAACAAATTACCTCAAAATGACATATTCGCTGTATGCCACTTTGCAAGTACACTTCCATCGAGATATGCATTCGACCCACAAGATATGTTTGAAAGTATTACTATTGGGACATTACATGTTTTAGAATGGATGAAGGAAATTGGATGTAAAACTATTGTATTCCCACAGACACCTTCAGATATGGCAAAGTATCACAATCAACCTGGTTTAATTCCAACAGATGCTCCACGTCATTTTCCTTTAACAGGTGATCACGCCGTTTACACTATAGCAAAGAATGCTGCTGTTGATTTGATGGAACATTATCGTGCAGAATATGGTATCCGCTTTTTTGCATTACGTTTTTTCACAATATACCAATATCATCCAAATGCTTATCACTATGCAGATTTCAAACGTCGCATGATGCCCTATAGAATGTTGATGGATAGGGCCATGAAAAGTTTGCCCATTGAGATCTGGGGTGACTGTAAGAAAGCTAAGGAAATGGTGTATATCAAGGACTTTGTACGTTTAGTGCAATGCTGCATTGAGAGCAAAAGCAAGGGAGGTTGTTTTAATGTAGGAAACGGTTGGCAAGTATCTTTGGAGGAACAAATACTTGGTATTATTGAGGTTTTTTCTCCAAAGGACAATCCATCACCTGTAATCTATTGTCCAGAGAAGCCAGACCCACTTCAAAATGCCTTCGATGTGAGCAAGACTTTCAGCGAACTGAACTACAAACCGAAATATTCATACCTTGACCAATTGCACGACTTCAAGCATGAGATGGAGACAGAGCCTTTTGCTCAGCTATGGGGTACGCATAAGGACTATGAGGAGTAAGTACCATGTATCAGCACTTCTTTAAACGCCTTTTAGATATTTTACTTTCCCTGTTGGCTATTATCTGCTTGTCGCCCTTGTTGCTTGTGGTGATGGTATTGCTCTATTTCGCCAACGAAGGAGCTGGAGTGTTTTTCTTTCAAGAACGCCCAGGACTAAAAGGAAAACTCTTTAAGGTCATCAAATTTAAAACGATGAACGAGAAACGTGGCAAAGATGGCAATCTGTTGCCAGACTTGCTTCGCATCACCAAAATCGGGAAGTTTGTCCGTGCCACGTCACTCGACGAACTTCCACAACTGTTCAATGTATTGAAAGGTGATATGGCACTAATTGGTCCACGACCTTTGCTGAAACAATACCTTCCATTATATTCCCCAGAACAAATGCGTCGTCACGATGTAAGGCCAGGAATCAGCGGTTGGGCCCAAGTAAATGGGCGAAACAATTTAACTTGGGGAGAAAAATTCAAACTTGATGTATGGTACGTAGATCATCTTTCTGCATGGTTAGACATAAAAATCGTTTTATTAACAATATTAAAAGTTTTCAAACAAGAAAGTATCAATAATTCAGATACAGCCAACAAGAATATTACCGAATCGAATTTTGATGGAACAAACTAATAGAATATCAGATTTAGCAACTCCTTGTTTTATTTTAGACAAGACAGAATTAGAAAAAAGTATAAGAGATTTCGAAGAGGCACTTCATTCTAATTTTTCTAAATATGCAATTGGGTATTCTGTAAAAACGAACTCCTTACCTTTTTGTCTAAATATAGGAAGAAAAATGGGATGTTTTGCCGAGGTAGTTTCTTTTGACGAATACAACTTAGCACATGAATGTGGTTATGAAGATGCTCAGATTATTTATAATGGTCCAATGAAATCGAAAGAAACATTTATAAATGCCATTATAGGAGGAGCTATCGTCAACATCGAAACTAAGCGAGAAATACAATGGTTGCAAGAACTACCAAAAGAACAAATAATTAACATAGGAATCCGACTCAACATCAATATTTCTAAAGTATCTCCTGAAGATGCCGATGCAGAAAATGACAATAGTCGATTTGGGTTTTCTGATGAAACAGAAGAATTCAAGAATGCCATTAACACCATATTGAGCATGAAAAATGTGCATCTGTCAGGATTACACATCCACCGAACGGCTCACAGTAGAAGTTTGAAATTTTATCAGAATTCCATTTTATATGCTTGCAGCGTTATTCGCAAATATAATTTAAATCTTGATTATCTTGATGTTGGAGGTGGTTTTTTTGGAATCTTTCCAAACAAGCCTACTTACCAGCAATATTCGGATATATTTTTTCATTCGCTGAAAACTTTTGGATTAGAAACATTAAGAGTTATAGTTGAACCAGGAAATGCATTAGTAGCCTCATGTTTTTCATTTTTAAGTGAGGTGATTGACGTAAAACACGTAGAGCCCCAACTCTGGTTTGTCACTACTGATGGCTCAAGAAATGATATTGATCCTTTTTTTAGAAAATCTGGATATATGACAGAAATATTATCTGAGCAAGTAAACAACACAGTAACAGAACAAGTAGTATCTGGTTGTACATGTTTAGAGTATGACAGATTATTCTCATTAAAGGAGCAACCACTTCTCTCTGTAGGAGACAGGATTTTATATAAGAATGTAGGAGCATATACTATGTGTCTAACTCCTATGTTTATTCGATATATTCCCAATATTTATGTAATAGATAAAAACAAACATTATCTAATACGTAAGAAATGGACAGAAAAAGAATTCATTCAAAAATCGACATATTAATGGATAATATATTATTTTGTAGTGTAGGTCGTCGAGCACGACTACTTATGGATTTTAGGGAGTCGATGAAGGGATGTGGGAAAATAATAGCAACAGATGCAAGTCCTGTTGCTCCAGCTCTCTTCTTTGCTGATGAAACATATTTAGTTCCAAAAATCACTGACAAGAGTTATTACAACAACATTTTAGAGATTTGTGAAAAAAGCAATGTTAAAGCCATTACGACTTTAATTGACCCAGAAATTGAACTATTAGCCAAACATAGAAACGAACTGACAGAAAGAAACATTCTTCCACTATGTCCTTCAGACTGGACGGCACATTTATGCTTTGACAAATACGAAATGTTTAAACATCTACAAAAAAAAGGAGTAAGAACCGTACTAACATATAACTCTTTGGAAAGTCTAAAAAAAGGTTTGGAAAAAAGAGAGATTTCTTTCCCTGTTTTCATGAAGCCGATCTCAGGCAGTGGAAGTGTTGGCATAGGACGTGTAGATAATATGGAAGAAGCCGAAGCAAAATGGAATGACGGAAAATTCACTTACATTATTCAAGAACTAATGACTGGCGGTGACTGTGATGCGGATGTCTATGTAGATTGTTTTTCACACAAACCAGTATCCATCTTTTCTAAAAAGAAAATAGAAAGTAGGATTGGAGGTGCAAGTAAAACAATCTCTTTTAAAGATCCTAAATTATTTGCTTTTGTAGAAGAAGTTTGTTCTGTACTTGAACTTAACGGACCTTGTGATATGGACTTCTTCATCAAAGATGGAGAGTATTATCTCTCAGAGATAAATCCTCGTTTTGGCGGTGCATATTTGCATGCATACGGATCTGGAGTAGATTTTATCAAACTTATCATCAATAATATCCATGGTATAGAAAACAAGCCTTCTATTGGTAATTATGACGAAGATATTATTATGATGATGTATGATGATATAATCATAAAGAAGAAGACAGAATTAAAATCTGATAATTTTTCACTATTATAATTTATCATTCAAAATGGCAAATAGGATTTATTTATGTCTTGCTCACATGAGCGAAAATGGACTTGAACAAAAGTATATACAAGAGGCTTTTGATACGAACTGGGTGGTGCCACTTGGTCCGAATGTAAACGGCTTTGAAAAGGACCTTGAAGAATTTGTAGGCGAAAACAAACGAGTTGTTGCATTATCTTCTGGAACAGCAGCCGTTCACCTTGGACTTATTGCTGCTGGCGTAAAAACGGGTGATGAAGTGATTGTCCAGAGTTTTACGTTCTGTGCATCAACTCACCCAATTACTTATATTGGGGCAAAGCCTATATTAATTGATTCTGAACCAGAGACATGGAATATGGACCCTGTTCTTTTGGAAGAGGCCATCAAAGATAGAATTGCAAAAACAGGCAAGAAACCTGCGGCCATCGTTCCTGTTTATTTATACGGAATGCCTGCTAAAATAAATGAGATTATGGCTGTTGCTCGAAAGTATGAAATTCCAGTCGTTGAGGATGCCGCAGAAGGAATGGGGTCTAAATTTAATGGTCAAGTTTGTGGAACATTTGGCGAATATGGTGTTCTTTCATTCAATGGAAACAAGATGATTACGACATCAGGTGGCGGTGCATTGATTTGTCCTGATGAAGAGAAATGGCGTAAGGTCATGTTCTTTGCTACACAGGCCCGTGAAGCTTACCCTTATTATCAGCATGAGGAAATTGGTTACAACTATCGTCTTTCGAATGTTTGTGCCGGTATTGGTCGCGGTCAGATGACTATTGTTCATGAACACATCGCTCACCATCGTCATATCGCTAATATATACAAGCAAGCATTTGCCAATGTAGAGGGCATTGATTTCCATGATGAATTAGTGGGAATGGAATCGAACTTCTGGTTGTCAACTATCACTCTTCATGAAGATTTACATGTGAAAGGTGAAGACAAAGCTTATACTCAATCTATCAAAGGAGCTGTTGGAGGTGCAGCAGGAGTTGTTCATGCTAATGATAACATCCATACAGATTGTGAACCCAATAGAAACGTAGAAGCCATGCGTTTAGGTCTTGACGCATTGGGAATTGAGAGCCGTCCCTTGTGGAAACCCATGCATAAGCAACCTGTATATAAAAATGCTCCTGCATATATCAATGGTGTAAGCGAAAGTTTGTTTAAAGTAGGATTATGTTTACCAAGTGGTCCTTGTGTGACAGACGAACAAGTGAATTATATCATTGAAAGCATCAAGAGTTTGATAGTATAATCACTTAGAATGTCTATCAAGACACAAACATATTTAGAATTACTCAAGGTTTGTCTGCAAGACGAACCTAAAGTAACAGAAAGGTTGATAAATCTATCCAATGGTCATATCGATTGGATAGATTTATTAAATTTTGCAGCAAGACAAGGGGTGATTGGTGTCTATTGGCGTGGTATTGAATTGTTATTCCAATCCCCCATTCCATTAAACAAACCTACCGATGACGAGGTGATGGAATGGTGGGGAGAAGTGAATGACATAAAAAAACGCAATGATGACTTATTCAAAAAGACTGCTTTTGTTTCCAATACATTCCGAAAAGAAGGATTTGAGAATTGCATTTTGAAAGGGCAAGGAAATGCATTGATGTATCCTGATCCTTATTTAAGAACACCTGGAGATATTGATGTATGGTTGAAAGGTGAGAGAAAAGTTATCACCACCTATATACAAAAAATGTTTCCTAACGAAGAAGAAGGTAATTTGCATATTGTGTTCCCCGTGTTTAAAGATACTCTTGTCGAAGTTCACTACACCCCAAGTACTTTATCAAATCCATTTGCTAATCAATACATTCAGAAATATTTTAAGGACAAGCAAGAAACACAAATTCACCATACAAGTTCACTACCCAGTGGTATAACGTTCACAACTCCCACACTTGATTTCAATATCATTTTTCAGTTAGCTCATATCATGCGTCATTATTTTTATGAAGGCATATCATTAAAACAATTAATTGATTATTTTTATGTTTTAAAATTTTATCATCAATTGAAATCTGTTCATGACAATCCCTCTCAAAATAATGATATTCAACTCATATTAAAAAAGACTGGATTATTGAAATTTGCCCGAACTATCATGTTTATCATGCGAGAAGGATTAGGAATCAAACCTGAATATCTCTATATCAATGAAGATGAAAAGGGAGGAAAACTTATATTAGACAGCATACTCAACAAAAAGGAAGAACACGGTTTTGTACTACACAACATGCAGGACCTAACACAATATAAAAGTAACCAAGAACGTCAAAAATTTAAATTATATCGAACTTTCAAATTATTTCCATACTTTCCAGGAGAAACGTTATGGGGGTTATGGGGACGTTTGAATAATGCGATATAATTCATTCAGCGATTTATAAATATGAAATACTTTAGCAAACTAATCAATTGGTATTTTAAAAAAACATCATTACCATATTGGTGTGTCATCTTAATAGATTGTCTCATTGTTTATGGTTCAGCATTTGTTGTATATTGGATATTCCATAAAGGTTCCCAAACACAATTGCAATTTTATAGCATTACCTGTGTAATGCTCTTGTATTTATTGATAAGCATCATTACCTTCAGAGTATTCCATACATATTCTGGCATTATTCGATACTCATCATTCGTTGACTTGATGAAAGTGGCTTACGCTAATGGAACGGCATGTTTCGTCGTTTGGCTACTTCATTACTTTATCAACAATTTACCTGCTTCTCAATTTGCTCATCTACGTTCCATTGAAATCGTCGGAACATACGTTGTGGCTACTGCTATCATGTGGATGGTACGCGTTTTGGTGAAGAACATCTTTGACGTAGAATTCAGTACTAATAATGGTACATGGGTATATATATATGGTGTGAAAGAGGGAGGAATGAGTATTGCCAAATACATTCGAAACCAAAAGCCTACGCAATTTGTCTTGAAAGGTTTTATTTCTCATGAAAAAGACTATAGAGGAAAGAGGCTCATGGGAGTACGGGTTTACGCTGTTGATGATAAATTGCCAGAACATATAGATGACGATCGAATCGAAGCAGTTTTGGTTCCTAATGAACGAATGCCGCAGTTCCGTAACGATGTACAACTCCAAAGTATTCTCACCGAAAATAAGATCAAGATTTACGCTACTGAGGGTATTCATCATGCTGACCACGTTAATTCAACCAATAGCAAAGGTGTTACAACTATTAAAGGGCAGTCACTGAAAGAGGTTTCTATCGAAGACCTCCTACCACGAGATGAAATCAATGTAGATTTGAAAAAAGTGGGCGAAATGTTGACTGACAGACGAATCCTAGTTACAGGTTCTGCTGGTTCTATCGGTAGTGAGATGGTTAGACAAATTGCCTCTTTCCATCCTGCCGAGATGATGCTTATCGACCAAGCCGAAACGCCACAACATGACATTCGTCTTATGATGAAGAATTTATATCCATACGTCAAGGCTGAAACAGTAGTCACAAGCATTACGAATGAGAAACGAATGGAAGATATTTTCAATAAGTTCCGTCCTGAGTATGTTTTCCATGCTGCAGCGTACAAGCATGTACCTATGATGGAAGATAATCCCAGCGAGAGCGTTATTAACAATATCATGGGAACAAAGATATTGGCTGACTTATCCGTGAAATACAAAGTGAAGAAGTTCGTGATGATTTCTACAGACAAGGCTGTCAACCCGACAAATGTCATGGGATGCTCCAAACGTATTTGTGAGATTTACGTACAATCATTGAACCAAGATCTTTTATCTAAGAAAGCTAAGAATCCCACGCAATTTGTCACTACTCGTTTCGGTAATGTATTGGGGTCTAACGGCTCCGTCATTCCTCTTTTCAAGAAACAAATACAAGAAGGAGGCCCCGTAACTGTGACAGATCCGAATATCATCCGTTTCTTCATGCTCATACCAGAGGCATGTAAATTAGTACTTGAAGCAGGAACAATGGGAAATGGTGGCGAAATATTTGTCTTCGACATGGGTAAACCTGTAAAAATAGCTGAATTGGCCGAACGTATGATACAATTAAGCGGAGCCAAGAACATTGAGATAAGATACACTGGGTTAAGACCTGGAGAAAAACTTTACGAAGAAGTTTTGTCCACAGAAGAAAACACCAAGCCCAGTTTCCATGAGAAAATTCGCATTGCCAACGTTAGGGAATATGATTATCATGAAGTGAATAAGGATATAGAAGAACTCATTAATATCAGTTTGAAATACAACGATATGGATACGGTGAAGAAGATGAAACAAATCGTTCCTGAATATAAGAGTAATAATTCTATTTATAAGAGATTAGATTAATAAACAAAACACAAACACAACATTCATATTATGTGCGGAATTGTAGGTTATATAGGAAAACAACAAGCCTTTGACATTCTTATCAAAGGTTTACATCGTCTTGAATACCGTGGTTACGACAGTTCTGGAGTAGCTCTCCTCACCGACTCATCAGAGAATCAAGATACACAATTGCATGTGTATAAAGCAAAAGGAAAAGTTGCAGATTTGGAATATGCCGCAAAAGACAAGGACATCTCTGGAACAATGGGTATTGCCCACACGAGATGGGCTACTCATGGCGAGCCATCTGTTACCAATGCTCACCCTCATCTTTCTCAATCAGGCAACTTGGCGATGGTGCATAATGGAATCATCGAGAATTATGCTGTCTTGCGTGACCAGTTGAAAGAAAAAGGATTTACATTCAAGAGTGAAACCGATACAGAAGTGTTGGTACAACTCATTGAATACATGCAGCAGAAGCACAATTGCAATTTGGTGGATGCGGTTCGCTTGGCTCTCAAAAAATGTTTTGGAGCCTATGCTATCGTTATCATAGACCAACGCAATCCCAATCAAATCATTGCTGCCCGAAAAGCTTCACCGATGGTAATTGGAGTTGGTCAAGATAATCAAGAATTTTACATCGCCAGTGACGCTACGCCTATTGCCGAATACACAAAAAAAGTATTGTATGTAGATGACGAACAAGTTGTTGTCATTGAGCGTGGAAAAGAATTAGAAATATTCGACTTAGACGCCACGCATGTGGATGTACAACTCAAGGAAATAGACGTTGACATCAACATGCTGGATAAGGGCGGATTTCCTCACTTTATGTTGAAGGAGATTTTCGACCAGCCACAATGTTTACGCGATTGTATGCGTGGACGAATCCTTGCTCATAACAACAACTTAGTGCTGAGTGCCATTCATGCCCACAAAGAACGACTTATTCGCGCCCGTCGTTTTATCATCGTTGCCTGCGGTACTTCCTGGCACGCTGGTCTGATAGGCAAACAAATGATAGAACAGTTCTGCAGGATTCCCGTTGAAGTGGATTATGCCAGTGAGTTTCGTTACAGAAATCCCGTCATCTATCCCGATGATGTGGTGATTGCCATTTCTCAAAGTGGTGAAACTGCCGACACACTGGCTGCCATAGAATTGGCAAAGCAACGTGGAGCCATGATTTTCGGCATCGTGAATGCTGTTGGTTCCAGCATAGCCAGACAGACAGATACCGGCATTTACATTCACGTAGGTCCAGAGATTGGTGTTGCTTCCACCAAAGCATTCACGGGTCAGCTAACTTGCTTATACATGTTGGGGTTGGCATTGGGTATCGAAATCGGTTCCCTGGATATTCAAGACTATACAGAGATGATTCAGGAGTTGGATTATATCCCTGGAAAAATAGAGATTGCCTTGAAACAAAATGAACGCATAGAATGGATGGCTCGTGAATTTACCTACGCTTCCAACTTCCTTTACTTAGGACGAGGATGGAATTATCCCGTCGCATTAGAGGGAGCATTGAAGTTGAAAGAAATCAGTTATATTCATGCTGAGGGCTATCCTGCTGCTGAAATGAAACACGGTCCCATCGCTCTTGTAGATGAGAAAATGCCAGTCCTGTTTGTTGCCACCCACCATAAAGGTTATCAGAAAATCATTTCCAATATGGAAGAGGTCAAGGCAAGAGGTGGAAAAATCATTGCCATTATTACAGATGGAGACAAGGAAATTGAAAAAATCGCCGATGAGGTGATTCCCGTACCCAAGACTCTGCCTCAGTTTGCCCCATTACTCTCCGTTATTCCTTTGCAATTATTGGCTTATCATATTGCGGTTCAGAAAGGATTAAACGTAGATATGCCTCGCAACTTGGCCAAATCAGTAACAGTGGAATAGTCCACTGACCATTATTACATATATAAGAAGCGGTTTTGGAAATTGCAACAATTTCCAAAACCGCTTTTTTTGTCGAATCCATGCCTATTACAATTGCAACACTTGTTGCTTGCCATCATAGGCAATGGTTTTTCCTCCAGTCATCGGTTGGTCTCCCCTACCCGATTTACTATCTACGATTACGATACGGAAGTCACGCTGTAGCAGCATTCCTTTGAATTTACCCTTTCTCTTACTGATGTTCAGTGTTCGTTGAGCATCATTCCATTCAAAGGTAATCTCCGAGAATTGTCCTTTCTCGTAATTGTAATTATCTCCCTCATCTTCATAGAGCGTAAACACGCCATTTGCTCCTGGATATATGCGAATCTCCAAATGATTCCACGGTTTTTCGGTTGAATATTGCACCTCAGGACCAAACGGCAAGATACTACCTGCTTTCACATAAACAGGAATCTCACTGATAGGACAAGGGCGCATCAGCGTCTTACCTCCATCCAACAACTCATTAGTGTAGAAATCATACCACCGTGTACCACTTGGTAAATAAACATTCACGGGAGCAGAAGCTTTCTTCACGTCGGGATAGATTTCATGTCCTTTTCTTTTTTCGTCTTTCCATGTGTACATAGGGTCTGTGATAGGCTTCACCAACAAATTCCTACCAAATAGATATTCGTCATTCAGCTTAATGGCTCTCTTATCTTTCGGGAAATCCATCACCAACGGGCGCATCATCGAACCACTGTGCTGTACCACTTCTCCTGCCATCGAGTAGATATATGGCAACAGACGATAGCGCAATTTCACAGCATCTATCATGGCATCGTATGCCCAATCACCCTTCTTGCCAAATTCATAGAGTTCACTAATCATCGGACTCGAACAATGGTTACGCATCAAAGGCATAAACGTACCCCATTGGAACCAACGGGTTTGTAATTCCTGAATAGCTGGATTCTTGGGATTCTGATCAAACTCCCAATAGAAGAAACCGCCCAAGTCGGTATTCCAGAATGGAATACCACATAGAGAGTAATTCAATCCAGACGGTATCTGGTTTTTCATCTCTTTCCATGAAGCCGACACATCCCCACTCCAAGAGAAAGTTCCATAATGCTGAATGCCAAACGAACCACTGCGAGTCATTTGTACCGAGCGTTTCGTATTCCCTTTCATCGCGCGTTGATGTTCGTAGATACCACGGTTGGTCATTAAGGGGAAAGCATTCTTCACGCTTCTCCATGTTCCATCAAAGGTTAGGTGGTCATCTGTAGCTGGCGTCTCGTCAAAATGGTCTGGCTCTGTAGAGTCTGTCCACCATGCATCGAAGCCCATCTTATACAAATGACTCAGATATTTCCAATAGATATCACGTGCCTTGGGATTGAATGGGTCGTATGGCAACACACCTTTATTACGAGGCCAAGTATCAAAAGGTAACAAGCCACCAATCTTCTCCAATTCCTTATAAGGCTCTGTCCATGAACCAAAGCTTGCCCAGATGGAAATCATCAGATGTGCATTGTTCTGGTGTACGTAATTCACCATTTCCTCAGGACTCTTCAATCGAGGTTGCAATCCTTTTGCCTTATACTCCTCTGCCAGAGGTTTCAAGTCGTCTGGCAAGTATTTTGCCCATGCAGCATCTCCCACCTTATTTATATAATAAGGATTCATGAAACGCATGGCATTCCAGTTGGAGTCGCATCCCCAATATTGCCAATCTTGCACGATACCGTCAAGAGGGATTTGCAATTCGCGATACTTGTCAAGTACGGTAGCCAATTCGTCACTCGTCTTATATCTCTCGCGGCATTGCCAATGTCCCATTGTCCACAACGGAAACATCGTGGCTTGTCCGGTCAAGTCGCGAATACAAGCTATCACCCCATCTTGTGTACCATCTCGGTACATGAAATAATAGTCGATACATGCTCCCACCTCAGACGTAAACGACACACCTTTGGCATTGTCCTCATAATAACTCTTTCCTGCATTGTCCCAATATAGACCATATCCTTTATCGCTGGTAAAATACGGAATGGAAGTATAGGTATTATGATTCCAAATCTCCACTTTCCTATTACGCCAGTTCATGGCTTCATCACGCAATTGTCCCAAGCCAAAGATTACCTCATCCTTACCCAGTTTCCAAGTTTGTGAAATCCTATATTTCCCAGCATCGTTGGCACTTTTGCAAGGTTCCATCAAGATTTTACCCGTTTCTTGAAGCAAGGGAGTGGACTGGCGATCATAAAAGCTCAGTTGTCCACTTTGAGTATCAAGGTTCACGGTCACACTCGTTGAGTTCAGTGTCACCACGTCATTATTCTCGGTAACGTTCAGGTTTACAACCTTCGGTTGCATGATTACCGAATAGCTTTTCTTTTGGGGAATCTGTCCTTCTGGGAATTTCATGACCCTCACGATATTGTCAGAATAAAACTCTACCCTAACCGTCGTTCCTTGGACATTTCTCTCCAATCCGGAAAAGCTTTTTGTTTTGGCCGCATAGACATTCACGCATAGCATCAACACCAATGCCATCAAAAAGAAAGAACTCTTTCTCATACTTCTAACAAGGTTTATTTACATTCATCTACACCATAAACATATCCTTGAACAGAACTGGTATAGTCAAATATTTCCTCTGGCTTGAAGAAACGTGCCAGTTCGATAGCGGCATTAGCAGTAGAATCTGAAGCATGTACAATGTTCTGCTGGTTGCTTACAGAATAATCTCCACGGATAGTACCAGGAGCAGCCTCTCTACCATTGGTAGAGCCCGTCATGGTACGAACCACCTGAACAGCATCTACGCCAGTAAGTGCTAAAGCCACAATGGGTGATGCTTTCATAGAGTCTGCCAATGTAGGGAAGAATGGACGATCTGCCAAGTGAGCATAGTGCTCACGCAAGATTTGGTCGTCTAATTGCATCATCTTCATTCCTGAGATACGCAATCCACGACGTTCAAAACGGTTCACGATTTCACCAATCAGTTGTCTTTGTACGCAACTGGGTTTGAGCAATACAAGTGTTGTTTCCATCTTTAAATAAGTTTTTAATTAATAAATTAGTTATTTGTCATTTCTTTATACAGTTTAAATAATTCTGCGACACACTGGCTTTCCGTAATGTTGGATTTCACGGTGAATCCGTAAGCCTGCATCACGGCTCGGTCGTTGTCTTGATGAGCCTTACGTAGTTCAACGGGCATCGTCAGTTCGTCATAAAGGTCTGCTAATGACGAATCTGGATACTTGGCACGTGCATCAAGAATGGCTTGTGCCGTTTGTTCTATATTTGCCTTCAGTTTTTCGGTTGGAGTTGGCCAAGGGAAATTGTTATAGACGACATCTTTTGAATAACGATAATCACTCTTCAATCTTCCACCTACAGCCCGCATCCATGCCATGTGAACATTGCTTTCGAGAATACCAAAATGATAGAGAGTGGCATCAGGGATAATAAGTACAGCATTAGTAGGTATTGTGTCAGATGTGAGGAATCCCATTGGAACATAACGCCGACGCTCTGATGACACACTTGGCACAACGATATAAGTTTCAGGATTATTCGTTTCTCTGAACAGGTGTGGAAAATTTGCCAAGTTTCGAGTGGCAGCATCACTGCTTGACAAGCGCATTTTCCGTACCTGTTCCATTCGCTTCATCACGGTAGGCATTTGACGGAGGTCGGCAGGAGAAATGTCTTTAAGCCAAAGACAGTAGCGAGGTTTGTTGTTGATGTATTCCTTAGAGCCAATAAGTCGCTTGACAAACCTTGCGGCTTTAGGTTCTTTAGCAAGGAAATCCTGCAAATCGGCGGCTTCTATAATCAGGTTACCACCATCGGTCGGTTGGTTTCCCTTGCGAATAGCAGGGACATCGCAAAGAGGCTTACTACGACTGGCAATGAAAACATCTGGTGCATCCATCAGATAAGCATTTATATGGCTCACCTTTGTAACCTTATCATTATCAAACAAAAAGTGTTCTTTTGTTTTCTCTTCTTTGCTACTAAAACCAATAATTACGCAATGAACATGAGCCTTTTGTGAAGCCTCACTATCCCATCGGAATGTACGATATGCAAAGTCTATATGAATTCCATTTTGTTCAAAAAGAGGTTTCCATAAATTCGCCACTTGCTCTCCTTGCGATATACTGTTTGTTGACACTAAAGCTGTGCGTATTGCTGTTCCCTTCATCAGCCGTGCTGCTTTCATATACCAACCCGACACGTAGTCCATTTCACCAATATTTTTCCATCTTGTACCAAAAACATAGCGAAGGTCTTCTCGTTGACTATCATTCATAGAGTTTGCTCCCACAAAAGGTGGATTACCAATAATAAAGTCGAAGTGAACTGGGTAGCTTATGGTATCTGGCTTTATTTCACCATCGATATGCTGGGGTACCACATTCATTTCATCGTGCCCAACGATAGGTTCACTAACCATCTGTGGTTCTGGTTTAATGACCAAATGCAAATTTTTAGCATAAATAGTGGGAATGCCAGATGGTATTTCTAAAACATCCCAATTCATCCTTAAAGCATTGCCTTCTCGGATATTGGTATATGATTTCAATGGCAGGAAGTCTATGTCACGACGGATTATCTTTTCGGTTTCACGAAGCATCTGTGCTTCAGAAATCCAAAGGGCAGTAGTAGCTACAGTTACAGCAAAGTCGTTGATTTCTATACCGTGGAATTGGTGGATGTTCACCTTGATGGGATTCACCTCCTCAAAGCCAAGGAAAGACTGACCGTGATAGCGTTCACGAATCACCTCATTCTCTAAACGACGAAGCGAAAGATATGTTTCTGTCAGGAAATTGCCAGAGCCACACGCAGGGTCAAGGAAAGTCAGTGAAGCCAGTCGCCCTTGATAGGCATCGAGTTTCCTTATTCGTTGTTTCTCTACCTTTTCTTCCAATATCTCATCCAGTTCATGACGCAAGTCATTGAGAAACAATGGGTCAATCACTTTATGAATATTCTCTATCGAAGTATAGTGCATACCGCCACTACGACGGGTTTCCGGATTGAGCGTACTCTCGAAGACTGCACCAAAGATGGTTGGTGAGATTTCACTCCAGTCGAAGTCGAGACTTGCATTCTGCAACAATGTTTGTTTCAGTTCTTCTGTAAATTGCGGAATCTCGATTTTCTCTTCAAATAGCCCACCATTTGTGTAAGGGAAAGCCTTCAACTCCTCCTGCAAATACTTACTGCGTTTTTCTATTGGCGTATTCAACACCTCAAACAAATCACACAATGCTCTACGTAAGTCTTTTGCCTCATAAGTAACAAGGAAATCGTGAAACTGATCATGCCTGAACACACCAGCATCTTCGGCGTACAGACAGAACACGATACGAACACATAGGATATTCAACCAACGCAAAGCCTCGGGCGAACTGTCATCGTATTGACTCAAAAGAGCATCGTAAATCCTGCCAACGATCTCTCCTGCCTGCATGGAAACTTGCATTTCCTTGCTCAGGTGTTCGTTCTTAGCATCCACGAGAAACATCAGCCGGTAATACTCCTTGTCTAAATTTTCAAGTAATATCTGTTCGGGTTCACCATTGGGCTGTTCCATGTCATAGACAAGAAACTCAGAGAAGTTGCAAGTGATAATCCAACGGGGATGTTCCGATACAGGCAGACTGACAACATAACGACGGGCTTGCTGAAAGGGGTTGAGCAATGAGCCATCACTTTGGCGAATGCCTGCGCGTAAGTCTTTTCCCAAAGATTTTTGCTCAATCAGCACACGGGTAGAAGGGATACGACCATCAATGAAGTTGGAAGAATCTACCATTCGGTGGTCTTCAAAAAGAATAAAACCATCTGATGGCGTTTCTATTCCAAACACATTTGAGAGCAAATCTATCCAGAATGGTTGAGATTCGCCTCGTTCATATCCCCTGCCTTTCCACCGCTCCGCAAATTCAGCAGCAGCCTTAGCCATTTGTTTCTCTGTTTTCATATTCTTTATATAGTGTTTAAGGTTCTCTTGCAACTAACTACAGTCTTCTATCACATATCTGTGACAATATCTTTGCACAAAGTTACAAAGTTTTTTTGAGATTTTTATTTTCTATCATAGAAAAAAAGCGCTGAAAAGGGAAGAACTTATACCTAAAGGCTTTCTCACCCAATCCATTTGTCAATAAAAAGTAACAAAAAGGGCTCTCCAGAATGCGTTATTTTCCACCAACTTCTCCCTCAGTCAAGAAATGCTCATTTTCAAGTGCATTTATAACAGACTGATTTCTATCACCTTACAAAACAGCTTGCATATATATGCACTCAAAACTGGCTATATATGCAGAAAAAACGTTGTTTTTCGGCATTTATAACATATCTAATTAGCTCGCTAACATATATAGTTATGCTCGTAAAGTATATAGTTACGGCAACAACTATATACTTTACGAGTAAAAACATGAAATTTCACGCTCAAAAACCAACTTTTCCAATTTGCCAACTTCTCTTTTGAGATTTTTCACGAGAATTTTTTGTCGGTATATTTCAGCATCATTATGATGGTCAATGAGGGAAATTATCTTTTTTTATCAGGCATGTGTGAGAAATGCCATTGCAGATGAAGCATCACAAACGAAGGAATCATGTTGCGCCAAGTCTCCACACGTCCCTGGGCATTGATGGTGCTGTAGATATTGCTTAGTTGATTGAGCATGTCGAATCCCTCTATCTTCACCACCATCTTGTTTTTCCATAGCGACTTGGCTATAGAAGCATTCCAGACCAAGTCGTTGGTATTCATCGACGAATCACCATAGCCACGTTTCACATACAATACCATGTCGGTGGCTATCTGTAATCCTCGCCCATCTTTTCCCCGAAGGATGGGAATTTCATATTGCCCCAAAAGGCCATAATGTATGGTAGTAGGATGGAAGGAATACAGTTGTCCACGGGCGGAGACAGAATATTTATTCCATGATGTTCCATAGCGCACATAGCCAGAAGCGGTGAGTTTTCCCCATCTATACCGCAAGAGTGCATATTGTCCAAAGTTCCATGTACCAACGATGCTTTTTCTATCCGTTGCCCCTATCACCGTTGAGATACCTACCCTATGGTCATATCCGCCAGTGGTACGTGCTTCAAGCCACAGATGGTTATTTGAGTCGAGCATTCTACCAAAACTCAATTGCCCCCAACAGTCCCAATTGCCATTTACATTTTCGAATTGGTAATAAGTGACACCTGTCTTTGGGTCGTAGGTTCGTCCATTGACAATCTTATTTTGGTCAACATTCAGTCCACCGTCAAAGCGCAGATATTGGTTGTGTTTCTTTTGACCAATCTTGTAATTCACAACAAACTGGTGTCTATAATGGTTTTTCACATTCTCGTTTCCCAACTGTACATTCAGCGGGTCTTCATCCCAATACGTACTGAGTAGATACATCATCGTGGGCGTGAAATACTGGGTTTTGTAGGTCAGATAGAGATAGTTCATTCCCTTCTTGAAAGTGGACTCATAACGTATCTCTGGCGTTGGCAAGGCGATGTTTCGTGAAAACTCAGTATAATTCCTTCCTCCTTTTATCGTCGAACCATCTGAGGGTCGATAGTCGATGTGTTGACGTTCGATTTGAAATGGCAAGCTCACGCTAAACCAATCACTGCGTTGCCTCTTTTGGTTGTCTCGCTGGTAATAAATCATTGCCATAGGAGCAATACGCTTGCTGGTAAAAAGATAGTCGTATGTGTTGCGAGGGTCGAGTTCTCCTTTTTGGGAAGAGTTGGGAGTAGTTGTCAAGAACAGTTCATTCATGACGTCGTCTTTCTTATAATAATATCCCACGGCAGCACGGTAGTTCCAATGCGAATGACTATGTACGGTATATTGAACCCCCGCCTCCCAATTGAGGAATTGACTATCGTATTGCAAGTGTTTTTGCCTATAGTCGCTGCTATAGCCTTCTGTAAGTACATGATTGTCATGATTCCATTTGTCACCCTCGTAATGCAACTTTCCCCATAAGTCTATGTCATCACCCCAAAGAAACTTATAGCTGAGGTTGGGAAGATATTCCACAAACCAGTTAGTCTTCTTCATACCACTGTTATCATTACGCATGTTCACCAGCACGTTCATCAATTCCGGACTATATTTGAAAGCCGAGTCAAGTACGATGATAGGACTGCCAATGTAGGATGGATCTATTCCAAAACGTCCATAGCGCAAATTACCAGTATCCGTGTTATGATTATAAAATGCTCCTACACGATTTCTGAACCAAAACGGCTTGCGTAGCGTAAAAGTATTACTGCCAGCGATTTGGAAACTATTACTGCGGAGGTCATTCACTTCGCGCGTAAACTCATTTCCTTTCTGTAAGAAATGCTCTATTGACGTGTGTTCCTCCTTCTGCTGATTCGTCCAAGCCACTTCCACATTGCCAGATTCCATCCACCGCTTGTCCTTATCATTGATGTTCAGGTTCATACCCACTTTCTTCATATTGATTACTCCATCACGCTGCACCTTATCAGGACTCCATTCGCCATTGTTACCAGGGTTATTCATTTCGTTGATATTATTGGCATTGAAGAAAGCATTCAGACTGGAGTGGTCAGTATAACGTTGACCAAATGCCTTTCCCTCATATCGTTTCTTCGTTCCTAATCCTCCCTGTATGTTAGCCAGATAACCCTTACGGTATTCACGTTTCAGCACCACATTCATCACATAGTCTTTGGGAGCTTCAGCTACGCCCAACCATTCACTCTTTTCTGTCTGCTTTTCATATACTTCAATATCTTTCACCGTATAATAAGGAAGATTCTCAAGCATCACCTTGTTCTTACCCCTGAAAAAATCCTCTCCATTGAGTGTCAGGAAGTCCACCTTTCGTCCTTGCACATAGATTTCACCATTGGGTTTCAACTCTACACCTGGCATTTGCTTGATCAAGGCATCAAGCATGGAACCTTCAGGAACATTGAAAGCATCGGCATTATACACAATTGTATCGCCCCGATACACCATCTGTACTTTCGTAGCCTTTACAACCACCTCGCTCAAATCGCCACCATGAAGTTGCAATGTTTTCTTTTGCATGAACATATTGGGCAGGTCAAAGAAATCATTTCGTGCCGCATATCTCAATGTATAATCAATCGAAGTAGTCTCGTAATCAGGATGCTCTGCCACAAAACGATAACTACGTGACACGATAGGCACTTCTACACGAAAGACAGCATCATCACGGTCATTGTTGGGTCGCCAAGTGCGTAATGTATCAAGCACCATTCCGTCGTCGGTCATCATCGTAATCTTCGCATTAAGTACACCATGCTTCGTAAACGAGTCGCGCACATGTCCCCACAGGGCAATGGTACGATCTTTTTCTGGTCTATACTTCACAATGATATTGTGGTCTTTGATTTTCACCTTCACAGGTTGTCCCTTGCAAATGAGTTCTACGGCATCAGGTATGGAGAGGTTAATGGCACGGAGCGTAACTTGCAAGTGCTCAATGTCGTTGTGAACGAAGGTAATGTTATACATATCGGTGTAAGTCCTAAGTGTATCGAGGGCTTTTGCAAGCGAAGCCTTTTGGTAGTCTAAACTGACCACTTCCTTTTCTTGGGCTTGCAAGGAAATGGCTATCAAGCAAAATGACGATACTAACATCAATCGGAGGCAAATACATTTCATGCGGTCTTTCATGTTCATTCCTCCTTCAATGAGTTTTGAACGACAAAGATAGTATCTTCACGCACCACCAACTGAAATCCATCGAGTTCGTTCATCACGTTTACAAAGGTTGACAACGATTGTTGCGGTTGCCATGTTGTGGAAATACGCAATTCACGTGGTTGTGCATCAGTGAAGACCAATGTGCAATGATAGTTTTCCGCCACGACGTTCAGTAAACTGTCGAGCCTTACATTTTCAAAATGAAAGAGCGGAACGGAAGACATGCTCTTATGACTCGTGCCTACTTCGTCTTTCTTCTCAACCGTTTGAGATTCTTCTCTCGTAGAAGAGGAAAAACGATACACGGAATACGCCAGTCCACTCACCGTAATCAATACCAGCAAGGCAGCAGCCACCCGTCGCATAAGGACGATATGAGTAGAACCAAGTGAATGACGATGAGGGGCGTTGTAAGATTCATTATTTTCATGAATGTCATCTTGACCAATAGCATTCATGAGCCGTTCTTCAAAACCATCACTGAGAACAGTCTGTTTTGCCTCCTCATCAATTTGTCGTAAAGCCTTACGCAATCCAATATCCTGATACAATGGATTTGGGTGAGGCTGTGGGGTTGAGTTTGTTTTATTCTTTTCCATCTTCTTTCATTTTTATCATATAAGCACATAGTTTCATACGAATACGTTGCAAGCGTTTTGCCAATCGGTTCTCTACCTTTCGGATGTCTGTTGACAAGTCTGAATGTTCCTCATCAAGAATATAGGCAATGTCGCGCAAGGGTTGCTGATCGGTATAATAAAGTTGTATCAGCATTTGTTCATCGGCAGACAGTAGTTTAATAGCTTTCATGAGACTGTCTATGCGTTGCTCATGAGTATCGTTAAGCCACTTATCTACCTCATCATCAGATGAGATAGTGCAATGTTGATTCTCGTCATCGAGCGACACGAACGTAGCTTTTTGCCGATGACGATAGTAAGCCCTAATCTCATTGGTAGCGATGTAGGTAATCCATGTTTGCAAGGAAGCGCGATTCCTGTCGTAATCATCAAGATGTCGGAATGCAGAAATAAATGTGTTTTGCAACAATTCCTCCGCATCTTCCCTGATAGTGACGACACGAAAGATATAGGTCTTGACTCGCTCGCCATAAAGACGAAAGACAAGACCATACCTTTTGGAATCTTTGGTAGCAATAAGTTGCAATATATCTTTTTCAGAATAGTTCATATATTTTAATTTCTTACAAGGTGCGGTTAAGACTACAACCTGCTATTATATATGACACTTTCCCTTATTACTGACCACGAAGATGGAAATATTAGTATTTGTTAACAAGAAAGACGAATCTTTCTCAACGAGTGATGATGTGCTCCTCAGACATGAAAGAGCGCCAGAATGTGTTGTCATTACCGTGGTCGAAAGCACCTCCACCACACCAAGGTGCCACAAACAGCCAGAGCGAATTATCATTCTTCATGTTATTCCATGAAGGAACGCTATTGCACTCAGGCATACAAAGCATCTTGTTGGGATATGCTTTTTGCATGGAACGGAAATCAGATGCTTGCGAAATGTGCGTAGTGTTGCCATTAGGATAACCGTCACGACCAATGATGTCAACATATTCATCTCCAGGATACCATGAAGGGTCGTTGATTTCGGTAGTCCAAATCCAAATGAGATTATGTACCCCTTTCATCGCGAAGTACTCAAACATATACTTCCATAGTTGCTTGTAAGCCTCTGCCCCATCGTTAGCCCACCAAAACCAACCACCTGCGGCTTCGTGCAAAGGACGGAACAGAATGGGGATTCCCTGTTGTTGGTAATAGAGAAGCAAAGAAGCAACGCCATCAAGCTTTTTCTTGAAGATACGGTTTTCCATCGTGCCTTCAACAGCACAATTGCGAGGAGATATATGACAAGGTTTGCTTCCGCCAGAATAAAAACTGGTCCAGTCAGACTGATTTTCGGCAAAAGCATTGGTAGGCATGTGAATGTGCCACATAAACGCCACGATTCCCCCTGCACGATGCCATTGCAGAGCCGTACTGGTACGATAATCAATCCATGATTGGTCGAAATGCTGGAAGTCGAATACGTTCACCTTGGGATATTTGCCACACGCCTGAAAGATTTTCTCTGCATCATTGATATTGTAATTCCACTCTGCCTGACAGCCCGACATCACGTTCTTTCCCCACACCTCAGTACGTAGATAATCATAAAGTTGCCGTGTGGCTTCATTGGCTTGCTTGTCTGCAAGAGTCTCGTCAATTTGTGCAAAAGACACAAGGGGCATTACCGACAATGCCACGATGAATATGCGGATTATGTTTCTATAGTTTTTCATCATTATATCATAAATGGATTCAACGTAAAATGAATTTTCGAACGATTTCTTTCCCGTTCTTCAGTTTCAGGCGAACAATGTTCAATCCCTTCTGTGGAGCATCTAAGTATTGTCCTGCGGCATTCAAGTATTCACGACTGACAACAGCGTCATCATGGTACAAATCGTTTTCAACTTGTCTGATTCCCGTAGTCACGATATTTCCCTGACGGTCTATCAAGTTTACACTTCCCAAGGAAACATTTTGGGATTTCTGCGACAAGAAACAAACACTATATACATGATTGAAATTAGTAGGCAGAGTCAATCGATAATTCTCATTACCAGCAGCTACATTGATGCTACGAGCCCCGGCTACATCGTCAAGAACCTGAATAATCAACGTAGAAGATAGGGGTTGCTGCATCTGAATGTCAAGAAAACGATACTGACCAAGGTCTGTTCCCTCTGCCCAATACCAACCGGCTCCGCTATAATCCTTGAAGCCCAAACCACTATACTTACCTTTCGTAACTCCACTCACGTGCAAATCGTCCCAAGCAAAGAGCGATTCGCATTCCGTAGTATATGGCTCGTTGCCAGTCACCAACACGATGGCACTCAACGTATAGTTCACTCCCTTCACGTGAATACCTTGTTTCAACTGGCTTACCATTGCCGTAGTAACCACCATCTCATAGTTTCCACTGATGCTCATTGCCGACAGGCCGTCAAAGTTGGTCCAACTGGAACCATAAGACACTTGCAACTGAGCACCAGATGATGCTTGAATGACAAAACGAACAACATCATCGGGTTGAACGCTGGAGAATTTTGAGCCATCTACGTTCACCACGTCTCCCCAATTGGTAAAAGTCTTCTGCCCACTCCATATCGTAGTGGTGGTTGCCTTTGCCGGAGCTGCCAGCATCAGTAATATCCAACATTTAAATAATGTCATGAATTGATAAGTCCTCATATATGATTGTTCCTTTCATTAAGTTTAGTTTATATCGTTCATTCTGTCTTTATATTTAAAGATTGTGTAGCTCCCACGGTACGACAAGTAAGCACTGCCTCACCTGCCTCGTGCGTGGATTGCAACAGCACTTGAGCCAATCCGTTAAACGTGCGAACACGGAAGGTACGAGCGTTTCTGTCAATGGGTTGTTCTTGTGCTTGCCAAGCAGGGTCTCCATTACCCACGCCAAGAATACGAACAGGACCATTCACCTCTATTTCTACTTCCTCGCAAGCAGTGGGAACAAATCTGCCACGAAGGTCTTGCAACTCTATCCGACATACACTTACGTCTTGATTGTCTGCACTTAGCACAGTTCGGTCGGCTGAAAGAACCACACGAACAGCATCTCCTGTCGTTTCAATGCGTTTCTTCATGACCCGACGACCTTGCGCATCATAGCCACGAGCCTCAACATATCCAGGTTGATACGTTGCCTTCCAACTCAAATGACCGTCTTTAGGCATTGCCTTACGTCCGAGTTTCTTTCCGTTAACGATAAGCTCCACTTCCGCACAATTGGAATAAGCCCACACGTCTATTTCCTCTCCCTCATGTCCATCTAAGTTCCAATGTGGAAGCAAATGCAATACGGGTTCGTCTGTCCACCATGCTTTCAGATAATAAGCCTCATCTTTCGGGAAGCCACAATAGTCGAGGATTCCAAATTCAGACCCTGTAGCAGGGAATTTCAACGGGTTAGGTTCACCACGATAGTCAAATCCCGTCCAATAAAACAATCCACAAAGCCAAGGACGTTCATGATAGAACTGCCAACCACGCTCTATGCAATTGAGCATACTGTCTCTTCCCTCATGCGAGCGGTTCAGAGCAGCCATTCGTCCATTGTCTCTGTCATCAAAGTAAATGCCTCGCGTTCCGCAACCACTCGTTTCTTCAGAGCCTAAAGCAATGCGTTGAGGATAGTGACTACGATGTTCCTCCACGGGATTTTGCAAGATATAATTGTAACCAGCCACATCCATTGGCTCAACTATGGTTGGTCCACTGCTGGTCGCGGCACAAGCCAATCGTGTTGGGTCAAGTCGATGACAATACTCACGCATGGCTGCACCGATACGTTTGCCATATTCTTTCCATTCTATGCCCCATTCCTCATTGCCAATGCTCCAAAGAATGATGCAAGGATGGTTGCGGTCGCGACGAATCATTTCAGATAGTTGGTGTCGCTGGTAATCATTGACACCCGTAAGACGGTTTTCTTCCAGCACCAAAATGCCCAATCGGTCGCAAGCATCAAGCATTTCGGGAGTCATGGGGTTATGGCTGGCACGATAAGCATTACACCCGAAGGATTTCAGTTGGCGCAATGACCATTCTTGCATAGCATCCGGAATGGCTGCTCCCACTCCAGCGTGGTCTTGGTGCATGTTTACGCCCTTTAGTTTCACTGACTTACCGTTGAGGAAGAAGCCTTGGTCTGCGTCGAATCGTAAATGACGAATGCCCGTATGGGTAATATATGTATCAACGACCTTACCCTCACGATTGATAACCTCCGTGTTTAGCTGATATAAATATGGTCTTTCGATGCTCCAAAGATGAGGTTTATCGACCGTCAACATGGTCTTTGTCGTACACTCATCTTTCCCTTGAATATCTTGTACTTGTTCGGAAACCGAACCAACGGTATTGCCTTGCTCGTCTAACAGGGTATGACGGAGTGAATAACGTTGCCGTTCGGAAGCATCGTTCACCACGGTTGTTTCTACCGTCAACTGAGCCTTATCAAAAGGAGCTTGCAGGTCAGCATGTACAAACGTACCGAATGTCTTCACATAAACGGGAGCCGTGCGGTTGAGCCACACATGTCTGTAAATACCAGCTCCCTCATAAAACCATCCTTCCTCTAAGGATGCGTCAACACGAACACATACGAGATTGGAATCACCATAGTTTAAGTATTCGGTAATATCGTAAGTCTGCGAGATATAACCACTCTGTTCGCCTCCTACATAGAAACCATTTACCCATATTCGAGCATCGCGGAAAATACCATCAAACTGCAATTCAAAGTGTTGGCCTTCATCTTCCTTGTCAATGGTGAATATTTTCCGATACCATCCTACAGATGTTTCGGGGTACTTCCATCCCACTGTCTTATAACCGTGGCTATGACTGGCTTCTTTGGCAAAGGGCAATCCCACCACCCAATCGTGTGGTAAGTCGATTGATTTCCAACTTGTAGCATCAAACTTCATGCTGTACGGTCCAGCATTGTGTATGCTATTGGCTTTGGTAAGATAGTTGAAATACTCCGTTCCACATCCAAAGTCTTTGCTTGGATCTGACGCATGGCCAAATGCAAACTGCCAATTATCATCCATCAGCAAATGCTGACGGCTATGCACTTCGTCTGCCCACGAAGATAAGGCAACCAGCCATGCACACAAAATGGTCATTAACTGTTTCATGTCATTCTACGATTAGTTAATAATTTAGGATAGGTATGATTATCTGATACAAACAGCAGAAGCGATGCTCGCTACACGAATACGCAAAACTGCCACTTTCGACTGCAAAAATACAAAAATATTTCTATCAATCATTTTTTGTTATCATTATTTTTTCTATCTTTGCCACATCATTCACTTTTTCATCTAACTAACCGTACAAACCTGTCATTTTATGAAAAGAGTATTGTGCATTATTATATCCTTGATATTTGCCATTGCCATTTCTGCCAAAATCAACCTTCGATATGTTGGTCAGCGAGCTTATTTGGAAATAGACAACAAGCCCATGCTCATCCTTGGAGCAGAACTGAGCAATTCGGCAGCTACATCAGAGGCAGACATCAATGAGGTGTTGCCTCGTATGAAAGCCCTTAATGTTAACACCGTACTCATCCCTGCTCAGTGGGACTTGATAGAACCTGAAGAGGGAAAATATGACTTTACTCTCATCGATACAGCCATCAAGAAAGCTCGTGAATGCGACTTGCACTTGATATTCTTGTGGTTTGGGGCTTGGAAAAACTCTATGTCGTGCTATGCGCCAATATGGTTTAAAGAAGACGTGAAGCGTTTTCCACGAGCCGTTACCCAACAAGGGAAGCCTTTGGAAATAGCCTCTGCCTTTTCTGAAAATGTTTTTCAGGCTGACAATCGGGTGTTTTCGGCATTGATGCAACATATCAGAGACGTGGACGAAATGCACCAAACGGTCATCATGATGCAGGTGGAAAATGAAATCGGAATGCTGGAAGATGCTCGTGACCATTCTCCAAAAGCAGAGAAAGCCTATTCATTACCTATTCCAAAAGACGTATGCAAAGTGTTAAAAATGGGTCATGGTTCTACATGGAAAGATGCTTTTGGTAAGGACGTTTATGGTGAAGAGCAATTCATGGCTTATCATTATGCCCGATATGTGGGACGATTGGCTCAATCAGCTCATAAGATTTACAACATTCCTCTATATGTCAATGCTGCCATGAACAGTCGTGGACGGAAACCAGGCGAATATCCATCGGCTGGACCATTGGCTCACTTGGCTGACATCTGGAAACTGACTGCACCAAGTATTGACTTACTGGCTCCAGACATCTACGACACGGGATTTAAGGGATGGGCAAAACAATACGACATGGGAAAGAAGAATCCACTATTCATACCAGAATCTCGTTGTTGCGACAACAGTGGCGTAAGGGCTCTCTATGTTTTCGGTGAACATGAAGGCGTGGGATTCAGTCCGTTTGCCGTGGATCAATGTGCCGAATCAGAAGGATTGGAAATTTCTCGCAGTTATGCGTTGCTTCAAGAACTGCAACCTCTATTGCTGAAATATCGTGGAAAAAATGCCATTCGAGGTGTTTTATTGAACCAAGAAGATAAGGAAACATTGATAGAAGATGGAGATATGACTTTTACCTGCCGTCATTATTTCACCTTGCCGTGGGACAGCAGAGCCACCAATGGCTCAACATGGCGCGAAGGAGGAGCAATTATCATTCGTTTGGCAAAGAATGATTACCTGATAGCTGGCAGTGGCGTAGTGGTGGTGTTCCAAAAGACTACCGAAAAGGCACAGGAAACAGTTAAGACACTTGGTGAAGATGGTTTTGCGAGCAGTGGGAATAAGCAAAAAGGCATTGACAACAACCTACAACCATTCAAGGGTAAACGCATGGGAATAGGAACGGTGGATGAGGTAAACATCCAAGAAGATGGAATGATTAAATATATCCGACGGGAGAACGGAGACCAAGACCATCAGGGAAGGCACGTTAGAATTTCTATCGACGATTACAAGATACTCCATGTACGACTATACGAATACGGGAACGATTAGAAATCATCCTCGACTTGACCTGTATCCTCATCATGATAAACTTGATGGAATATAATTTTGAACCTCCATACTTCATAGGTCAAGCGATTTTTCATAGGGGAAGAAGATTGAAATTTATAATTCACAATTCATAATTCATAATGGATAATTGAA
>AUXO012239543.1_pt1 | contig 29123 bp, 38 predicted proteins | sample 768731 | NCBI WGS metagenome assembly AUXO01 (sample SAMN02715735, study PRJNA202380) | gut metagenome | biome: sheep rumen | host: Ovis aries | place: New Zealand: Palmerston North
ACATATTGTATCGACCCAAACACGGGTTATGCCCCGTGCTTCCGGTCTCGCCCTTCAACGACTCCAGCCACTCCGCTTCGCTCAGCGGTGTCTCACCAGCTGGCACGTTTTCCACGTAAACCTCATAGGCCGACTTGCCGGTCACTTCTAGATTGCCTGCGCCCAAGAGCGACTGTCCGTTCACCGTCTTGATATTCGTACCAGACACAAGCGTGTCCTGCTTCTTATCAACCTTCGTCAGCTTGGCCTTATCCTCATCGCTGTAGTTGTTGTCAGTATGCACATACTGCGCATCCTGCACCAGGTCTGCAGGTTTACCTTCAATGTCAGACCAGTTAGTACTCTGCGCCGTCTGTTTCGGCACCAAGTGCGCCTGGGTCACACCGCCGTTAAACCAATATTCGGTTACCGTGTTCCCCGAGAGTATACCCACGGTGAGACCCGGGGTTATCAGCCCATCCGCACTCAGCGCGGCATAGGCTGCTGCCACCGATTCGTAGGGCCCATAGCGTCTATCAATGTTTGCTAGACCTATCGTGGTTATTACACCACCTCCTGAAATAGTTAAGTTTCCCATTTTTCCAATTTATTTGTTAAATTTTTTATTCATAATTTATTGTGATAGAATCTGTTTGGTCGTAACCTGTCACCATTCTTATGCCAAATACTTTATAGGTTACACCTTCGATTACGACATCGGCATGCGGGCAGGAATTGTCTTCTGAGTCAATATTCTGCACCTGGTCGATGTTTTGGGAAGTAAAGACGACTTTCGTCGGTAGCAGCTGGCTCTGATACAGCAAAAAGAAAATATTGTTCGAACCAAAGGCACGGCGGTAAGTTGGATTGCTTTTGACGTTATATCCTGTGGCCAGCTCAAGAATCTGTGCATCGGTCTTGGCTGCAAAGTCAGCCTTGGAACCAGTGTCCCACCCAATATAGTAGTCTGCCACTACAGGCACCGGGGAGAGTTTATATTCCTTGCCATTGATGATAAGGACATCGCCGTCAACACTGATGGTTGGCATAGACTCCAGTTTCTGTTTTAAGATGGCCGTAAAGTCCTCCGTGCTCAGCTGCTTGCCACTGACCCTATCGACTTTGTTAGCCAAAGCTTCGAATATCCGCTTATTCTGCACAGGATTGGTGCTGGTAGGAGAGAGAGCCTGGTCAACAACAACAGCGGGTATGCTGATATTGCCGCCACCTAACAGGCTCTGGTTGTTAATGGTCTTAATGTTAGTACCAGACACCAAAGCCTCCTGCCTGGCATTGACCTGTTCCCTCGTGGCATAGCCGGCATCATTGGAGAATTGGCTTACCTTGGTAGGTTTGTTCTTGATAAAATCTTTCTCATTTTCGTCGGCCTGGTTCCAGTCGCTTTGTTTTTGCTCTGCCTGGCTACCGAGCTTTTCCTCCAGATGATACGCTGTCACTCCGTTGTTGTCATACGGCTGCACCCAATACTCCTTAGCCTTCGGCCAACTGCTTTCTTTTACCAAAACAGTCAAACCTATATACAATTCGTTTATCTTCGTGCTTAGGGCCTCTGCAGCATTAGACACACTGGCGTATGGATTGCCATCAATTGTGTACCTATCGTCTACGTTAGGGTAGTCCGCATTAAGTGATATAGGGGAACCTATTGTTACTGACATAATATTACAACTTTAAAATTTAAAACAATAACCATTCAAAATACCAAAATAGTTTGTTTTCGTCCGAGAAATCTTCATCCTCGAAGAAAAACTTATTGGCTACATCAAGAATCTGACTATTACTTAATTCAGTGTTAGCCAAATCGTGCATCATGGCATTAGCAGCAACGTATGCATCCCAATACCATTCTTCTTTTTTGCCAAACTTTGATGCAGCTTCTTCTGGGCTTATCATTTCGCCACGATAGACCTTGTTGCCCTTGCTGTGGTGCATGTCCGATACCAACTTACGGGCCACACCCTCATTCAAGTGTTTGCCGTTCATGGCTATATACTCTTCTCTCAAAAATCTTTTCACTTCATGGGGATGATTCTCCTTCACTTTTTCAAGGAAGTTAGACATTCTATCCACACTTGCCCACATTCCTTTTTCGCCATTATTGGGCGACGACTTTATTATGTCACAATACTTCATAGTTCTTTCTCTATTTGTTGCACTTCGGACACCGTTTCTTCGGTATCTTCGGCATTGGTTGTTTCGGAATAAAAATTTTCATAGATTCGTAAATAAAAGTGGTCTATGATACCAAGCAGCAACTCTATCCAAGTCGCTACCCAAGCACATAAAAAAGACGTTGCAATGCAGGCTATCACAGCGTGGCCCGTTAGAAGCATATACGCCAAAACCGACCAGAATGTAAGGCACTTGCTGCAGTTCACAATTGGTATCTCATGGCGTATAACTTTTTCTACCGCCTCTATCAGTTCGAGGTGGTTGGCCAATACTGCCGACAACACTATCATCGCAACGTCCACCATCTTCTTTATGCCTTTTTGCTTGTCGTTGCAGTCTGGGCTGTGGCCACATTGATGCTGGTAGTCAGCTCAACGGCGTTGGTCACATTGCAGCAATCGCTCAGATTGGTGGGCGCGGCCACGACAACACCGCCAGTGATTGTAGGCACTGCCATACTCTCACATGGCACACACAGCATAAAATACACATTGTCGGTCTTGGGGCAATTGCAACCATTACAGCCACAGTTCTGGCCCGATTTGTAAGGCATATACGTCACGGTGCCAGTACAGAGCACCTGACAACAATAGGTACCGTTACCTAGAGATTCCGGCGTACCCATGACTTGGTATTTCAATTCTCCCATCACAGGAAAATTACCGTTAGCACATACCTTGCGGTTGCCACATAGGTAATGTGTCACTGCCAATTGATAGTTGGCATCGGTGGTGGTCCCACCAGGTACCAAGGTTAGAAAGTCAATTTCCGTGGTACCGTTCTTTTTGCAGTTACAACTCATTGTTCATTATAGTTTTGAGGTTGTTCATTTGAGGGTCTATTCTCTGCACCGTCCTCTTCTGTGCTATTAGTTACTTTGCCAACTCCGCCAAACATCATTCCACGCCATTCAGACAGCATCATCGCAATGTCGTGCGTGTTCTGCGATGTGCAGTATATCTGTTGCGCCATACTACATTTCAGACAATCGTGCGGACATTTTTTCACGGTATTTTCAACCATATTATATCGTCATTTAAAATAGTTTCTTACCAATGGATTGTTCCCCCAATTTCTCACAGCTTGTGTCAGTTTCTCTGCCGTTACTGCCACTCCCTGTTTTGCCATCTTGTCAACGAAGTCGGCTATTGCTTTACTTGCCACTTCGGCTTCTTCTTGACTTTTGGCATATACGTTAAATGCCACCTTAGCACCTATCATATCTATCCTTTCTATTATATCTATCTCTTCTATCCGTTAATCGGTGGCAGCGGTTCTGCTAATGCAGCACTATCTATATCAGGCAGCACCGTCCCCTTTTTAGCCAACAATGCTTGCAGTATCCCATATCCTTTACCTAACTCGTCCTCATGCTCTTTTATAAGTCCAAACACTTCGGCGATCGTTGCCTTAGTTTTATCCATAAACGTGGGCGGCAGCGGGTCAAAGTCTGGCAATGTCTCCAATCCTTCTGACAAGAAAGCATAGAGTTTTTGTGCCTCTTCCAGGTCCAGACCTGTGGCTATCAGGCAAAAATGCTTTAAGGCATACTTGCTCGTCGGTCGGAAATTCTGCATCGCATTCGCGTAATTGGCCATCTTCTTTTTTTTATCGAATAACATTGTGTGTGTACTTTAAATAAGGTGGGTGGGAAAGCTAAAGTACACAGAACACTCTCCCTACCCACCTTAATGATTGAATTTAGCCGTTACAGCCGCAACCGTCGTCACAACCACACTGACGCTGACCACTTACACGGACAACTTCAACAGGGGCTTGGCGCAGATTGCCCATAACGGCATCCTTGAACAGACTCTGTTCAACACTCTGCACGGTACTCTGCGACTGGGTGGCCTGCTGCTGGCCGCTGACTGAGTCGTTGATACTGATGGTAAGGTTACGGTCGCCGGCAATTCGCTCGTTGCGCTCAGAACTCAACAGCTGAGTGAGCAAGTCAAGTTGCTTCTGAGTTGCATTGTTATTGGCGGCTGCTACTTCCTGGGCTCGCTTTGCCTGTCCGTGGGCGTATATCCATCCGCCAACACCAACCACTGCGGCTCCAACGCCGACTACCAAGCCGCCAATGCCCACACCGCTGGGTCTGCTAGTCAATTTACTCACTTTGAGTGCCTCGTAAGGGCTTAATCCGTTGTGCATGTTCTCTTCTGCCATGTCTTTACTTTTTTAATTATTAAACATTAGGTTGATTAAATGTAATTATTGTTTTGTCAATGTTATATTATAAGTAACATCGTTTGACTTCATTGGTTCTTTACTTTCAAATGTATTATATTGTACATTATTATGCGTAATTGTGGATAGCAAAAATTTTCGAGCGTTTGAAAAGTCCGATTCCACATAGTCCGTTGTCAATCCTCCCGACAGCATTTGCCCACTCGTCGGCTTCACTTTGCTTGGGTTATACAGCATGATGAACTTCTTTCCTAACCCTACCGCCAGGTCCGGTGTGGTAAACGTGCTGCCATCCACGTAACCGGGGGTCAGTTCGTTAATCAGGTTTTGCTTATCGTAAGCGTTCCCGCTAGTCGCATCTGGCACCACGGCACCATAGTAAAAGTCCGGTGCTCCGCTCCGCTTAAACTTGGCAGTATACGTCCCTGCCGTATCAGCACTAACAGTTATGCCGTATGACTGAGGGGCTCCTTGTATTTCCTTTCCTCCTTTCCACCATCCGGCAAACTTCCATCCTTCTTTCGCAGATGCCACAAGCACGATGTTGGACCCATCCGCTATCTCTATGGGTTTCTCTTCTGCTATGGTCGTGCCGTTCTGCTGTATCACAGCGGTTCCTGCTGTCGTTCCAGGGTAAGATTGTACACCTATTGTAAGTTTTGTGGTTATTTTGGCCCCATTAAACTCAGCCTTATAAGCTAACGGCATCCCATCCTTATACGTGAACGTACAGGTCATTGTAATTTCGTCTGCCGACGTGTCTATGGCATACACTTCACCGTCTTCGATGGCATTGCCCTTCCCGTCTTTCCATGCGCTAGGTTTATTGGTCACACCTGTGGCTGTCAACGTCACAACATCACCTACTCTTATCCCATCACTTTGCAAATCTATTGGGTCATTTTTTCGCTTAGCAGCTACGTCAACTGTTCCAGTACCTATACTGGTACCATCTATCTGTACAACGATATGTACTTCTTCAGCAAATTCTGCTGTATATGTTTTATCACTATCTACATTTATTTGTCTTGTAGGTGAGGGAATGTTATCTTCTAACCATTGGACAAAGTATACTTTAGGTGTTCTTTCTGTAATTGGGATCGCATTTAGAACAACTGTTGTCCCTTCTTTGACAGTTTTTGTTGTGCCGTTATTGTCTATATTAACTTCACCTAAATCTGTCCGTTCGTCTTTTATTGCTACTGATACTGTGTATTTCTTATCTAAAAGTGATGATACGTCTAAAACATATGTGCCATATAAGGTTAGTGTTTTGTTAGTTTCATCAAAAGATATTATATCTCCTAGCTCAATCTTATCATCGCCATGGGGACGCGAAACTCTAGCAACAGGTATTTGATCATGTGGCTCTGCCTTTGCTAGTTTGTCAAGCTCTAATATTGTTTTACTCTTTTCAGCCATTTTATTACATTATTAACTCATCAAACGAATATAAGTGCCATTGGCAGTTTTGATATTAGTTCTTCCTGCGGTCATCAATAATCCTAATGATTGTTCTACTGCTTCTTCAAAATCTTCTATATTAGCAATAAGACAAGACTTTCGTCTTAGGCAATCTAGTATTGTATTAATTTCACACGTTTCTTCTTTTGTAAGGCTACTCTGCTCAAACATTTCTGCCAAAAAGGCATAAAGCGCAAGGTATCTTATCTCTACCCCGCTTATGGTTCCAACACTTTTCAGCGTCTTCAGATATTTCATTATGGGGTTAACGTCCATGGCACCCACACCTCCTACTACCGTTTACTTGGTTTCTATATATACTATTGATGAATTCACAAGCATCACGGTATTGCCCCAACTCTACCGCATGTGTAAATCCAAAGTAAAGCATTACCTTGTCAACAACCATATCGCTGACAGACTCACACTTGTTACATGGCAAAAGTTCGTCTTTGATTGCATTATAAACATAACGCTTTAATGCCATTAAATCATAGAACGGTATTAATTCCGTCTCTCCTGCCTGGCCGTCATCTGTATAGATATACGCAAAAAATAATGATTGGGATAATGTTAATCCATTTATCTCAATCAGATCTAAATCAATTTCATAATTGTCTAGGGTTTGGGTCTGGCCTTCATACACGGTTATTGACCGTATGCTGGCTTCCTCTCCACAATTGAACGTTCTACAGCTATCTATCTTGATGGCTGCAATAGTATGTCCTTCACCTGCATCAGCGGTGATATGCAGCTTCCTGTTATTATAATCTATGTCAAACCGAGATACAGTCATTTACCTTGCTATTTTATATTGCAAAAATAGCAAGGTATTTTTTTTTGTCACAATCCGTAAAGGATGAAACTTTAATACTTACTTTTAATTAGCGACATTGCGCATCTATATAATCATGAAGGGCTTTTTTTGAACTAAAGGCCCCACCCTCTAAGATACAATTACCATCCTCTAGTCCATAAATGACCGTTAGTATGCTACATTGTATCATTCTTATATTGATTTCAATGATTTTCGCTTCTCTAACCAATCCTTTGTCAATATAAAATATTGATTCACCTAGGCCAAATTTAGTCTCTATTTCCATCTTTATTCCTTTCGTTTATAATAGGGGCATATTACTCCACTGGCTTTGGGTCTGTATGGCCGGTGGGCTCTGTTCAGCACTCGGCTGCACTCTTGGTGTCTACCACCAAAATATTTAACCCAGGAGTAATTTTCACAATTTCCACAACAAGGCCTTATTTCTATTTCGGCTATATCAAAAAGTGTGTATTGCTTACCCATGACACCCTAGCACTTAATTTGATAATTCTCTCCCCAGTACATCTTAAGATCTTCACTGATGCATGTTGATGCATTTAAATAGGACTGAAAACCACTGATTGGTTCGTTTACTTTGGCTGGTTCGATTAGATCAACGTGTGCCACATATCTATGGCAGGTCTCTCTTACAGGACAGTTTTCTCCATTGCAATGTTTTATGTCGTGATTCATATCTGTATATTTTAAATGTTAATACGGGCAATTAGTTTCTTTAAAAAAATCTGTGTATGGTTCTGTTCGGACTGCTTTGTTCAAACTTTCCTCCCAATTATAGTGGATGTTTTCAGCTAGTGAATTCTTAAGCCGGTTACTCTCTTTCTCAAAATAGAGTTTGATAAAGTTGTCTACGGCAGATCCTTTGTCACGCCACTTGCATATCTCTATGCAGTTTGTACATTTCGATTCTAGTATTTCCTGTATAGTCAGATTAGGTAGAAATTCTTTGGAGTTAATCATGAAGTCCTGATTTACTCTATGTAGTATCAAAACATTTTGCGCTAGGTCTGGTATATTGCCTGTGCCCGAAATGTTATTCATACGTAGAAAGTTCCCGGACTTGTTCGGATGAGCTACTACATGAATGTGTATGTCTAGTTCCTTGGCTAGGTCTGTCAAGATGAGCATTGTCCGTTTCTGCCTTTCGTTCTTATCTCCGTCTAGGCTGTCTATATCCAATGTCATTAGGTTGTCAAACATCACAACATCGAGGTCTATTTCTTTCTTCAACAACCGTATTCTATCTACTATTTGGTTAAAGTCATTACCATATTTGTTGTTGAATATTCTCATGTGTTTGTCAATCCATGGGTCTATCTTATCACATACCCAATCTGGTGTTTCGTAGAAACCTGATACGTTTGTTGGAACGTTGAACATCTTTCCTGCTGCTTGTAGGTACAGCCAGTTCTTTTCTTCTTCTCCATCAAGTTCGCCAGTCCAAAGTGCTGTTTTATATCCTCTCTGTGCAGCATTCAGAATGAGCATGTTCAGTACGGTTGTCTTTGCGGAACCCCTATAGCCTGACCACACGGTGACATGCTTACGACGGAATCCAACAGTGAGCCTGTCTATCTGTTCTACACCAGATGGGATATAGTTGGATATGTCAAACTTCGGTCGTTTGATTTCTGACATTCGTAACCATATAGGGCCTTTCTCATTGTCTTCTACTATCGGTTCAGCTATTGGCTTAACTTCACTCTTCATCATCACATGCTGTCGCTTATACTGATAGTCACGATAAGCATTCTGGTCATAGGCATCAGGCTCAAAATGCAGCCTAAAATCTCGCCAGGTATAGGACGAACATGAGCTGTGATAGCAGAAAAATGCCAATGCGCCATTGTCATGTTGGAATACCATGCTATCTGGATCCTTATGGTTCGAGTCAAATGGGCATTCTTTGAGTATGTATCGTGTACCACCGGATATACGAACGGTTCTGTATTCTATATTGTGTCTATTTAAAAATTCTACAATGTCAAATTGACTCCTACCGAAATTATTCTCTTTAGATGGTGTTGGCTTTTCGTTAGGAAAAAGGTCAGCTATCTTCTTTACATACTCTATCGAATTTGGTTCTATCGCATCTGGTATTTTCCAAAACTTAGACAAACGCCAAGGATGCGCTTTAGTGTTTGTTCCTTTTTTCGCATATGTACCATAGAGTTTTGTAATCCGGCTTGCATTGGCCACTTTCGTATCGCAATGTACCTCTTCCGTGTCAAACATCATTGCAATGGTCTTTAAAAAACGCTCCACAACGTTTTTGTTCTCTTCCGTATTAGCCATTCGAACAGGTATCAATATATGTATTCCATTGCCTGATTTGCATACGATAAGACTTCCTAGTCCTTGTTCCAAAAGATAGTTGTACACTGTCCTTGCTACTTTGTGAGCAGCTTCTAATTGTGCTTCTGTACTACCTATACCGGCAGGACGTTCGGGGTCAAAATCAAGCAGTATGAAGGAACGGCCATTAATATCGTTGTCCGAAGTTTGATTTTTAGCATTCTCAATCAGCCGTTCTTTCTGTTGTCTGTCGTAACATTCTTCTTTGATGCTGTTCATCACAAAATAGATCTGCATATTGTCACGCTCCGACAAAGGCTCTATTTCGCGGATGATGTTATCTAATGAACGAAAATAGCCACTGTAGGACCTTTTGCCATCAAGACAGCGTATTTCGCAAAGCTTGGCACCATTGTCCTGGAATATCTTCCACCAAGTGTATATCTGTTCCCTGTCTATCATTCTTGCCAATAATTATCTTTGCGTTCAACATTAATTTTTTCGCCCCAGCGTGACGATAGCTGGGTAGATTCTCTATTCACATCGGTTTCTTTTCTTTCCCAAGTTCTCACTGCAGCCTTCCAATCTTTCATTGGATTTTTACCGACTTTCCAACCTATGCTCTCGTAATAGTTCCAAAACTTTTCTGCATCGACGTGATTCCCTCTTTGATGACAATAATCTCGGATTTCATCAATAGTTGGTTTGACAAAACCTTTTTCTTTTTTATTAGAAAATACTTTAGCATCTTCTTTTTTCTTTAGAATACCTTGTTCTTTATCTTCTTCTGTTATGAGTTGAAGAGTGGGTTGTTCGTCAGTTGTTTGTGAGTTGAATAGGGGGTTGTTTGTTAGTTGTTTGTTAGTTGTTTCTAATTTGGTTTGTGGAAAATCATTGTAATATCCATATTCACAGACTGTTATTATTGTAAATCTGTTTGTGGGTTGAATGTTAATTATTTTGTCAGTTGTTAGTCGTTTCAATGCTGTCCTGATTGCATTTTGTTTAACACCTGTTTGTTTTGAAAGTAATGATACACTTGTCGCAAAACTTCCTTTCGATATAAGATGACCCTCAAAAAAAGTGTCATTAGTATTTGCGTTAAACAAACATCTTACAAGCACAGCCATGGTATTTGGATCAGTTATCCATTTGTGGCAGTCGTATTCTCTGTAAAGTCTTACATACTCTTTTTCCATATCAAGTCATTTTTATTATTCATTAATCGAATGTCAAGTTTTTAAATAAAGGGGCGGGTAAAACAACTTGACAAAAAACCCTTGTCACCGGCTCATGACTTCCGATCTAGCCCCTATAACTATAAACTAATAATTAATCCTTTCGCTTCTTATAATGCCCATTCTCACATTCTTTATCTAGAAAGTAAAAATTAGGGTGTTTAACATCTGGTGTCCAAAAGTCACAACCGCCCATGAAAAACTCTCCTTTAAGACTCTTTGTTCCTTTGGGAGTACTATACTCACAATCAGAACATGTTCCTAGTTTGGCCTTTCTTTCTGATACCTTTTCATTCTTGCAATAGCCTTTCATTAGGTTCCGGAATCGTAATCCCTAACATATCACTCGCAAACATCCTTAGTTGCATACAATATAGGCTGAAAGTAACTGTATCCATTTCACTCGTCCTATTAGGTATTGTTGTAATCTCACCTGTATTAGGATTTACTATATCGGTTCCGGCAAACATCACCTTACACATTTCATGTACCTGCTCTTCTGTCGTTACGTTCTCCCATCCAGCATCAATCAGGCCATGCAGTATCCTCGGATATATCTGCCCCCACAGCCATCTGTTCTGTTGATTACTACGGCTGTGGTGCATCTTCTTTATCGTAACCTTATAAAAACCATCGCCCAATCCATTGAGCAACGTTTTCATAATGCTTCGACCTAGTAGTCTGCCTTTCTTTTTTTCTATGATGATAGGTTCCATTCCCTACTTACGTGATTTTAATATTTCCCAAAGCCTTTGTGTATTCAGTACCACAGAATGGCCCAGTATTTGTAAAGCATCACCATAAAAGCCTGATTTGTAGTTCTGCTTTATCTGATGCTTATCGATGCCTAGGAAATCTATTACATTGTCCCATCCTCCTATTATCGGATTCACGTTTTTACTTTCTCTCCCTACTTCTTTCATTGCCTTTTTCAGGATTTCCGAAAACTTTTCTTCACTTTCTATTACTAACATATCTAAATAAAGTTAAAACATACTTTAATATACTATATTCATAAAATAATTTTACCTCTTCGAATACATAAATTATAGATAAATGTATTTATTATATCATATTGCAAAGGTACAAATAAATATTGATATGTGGAGTAAAATGTTTATTAAATAATCTATGCAATTACCTAAATCATTGTAATAAAATGTATTATTGATGTGTTAAAAAATACAAAGGAAATGTCAAAGACAAAATATAGCTAGACTTAAAACTCATGTTTAACCAATTTAATCCTTAAAAAAATGAATAAAGCTATTGATATTAATGCCTGCAAAAGGTTAGTCAGAATAAAGGAAATCAAAAAGATGACTTGGCAGCAAATGGCTGATGAGATCGGTGTCAAGGAATCTACCTTACGGCAGATAAGCAGCGGCAGATTGGACCTGTCGAGAAAGATGTGCAATAAAGTTTGTGACCATTTCCAAGAATTCAACATCGAATGGTTGCTCACCGGTAATGGCAATATGTATGTCGACGGTCTTGAACCAAAGGACGAAAAAGATAAATACTATGGATGGACTTCCTCCCAACTCATTCGATTGATTGAACAAAAGGATGAACTAATTGATGCTATAAAAAAGAATGCTGAGCTAAAAAACGAACTTATAAACTCTCTCAAAGAACAGCTATCTCTTTATAAAGAAATGAACCCACAGCATGTAGAACCATATAATAAAAAAGACTTAGAACAATCTTCCCTGTTAAATTTGAACGAAGAACCTTTTGGTACATAATTGAACTATGAAATACAACATACGTTACTATCTTCACCCTGTAAAAAGGAAAGACGGTTATAGCATATCACTTAGTCTCACCTGGGCCAATCAAAGACTCCAGATTTATCTGCCTTGGCATGTGGAACAAAAGATGTGGGATAAGAATAGACAGCAATGCAAGCCAAACTGGAGGGACGCTGCATTTATCAATAGGCAGCTCACTCAAATGAAAAAAAACTTACAGGATTTCTTCTACGAGAAGGGTGAGAAATTTGAAGTTCCTACTAAAGATGATATAAGAAAAATTCTAGGTCTAAACCAGGATGAAAAGAATAATGATGGCCAAACCTTTGAAGAGGTCTTCAACATCTTTATCCAAAAGGAACAACTCATGCAGCAATGGAGCCCCAACACTAAAAAAAACCTTCTAACCGTCAAAACGGATTTTCACGAATATAGACCAGGAACACCAATAGCTCAAATAGACGAAAACATTATACTTGGTTTTCTTTCTTTCCTACAAAATAAAGGATTGACTAATTTATCGGTCGATTCTATATTACGCAAATTCAGACGCTTTATGAAATGGGCCTTCGAAAACAAATATACTCCTACTGATATAGGATTCACTTTACAACCAAAACTCCATTATGCCTTTGATGAACCTATCTATCTAAATCCCGACGAAATAAAAAAAGTAGCTAACTGTAATTTGCCAGTTCAATACAGAGCCACAAGAGATGTCTTTATCTTCTGCTGCTTTTCTGGACTAAGGTATTCCGATGTCAAACAATTACGCAAAACTAATATTCATGAGGATTATTTTGAAATCATCACTGAAAAAACAAATGACTCCCTTAAAATTGAACTAAATGACTATAGCAAAGGTATTTTGGAAAAATATAAGAACATCAAAGGTGATTTTGCTTTACCTGTTTTAAGCAACCAATCAACCAATTTATACCTTAAAGCAATAGGTGAGATGGCAGGTCTTAACCGAATGATACACAAGACTATATTCTTAGGAAATGAAAGGATTATTAAGGAAATGACATTAGCAGAAGCATTGACCTTTCATGTAGCCCGAAAGACATTCATCACTATGGCTCTTTATTTAGACATACAGCCGGCGGTCTTCATGAAGTGGACTGGCCACAAATCATTCAACACGCTAAAACGCTACTTAGGGATTGTCGACAAAATGAAAGAAGAAAGTATGAAAAAATTCAATTCTTTGTAGATTAAGTAAAGGAGTGCTTTTGTGTAAACAAAAATGTAAACACTTTTACCATCTATAATCTCCAGAAATATCCATGTTTTCTAAAATCACCTCATAGAAAGGTACATAATATACAATTAGATACCAAAAATCCAAAATAACATAGACTCTGCCGTAGGGTACAAAGGCAACTGAATTTCAATCAGTTGCCTTACTTTGTAAACAGAATATAAACAGAAATGAAAAACTTCTAATGTACCCGGAGCGAATGTTCCTTGTTCAGATCATTATACCCGGAGGCATGTTCATACTTGCGTGGCATCATGTCTGTCAAAATATTTGCAATATTCCGCATCTTCTCCGGCGTAATGTTAAGCAATGATTTTTCTGCCTGGGATATGTTGGCATAATAATCTTGTTCTGCCTTTTCATATATGTAATGGGCATCTTGTCCGAGCTTGCCTTCGTCTAACAGATCTGTATACCATTTGTATTTGATATAAGACTTCAACGCCCTCAGAAAAGAAGCATCATTCACTATCATGGGAAAACCATCTTCGTCAGATGCTATTTCACGAAAGGCAATACGAATAAAACCTTCCGGTATGGAGGTTATGATGATATTACCTTGTACTTTATATGTCAAGTCGGCACCAGGATGAAAGTTGGCATCAACAAATGTAGATGTGGACTCTTTGAACATAGGACTATCAGGACGGCGATGCTGAGGTACGATAGCGACTTCCTGGAAACCTATCCTTCGTGTGACAGTAACGGCTTCCTTATTATTTCCTTTTTCATATTCTGTTGTATGGGTTTGCTCTATTACCCTCATTGGACTAGCCATTCTATCACCATGGCATAACCTTTCAAGCTTGATTTGTCGAAGTTCATAAAAATTACATGGCAACTCTACTCGGTGTTCATGTACTTCCAACACTTCTTCCTTGTCAAGAAATAGAAGCGGACAACCAGTTATCTGCATAAGTTCTAGTGTAAGGCTTATCAACATTTCAAATGGCATGTCGCGCATCTTCTCTTTACTATAAACGTCTGCTGCTACACTCTTCAATGATATGAAATTCTTATCCATACGTTGTTACTTTTGGCTTGTTTTATGTGGTTTCATTCGTGCAATTTGTTTTTTTACCTCGTTATTGTCTCTATTCATCCTCTCTTGTGATGCTAACTTTTCTTTCTCTAACTCCATTTCCTGATTGAATTTCTCCATTTCATTCCTTAACTTCTCGTTCTCTATAGAGTTGTCTCCATTTGCCTGCGTTTGCGATGACTGCAATTCGATTGAATTTTGTGCAGTAATCTGAGCAACCAATATCTTTGTCTCGTTGTCTCTGATATTGTTTTGCTCTTCTAATCTCAACTTTAGCTGTTCAAGCTGCATCTTCATCTGAATTTCCATCTGCTGTGTCTGCAATTGCTGCTGCTGGGCCTGTTGGGCTTCCTGACGCATTCTAGCCTCTTCTCGTTTCAACAATTTTATCTTTTCGGAAATGGATGTCATACGCTTTAGTTCCATATAAGCACTAGCAGATAGTAGGTTGTTCTGCATCTTTGCTTGTGCCAAAAGGTCAATGCTCTGTTGCATCGATTGAACGTCATAACCATTCATCAGCACCATGCCAAAATCAAGTTCAGATACTTCGTTTCCATCCAACATGACATGTCTGATTGAACCATCAGAAAGAATATAGGGGAATTTTTTCGTTTTTCCTCTCATCGCAATCTTCGCCGTTTCTAGAAACACCCATTCAACACGAATCTTTAAATCATCATGTTTTGAACTCATGGAATAAGTAACATTACTACTCTGAGCCACGGCTCTTTCGACACCTCCTACAGTCTCTCTATTTTTTACAGAACCCATTCGCTGAGGCGTTAGGCCCAACATCTTTTCCATACTCGCGTCTATGTTCATTAAAAGTTGAACATAATTGAGGATGCTCGAACCTAACTCTCCATCTGCAGTCAAAGGTGTGTTGGCAACACCGCCTGCCAGTTTACCTTTAGCAGCACCTATGGCTCCTTCTTTCATAGAATCTATGGCGAATATACCGAGCTTTAAGAAGTAAGCCCATTTTTCAGGCTCCCATCCTGCCGGTACTCTGGCGAAATCCATCACTGTCAATTTGCCGTAGTTGCGTGCAATAAGCTCATTTAGCTTTGCCATCACTACATCATATTGATATGACAATGGCTTTAGCTTGTCTACTGCACTCATTCCTTCGTAGTCGTTATTGTTATAGATAGTGCCGACAAAACCAAAGTGACACTTTGAAGGATTTCCCAATCTGTTATATTGAACCTGGCAAGGCCCTACGTCAACAAAGATGGCATCCTTGCCGGCTCCAATCATCACACCATGCCATGCTTCGTTTTTCCAATACTTTTTTACTGTCTCTCCCGCGTCTTCATCCGGTATATAACCAGGAGTTCTAAACTTCACCTGCTTATTTCCGTCTTCATCAAAGTAATGTACCGCTAATACTTGAGACATCGATTTCCAAAAGACTTCCAAAACCCTGATGCCGCTCCCTATATCATAAGGTAGCTCGCTTATGTCTGTATCATCATCAAATTTAAAATAACCCTGGGAGTCCACAAAGGTCGGATTATCTCCATAACGGAAATGATAATAGTCTTCACTGACATAAAGATTATTCCCTTCAAACTCTCCTCGAATAAGTCTATCGAATTTTCTGTAATCGGCATCGCTCATTTGGTCTCCCCATATATCTAAAATGTTATTAGCCGACATATATCTTTCGCGAACAACATAAGGATAATCTTCGATTCGATTACTCTTACTCCCCCAAAAAGATAGTTCTTGTAGATTGACTCTTTCTACTTTTGGTTCACCACATTCTATATAGCAATAATAGCATTCTGTCTTGGCTACAAGGGCATCCATGTATCCCTCGTTAAACATGGCAGGAAAATTATATTCTGTCTTATAATGGTTCAACAATTCGTTGAGATTCTTTTCCTTAAGGTCTTGATAGTCATAATTGAATGTTAAATCAAACTCCTGCAACCGCATTTGGCGTTCCTCTTCGCTCATAGTTTCATCGACAATATCTGCCTGCAGTCTGTTCTTGATTTCTTGTATCTTTGCTTCCTCTATCTCGGATATGGCAGATGGATTACTTATGACAACCCTGTCCTCAATTATACTATTGCGCTCTTCTCCAAGTAATATGTCAATCTTGGAATTAAGAATAGGATAATGTTGTATCTTTTTCGTCTCAACACCGTAGTCTATTCCTTCGGGGTTTAGGATTTGTTCCACATCACGCATATCTAGCTTACCGCCAAAAAGTCGGTAGTTACGTCGGATATTGATCTTATTCATCCTGACTGATGAATTCGACAAAACACTAACGTTCTCTGCATACCGGATGCAGTCTTCACGCCATTTCTTTGTTTTCTTCGAATTAGGTATGCGCTGTGGTGGGAATTCCTTTATTTTATTATCTTCTGACATCTTCTATTTTTTTTCTATTGCAAAAATAGAAAGAAAATGTATGTCATGGCTCCGTTAAAAGGCTGAGCCTTTAATTGGTATCTCTGGGAAAAACACCTCCATAGGTTACAGACCTACGTTTGTCATACAGGTTCGTGAAAAACTTACTGTTTCCAAGATAGTTTTTATCTGCCATAAGGTCTTGCCCGTCATTTATCTTGTCTTCACCCATTTCCATATATTGTTCCCGAGCTATCATCACCATGCCTAACGCACTTATTCTATCTACATTTGCCTTGTCATAATAGCCTATTAACTCTTCCAGCAATGCAGGACTGTCTATAGTATATAACAATGGTTTATTTACAACCTGAATATTGCCATTATCATCTACGACAGATATGTCTTGGGGTGTGAGAAGCCAGTCATGAATCAGCTTTATCTGCACATCGATGATGGGTTTGGTCCTTCGTACTCCCTTAACGGTGACACCGACACCATTATAATGTACTTTGTCCTGTTGTTTCAACCATTCCGGACAGTCATACAGCAAATAGGTACAGTTATATTGTTTGAAATAGTTATACATTCCGTGGATATTGTTCTCATAGAGACATCTGGCATTATAGTAATAGCAAAGCAGTCTAACAATTTCATAGTTCTGATCAGAAAATTCCTTACGTCCAGTATATTCTGCTACAATAGTGTTTGTCATGCGGTCGAATACCAACACACTAAACAATGATGCACTTACTCCCTCTTCCTGGTCCACAGGATCCACGCCAATTATATACCTATCTTCAATTATCTTACCAGTACGTGGTGATTTCTGTGGCATTTCAAATATCTCTAATGCTCCCTCGATATTTTCATCACTCTTATTCTCCTTGCTCCTATTCCAATGGCGTAGTGGTATATCATGGGTTGGCTTAAAAACCACTTCTCCATCATCTTTCATAACAAGTTCTCCTACCAAATGACGGTTCAGTTCCTCAGGGTGGGTGTTAAGCCACGTCAGTCGTTCGTTCAAAGCCGTCGTGGGGAAGTATGCCTTACGGCTTTGAATCATGGCTTCTGCAGGGTCTATAGGGTCTTCTGCGATTGCATGCAACAGGGCGAATGCTTCTCCAGATTCATAAGCCTTGTAACGGGCCAGCATAATTTGAAGCAATGCCTTTGTGACATCACTGATACCGTCTTTATTATAACAGCCCAGACGATTCAAAAAAGCTGGTGTGAATAAGCCAAATTCATCACGACCTTTGTTCTGCTCATCATAGACATTGGGAAGACTATATATGGAATGTTCTTTGGGTTTATAAAGTAAGGTCTTGGCACTTTCAAAGTTGCTCTCCTTATTGTTGGCAGTACCGATAAGATAGATTAATCCGATACTGTAGTCACCTTCCGAAGCACCACGTAGATTGGCATTGTAGGTCTCATAAAGATTCGGGAAGTTACCCATTTCCTCATACATGAACCAGCCTCGCTTGCCTCGAAGCTTGTCTGATTCGTTGGCCACACTTGTCCCGAATACAATATTGCTCTCTCCGTCTTCACCACCACCAGTATCCTTGTAACCTTTCTTCCAAGCCATTTCATTACCGCTCTGGCTGGTCATCAGTCGGGGAAACTCAGTATTCTTACGCAGGAACGCCAGTTCATCCACGAATTTCTTCAACGTTCCATCTTTCTTTGTGTCAAGATAGGTCTTATCAGAAGCAATGAATCCTCCCACCGTCCCCTTTCTCTGTTCGGCATCTATGCCTAATATAAGATTGTGAGCCAGAATAGATGCTATAGAGTAACTTTTTCCGCTACCACGTTTTGATAGTTCTATCGCATTAAGACCTGCTTCCAATGCATATTCCAAATACCGGTAGCGGTAATGTGCCAGTTCAAAAAAACTTGGAAAGTCATATATACGTCTTGCCCTCTTTGAACCTTCTGTTGTCTTTGAGACTAGCATCCGGTAAAAGTTCAGGTAGAAGTATTCAAGACCTGTCACATAGGCACCATCTTCAGGTCTTACCATTCCGTCCCAACACCGCCTTATCTCTTGCCGCCAGAATCGTCTATATTCTGAATTGGGATTTGGGTTCCTTTTAATGAAGGTATAGCATTTGTTGTTACGAAAAAAGTCCGCTGTCTGCGTGAAATAACTTACATCGGTGAGGATATACGGATTGGTAAGATCTAATATTGCTCTTCCTTTTTCGTCTTTCTCACAGTCTTTAGCCAATGGTCTGTCTTTTGAAATGAGCCGCTGGATAAAGACATGGTTCGTTATGGCATCATCGAGCCATTGAACTACAATTTCGGGTAGTTTTTGTAGTAGTTCGTTAGTGTATTTTGTCTGATACTTGTTTAATTGTAATGCTGTAAGGTCCATTATACATCATCCAAATTCTCGAACATTCCCTTTTCTTGTGTTCCTCGTATCTTTTCTTCGTGCTGCAGGTCGGCAAAAATGGTTTTCTCTGTTTCCGTATATTGTTTGATGGCTTTGTTGTATGTCTCTATCAGCTGGGTGGACTGATTCAGTGGATTGATGAAACGGCCTTCCTTGTTGGTAGCTCCTGGATTAATATTCAGCATAAGCTCTTCCAGTTTGTTGATATAAACCTGCTCTGAGGCCAGCCATTTTGCCTGCACCGGCAATTTCTCTTTGTAAAAGTCCTGAGCTGCTCTTATCTTTTCATCCGGCTTCCATCCTTTTGGCAAACCCTCATCTTTGATTATTTCAGATGAGCGTTGCTTGAGGTCCGTAATGGCCAGGTAGTCACTCCTTGGGTCTTCCATTAGATATATGTACGATATTTCCATCCGGGCCATACGTTTATCTTTATTCTTATCACGTTCCCAGATGTCACGAAAAACTGAAAGACTCAAAGCTTCAGGTGCTATCTTGACCTCATAATCTTCGTATGTCAGTAGTTTCATAATAAACCATTTTAAAAAAGGGCCACGTTTCACAACATGACCCCAAAAAAACTATCATTTTTCTATGGGTTCAAAGCCAAACAAAACATCATTGTCAAAGATAAGAAACCTTTCTTCACCATTTTCATTGACCACAGGATAGCGAATGCTTATCCCTGGAGTATTCAAATGAGAGGCCCGAGCTAACGGGTCTAGACCAGCCAGTGACTGATTCTTTCTCAAATAGGCTTCCGAATATTCAATGTATCGACCATTTGAGAAATCAATTTCAATCCAGTCACCTGGTTTCACAAATCGAACTGTGGGGCCAACAGAAACTACCTGTTGCTGATGGCTATAATCTCCTTTCTTTTTTGTAATATCTACTACGCCAGGAACAGCCGTCTGGTCTTCTTCGTACTTATAGGCTGTCGTTACTATTTGATTGTACGTTGGTACGATTTTTTTGTATTCTTTTCTTCTTTGCATTTTGTGTGAACTTTTGAAATTTTACATTTACATATATATTGCAGATGTGTGGGATTATTAGGTCTTTGGGTTTCTCTCCCTTGGGCAACAGATATTTTACATTGAATACCATCTGCCGCTTTATACAAGCCATAAGATTTCTATACATCATATGGATCAGGTCCGGTTTACAACCATACTTTTCTGCCAGCTCATTTACTAAATCCAACGGCAAAGTTATTTTTCCTCTGTACCGCATAAGAATTGTACTGCCATTTCAGAAATTACATTACGTGGATTCTTAGGAGCTATCATCGGTCTGAATTTTGGATTGATGCTATAGAAATCCAGCTTCCCATTATCAAAATTGTTTCGTTTTAATACGTGTTCCGGATTCTCCTCCATATCACGTAGTAACTCATACATACGCTGTGAGGTTATTCCTAGGGCTATACGTATCTTATAACGACCACTTTCGTTAGTGGATAGCTGGTCTAATATGTCGTCATCTTTCAGATTTTTGGTGACAGAGAGCTCATGCCTGTTCTTCATCATCATGGCAAGAACGTCCATCTGCCTACTCGTAAGGATATGGTGTTGACGACCACTTGGAAAATCTATGTCGTCTCCTTTATCCTTGTTGACTTTGAGACAGATGATTTCAAGCCAGTATCGATAGAACTGGAACATGTCTTCACACCTTATCTGCCGAACTTTCATGACCTACTGCTTAGAGTCCGAATCGTTAACCTGTCCTCGATTATCTTCCTTATACAATCCTTGTGGGTCATAGCCATTAACGAGATACATGATTTCGTTTCTCACCAACCTCAGGAATTCCTCATCAAAAATACAATGGCTTTCCTCTATGCTCAACAGCAACTTGATCCTGCTGTCAATACTCAATAAAGTCTTAAGCCGTTGATTTTCCTGAAAAAGGTCTTGCATCTGAATCCGCATTCTTTTTATCATCTCCTTGTCAGATAGATTTGCTTTTTCTTGCTGTTTCTCCATAATTATCTCCTATTTTAATTGTTGTTTCAACGTTAGCTTTTCTGATTCTTTGTTCCGAATATACCGTCTAATATTCTCTTCCTCTCTCGTCTCATCATTCACATGGGTCATAATCTCTCTCCACTTCATCCCTTTCGGTAGATTAATGTATTTCCCAAGTCCATACTTCCTCTGGAATTTCAAATCCCAGTTGGCTATTGTTAGATGCTCAGTCTCCGAACTGCCACAATAAGGACATATGTTCATCGTCTTACCGTCCAACTCTATTTGCTGTGGGTTCTCTAGACATAGACAGCAAGCGCAGCATTCTACCAATATTCTATCATATTTCTCGTCAGCCATAAACGACTATGTTTGTGTGGGTGGTGGACTCGAACCACCGATATAATAATCTTCCCTTCCCACTTTTCCGTTTGCAAAAATACAAATAAAAATCGACTTGTTTGGTTTTTGTAATAAAATATTCTACTTTTCTAGGATATTTATAATTTTTTAACCATGTTTTTCAATTCCAAATGGTCAAACTTTGTACATATTATCACAGCCTCTTTCGAGTCATTTCGATCCGTGTAATCATATAATGCTTGTTGCTTGCCCTCTTTATCTATTATCCAACCAAGACCCATTGTTTGATCAAACTTTACGGTGCCAAGTATTTTATCCTCTTGGTCAGCGAGAACGTCGTCTTCAAATATCTTTACTCCTCGCTGAAGTGTTCCATCCATTTTCCTCTTACAGGCAGTCTGTCCCGTATACTGACCTACCGTTTCAGGTTCTACTTCATAGTCTTCCCAAGTCTTACCTATAGCAAATTCATCCGCACATACAAAATGCACACCTCGGTTCTTTAGATAATATCCATAGAGCCAGCACTTGTTTTTTTTATTCCATCCTCGGAATAGTATTTCACGCTTTAATTCCTTATCCATTGTTCTCTTTTTTTAACTGTTTGATTCTATCTTTGATATACCATACTGCTTTCTCCAAATCCTCAATCTCTTTCTCTCTGTTTGTTAGACCCTCTTCCTTTTTCAGCCCAGCCCTCCATAAATATTTGATGGCAGACCCTATGGTAAAACAATAATGGCGCGTGATTTCAATGCATTCAACACCTGATGGATGCGAGGTATAATGACTAGGATGATTCACATTGTCAATTGAAATCGTTTCATAACTTTCAGACTCTTTACTCATATTCTTTTATTTTAAAAAAATTATCGTTCTAATATTTCTTTCCTCCGTGCTTGTACGGACGGTACTTGTTGTATCTCATCTTCCACTCGATGTGTTGGTCGAGGTTGATGCCGAGGTGTTCTGCCCAAGTATACATGAATGATATTGACGCACTAATATCGAAAACAGAAACACCCAAAAGATGTGTGACAAAACACCACGCTTGCTCAGTAAAATTTTTTTCATTAAACCCGAAACATTCAAAATCAAGAATACGACAATTGGCTTCTTCGGCCATGTCAAGCAGACGTATCACTATGTCGGCAAATTCTTCATCAACAGTTCCTTTCACATTATTTTCATACCAAAAGTGAAAGAAATGTTTGCTGACTTTTACAGGCGGTTCTGGCTCTTTGAAGATATAGTATTTCCCTTTTCTGTCAGCTTCAATAGCTTCGGCTACCTCACACATGACAAGAGCAAGCCCGTGTTCCGGTGAGTGCTTTTCTTCGTGCCACCCGTGGGTGGTGGCGTTATCGTGGATTTCTTTCGCCCAACGGTTCAGTTTTTCTGTGTCTAAATTTACCATAGTTTAATCTTTAAACATTATATTGAAATTTTATATCTGTCCTTTCTATACTGTCGTTCCACTCAGGAATGTTAAGATTTTCAACTATAATCCCATTCGGACTGACATATGCTTTCTTGTTTAGCATCTTCACATCTACATGGAGATTTTTCCATGAGATTTCATACAAAATGTTGAAAAAGTATTTCTTGTCTATTTCCTTTTTGCATAAATCATAATCCTTTTCATCGAACAGCTTTTTGATATAGTTGGATTTTGTCTTAATTTCTAAATCAATTCTTTCATGTAATCTATAAACACAATCCAGGATTGCCGCTAGTACCATCGTGTTTAACGATTTTGTTTGCACTGGAAACTCCTTAACAATAGGCTTATTGTTTCTTTCAAAAAGAATGTATCTGAACATCATATTGAGTTCAAAATACCCGGGAAAAACTAATATGAAGTCTGGCGTATTCATGATAATTTTATTTTGTACATGTAGTAGTAGAAGTCAGCGAATACTCATCATTAAATGTGTTTGGATTTATGCACAGGAACCTGTAATACGCATTCCACAACACAGGCCAGTCAGAAGCATAATCTGCAAGAGTTTTGTATAAACTATGTACCCAAAGTTTACTCATATCAATTTTCTCAAAGCAAAATTTGAAACTAGGTATTGCCTCGGCGCATACTTTCATAAACTCAGCCAAAGCAGCGCTGACTTCCTGTGGATCCAGTTTCCCAACGGCAACCCTGTCTTGTATCTTTATACCTAACATTTTGTCAAGGATAAGCTCTACCCGTCCGTAGATTTCTTCATAACGTTCTGCATCCGCCTTTTTATCAAAGCGGGCCCCATCAATACACTCGTATATAGTTATCTCTTTCATGTATTAATTCAATCTTCTTTTGCTAATTTTTCTAGATCTCTTGCGTTTAAAAACAATTTGAAATCTTTCTGTTCAAGTATAAAACTTAATGCCTTAACCATAGCTAACACGACATGTTCATTAAACCATTTACGGCATTCTTGTTCGGCTTCTACTCGTGTTTCAAACAACATTTTACCTGATGAAGCTAGTTCGATTGGCTCTATACTTTTTTCATAATTCTCCCCATCCGTTACATAACCTACAGGATAATCTGGCATTAAAGTAATAGAACATCTTGCTATGTATTGATCACCACTGGGTATAACATACGCTTTGGCAGTTATTATTCCAAAATCAAGATTGGTATCATCACAATAATTTGTCCAAAGCCACTGGGCATTCCCCGTTATGTCAATATTACTTTTCATATTTATTCTATTGGATTGGTTCCTCCATACAGCCAGTCTATTGTTGCTTTTATTGCTGCTGCATATTCGTCAGCACATTCTTCTTCAAGTTTTGAGCATTTATCATACAGATCATTAATATCTTTGTCTGTTCTTTTGATTTCCTTTTTCATCGTATATTCTGAGTATTCTTGACATTCTTATAATCTTAAGTTTTTCCTCTTCTTCTTTGTCAATCGCTTCGCACAACTGACCTATATTTTTTGAAACTAATTTAATAGTACGTTCAGAAAAAAAGGATGCTATCTCATAAAATATAGGATCATTATATCGATTTGTAGCATGAATAGTATGACCTTTATACTCTATCGGATATTGCCGTATGAAATTTAATTGCTTTACTGCATCATCCTTTGATTTCCAACAATCAGTTTTTAGTGGGCCAAATTCCCATCCTAAATAGCGACCAGCATAATATAATTGTCTGTATGAAAAATCTGTCCACCAGAAAAGCAATTTGATTTGAATAACAAACCCTGCACCTGTTTCAACGATTCTGTATTTCATAACCCAAAATCTTTTCTAATTTGTGTTTTTATTTCTTCATTTACAGCCTTGTTTGCAGCAAACAACGCTGCATAATAAGCGATTTGTCGTGCATCCTTGTCTTTTATCGGTACTATCTCTTCTACTCTACTCACCGCCCAGTTTGCAATTTCTCTGTCAGTCATATTTCTAACTATATGTTATTATTATTCTAATCTCTTATATTTTAATTTTTACTGCAACCCTTGAATGCTCGGTTCCGAACAGAGTTTCCCTTTAGTCATGATTCTCATCACAACTTCGAAACTCTGTGACTATCTTTCTGCTGACCCCGTCAGACTTCGGACACTCACTTCGGCAGTTACCTCGATTACTAGGCACTTGCAGGCAACTATTTCAGGGTAATCCCTTGTGCTGGTGTGTTGCCAACTTTCGCTTTCCCTTCACCATCGGCTTTTGCACTTCCCCATAGCCTTAATCATACGTTATGGTGGGAAACTTTAACTGGTCTCGCGTATGATAAAGCAAAAAAAAAGAAAACCCCTGCATCGGATTGCTCCGGGGGAGTTATGCAAGGGTGCTTGGCCTTTTATGGTAGCCTAACCATTATTCTTTAACATCCTTGAAGTTAACTCCCCAGAAAACCTCCATAGTGTTTGCCTTTCTTTTGGCTTTGCGACTGCGAATGGATTTGCACCATTGACCTGTGGTTTAATCACCGCCGCTCTACATATCTGAGCTACACAGTCACCTAACTAATTTAATCCTTAAAAAAACTCTTTCAAAGACGATGCAAAGATACAAAGAAAAATCGATATGTCGACCAATTTGTGCGAATTTTTTTTATTTTTTTTCGCATATAGTTTATAATCAATGCCTCAAATTTCAATTTTTTTTATTCATCCACCAAATCTACGTCTGCAAAATGACACTTTTCTCTTCATATTTTCGCTTTTTAAACGTATCCAAGGCCTATGTCTGTAGGTATTACATACGTATTTTGTTGATTATTTTGTAGTTGCCTGTTATCTGCTACCTCATTGAACAATTGGAGCAAGGTATCATCATCATAAACACCCATTTCGTATTGTCTCAGTAACCCGTCTTTTCTCCACTTCTTCAAATCATCTTTGGTTACTTTCTTCGTTGGGTCTAAATTTAGCCTGTAACGCATCTGCATCATCCTGGCATATATCTCTACAGGGTCATCCCAATACTCGTCCAAATCCTGCTTATTTTCCTTATACCAAGGCATCATGACATCACGGACTTTGCTCTCTATTGGCGACATTTCATAACCTTGCTGGCCTACTACCCGTTGTGGTAATTGGTGATTTAATGCGTGGGTTCTTTCATGGAGGAGCGTGCTCTCAATGTCCTGCATATTTGGGTCAATAAATATCTGCCCCGTATCTCTGTTGTATGCGCTTGTAGGATTGTTCGGGTCATTGAAAATGCTCTGGTATTTCACAGGTACTTTCATACTTCCGTCAATGGCCATTTCCACATATTGGACAGGAATACTTCTGCTCGTGTCAAATCCATTTACGCCTAATGCTATGCCATTGAAGTTGTCATTTACCTGCTCTTCTCTGTTTCTAAACCAGTTTCTTAACCACTCTTGCTGACTTGGATAATAGTCAGGCATATATCCTCCAACGGGTATTACTGGCTTCTTATCAGGAGGGTCATCGATACTACCACCCTCCGCAAAGCTAATATTTGATTTGGCAATATTAGTTCTTAACATATTTGCAGCCACTTCATCACTATCTTCTAACATAACTCCAATATGTTCTATTCCTGATTTTCCTGTGAGGAGGTCAATTGCATCATTTGTTACTCCTACAGGAATACCATAATCATTTAATCCTCTAAATAAATGATAACCACCTCCAAGATATTTACCGAATTTCGGTACTTTAAATAATACATTTTCTACCTTATCACCTATAACACTATTATCAGCAATAGCCATTGCCTCTAAAAAAGCATTAAATGCTGTTTCAGTTGTTGGATATTTACCATAACGCCAGTCCATATAAATATCTGGTATTTGCATCATGGCACCCAGTATAGGATTTTTATCAGCCATTGCAGCCCCAGCTAAACTAGCTGCTGTAGCAATATCTTTCCTGGCCTGTAATTCTTTTTCCTGTTCTTCTGCTTTATACCTTAAATCCTCTTCTTGATGTTTATCATAATCTACAAATTTAGGTTGTATGGGTACTATTTGTGGTCTTTTAGCAACATAAGTATTATCCTGAATATTATTAATAGTAGCCTTATAAGGTATAGTTCTTTCTTGTATTACAGACCCTTCTTTTGCCCACCCTTTGCTACTTGCAACATCAAAAACATATTCATATGCTTGATTATCATTAAAACCCTTAGACTTTGCTTCATTAAATGCCTTTGTAATCACACTACTGGGATTTCCTTTCGCATTCTCTACATGCCATTTACCCCTAGCTCTTTTTTCATTATCATATATATCAGTCCTCTGAGGAGTATTATTAAAAGGTGGATATGATGGAGAAGTAAATCCTCCTTCTGCAAAACTCAACTTTGGCTTTGGCAATTGTATAGTCTCTGGCACCATATACCCATAAGGCAATTCCATATATGCACCTGAATGTGGATAGATATCGGGATTGAACAATCTGTTTGCTTGCGACGGATAGAATCTATCACCCAACCACGCACCACCTTTCATGCCGGTCACAGGGTCTTTGCTCTCTAAACTGAACGTGGGATGGGACGGCAACTTATATGTGTCTGGCAAATGGTTTGCATTCGGATCTCTCCTCCACGCTTCCATTGTCTCAAAAGGCAGTTCATCATACGCTGCTTTAAGGTTGTAGTCGGGGCCCACAAACAAAGGATTGACACCTTTCACCCACTCAGCGTATGATGGTTTCTTCTTCTTCCGTCCGTCCATGTCATCCCACATCTGTTTCATAGTGCCAATATCAGTGACACCGTTACGCACCATAAGCCCTATGGCCTCGCTCTTCTGCGACATACTCATTTCATCCCATCGCATATTCTATCCTCCTATGCTTTTTTCTTTCTGTATTCTACTCCAGGATACACGTTGTTCTGCACAAGCCATCCAAGGCCCTGTGTATTGTACCAGTCCTTATAGGCCTCGTTGAGGTTCTGCATAGCACTCGTAACAGCCGCACTGTTGGCTTGGCTTGCAATAGACGATGCTGCATCCCTTGCATCTGCGTAGGCCTTTGTACGCTCCCAGTTCAAACCATTAAGACCGAAATTCGTCTGTTCTGCTTGGTTGGCTGCTCCAGCATTGAATTGGTCTGTTCCTCTATTAAATTCTGCCACAGCCTGCCGTTCCTTTTGGTTGTACTGAAGGGCCTGTTCGTATGCGTTGCCAAGAGCCAAGGCTGCGTTGTAATCCGCCGCCAACTGCTCCGCACCAACAGATGGACTTATCCTGTTGTTTATTGCAGCCCTAGTGCCTGCGCTCTGACCTCTCAGCACATTGGTCATATAGTCTATATCCATTGGGTCGTAGGCAAGATAGTGACCTATCGGAACATAGTCTACAGGCTCGGGTCTGTAGGTGTCTAGCAACATCGCTTTCTCATAATCTGGACGGTTCCATGCTTCAGCCAACGCAATTCCCGCCGAGGCTATTCCCGGCCATGGGCTGTAGCCAGGATATGGTATCTTTTCAGCTGGCGCACCAGGTGCCTCAACAAAATAGTCTGTGTATCTCACACCGTCTTCTGTTGGTGTTCTGAACTGGTAAGGCGATGTGTAGTCTGCATGGCTTAACACCCATTGGTTGTATTCGTCAGGGTTGCCTATCAGCGTGTAGTTCTTGCCGTCCTTGATATAGTATCTGATGCCTGTCAATGGATCAGGCACAGTTTCTACTACAGGTTCTTTTGGTGTGGGAGCATTCACTTCGTCCAAAATCCATTGTGGTGTCTTCCAGTAGGTACCAGGGTAATCATCTTCTCGCTTGTTGAAGATGTCGTTATAGCTATGGGCCACACCAGCCTTCCAAGTGCCATCTTCATTCACGAACTTTCTCGCCCATTTCTTTGCCGCTGCCGGCGTGTCTGCCGAGGCTATCACGTCGTTAAGGTATCTTCTCATATTCTCTTCCCCTGCCTTCAGCCATGCAGTACCCTGTTGGTAGGCTTTGCTATTTCGCATATACTGGGCCACTGTCTTTCTATCGGATTCCGTCAAGTTTACACCCTCTGACTTTGCTGCTGCCAAAGCCTCCAGCCAACCGGAATCAGTGCTGCCGTTCCAGGCAGAACCGCTTTCATTGCCCCATGCACCGTTCCTAAAACTGATAGTTCCTGCTTTGGGTTTTCCTCCATCGGGATATAGATGTCCTCCCATGGCCATCATAGGAGCTTCTGCTCCCATGGCTGGCATACCCTGTATCGGCTGCTGCATCGGCTGCTGCATTGGGGCTTCCTGTGGCATCTGAGGCGCCTGCATGCCAATTCCCTCTGTCGGCATACCATATCCCA
>AUXO010792066.1_pt1 | contig 29117 bp, 33 predicted proteins | sample 768731 | NCBI WGS metagenome assembly AUXO01 (sample SAMN02715735, study PRJNA202380) | gut metagenome | biome: sheep rumen | host: Ovis aries | place: New Zealand: Palmerston North
CATGAACGTAGAAGAATTAAAAAAACATGCGAATCATGTCCGCCAGAACATCCTGCGGGCAGTGTATTCAGCACAGAGCGGACATCCGGGAGGCAGCTTGTCAGCAGCGGATGTGATGACGTATTTGTATCTGGAGGTCATGGATATCAATGAAGACAATGTGGACAGTCTGGACCGTGACCGCTTCGTATTGAGCAAGGGGCATGTGACCCCGGCCATGTACAGCGTGCTGCTGGAGGCAGGACTGCTGAAGGAAGCCGATATCACGACATTCCGTAAGTTCAAGAGCCCGCTGCAGGGACATCCGAACATGAACTATGTAGCCGGCGTGGATATGTCGACAGGATCGCTGGGACAGGGGATCTCGACAGCGGTCGGCATGGCGATCGCCAACAAGCTGGACAAGAACGGACACCGTATCTTCACACTGCTGGGAGACGGCGAATGCCAGGAAGGCGAAGTATGGGAGGCAGCGATGGCCGCTGCGCACTATGAGCTGGACAACCTGGTAGTGATGGTGGACTGCAACCATCTGCAGATCGACGGCAAGGTAGAGAACGTCATGAACGTCTATCCGCTGGACAAGAAGTTCGAGGCGTTCGGATTCGACGTGATCAAGGCCAACGGGCATGATTTCGATGCGATCAAGGCAGCGTTCGACTATGCGGTATCGGTAAGGAGAAAACCGGCATGCATCCTGTGGAACACGGTGAAAGGAAAAGGCGTATCGTTCATGGAGGACCAGGCAGGATGGCACGGAAGTGCACCGAAGGAAGAGCAGTATAAACAGGCGATGGCAGAACTGGGAGGAAAAGCATAATGGCAAAACAGGCGACAAGAGCAGCGTACGGGGAAGCGCTGGCGGAACTGGTACAGGCAAATGAGAATGTCGTAGTGCTGGATGCAGACCTGGCAGGATCGACACAGACAGCGAAGGCCAGAGCGGTGTGTCCGGAAAGACATTTCGACATGGGTATCGCGGAGAGCAACATGGCAGCGGTGGCAGCCGGACTGGCAGCCAGCGGAAAGATCGCGTATTTTTCAACGTTTGCGGTCTTTGCGGCAGGAAGAGCGTTCGACCAGGTGCGCAACAGCATCTGCTATCCGAACCTGAACGTAAAGATATGTGCCACACATGCGGGGATCACGGTCGGAGAAGACGGCGCATCGCATGAGAGCGTAGAGGATATCGCGCTGATGCGGGCGGTACCGAACATGAAGGTATTCCAGCCGTGTGACGGTGTAGAGGCCAAGGCGATCGTAAAAGCGGTAGCCGATATCGAAGGGCCGTGCTTCGTAAGATTAGGAAGGCTGGCCGTGGAGACGATCAATGATCCGGAGACCTACAAGTATGAATATGGAAAAGGGATCGTGATGCAGGAAGGCAGCAAGGTAGCGCTGGTAGCGACAGGAATGATGGTACAGGAAGCGCTGGAAGCAGCCAAGGAACTGGATTTCGAACCGACGGTGGTCAATATCAATACGATCAAGCCGATCGATGCCAAGCTGATCAAGAAGCTGGCGAAGACCCACGATGCGATCGTGACGATCGAGGAGCACAGTGTGATCGGCGGACTGGGCGGCGCTGTAGCGGAAGTGCTGGCACCGGAGAAGGAACGCTGTCCGCAGTATATGATCGGAATGCAGGATCAGTTCGGACAGTCAGGTACACCGGCTGAACTGCTGGATCACTATGGACTGAACGCAAAACATATTGCGGAATTTGTAAAAAACATTCAATAATAATGGTAAAGAGAACCTCTGATTTTTTTGATCAGAGGTTTTGCTTTCTGCAATAATCTATAAGTCTATTTCGGTTGCAACATCGTATGGAAAAGCGAATACGGGTCTTTTTTTTCTATGAAAAATATGATACAAATGGACTATGGAAACAATGATTTATGTTGTCCGACATGGACAGACTTTGTTTAATATCAAGCATTTGATCCAAGGTAAAGGGGATTCTCCGTTAACGGAAAAAGGCATAGCACAGGCCTATCATTTACGGAGTGTATTACAGAAGATCTCTTTTGATCTAGGTGTTTCTTCTACAAGTGAAAGAGCTCGGGATACTATGCATATCATCCTGGATGGACGTTGTCCATATGCTTATTATAAAGAATTGAAAGAAATCAGCTTTGGCACACTGGAAGGTGATCCTGTATCAGCTGCCTTTGAAAAAAGTGAAGACGAGGATTTATGGATCCCCAAACAGAAGGACTTTACAGCGTATGGTGGTGATAACTTTTCACAAGCTAGAGAGAAGGCAGAAGAAAAATTAATAGAAATCGGACGGAAGCATCCTGGACAGACGTTGTTGGTGGTATCCCATGGAGCCTTATTAAAAGAGCTTTTCTCCCATCTTGATCCAAATTTTAAAGAACGTGTCCCGAACTGTTCTGTCAGTCAGCTAACATACAGCCATCAGCATTTATCGCTGATCCGGCCTCCGGAGGTACTATGACCCGATTTTATGTTGTTCGACATGGTGAAACCTTGTTTAATATCAAACGATTATATCAAGGATGGTGCGATTCCACCCTTACAGAGAACGGTATCCTGCAGGCTAAAGAGCTATATGAAGGTCTGTATGCGATTCCTTTTGTTAAAGCTGTCAGCTCGACCAGTGAACGGGCTATTGATACCTTGGCTTGTATAGTGGGAGACCGGAATATTCCTATGGAATGGGATAAAGATCTTCGTGAAGTTTACTTTGGCCAAAAAGAAGGAGACTATTATCCGGATACACGGCCATCAGCCGATGTAGACTGGATCGGCTATGATTTTTGTGGTGGGGAGACACGCGATGAAGCCTGTGACCGGTTCCTGCATGGATTGGCTCGCCATGCCGTTGATGGCAATGTACTGGTCGTTAGTCATGGTGCGGTGATCTGCCGTTTTATCCAGCGGTGCGTTCCGGATTTGTGGGCCAAACGAAATAAACCGAACGAAATCGTGCCGAACTGTTCCGTTACGCTCATCGATTATGAGCAGGGTCAGTTTCATCTTGCGGCTCTGCCGGATATTTCTTATCGAAAGAAGTGAACCGACGATGTCGGTTTTTTCTATGTTATAATGAGGATTATGAAAACGATTGGATTATTGGGTCTATCGAACCCGTGTTCACGACAGAAGATACAGCCGTTGTATCAATGGCTGAAGTCTCTGGGCATGGTGGTTTTGGTATCGCCTTATTTATATACAGAAAGTACGCCGGAACAAAGAGCTTCGGTGTTTAATACATGGATCTATGAGAACATCGATCATATCTTTGATGTTTCCGGTGGTGATCTGGCCAATGAAACCATCCCATATCTGGATCTGGATGCCTATCGAAGGAGCACCTCTTTCTTTTATGGATATAGTGATCTGACATGCGTTTTAAATGTTTTGGCGCCTTTGCGTCGCTGTGCTTTGTTTCAGATTTGCGGAAATACGCACACAGATCTGATCGAAGCGCATTTAAAAGGAATATCGGATTCTTTATTTATAGGAAGTGGGCTAGGTGGTAATATACGCTGCCTATTGAAGCTGGCGGGAACACCGTATTTTCCGGATCTTAAAGGGAAACGATTGTATCTTGAAAGCTATTCAGGCGATGAATATCGTATTCGGACATTTTTTGCGCAATTGAAAAGCATGGGGATCCTGGATGGTGTGGAATCTATCTGTCTTGGTCAGTTTACCGAACTGGATACAAAGGACAGAAAGGTTTTGGATCGTTTATGCCAAGGCATTATATACCAACATGATCTTCGTTTTGGTCATAGTGCAGATTCTTATGGTGTCTGGCTGGAGGATTGATTATGGAGCTGAAAGAAATAAAATTGACACCCAGACGGATCGAGCTGCTTGAAAAAATGGGGATCCACAGTGTGGAATCGCTGTTAAAGACATATCCGTTCCGTTATGAAACGGTTGAAGCGGTTCCCTTTGAACAATGGGAAAAAGGACAGACCGTGTGTTTTGAAGGGGTGATCTGTTCGCCTGCCCGGGTGGTTCGTTTCGGAAAAAAGCGTTCGATGACAAAATTCAAGGTCGTCACCTGGAATGAGGAACTGGAAATCACCTTGTTTAACCGACCATGGGCCAATCAGTTTCCTTTTGGTAAGAACATAACGATTTTTGGTACGTATCAGGGAAACCAGAAGGTAACTGCCAACAATTATAATTTTCATCCCCTGCAGTCACAGGTCGGTATGCATCCGGTGTATACAGTGACCCAAGGTCTGAAACAAAGTGAAATGCGTACGATCATGGGAAAAGCACTGGAACATACAGAGATTTTAGCGGATGTCGTTCCTGAAAGATACCGAAAGGCATATAAGCTGCTGGATGGACAGACAGCTTTACAATGGGTACACAATCCGCCGGGTCCAAAACATCTGCAGGCGGCTTTGCGTACGTTGAAATATGAAGAATTTCTTTGTTTTCAATGTGTGATGCAGGCAACGCAGAACAAGGACAGCGAAATAAAAAAAGAAGCCAAAAGCTGGGATCAGAAAAGGTTGGAACAATGGATGGGTGCTTTTCCGTATGCCTTGACCCGGGATCAGGAGCAGGCGTGCCAGGATGTGCTTACGGATATGAAAAGCGAGAAGATCATGTTCCGTCTGGTCCAGGGCGATGTCGGCTGCGGGAAATCCATGGTCGCTTTTACTGCATTGTATGCGTGTCATCTTTCTGGCTGGCAGTCAGCATTTCTGGCACCAACGGAGATTCTGGCTCGTCAGCACTATGATAATATGAGACAGCTGGGCTTGCCGGTGATTTTATATGTGTCGGCTTTATCTGCCAAAGAAAAAGAAGAGATCCATCAAAAGATGGAACAGCAGACCGATGCCATCTTTGTGGGGACGCACGCATTGTTCCAGGATTCTGTTTCGTTTCAGAAGCTAGGACTGGTGGTTACCGATGAGCAGCAGCGCTTCGGTGTACGTCAGAGGCGGGCTTTATTGGAAAAGGGCCGCAATGTGGACTTTCTGATGATGTCAGCCACCCCTATACCGAGAACGTATGCACATTTTCTCTATGGGAATATGGATCTTTCCAATATCCATACCATGCCCCCGGGCCGCCAGCCGGTAAAAACCATCTATGTGCAGACGACCTCAATGAAACCGGTCTTAAAAGATGTACTGCACTATATTGAACAAGGAAGACAATGCTATGTGGTTTGTCCGGCAATCGATGAAAACGAAGAAATGCCGATGAAAAGTGTGACCTCTATTTATGAAGGGATGAAAACGACATTAAAGGACCGAGTGTCCATTGGCCTTTTACATGGCCGCATGAGCAGTGAACAAAAAGAAGAGATCATGATGCAGTTTCATAAAAAGGAACTGGATATCTTAGTGTCTACAACGGTCATTGAAGTAGGCATCGATATTAAAAATGCTACGGTCATGGTCATTTATGATGCACATCGGTTTGGCTTGAGCACCCTGCATCAGCTGCGGGGACGTGTAGCCCGTGGGAATGTACAGGGCATCTGTTATTTATTAAGTGGATCCAAGGATCCAAAAGCCATAGAACGGCTGCAGAAAATGGAAGAATTGCTTGATGGCTTTACCGTCACCGATTATGATCTGATGCTGCGGGGTCCCGGAGATATCCTCGGCTTCCGGCAAAGCGGTCTTCCAAGCTTTGTGCTCGGCGATATGGAAAAGGATAAAGCGATGATGGAAGTCTGTGTCAAAGATGCTTCGGAAATCTTGAAACGAGGCACAGATGAACAAATGTTGGCATTTATAAAAGATGCCGTGGAAAAAGCACAATATTTTGATTAAAATAAGCTTATGAATAATACATATAAACCAAAAGCCACCTACTTTATCAGCCTGACTTTGATGATAACCATCTTGATCGGAATTGCGTATGGCGCTTTTCTTAGAAAAATAGAAGTCGACTGTATGAGTGGTGCCCAATATGAATATTCCGGAGAAAGCGGCAAAGCAACGTTGTCGATCTATAATTCTTCGCAGAACATCAACCAGAGAACAGAATCATTTATGGAGAGCATCCGTTATGAAGTAGAACCCAACGAAGGACTGTCCAATGGGGATATTGTCCACGTAACGGCTGATTATGATGAATCGATTGCCGAACAATACAATTTTCAACCAGTCAATGTGGAAGTGGATATTGAAGTCAGTGGACTTCCGGATCAATACAAGTCGGTTCAGGAAATTGAACCGGAGTATCTGGATAATGTATATGAGGAATCGGAGCAATATGTCGTAAATCATGCGACCGAGATCTTTGATTATAAGATCCAGCGTGTGGATGCGCATCCGGAGCTGGAAGAACAGGAAACCGTATACAGAGCTTTTTTGAAATCCAACCGCTCGGGCATCAGCGATCGTATTCTCTCCATCCAGAAGCTAACCTATTCAAGTCGCGGGAACACGTATACGTTCTATTATTCCGTCTTTGTGCCGGGGATCAACACCAGCAAAGATATTGTCCTGCAGGATATATATGGAGAAGTTGCGAGTGTCACCAATGATGAGATCAATGATTCTTTGTACGATCATTATGTATCCAGAGTATATGGTTTACGATATGTAATCGAACCGATAGAAATAAAATAAGAACCTCATGGGTTCTTATTTTAGTGTTTCCTTTAATTTTTCAAAATTAACGGCATCGATAGGATGAAAACGAATGATTTCCTGATCGTTTTTATAACGGGGAATCAGATGGACATGGAAGTGTTCAACGCTTTGTCCAGCCGCTTCATGCATGTTGGATAATAAATTGATGCCGTCACAATGCAGCTTTTCTTCAAGCTGACGGGCTGTCTTTTGTGCTACTTCAAACACGTGATTCCGGATTTCTTCCGGACAATCCAGAAAGGATTGACAATGCTCTTTCGGGACAACCAGACAATGTCCGTAAGAAGTGGGATTTACATCAAAGAAAACGAGTACAGAATCATCCTCATAAATGGAATGGCTGCCGATTTTACCGTTGGCAATATCGCAGAAAATACACATATGGACCTCCTTGTGCTGATGATATAGGAAAACCAGGCTAAGGGGGTGCCTGGTTTTCCAAAAAATTAAGGGGATAGAAAATTGTATGAATACCAATTATTGGAATATCCATACAGGCAAGGTCTTCTATTCCTTGCTTATAGTGAGTATATCACACACAGCGACGTTAAATATGTGAAAATTATGGAAAAATATGTGAAAACAGGAAAAATTGGGTGAAATTAGGGATGATGATGATAAAAATGGGGTAAAAGCTTAAAAAATAAGGAAAAAAGACCACAAAATAGGGCGAGATTTGGAAAATGAACATTTGCTGGTTTTAAATCAAAAAAGCTATATCAAATATGCTATAATAACCAAGATAGAGGTTGATATATATGATTCAAAAATCTATTCAGACGATTGCGCAATATCTGGAGGCAGAAGTTGTCGGCTGTAAGGATCTTTACCAAAAGATCTGCGGCGTTACCATTGACTCCAGAAAAGTGGAAAAAGGCAATCTATTTATACCAATTATCGGTGCCCGTGCGGACGGTCATCGTTTTATTCGTGATGTTCAAAAAAAAGGAGCAGCTGCTTCGTTGTGGCAGAAAGACCATACACCCTATCCGGATGGGATCTCTTTGATTTTGGTAGATGATACGCAGCAGGCACTGACCCGGCTGGCCAAAGCCTATATGAAAACATTATCCTGTAAGGTCATCGGAATTACGGGTTCAAATGGAAAGACCTCCTGTAAAGATATGTTCTTCAGCGTATTCTCACAGGCCTATAAGACCCAGTGTACACAAGGTAATCACAACAACGAGATTGGTCTTCCTCTGACCGTGCTGGATTTCGATGAAGACATTGAGGTGGCCATCCTGGAAATGGGCATGGAAAACTGGAATGATATCCATTTTTTATGTTCGATTGCCCAACCGGATATTTCTGTCATCACAACCATTGGTTCCGCCCATATGGAAAATCTCGGTTCCAAAGAGAATATAGCGCGGGCAAAGATGGAAATCTTGACCGATACAAAACAGAACGGACTCTTTTTGTACAATGCCGGCAGTCCGGAAATCCAAACGTTGATCCATGACTGGACATATGATCCGAGCGTGGAAGTTGTTTCCTTCGGAGAAAATGGGCAGGTTCGTTTAACTTCGGAAATCACTTATGGATCCGATGGGATCGCCTTTACATGTTCTTTGATGGAGGATGTGATCCATTTGAATGCTTTAGGGGATTTCCAGGCTGAAAATGCCCTGCCGGTCATCTATACGGCATGGAGGATGGGTTTGAAAAAGGAACAGATCCTATATGGATTATCTCATATCTTGATGACAAAAATGCGAACACAAAGATTGCAGATCGGTCGAGCTGTGATCATTGATGACTCATATAAATCCAATCCGGAAAGTGCCGAAGCGGCTATTGATACATTGATGAAGGTGCCTTCACCTGTGCATATAGCGGTATTAAGCGATATGCTGGATCTGGGCGAAGACGAACAAACTCTACATGAGCAGATCGGAATCTATGCCCATGAGAATAAGGTAGATATCTTGTTATGTACTGGACCTAGAAGCCGATATACAGCACAGGCAGGACAAGGAAAATGGTTTGAAACCAAAGAAGAAATTGAACAAGTTTTAAAGGGCTATCTTGATAAAGATTGCGTCATATTAGTGAAGGGAAGCCGGGCGATGGCGATGGATACGATCGTAACGGCTTTGCAGGAGGATTCAAATGAATAAATTAAATATTGCGATACTTTTTGGAGGACAGAGCAGTGAATATTCTGTTTCTTTGCACAGTGTCAGCTCTCTTCTTCGTCAGATCCATCGAGATCGTTATACGATCACAATGATCGGAATTGATCCGGAAGGACGTTTTTATGTATACGACGGAGATATAGATTCCATTGAAAAAGACCAATGGAAAGAAAAGGCAGTTCCTTGTGCCTGGGTACATAAAGGGGTTTTACCACTGGATGGTTCCGAAATCATTCCACTGGATTGTGCTTTCCCGGTCCTTCACGGAAAAAACGGTGAGGACGGTACTGTGCAGGGCTTGCTGGAGGTTATGAATATCCATTGTGTCGGCTGTGACGTGACGGCCAGTGCTTTGTCGATGGACAAGGAATTTATGCATATTATCTGTGATCATGCCGGAATACCGACGGCTAAATATGTATGTTTGTATGAAAAAGAAGAGAATCCGTCTTTTGAAGACATCCAAAAACAGATTCCACTGCCATGGTTTATCAAACCTTGCAATGCCGGCAGCAGCTATGGTGTGCATAAGGTAAAAAATCAGCAGGAATTTGAAGAGGCATGTAAAGATGCTTGGTTCTATGACGGTCGAGGCAAGCTGTTGGTGGAACAGTCCATTAATGGTTTTGAAATCGGTTGTGCTGTTATGGGCAATGATACCATTCAGACAGGCAGCTGTGATGAAATTGAGATCAAGGGATTGGATTTCTTTGATTTTGAGGGAAAATATAAGCTGACAGGGGCAGCTATCCATTGTCCGGCCCGTGTTTCGGAAGAAACGTTCTGTCAGGCACAAAATTTGGCAAGAAGAGTATATCGCGCTATGAACTGTTGCGGTATGGCCCGTGTGGATATGTTCGTAACGGATGATAATCGTGTGATCCTCAACGAGCTGAACACCATTCCAGGATTTACCGATACGTCCCGCTATCCTACTATGATGAAGGAAGCAGGTATTGAATTCAGCGATCTGATCGATGCGTTGATCGATCTGGCTATGGAAAAGAAGGTTGGTGTATGTTAGAAGCCTACAGCCGTGCCTGGATCGAAATCGATTATGATGCAATTGCACACAACGTAAAAGAAATTCAAAAACTGATCGGGAAAACCAAAATTATGGGTATCGTCAAAGCCAATGCGTATGGCCACGGTGATGTGGAATGCACTCGTGCCCTGATCAAGAGCGGTGTTGATCTTTTTGGTACTTCCAGTGTGGATGAAGCAGTGCATCTTCGTAAGAACGGCATAGAACAGGATATCCTGATTCTAGGATATACACCACCGGAACATTTTCATTATTTGGTGGAAGAAAATCTGATCCAGACCTTATGCAGCTATGACTATGCCTGCAAGCTCAACGCTTATGCAAGTGAAAATGATGTAACCGTGCGTGCCCATGTAAAGGTGGACACGGGGATGAACCGGATCGGGGTGAAATACCAAAAGGAAGAAAAACATATGGATCAGATCCTGGCGGAATATCGTTTATCCAACGTGCATGCTGAAGGAATCTTTTCCCACTTTCCGGTCAGTGATGAACTGGACACAGACAGTTTGAGCTTTACGAAGCAGCAGATTTCCTTGTTTAAGGAAGTTTTGGAAAACCTGAAAAAAGAAGGCATCGATCCGGGATTGAAGCATATACAAAACAGCTATGGAATTTTAAACTATATGGATCTTGGCATGGATTATTGTCGTCCGGGACTGCTCTATATGGGGGTGACCAGCGATGATACGATCGATATCCTGTCAAAGCCGGATTTTATTCCGATCTTATCTTTATATGCCAATGTCAGTATGGTCAAAACCATTGAACCGGGCATGACGGTAAGCTATGGACGTCATTTTACGGCTCAGAAACCGATGAAAGTGGCTACCTTGGCTATCGGGTATGCTGACGGTGTTCCACGTATTTTATCAAATAAGGGATTTGAAGTATTGATCCATGGAAAACGCTGCCGACAGATCGGCAATATCTGCATGGATCAGTTTATGGTCGATGTCACAGAGTTAGAAGATGTAAAAGAAGGGGATGTGGCTTGTTTGATTGGGGTACAATCCGGTCAGCGGGTAACCGTTGATACGATCAGCCGGATGGCGCACACCATCAACAATGAAACGCTGTCAGCCTTTGCGGCCCGGCTGCCACGTTTACAAAAAAGGGGAAATGATGAGAAAAAGGAATTATAACGCGATCGATCTGGCAAAGTATCTTTCGGCTTTATTGGTAGTATGTATTCATACATATCCATTTTTTGAAATATCAGAAACATTTAATACATATTGGATCCAGACTGTCTGTCGTCTGGCTGTTCCGTTTTTCTTTGTATGTTCCGGATTCTTTTTCTTTCGGAAATGGAGTGCGGACGAAATTGTTAACCAGGATAATCTGATCCGATATGAAAAACGATTGTTAAAGATCTATTTGATCTGGACGGTTATTTATCTTCCATATACGATCTGGGATTATGCACATGCCAATTTTCGGATCTATCACATCTTATCGTATTTGCGGGATGTCTTATTAAATGGAAGCTATTATCATTTATGGTTCTTACCGGCTTTGATGTTGTCTACATTCATTGTTTATGGACTGTATCAGCGACATGGACTGCAGCGGACATTGACAATCTCATTTGCCTTATATTTTATCGGGTATCTGATCAATGTATATACACCGATCTGGGAAAGTCTTCCGGGCATTTCCTTCTTCTTTGGTTTCTTTACCAAGGTTCTGGTTACCGCCCGAGACGGATTTTTCTTCGGACCGATGTTTGTAGCTATGGGTCTGTTCCTTTCCAAAACAAGAAGGCTGGTTCATCGAATTGCCTTGATGGGATGGGGCATCAGTTTTGTATTGCTGGTATTGGAAGTGATGATTTATCGCCATTTTGATTTGCTTCGGGATCTGACAAGCATGTATCTGATGCTGGTACCGGCAGTCTTCTTTATGACCAATGCGTTGTTGACATTCCGTCCGAAATGGAAACTGAACTACAAGGATTTACGTGCGGAATCCTTATTGATCTATACTTCGCATATCTTGTTTGCGAAAATATTCTTAACGGCTTTACCACACGCACATATTGTGGTATATTTTCTGACACTAGCTTGTTCGCAATGCTTTGCGACGCTGGTTGTCCGCAATAAGGATAAATATCCGATATTACAACATTTAATTTAATATGATTCGATTACATCAGGTAAAATGCGCATCGGACAAGCCGTCTGATATTGAAGCGCAGATCCTTAAAAAACTACATATTCAGAAAAAAGATCTTTTCGCATGGGAAATTGTTCGAAAAAGTATAGATGCCCGTAAACAAAAGGTCTTCTTTTCGTATATCATCGATGTGTCCGTACGCAGAGAAAAACGGTTTATGCATCAAAAGGATGTGACAGAGGTTCCTGATACAACGTATCGCTTCCCACAGCCGGGGAATCATAGCCTGACAAATCGACCTGTTGTGGTAGGCTTTGGACCGGCAGGGATGTTTGCGGCCCTGATCCTGGCACAAGCGGGTTATTGTCCGCTGATCATCGAAAGAGGATCCAAGGTAGAAAGACGAAAGGACGTTGTGGAACATTTCTGGCATACCGGTCAGCTGGATCCTTCATGCAATGTACAATTTGGGGAAGGAGGCGCCGGTGCTTTCAGTGACGGTAAGCTGACGACACGTTCCAAAGATAAACGCTGCCAGAAGGTGCTGGATCAGCTGATTGAATTCGGAGCCCGGAAGACGATCAAAACAGATCAATATCCGCATATCGGCAGCGATGCCTTTCTGGATATCATCCGTCAGTGCCGAAAGACAATTGAACAAGCCGGCGGCACCTTCTGTTTTGACAGTCAATGTACGGATATAAAAATCAAAGAAAATAAATTACAGGCAATTTGTGTGGATGGACGATGGATCGATTGTCAGGCTTGTATCCTGGCTATCGGTCATAGTGCCAAAGATACCATATATATGCTGCATGAAAAGGGAATCCGGTTAACCGGCAAGCGGTTTGCGGTCGGTGTTCGTATCGAGCATAAGCAGGCGTTTATCGATCGTGCCATGCTCAAGGATGCCTGCACCAATCCGCATTTGGTACCGGCCCGTTATAAATTGACATACATGGCCTCCAATAAAAAAGGGGTCTATTCCTTCTGCATGTGTCCGGGAGGCTATGTAATCTGTGCCTCTAGTGAAGAAGGAAAAACCGTGGTCAATGGTATGAGCTATGCAGCCCGGGATGGAGAAAATGCCAACAGCGCGCTGTTGGTCCAGGTTGATCCGCAGGATTACGGCTCTGCTTTATTTGATGGCCTGCATTACCAGGAACAGCTGGAATCCAGGGCATACCAGATGGCTGCCGGCTATAAAGCGTGCACGCAGCTGGCCAGGGATTATCTGGCACATCAGGTATCTACCGCCTTCGATCAAGTACAACCGACCTATGCCTTAGGGACCACATTTACCGATCTGAATGATTTATTCTCGCCGGCTGTGAATCAAGCTTTGCATGAAGCCTTGGAAAACTTTGAGAAAAAGGTTCCCGGTTTTGTCAGTGAGGGAGCTATATTAACGGCAGTGGAATCAAGAAGCTCTTCGAGCATTCGCATAGAGAGGGATGAACAGGGCATGACCAATGTCCGGGGAATCTTTCCTTGTGGCGAGGGCAGCGGGTATGCCGGTGGCATCGTAACCAGTGCGGTGGATGGGATCCGGAGTGCGGAAAAACTAATTGAATATTTTTCATGCCCTCAGTACAATAAATCAAGATAGACAGGAGATGTTTGTGAAATTATTCTTACCACGATATTATGTAGCCGGCTATGATCACGTATCCGTGGATCGTTTAAAGGAAAACGGGATCCGACTCTTATTGTGCGATATAGACAATACACTGGTTTCCGCTTTTGAACCAGATCCCAATGAAAAGGTCATCCGCTTTATCCGGCAAATAGAAGCTGCCGGGATCAAGGTGGCCGTTTGTTCGAATTCTACACGAAAACGAACGCTGCGGTTTTCCGAAGATCTGGGAATTCAAAAAGCCTATTACTTCTCCTTTAAACCGTTGCCGTATAACTTTATCCGGGCAATGCACCATTATCATGTGGAACCCGGACAGACGGCTTTGCTAGGAGATCAGATCTTTACGGATATTATCGGTGGCAATGCGGCTGGTTTATATACGATATTAACAAATCCTGTCACTGTAAAAGATAAAACCTCCACCCGGTTGATGCGTTTTTTTGAAAAGTATGTATTTATCGGTCTGGAAAAGAAATACAATTTCAGGAAAGGAGTATTTGATGACTAAGTTTTGTACAGGTTGTGGCATTCAGCTGCAAAATGAAGACAAAAACGCTTTGGGATATGTGCCCAGCCTGGATGCGATGTATTGCGAGCGTTGTTTTAAAATACGAAATTATGGTCAGCTGACGGTCAACATGCAGCAGGGGATCGATTCGATGGAAACGTATCGAAAGATCAACGAACTGGATGCCGTTATTTTCTGGGTGGTCGATCTGTTCTGCTTTGAATCTGGACTGATTTCAAGGATCAATCAGAAGCTGCCGGATAAAGATATCATCCTTGTATTGACAAAGCGGGATGTTCTGCCAAAGACATTGACGGATCAAAAAATTCTGAATTTTGTCAACGAACGACTTGCCAAAGAACAAATAATTGTAAAAGATATTGTGATTTGTTCTAGTTTATATATACCGACATCTGCCAAAAATGCACAGCTGTCTTCGGAAGGAACCAACAGTATCCAACAGATCCAAAAAGCAATCGGTAAATATCGGAACCAAAAGGATATCGTATTTATGGGAATGGCGAATGTCGGAAAATCCACCTTGTTGAATCAACTGCTTCCGGATTGTAAACTGACGATATCGCGAAATCCGGGAACAACGCTGGATCTGATTCCCTTGAAACAACAAACATATACGATCTATGATACTCCGGGTATTGAAAATACCCACAGCGTATTGACATATCTAAACGGAAAGGATCTGAAAGCGGTGATACCGGTCAAACCGATCCGACCGTTTGTGTCCCAGATTTACGAAGATCAGTCCTTTGCGGCCGGCGGACTGGCCAGACTGGATGTGGTGGTGGATTCCAAAGCGACGGTCGTTGGCTATTTTTCCCGTCAGATTTCCATTCACCGTGGAAAGCTGAACGATGCGGACCGTTTATGGAATGCCCATTTGAATGAAATGCTGGTTCCGTGTCTGGATACTTCTTTGTTGACGATGCATACGTATCATGCACCGATGTATAATAAGAATGAAAAAATGGATGTCGTAATTCACGGCCTGGGCTGGTTCTGTATCAGCGGCCATGTAAAGGAATTGCGTGTCCGTGTACATAAAGGAATTCATGTAACCTTCAGAAAGGCGATGATTTGATGTTAAGTAACCGTGATAAAAAGTATTTACGAAAATTATCTCATTCCTACCGGTCGATCTTTCAGATCGGAAAAGAAGGATTGAGCTATAATATGATCCAGTCACTTGAGGATGCACTGGAAGCCCATGAGCTTGTGAAATGTAATTTGCTGAAAACGTCTCCTATGGAGACAAGGGAGGCGGCGATAGAATGTGCACGCAATACACATAGTGAGATCGTGCATATTATCGGACATACCTTCATATTGTATCGGCGTTCCAAGGAAAACAAACTGGGGTTAAAGAAATGAAGGTCGCAATTCTAGGTGGATCTTTTGACCCTGTTCATTGTGGACATATAGCGATGGCAAAGACGGCATTACAGGCACTGGACTGTGATCAGGTTTGGTTTATGCCGACTCAGGATACACCGCTGAAAGACCATTCGCTGACGCCGGCGCATCATCGTGTGGCCATGATCGAACGGATCCTGAACCAGGACCGACGTTTCCGGGTATGTCGTCTGGAAGTGGAAAGAGAAGGAAAAAGCTACACGATCGATACGGTCCGGCAGCTGACCCGGCAATATCCGGAGAATACGTTTTACTGGCTGATCGGCAACGATCAGATTGCGCAGTTTGCTGACTGGAAAGATGCGGACCAGCTTGTGAAGCTTTGCCATTTTGTCGGATTTGACAGAGATGGAAAGATGGCTGACAGCCCCTATGATATCCAGCGGATCCATATGCCGATGGTACCGGTTTCCTCCAGTGAGATCCGGATCGGTAACAAATTGAACTATTTACCACAGGCGGTTCGTGAATATATCTATGAACATCGTCTGTATATTAAAGAATTTGTGCATACAAGAGTGAATGAGCATCGCTATCTGCATAGTGTTTCGGTCGCTGATCTATGCCAGCATTTGGCTATTGCCAATGGACAAGATCCGCAGAAAGCTTATCTGATTGGACTATTCCATGATATAGCCAAGTCCATGTCCAAAGAAGCGATGGAACAATGGATGGATATTCTTTGCCCTGAGAATAAAAAATATGCCGTACCTGTATGGCATGGCTTTGTCGGCAGTGAAATCGTAGATCGTATCTTTTATTTACGTGATCCACAGATCAAAAACGCTATCTATCATCATGTTTTGGGGACCAGCACGGATCCTTACGCGGAAATCGTATTCTGTGCAGACAAGACCGACCCACTGCGAAACTATGACTCCAGTGAGCTGATTGCGTTGTGTGAAAAAGATATACATCAGGGATTTATCAAAATCAAAGAAGAAAATGAGAAGTATTTACGAAAGGGATAAAACATGGAATTAAAGGAAGTTGTTATTCAAGCGATATTGGAAAAGAAGGCTTTGGACGTACGAGTCTATGATTGTCGTTCATTAACACCATTTATGGATTATGTCATTGTTGCCAGTACGACCAATCTGCGTCAAAACAACGCCATTGCCCAGAATCTGAAGGACCGTATCCGGGAAGCCGGTTTTGATACCGAGATCCGTATGGAAGGGAAAGCAGATTCCCGATGGGTTCTTGTGGACCTGAAGGAAATCGTGGTTCACCTGTTTGTAAAGGAAGAAAGACAAGTCTACCAGCTGGACCGGCTGTATACTGATTGTCCGGTTATGGAATATGATCTATAATCAGCTGGCTTCGTACTATGATGCTCTGGTCAAGGATGACCAGGCAACCTTGGCATGGGTACGATGGATCGAAAAAAGGACGAGGCCTTGTGCAATGCTGGAGCTGGCATGTGGATCCGGCGAGATTACCCGTAAGCTGCATCAAGATGGATTTGAGCTGACAGCGTTGGATCTATCCGCTCAGATGATTGAAAAAGCACTGGAAAAGTCCCCGGAAATCACTTTTCTTTGCCGGGATATGAAAGATCTGTCGGGATTACCGATGTATCCGGCCATTGCGTGTCTGTGTGACAGCTTTAACTATATCTTGTCCGAACAAGAGGTAGAGGATTTTTTTGAAGAAGTGGCCGATCATCTGGCACCGGACGGACTCTTTTTCTTCGATACACATTCCTTGGATCGACTGCAGGAGTTTGCGGAAGAATGGAATGAAACCGGTGTTTTTGAGGATGGTGTCGGGTATCAATGGTCGATCCTATGCGAGGATCAATGGCTGTACCAGGATTTTGCGTTTTATGGATGTGACGGGCACGTAGAACAAGAGCATCATCTGCAAAGAGTCTATGACCCGGCCTGGCTGGAAAAAGCGTTAACAAAGTGTTTTGACATTGTGGATGTATATACGGACTTTCATTTGCCGGGCATTCAAAACGGAGAGAAATACTTTTATACAGTAAGAAAGAAGGAAAAGCAATGATTGGAATTATTGCCGCAATGGATATAGAGGTCGATGCTATCCGTGCTATATCGGAGATAACCAGTGACCAACAGATTGCCGACTGCCGGATCTATGTCGGTAAGATCGGTTCAAAAGATATTGTCCTGTGTAAAAGCGGGGTCGGGAAAACACATGCAGCGATGGCTGCAACCATTTTGTGTATGCATTATCAGCCGCAGGCTATTATCAATGTTGGAACAGCCGGTGGTTTACTGGCACAACAGAAGGTACTGGATATAGTGATCAGCTCCAAGGTGGTCCAGGCGGATTTTGATACCTCTGCGATCGACGGACCTCAGGGGATCGGTTTGACCTATCAGCCTTGTGATAAGATGATACAGCTTTGTACGGAAGCCGCCTTGCGATGTGGTGTGACATATCACGTCGGAACGATAGCCAGTCAGGATCTGTTTATGGCCAGAGATGAGGATTTTGCCCGTCTGATGGAACGCTTTCCGGAGGCAGCCTGCTCGGAAATGGAAGCAGGAGCTGTTGCCCAGGTGGCGCAGTCCTTTGGGGTACCGTATATCATCGTGCGTTGTTTGAGCGATGTGGTCCATCATAACGAAAATCCGATGGAATTCAGTGAATATGCACAGAAAGCCAGTATACAGAGTGCCGGCTTGATCCAGGCATTTGCACAAAAATTATAAACGAAAGGAGAGGGTCGATTGATGACACATTTTAATCGAAGATTCACAGCTATATTATGGGTTACCCTGATTTTATTGATCCTGATCTTCTGGTCTTTGTTTATCAGTGGACCCAATCGTGTGCGTGAAGCACAACAGGAACAAAGCATAGCCCGTATAGAATCCAAGGTCAAGGGAATCAAGGGAATCACGCGGCATGTGTTTGACTATGTAACCTACCAGGGCTACACAGAGAAAAAGCTGTATTGGTTTGATATCAACGGTGAAGAGATTACTTCCCGGGATATGAGTACGCTGAGTTATGAGAAGGCAACAAAGATTGCGAAAAACGATTATGGGATCGAACCGGTTTCTATTTTCCTGGGGTATGGCTACAACAATCCTTGTTATGTCATAGAGGGAAAATATGAAATGATATTGATCGATTATGATACGTTTGAACGTATCTATGAAAGGGAGCTGAAATCTTGATGAAAGAGATAAAATGGAATGCTTCGTATTTCGATCGTCGGACCTGGATCCTGGAGAATCTGGAAAATCTTCATGTAGAGTCCCAGGAGGCACTGGTGCTGTTAGTGATTGATTATTGTAATACACAGGGGATACCGATCAGTCATGAACTGCTGGCTGCCAAGACCAAGCTGCCGGTGGATGATATTGAAGCTATCTTTATGACATTGACAGAAAAGGGATATTTGACCATTGAGTTTGAAAAGGGAACCATTGCGTTTAGTATTGCCGGTCTATTTGAAGAACAGCCGAAGGAGGCTGTTGTCTCTCTTAGTTTGATCGAACGCTTTGAAATGGAATTCGGACGTCCTTTAAGCAGTGCGGAAATGCAGAGGATCCTGGAGCTTCCTGCCGTTTTCCCTGATTATGGCGAACAGGGGGTCATCATAGCATTGAATGAAGCAATCGTCTACGAAAAGCTAAATTTAAATTACATTGAACGAGTTCTTCGTTCCTGGGCCAACAAGGGATTATCGATTGAAGATCTGGAGAACGGACAACGATGAAACCAAATGAAATTGTAGATCAAATAGAAAAGATCTTTCCGCAAGCACAATGTGAACTGCATCATGAAACACCGTTTCAGCTGCTGGTCGCTGTCGTATTGTCCGCGCAGACAACAGATGCCTCTGTAAACAAAGTGACACCGGCCTTGTTTGAAAGATTTCCGACATCCAAAGAACTGGCTGAGGCAGAACCGGAGGAAGTGGAACCGTATATACGAAAGATCGGATTGTATCGCAACAAGGCACGTTCTATCGTTAATCTAAGCAGGGATCTGGAGGATAAGTTTGACGGTAAAGTTCCTGCTACGTTTAAAGAGCTGCAGTCCTTATCCGGTGTCGGACGCAAGACAGCTAATGTGGTAAGAAGCGTAGCCTTTGATATACCAAGCTTTGCGGTAGACACCCATGTAGAACGTGTTAGTAAACGTCTAGGCCTGGCCAAGCCATACGACAATGTAACCAAAGTGGAAGAAAAACTTCGTCGTAAGATCGACCGAGGTCGTTGGAATCAGGCGCATCATGATTTTATCTTCTTTGGACGTTATCTATGTACCGCCAGAAATCCCCATTGTACACAGTGTCCTTTTACATCCTTTTGTAAAAGAGAAAAAATCGAAGGGAAAAAATAGATATCTCTGCAGATATCTGTTTTTTTGTAGTGTAAAATAGGGTTGCGAGGTGATAGGGATGAAATACGATACGCACTTTTTATTAGATACTCATACCGTGAAGGATTACGTAAAAGATGTTGTCGGTTTATTTGATCGATCTGCCTCTTTGCAGGCTGAAGAAATCGGGGATGGCAATATCAATTATGTTTTCAGAGTATGGGATGAAAATAAATCTGTCGTGGTGAAACAGGCGGATGTGCTGCTGCGATCCTCCGGCCGTCCTTTGGATGTATACCGGAATACGATTGAAGCTCGTGCCCTGCAGATGGAAGAGAAGCTGGCACCTGGCTATGTACCACATGTTTATTACAATGATAGCATCATGCATGCGCTGACCATGGAAGATATTTCGAAGTATAAGAATCTTCGAAAAGAGCTGATTGCTTGTCATACATATGATCACTTTGCCCACAATATCTCTGTGTTTATGGCTCAGACGCTTTTACCGACGACCGATTTGATCTGTGAGCGCGCTGAAAAGAAAAGGAATATGCAGATCTTCACCAATATCGAACTTTGTGATATTACCGAGGATCTTGTATTGACTGAACCTTATTATAACTATAAAAATCGGAATGTGATCCTGGGGGAAAATCAAAAGTTTGTAGAGGAAAACCTATATCATAACGCTGCCTTGAAGTCCAATGTGGCTTGTCTGCGACAACGTTTTACCAATTATAGTCAGTCTTTGATCCATGGAGATCTACATTCCGGCTCTATCTTTATCAATGAACAGGGGATAAAAGTCATTGATCCTGAATTTGCTTTCTACGGACCGATGGGCTATGATATCGGCAATGTGATCGGTAATCTGTTCTTTGCGTGGGCCAGCGCTGTCTATAAGAAGGAGGATCCGTTCTTTCAAAGCTGGTGTCGTCAGACCATCGAGGATGTGCTGAAGGAAACGATGCAGCAGCTTGACACGGTCTATGAACAGAGAGTGACATTTCCTCTGTATAAAGAAACAGAATTTAAAAAACAATATTTCCGCCAGATCCTCTCAGACAGCTTAGGATATGCCGGTACGGAAATCATACGCCGTGTGGTCGGGGACTCCAAGGTGGCAGAAATCACTACCATGGAGAATCGGGCACAAAGGATAGCGATGGAGAGAGCTTTGATCCGTATGGGGATCTATTTGATCAATGAACGGACAACGATCAGACTAGCTCAGGAGATCACAAAGCAGTTTCAAAAGATTACGGGAGTATCATAGTATGGAAAGAAAAGATCAAGGATTAGCTTATTTATTACAATATGAACATGTCGCATGGTTCGATCAAGGGGTGGTACGTATACTGGATCGAAGAGTATACCCGTCATCCATTGAATATGTGGAATGTACGACAGTAGAGGATGTGGTACAGGCAATTCATGATATGGTCACACAAAGTGCCGGCCCTTATACAGCCGCCGGTATGGGCATGGCTTTAGCTGCCTGGCTTGTACGAGATCAGAGCAAAGACCGGCAGATAGCGTATCTGCAGAAAGCCGGACAAGCAATTTCTCAAGCCCGTCCGACAACGGCCAACCGGTACAGTGTGATTACCAATGGATGTATTCAGGCTGCTATGCAGGCAATGGAGCAAAATAAAGAACCATATCAGGCCATTATTCAAAGAACGGTAGATTCTTTAAACCGGCGTTATTCCACCATGGAAAAAGTGGCCGAATATCTGGTGGATCTGATTCCGGATCATGGAAAAGTTCTGACCCAGTGTTTTGGGGAGACCATCGTCGGAATGATGTGCCGGGTAGCCAAAAAGCGAAAAAAACACATAGAATTTTATAATGCTGAAACGCGGCCTTATCTGCAGGGAGCCAGGCTGACATCCAGCGTATGTTACGAAATGGGATTTCCCACAACGGTTATTACCGATAATATGGTAGGGTATGTACTGGAGCATGAGGGCATTTCCTTATTTACCTCGGCAGCGGATACGATTGCCAGGGATGGACATATTGCCAATAAGATCGGTACCAAACAAATGGCCATCCTGGCTAAATATTATCATGTACCCTATTTTGTGACAGGAATACCGGATGCAGATAAAACCAGTGGAAAGGATATTGTGATTGAACAAAGAGATCCACAGCAGGTTCTTTGTTATAGGGGCATTGCCAATACACTGCCGGGAGTCAAAGCAATCTATCCTGCCTTTGACATTACACCACCTTATCTGATTGACGGTATCGTGACAGACCAGGGTGTATACAGTGCCTATGATCTGGATTCGTATTTTGCCAAAGGACAGAATGCGTTCTATTAAAGGAGCTTGTCTATGTTGATGAAAGAATCAAGAGAAAAGATTGCAGAATATGGCCGTCGCATGGTACAGGACCATCTGACGACCGGGACCTCCGGTAATATCAGCTTGTATGATCCCCAATCCGGCAGGATGGCTATCAAGCCTTCCGGCATGGCCTATGATGCGATCCACGCAGCGGATGTGGTTGTGATGGATCTGCAGGGACATATCATCGAAGGAAAACGAAAGCCTTCCAGCGAATATACGCTGCATGCGTTGATGTACCAGCTGGATCCATCGATCCGTGCGGTTGTACATACACATTCGATGTACTGTACCGTTTATGCGTGTTTACGGCAGCCGATCCGGGCACTACATTATCTGATTGCAGATCTGGGTGCCGATCATATTCCGTGTGCGGAGTATGCGACCTATGGAACCCAAGCATTGGCAGAGAATGTTGCCAAGGCCAAGACAGAAGCCAAAGCTATTTTATTAGCCAACCATGGCCTGGTCACCTTTGATACAAGCTTGGAAAGTGCCTATCGCAACGCAAAGAATACTGAATGGCTGGCAGAACTGCAATACCGGGCAGAATCTATCGGAAAACCTTATATTCTTAGTGAAAAAGAAATCGATACGGTGATGCAGAGCTTTAAAACCTATGGACAATAAAAGGAATCGCTATTTTAGACGCGATTCCTTGTTCTTTTTATAAATGATATTCAATCCTTTGAAGATCAGTGTCGGGTCATATACGTTGATCAGTTTCGTATGACCATAAACAACGCGGCCAAGACCACCAGTTGCGATGACCTGCAGGTCTTTATATCCGGTTTCTTTGCGGATCTGCTTGATGGTATATTCCACGCCACCGATGTATTGATAGAAGACACCAGCCTGCATTTCTGTCTGTGTGTTGCGAGCCAGCACAGTTTCCGGTTTCTTGATTTCAATTTCCGGAAGCTGAGCAGTTTGAGACCAGAGCGCATTGGCACCGGTTTCGATACCGACACTGATGACACCGGATTTAAACCGTCCGTTTTCATCCACGTAATCGTATGTGGTGGCCGTACCGAAGTCGATGACCAATACCGGTCCTCCGTAATAATGGTAGGCGCCGGCACAATCGGCAATCCGATCGGCCCCTACACTGCGGGGATTCTCGAGCTGAACGCTGATCCCGCTTTTTATACCCGGCTGTACGACCATGGGATCGATGCCGAAGAATTTAATGACACCGTTTCGACATGAATGCATGACCTTTGGTACAACACTGCACATGATAACATCTTTGATCTGGGTCTTGTCGATGTCAGCACTCTTTAAGAAGTTTTCCAGCATGACACCAAATTCATCACTGGTCCGCCGGGCCTTCGTCGTCAGGCGGTACCGATCGATCAGGGTGTCATTTTCAATCAAACCTACGGTAATATTCGTGTTTCCAATATCTATAGCAGCAATCATTTTCTTTTACTCTTTTCTATATCAGACATAGTCTCAAGGATACGAAGGCCAAGCTCATATTTTGACAACTTTGGCCAGCGCTGGATCGTTTCTTTTGTTAAGACAGATACGACATTGGTATCTGTTTTAAAACCGGCTCCTTCGGTGAACAGATTGTTGGCAATCAACATATCGCAGTTCTTTTTGACAAGCTTTTCTTTCGCGTTCTTTTCCAGATCCTGGGTTTCCATCGCAAACCCGCACACAATCTGATCCTCACGCTTATGCTGGCCGATATAAGCCAGTATATCCGGATTGCGGACAAAGGTCACAGCCAGGCCACCTTTATCCTTTTTGATTTTATGGTCAGCTACCTCCGCCGGGCGGTAATCCGCGACGGCAGCAGACATGATGATATAATCAGCCTGCTCCAGGTTTTCCTTTATGGCTTCATACATATCTCTGGCACTTCGAACAGGGATGATGTGGGCGCCTTCCACCGGATCAATAGAAACCGGACCGGATACGATAGTCACTTCGGCTCCCATTTTTAAAGCGGCCTGGGCAATCGCATAGCCTTGTTTACCACTGGAATGATTGGAGATAAAGCGTACCGGATCCAATGGTTCCTGTGTCGGACCGGCACTGATCAGAACGTGTTTTCCCTTTAACAGCCCATTGTTTTCAAACAGTCGGTCGATGGCTTCGACAATATCTGCAACATCCGGTAGTTTTCCTTTTCCGTTGACATCACAGGCCAAATGACCTTCTACCGGTTCAAGAACATGATATCCAAGTTGTCTGGCTTTCTGAAGATTGGCCTGTGTCACTTCATTTTCATACATATGAACATTCATTGCCGGGCAGATCATCTTTGGACAAGTGGCGGCCAAAAAGGTAGTGGTCAACATATCGTCGGCCAGCCCGTGAACAACTTTTGCCAGTATGTTTGCGGTTGCCGGAACGAGGATCATCGCATCCGCCCAGGTTGCCAAGGAGATATGGGCTATGGGATCTTCACTAGTGAACAGATCCTGTTCACATGGATGCTTGCTCAAAGCTTCAAAGGTGAGCTTTGGTACAAACTTTTCTGCGTTTTCCGTCAGTATGACCCGGATCTCATAATTCTTCTTGCCCAGTTTGCTTACAAGGTCACAGGCTTTATAAGCGGCAATCCCGCCAGATACACCGATCACAAGATGTTTTTTTGTCATAATCGAATCTCCTGTCAATTCTATATTATAGCTTATCATGTTTTTGAACTCAATCCTTGTCTATGTTAAGATGAAACTATGAAAATATTGATTGCCAGTGATTCTTACAAAGGATGTATGACCTCCAAACAAGCCTGTCAGGCCATAGAAAACGGAATCCTTTCCGCCAATCCGGACCATGAGGTAAAACAGTTTCCAATGGCAGATGGAGGCGAAGGTACAGCGGACGTTCTCTGTGATATCATACAGGGCCAGAAGGTATCGGTGACAACGATCGACGCGTATGGAAAACCGATTGAGTCCTTTTATGCTACAAACGGCAAAACAGCGGTCATGGATGTAGCCAGCTGTATCGGGTTGAATATGTATCCGCGAAACCGCCGAAATCCGATGATTGCCAGCTCATCCGGGGTCGGACGGTTGATGAAGGAGGCTCTCAACAGTCATCCGCAGACATTGATCATCGGCCTGGGTGGCAGCTGTACCAACGATGGCGGTATGGGTATTTTACATGAATTCGGGATCCGTTTTTACGATCATCGTCATCAGTTGTTGAAACCGAATGTTTATGCGTTAAACCGTATCGCGTATATCGATAAAACAGATTTTAAAAAGCCGAACACAGAGATCATCATTGCTTGTGATGTCCGGAATCATCTGCTGGGGCCACAAGGAGCCACCTATATCTTTGGCTGCCAGAAGGGAATCTTTGAAAACCAAATGGAACAAGTGGATGGATGGATGACGCATTACCGTAATCAGATCCGTCAATGTTTCCATACCGATCTCAACAAACCGGAGGGATCCGGTGCAGCCGGAGGTATCGGCAGTGTATTGCTGGGACTGTTTCATGCCCGTATGATCCCGGGCATTGAACTGGTGATCCAGCAATCGGATATGGAGACCTACATGAAGGAATGTGATCTGGTATTTACCGGTGAAGGACAGACGGATGAACAGACTAAATATGGCAAAGTACCTTATGGGATCGCTGCCCTGGCAAGCCGTTACAATAAACCGGTTCTATGCTTAAGCGGTGCCTTGGGAAAAGGATACTGCCAGATGTACCAGGAGGGTCTGACGGGGATCTTTTCCACAGCAGACCGGGCTATGAGCTTTCAGCAGGCGTTGGCAGCCGGACCACAGAAACTGGAAGCATTGAGCTATTCAATCATAAAAATGATCGATGGATTAAGGGAGAAGGGGATGTTATGAGACGATTCATGGCTATATTTTTTTCATTGTTGATCGGATTCTCTTTGTGGGGATGTGTATCTCGAGAACCCTATCAGCAGATTGACCTGACAGCCGACCAGCTGCAGAAAAAACTGGACCAGAAAGAATCCTTTCTTTTACTGGTAGAAAGAGAAAACTGTCCTTTCTGTGAAAAGCTGGATGCATATGAGGAAAAAACCAAGGAAGAACACTTTAATGTCACCGTATATCGCCTGGATTCCACGGACTTTAAGCTGGAACAACAGGAAGACGGAACTTTATCCTCACAGACCGAAGGGGGCAAGACCCTTTTGACGATGGCTCCGTATTTTTTCTATACACCGACATTGTATGTGATCCGTGATGGAAAGGTGATTCAATCCGGGGTCGGATTCAATGAATCGACCGGACAGATTGCGCTATGGTCGGATGCGTCGGTTGTGGACTTTGATGAAGCCGAGTATGAAGAATTTTGGGACTTTGTGGAAAAGTATTCACAATCTTGAAAAAGCAAAACAAGACAATGTTGTAAATTTTTTCATAAATGATATAATTTGAAGTACACTATCCGTTTAGGAGGCTTATTGTATGCGAGAATTGGAAAATAATGCGTTGTTTTGGCAAAAGCTGGATACTTTGGTGTTATCAAGTATCTTGAAGATCGACAGACCGAAAGGAACATGTCATTTTAAGTACCACAATTTGATTTATCCGGTGGACTATGGTTACTTGTCAGATACTCTTGGTACTGATGCTCAGCCGATTGATGTATATCGGGGATCGATGAACAGCAATTTTGTGGGAGCAATCGTCATTTCAGCCGACATTCTAAAGAAAGATTGTGTGGCAAAGCTGTTGATTGGCTGTACCGAACAAGAGAAGGAAGAAATTATGTCCTTTTTAAACCAAACAGAATTTCAGAAAGCCATTTTAATACAAAGGGGAAATGAAGTTCCATCCTGGGCAACGAGCGATTAGTTTAACAATAGATGTGTTATAATAGCCCTATCAGGAGGTAATAGTATGGAATTAAAAGGTTCAAAAACAGAAAAGAACTTACAGGCTGCATTTGCAGGGGAATGTCAGGCAAGTATTAAATATCAATACTATGCAAGCAAAGCAAAAAAGGATGGATATGTAAAGATCAAAAATATCTTTGAAGAAACATCCGGAAACGAAAAGGAACATGCAAAATTATGGTTCAAAGCTTTGCATGATGGCGGCGTTCCTTCCACTGTTGAAAACTTAAAGGATGCGGCATCCGGTGAAAACTACGAATGGACGGATATGTATAAAGAGTTCGCCGAAGTGGCACGCAGTGAAGGCTTTGATGAAATCGCTGAATTGTTTGAAGGCGTAGGCGCCATTGAAAAACACCATGAAGCGCGTTTCAACGGATTATTAAAAGAAGTGGAAGAAGAAACAATGTTCAACAAGGAAGAAGACATTGTGTGGATCTGCTTAAACTGCGGCCATGTATTTATCGGAAAAGAGGCACCGGAAGAATGTCCGGTATGTGCGCATCCGAAAGCATATTTCCAGGAACTGAAAGAACATTATCTGTAAGAGATTCGATTGAAAGATCGAATCTTTTTTGGAGGAACACATATGGAATTGAAAGAAGCATTGCGTTATCTGCAGGAAGGGTATACGTTGATCCTGCAGGCAGAGAAGACCTTCGTGCATCAATTTAATGAGGTTGTGTATTTACACAATGATAAATGGCATACCCGACTGTCTTTGTCTGACTTTGAACAACTGTATGCCAATAACCGATTTATCTTGTATGAAACCCAGGAGCAGACCATTGATGTAAAGAAGGATGAAGAATATTATCAATGGGCAGAAAGGAATCAATAGCTATGATAATAGATGGTAATATCTTACTTTGGATCCAAACTGCCGTTCGGCAGGACTGGATGGATTCCTTTTGGTTGTTTGTGACCAGACTGGGAGATCGAGGAACTATCTGGTTGTTGACGATCCTGGTTTTGTGCTGTTTTAAAAAGACGCGAAAAACAGCTGTGTATGCATTTATCTCTTTGGCATTTGCTTTTCTGCTGGGAGAAGGACTGCTGAAACATCTGATTGCCCGCCCTAGACCTTTTGATATGATTCCGGATCTAGTGGTGCTTGGAACAAAACCGGGAAGCTATTCATGTCCAAGCGGTCATACCATGTCCAGCTTTGCCACAGCGTGGATCTATTATTTAGGGCTGGATAAGAAAATCGGTATACCGGCGATGATCCTGGCAGGGTTGATAGGGATCTCCCGATTATATATCGGGGTGCATTATCCGACGGATGTTCTGTTGGGATTTATCCTGGCTACAGGCGTTAGCTATTTTGTTTTCCAGATCATGAAAAAGAGGGGGGATGCCTGATGCCTCCGGTATTTACAAAATTTGATTCATTTCAAAGAACTATCAAGAATATTGGGTGGATGCTTCTGATTGTGGTATTTACACAGATCGGAATCGATATCATCAAAATGGTCCTGATGAGGTACTGGGACAATTCGGTTATCCTGGAAGGGCTGGCTCTGATTGCCAAAACCTTGCTGCCGGCCGTATGTGCACTGGTCTACGCGAACAAACAAATCGATGTACATTGGTTTTCATCAGATCTTACGTTCGATTTTCCGCTATCTGCTTATTTAAAAACAGTGGCGGTCATGTTTTCCTGTGCGATGATCCTGTCTCTTGTTATGATGCTTTTTCAGACCGTGCTGGGGATCCGTTTTTATAACGATGCATTGTTTCAGTATTCCAATCCTGTGTATCGGATCTGTGTTGTCATTGCCGGCGTGATCTTTGCACCGGTCTTGGAGGAGATGCTCTGTCGAGGTGTTATTTTACGAAGCCTGAAGGATTATAATGCTTTGTTTTCCATTGTGATGACAGGATTGTTGTTTGGTATGCTGCACATGAACCTGGTCCAAGCTATAGTGCATTGCTGTACGGGGATGATTTTGGCGTATGTCAGTTTAAAATACAAGTCTTTGATTCTGACCATCCTGGTACATATGACCCATAACGCTTTGTCCTTTCTGACGGTGTTCTCTGCAAACAATGTGGTAATGTCGTCGATCGTAGGACTGCTTATGTATGTATTGATCATTGC
>AUXO013174672.1_pt1 | contig 29114 bp, 26 predicted proteins | sample 768731 | NCBI WGS metagenome assembly AUXO01 (sample SAMN02715735, study PRJNA202380) | gut metagenome | biome: sheep rumen | host: Ovis aries | place: New Zealand: Palmerston North
GGCGGAGCCCTCAAAGATTGGTTGGAACACAACAACCCCGAGTGCAAACTCTTCATCAGCGACCCTCCCAAAGGGTACAATGACGACCTGAGTCAGGTGGACATTGCTTTCCTGCAGATTCACGTCCCCACCGAGGACGACGGCACGCAGGACCTGCGCCTCATGACGGAGCTCATCAAGAAACTGCCCGATGTGCCTGTCTTCGTGCGCACCACTATCCTCCCTGGTACCAGTGACCGTCTGTCAAAAGAAACCGGCCACCAGGTGTGCTACATGCCTGAGTTCTTGACCGAGCGCACCCATATAGAGGACTTCAAGAAGCAGACCATGGTCTTCACAGGTGCCCACGAGCTGCTCACCAAGATTTTCGTGGGCAAGAAGTTCACAGTGATGACTCCGCTGGAGGCCGAGCTCACCAAGTATATGCACAACGTGTTTGGTGCCTACAAGGTTACCTACTTCAACGCCTGCCGCGAATACTGCGAGCAGATGGGCGCAGATTGGCGCAAGGTGCATACCGGCATACTGCTTTCGGGCTACATCAACGACACCCACACCTACGTCCCCGGACCCGACGGCAAGTACGGCTACGGCGGCAAGTGCTTCCCGAAGGATGTTAATGCTTTTGCCAAGATGACCGCAGGCACTCCTCTTGGAACACTTTTGGAGCATCTCCATGAGTTGAATGTTCACTTCCGTGGATTTGAGGAACACATTTAATAATTGATAAGGATTTCTGGCAGCACAGGTGGAACAACGGTTCGCAGTTCAATACTGCCTGCCAGAACAAATAATGATATGACCTATCGTGCTAATCGAGAGCAGCAAGATCGCTTATTGCCACGGTGCAGCCGATATTGCAAAATGGAATATTAACAATATGACCTTTTGGAGCAGCGAGAGCAGATCAAAACATGTTCTAGCTATGCCGAGTCGTGACAAAAATGCATAATTTAACGAAGTGAAATTATGAAAGGAATAGTTCTCGCCGGAGGTTCCGGTACCCGCCTTTACCCTATCACCAAGGGTGTAAGTAAACAGCTCCTCCCAATCTACGACAAACCGATGGTGTATTATCCTATTTCGGCTCTAATGCTGGCAGGTATCAGAGATATCCTGATTATCTCCACTCCTTATGACCTTCCGGGATTCAAGCGTCTGCTTGGCGATGGCTCAGACTATGGTGTACACTTCGAGTATGCTGAGCAGCCCTCACCTGACGGACTGGCTCAGGCATTCATTATCGGTGAGAAGTTTATCGGTGATGATTGCGCTTGCCTTGTGTTGGGTGATAATATCTTCTATGGCAGTGGATTCACTACATTACTTCGCAATGCAGTGAAGGATGCCGAGGAGAACAAGAAAGCCACCGTCTTTGGCTATTGGGTTTCCGATCCCGAGCGTTACGGTGTGGCTGAGTTCGATAAACAGGGCAACTGCCTTAGCATTGAAGAGAAACCAAAAGAACCCAAGAGCAACTACGCCGTGGTGGGCCTCTATTTCTATCCTAACAAGGTGGTGAATGTTGCAAAAACCATCAAACCCTCGGCACGTGGGGAACTGGAGATTACCACAGTGAACCAAGAATTCCTGAAAGACGGAGAATTGAAGGTGCAAGTCTTTGGCCGTGGCTTTGCATGGCTTGATACCGGCACCCATGATAGCCTTTCCGAGGCATCTACATTTGTGGAGGTTATCGAGAAACGCCAAGGTCTGAAAATAGCCTGCTTGGAAGGCATTGCCTACCGCAACGGCTGGATTACAGAAGAAAAAATGCGTGAACTGGCTAAGCCTATGCTCAAGAACCAGTATGGCCAATATCTGCTGAAAGTGATTGGCGAAATGAAGGAAAAAACAAATTCTAACTTTTTTCAAGATAAGGCCTTGAAAAAATAATGCAATGGCTAAAAATTTAAAAAATAAAACATTATCGGGTTTAAGTTGGACTGCTGCCGAGTCATTGCTAAGTTATGGTGTGACGTTTTTGGTGGGGCTTGTCTTAGCTCGACTTCTTTCACCTGAGGAATATGGACTTATTGGAATAGTGACTATCTTTACTACTGTCTTTTCTGGGTTTGTTGACAGTGGGTTTTCCAGTGCATTAATCAGGAAAGTTGATATTAATAATGAAGACTATAATACAATGTTTATCCTTAATCTTTTATTTAGCATTGTATTGTATTTATTATTATTCTTTGGGGCTCCCTTTATATCTCTTTTCTTCGAACGACCTCAGTTGACAATTCTCGTGAGAGTATTAGGGTTATTGCTGATATTTCAAGCTTTATCGATTGTACAATCAACAAATCTGTCAAAAAAATTAGATTTTAAAACGAAGGCCAAGGCTTCTGTAATTGCAGCTGTAATTAGTGGAATCGTGGGAATTGTAATGGCTGTCGCAGGATATGGTGTATGGGCATTGGTGGGTCAACAGATGACGCGACATCTATTTGGTACTATAGGTCTGTGGTATTATAATAGATGGATGCCAAATTTCAGATTTAGTAAGGATTCTTTTCATTACATGTTTGGATTTGGATGGAAAATGATGCTTTCAAGATTCTTAAACGATTTATGGAATCAATTGAATCAGGTTGTAGTCGGTAAGTTTTACAGTCCAGCATCTTTAGGTCAATATTCCAGGTCCAAAGAATATGCAAGTTTGTTTTCAGCAAATTTTACTAGAATTATTCAAAGAGTTAGTTATCCTGTACTGTCTGAAATCCAGAATGACGAAAAACGCCTTGTAAGTGCTTATCGTAAAATGATAAAAACAACAATGTTTGTTACGGCAATATTACTTCTTTCAATGGGAGCAGTTGCTGAACCATTTATATATTGTTTAATCGGCCCACAATGGCATGAGGCCGCAACATACCTTCCGTTTATTTGTATTATTCTTTCTACCCAACCAATACAATCCATAAACCTAAACATGCTTCAGGTTCAAGGAAGGAGTGATATTTTTTTATATTTGGAGATAATAAAAAAGATCATTGCAATTGGTCCTATTCTGTTAGGTATTTTTGTTGATATTTATTGGATGCTCATTGGTGGTATTGGTTCATGCATAATATCTTTCTTTTTAAATACATATTACACAGGAAAAAAATTAGGATATACTTCTTGGATGCAAATAAAGGATATCATACCATCGTACAGATTGGCGTTTGTTATTGCAATTTCTGTATATTTCTTTAAATACTTGCCTATATCCAACTATATTATTTTACCGATTCAGATAATTGTTGGTAGCGCTGTTTTTTTTGTGATATGCGAGAAAACGAAAATGGAAGAGTATGTTGAACTAAAGGCAATATCAATGAATTATCTTTCTAAATTGAAGAAGAAATAATAACAAAATCATAATGGATAATCAAATCACCGTCACCTCGCCGTTGTTGCCCCGCCTCGACGAGTTTAATCAGATGCTCAAGGATATCTGGGCAAGCAAATGGATTACCAATAACGGCCAGTTCCATCAGCAGTTGGAAAAGGAGCTGTGCAAGTACTTGAAAGTGCCGTATATCAGCCTTTTCACTAACGGTACATTGCCTTTGCTTACCGCATTGCAGGCATTGCGTATCACGGGCGAGGTTATCACTACACCTTATAGCTTCGTGGCTACTACACATAGTATTTGGTGGAATGGCTGTCGTCCCGTGTTTGTGGATATAGAGGAAGAGACCTGTGGCATCGACCCCAGGAAGATTGAGGCGGCTATCACGCCCAAGACCACAGCCATTATGCCCGTGAGTTGCTATGGCAAGCCCTGCAAGATGGATGAAATCCAAGCTATAGCCGACAAGTATGGCTTGAAGGTTATTCACGATGCTGCTCATGCCTTTGGCGTGGAGGTGAATGGTGAGAGTTGGGTAAGCAAGGGTGATTTGATTTCACTTTCATTCCATGCTACCAAGGTTTACAATACGTTGGAAGGTGGTGCCATGGTGATGCACGATGAGGCCACCAAAAAACGCATCGACTTCTTGAAGAACTTTGGCTTTGCTGGTGAAACCGAGGTGGTTGCACCGGGCATAAATAGCAAGATGGATGAGGTGCGTGCTGCATACGGTTTAGTCAATCTGAAGCAGGTGGATGAGGCTATAGAGAAGCGTCATCAAGTGGCCATCAAATATCGCGATGCCTTGCGCAATGTGCCAGGCATCCGCTTTTTTGACGACATGCCTGGTGTGCGCCACAACTATAGTTACTTCCCCATCTTCATCAAGGCTGAAGAGTATGGCCAGACTCGCGATGAGCTATATTTCAAGATGCGTGATGCTAATGTGTTGGGTCGCAGATATTTCTATCCTCTTATCAGCACGTTTAGCACCTATCGCAGTTTGCCGAGTGCTGGTGCTGAAAACCTGCCAGTGGCAACCAAGGTGGCAAATGAGGTCATCTGCCTGCCGATGCACCATGAACTTTCAGATGTGGATATTGACAGAATATTAAGTTTAATTGTAAAATGAAAAAAATATTAGTTCTTCCGGGAACGCAGTGGCAGGTACCGCTGATTGAAAAGATTCAGGAGATGGGACACCAAGCCCTTGTGGTCAATCCTGACCCCAACGCTCCTGGTATGAAAGTGGCCAACGAGGTGCTGGTTTCTGATATTTTCGATAAAGAACGTGTGGTGACTTTCGGTCGCGACCAACATATCAGCGGTGTGATGAGCGACCAGTGCGACATTGCCATGAATTGGGTGGCAGAGTTGGGCTCCATCTTCCAGGTTTCCACTCTTGATGAAGAGTCTGCTGCTCTGTACACCGACAAGTTCCTGATGCGTGAGTTCAGCAAAAAGCACGGCTTGCGCTATCCGGAATACAAGTTCTGCAAGACCGTTGACGATGCCACTGCCTTGCTGAAGGAAATCAATCGCCCCATTATTATCAAACCGCTCGACAGCAACGCCAGCCATGGTGTGTTCAGGTGCGACAGTGAGGGGGAAATCCGAAAGCATTTCGACGAATCTATGTCGTTTTCCCGTGTGGAGAAGTCGGTGCTGGCTGAGCGTTTCATTGTTGGAACTGAGTTCACCATCGACGGTGTGAAAACCCCTCATGGGCATTATACGATGGCCATCAGTGAGAAGAAACACTTTGCTCATAACGAAAGCATCGCCAATGAACTTCTGTTTACGCACTTTAACCCCAACTTCGACTACGACAAGTTGCGGGCAACAAACGATGCCTTTGTGATGAAGAGCAACCTCCAGTTTGGTTTCACCCATGCTGAATACAAGTACGAAGACGGTGAGTTTTACCTTATCGAGATTGCAGCCCGTGGCGGTGGCAATATGATTTCCAGCTGCATCACTCAGTATATGACGGGATATGACACCTATCGCTATTTGGTGGAATGTGCTACGGGTAATGTACATGACGAAGACTTCTCTCTGCGTCCCGAATATAAAGACCGTGCCGCTGTGCTGAAGTTCTTCAACACCCCCAATGGCGGGGGCAGGGTAAAAGAAATTATTGGGTTGGACTATTTGGATGCCGAAAAGGATATTCCCCATTACCGTCTGAACTTCAAGGTTGGCGACACTATTCAGGATGCGCTGAACGACTCGGTCCGAATCGGGTTCTACATCGCAACCTGTGAGAATATCAACCGCCTCCACGAGGTGATGAACAATGTTGAAAACAAATTCAAGATTATCATTGAAAAATAACGCTATGAATTACTTGAAAGAAGCGTTGGAACTTATCGAGGCCAATAAGATTTCAACTACAGAAGTTGCCGATGTGTTGGGCAAAACTGGCCAGATAGAGGGCGTTCATGCCCTCAATCAGGGAATGTTCAAGGTGGGTGAGGTGAAGTTCATCTATGCCATCAACAATAGCAATTACGAAGTTCACCGCCAGCTTGCAGAGTCTGACGATATTAAAGACAAGATTCTGTTTGTTTACAATGTCAATTGTGACCGAGCTGTGTTTGGCGACTTGGTTTCTAAATATATTATGCTCTACAAACGTGCCAAAGCTATTGTTATCAACGGCAAGCTTCGTGATGCCCATACACTCATCAAGGAGAAATACCCCATCTGGATGCAGGATGTCAGCCCTATTGGTTGCATCAACCGACCCAATGGACCAGATCTTGATGAGGCAAAGTATCAGGAATTGAAGAATTACTATGATGGTTCCATCATGGTTTGCGACGACAGTGGAGTTGTGATGATTCCGAAGGATAAGATTGATGAGAAACTGCTTACCAAGCTGGAGTTTATCGAGTTCCAAGAGGATATCTGGTTCTATTGTGTGGATACCCTCAAGATGAGCACCTTCGATACGGTATGCAAAAAGAAATATCTGGAAGGTGGTCTTATCGACGATAAAATGCTTCAGAAATTGAATGAAATACAGAAAAATATGTAATTTATCATAAAACAAAGAGACATGAATCGCAGTATTATATTAAATGATCTTTTAAAGGACGGCTTTTCTTTAAAATATGCGAGTTTCTATCTTCGTATAGTTGAAAAAGAAAACAATAATCAGTTATTTGACAAAGAGTACACTCAATGGGCTCATTCTAAGGGTTTTTTGGCATCATGGGCTGGGTATTATGGATTAAACGAGCAGAATTATAAGAACTATCTGTCGGACTATGATTTTTATAGAGTATGGCCTTGTAATGATTGGACTAAGATCTGGGTTAATGACAAACTAACGTTGAAGTTTCTCTTGCAAGGTACTTCTTTGGATTGTCTGATGCCGAGATATTATTACTACTCTACGAGAGGGCAGTTGAGAAGCCTTCCCAACTGTATAAATGACAACTCAATCAATGGCTTTGTGAAAACTCTTAAAGAGGTTGGTTCATTTGCATGTAAACCAAACAATGGAACGATGTCGCAAGGATTTTTCCGGCTTGCTTATAAAGATAGCTGTTTTTTCATTAATGAGAGTGAAGTTGCGTTGAATGAGATAGAAGATTTTGTTGTCTCACACCCGAACTATATCTTTACAGAGTATCTTGTGCCATCCACATTCTTTAGAAAAATGAATCCGTTGATTCATACCATCAGAATTAACACAATAAATAAACACGGCAACGATCCTAAAATAATTGGAGCTTGGGTCAGAATTCCAACCAATAAAACCACTGATGTCAATCGTGCCGATTTGGGTAATCCAGAAAATTATAATCTGATTACTAGAATCAATATCGAAACAGGTGAATTGTGTGATTCAAAATTGGCATATGCTAATTATTTGTGTGATGTGGACAAACATCCTGATACGGGGATTGAGTTGTCAGGTGTCATTGATAACTGGAGTATGTTAAAGAATCAGATATTGGAATTCTGCGCACGATATGGAACTTTGGAATTTTTAGGATTTGATTTCGGAGCGACCGATGATGGCTTCAAGTGCATGGAAGTAAATACGCATCCAGGTATTATGTATGATCAAATGTATCTTCCATGGATGAGTGATGTTTTTATTGGAGATTATTTCAAGCAGAAAATTGAAGCAATCGATAAATTGTCGCAAAAAGAAAAAGTTGCACGTAATGGTATTAAGTAATCATGAAAACATTCACGTTGAATAATGGAGTCAAGATGCCATGTATTGGTATCGGCACTGCTGGTCTACCCAAAGAATCGATCGAGAGAGTGTTAGGAACAGCTTACGATTGTGGATATAGGATGATTGATACCGCATGGCATTATTATAACGAGGAAGAAATTGGTAATGCTTTGCAGAATCTCAAAATAGATCGAGGAGAACTATTCATAACATCAAAGCTGCATTTTGACGACCTTTTCGTGGTTGAGAATAATAAACCAGTGCAGGTTAAAACAGTTAAAGAAGCTTATGAGGGTTCGCTGCGGCGTTTAAAAATTGATTATCTTGATCTTTATCTCGTACATTGGCCTTGGTTTAATTTCGAATTCATGTATAAGGAAATATGTGAATTATATAACCAAGGGAAAATGCGTGCAATTTGGGTTTCTTCTTTCGAACCTCATCATTTGGATGTTTTACTTAATAATAAGGTAGACAATTTGGTGGTACCAGCGGTTAATCAATTCGAAATGTCTCCTTATGGTCAACGAGAATACTTGACAAAGTATTGCAATAAACACCAAATTCAATGTGAAGCATTTTCTCAATTTGCAGTCCCTGCTGGTTTAAATACATCATCATTGCTAGACGATGAAAGCCTGAGGGAAATAGCAAATGATCATTATAAAAGCGCTTCTCAGGTTGTTTTACGTTGGCTTTATCAAGAAGGAGTGGTTTGTATTCCTCGTACAAAAACTGATAGCAGAATAAAGGAAAATATTGATATTTTTGATTTCGTCTTGTCTGACGATGAAATGAACATTATACAAGGGTTAGATAAGGATGAATATACCAGACCGAGAAAATTAAAGAAATGAATTATTTAAACAAAAAAATTGAGTATGACACTGCGCTTGGTTTGTTAAGGAAATGTGAGAACAGTTTTGTTCCCCCATTGTCCCATAATATTCCATATACTCTGGAGGAGTATGCAAAGAAGTTGTCTGAATTTGCATGGTTTATTCTTTGTGTTGATGAAACCGAGATTATTGGTTTCACTGCATACTATTTAAATCAAGAAGGTCATTTTGTATATATACCGCAGATTTGGGTTTCAGATGAACATCAACGAAAAGGTATCGGTTCGTGTATGTTGGATGAGTTAATTAAAGTCGCACCAAAATTTGTGACATCTATTAGGCTTGAGGTTAGAAAAAACAATCACAAAGCAGTGTCATTTTATGAAAGAATTGGGTTTTGTATTATTGATGATATGGGGAATAAACTATTATTAAGCAAGGAATTTGACGGTAAACTGTTATAAAAAAAGTGTTTTATTATGGGAAATAACGTAGATAATAGTACGTATTATGTTGCTGTTACGTGTGCAACATATAATCATGCACCATATATTGAAGATGCACTAAATGGATTTGCCAATCAAGAAACATCCTTTCCGGTTATTTATATTGTTATTGATGATGATAGCACAGATGGAGAGCAAGATGTACTTCGCAATTGGGCTGAAAACCATCTTCTGCAAATAAATGACAGTGAGTTTTGGCAAAGATTACCTTATGGAGAAAGAGTCATGGCTCCATTGAAAGATAATCCAAATTCTCATTTCATCATTCTTTTATTAAAAGAAAATTATTATCAAACCGGTCGCGGTGAGCAGAAGCAAAAGTTTTTCTTTGAATGGGTTAATAAATCAAAATATCATGCATTTTGCGAAGGTGATGATTACTGGATTGACCCATTGAAATTGGAGAAGCAGGTGGCCGCAATGGAAAAGCACCCGGAACTTGATATTTCGGCTCATGCGTTTAAAAGAACTCATGCTATTACGGGAGAAACTGTGGATGAAAGGTTTCTTTGTCATGAAGACAAGGTTTTCCCTATGGAAAAGGTCATTATGGGTGAAGGTGGATTTGTGGGTACTCCTACTCTGATGTTAAGAAGTTCGGTTTATGAGAACAAAAAGAATCTTCATTTCTGGAGTATGATGGATTACGATTATACATTGCAAATGGCAGGCTCATTGCGTGGAGGAATGCTTTACCTAAAAGATAGTATGGTCAATAAAAGAACCAGGGTTCCTGGATCTTTCACGAATAAGCATAGAGCCTCCAATAAACAGTTTAAAGTTGATTATAACGAACAAAAAAATAATATGCTCCAACAACTTGACAGTGATACTAAGGGAAGGTTCCATAATGTAATTTATGCAAGACTGTTATTAAATAACATTAGGAACTATAATTCAACAAAAGAGAACCGATCATACTTTAAGAAATATCGTGATGGTCTTGTTTGTATTTCCTTTACTAAGAAGATTAGGATGATTGCACTTAGTTATTTCCCGATAACAACCATGACTTATAAACTTGTAAAGAAAGAATGAAAGTTTTAATAAATATCATACAATACTTTATTAATAGTTTATTCGAAATCATTATATGAAATTCTCTCACAAGAATATATACAAGTTTTTATATCAATTTTTAATTTTATTTGGATTTATATCAAATATTACGTTAGGTCCGATTTCCTCACGTCGTATTGTATTGCTATTTGTCCTAATAGAATTGATAATACGTTGGGGTGAAGTGAAGCGGGTATTTAAAGTTGATATACATAAGACCAGAATAGCTATACTTTTTCTTTTGGGTTGCTTATTGATTACATTTGTTCATTCTATTGGAGCAAGACCTGCTGATGAATTTACAAAGTATTTCACGCCACGATCATTATTGGTTTTGATTATTAATGTATATGCACTTGGGATATGGTGTATATTGGAGTTCAAAAACTATGAAGGTTTTTTAAAAATGATTGTGGCAATTATGATACTCCAAAGTTTCTTTACCTATGTTAGTGCGGTTTATCAACCTTTTAGAATCTTCGTGGCAGAACATTTTATGAGTGAAAGCTATTTAAGTAGATCTCAAAATGTGGTTTATGGCTATGGTGGTCGTGCTGCAGGTGTGGGTCTGGCTTGGAGTATGGGGTCTATAGTCTTGGCATACGGTTGTTTTGCACTTGTGGCTCTAAAAGGGAGTTCGTATATTAATAATTTATGGTTTGCAGTTTTTTATGCCATTATACTTGGAGCTACAGCATTAATGGGGAGAACAGGCTTGGTTGTCGAACTGGCCTTATTGTTATACTATGGTGTTAGAGATGGGAAAGGTTTTAGTATAAGTAAAGTGAGAAATGTTTTAGGATTGGTTATTGTTGCATTGGTGGCAATCTTCATTCTTGGCAAAGTTTTTTCTAGATATGAAGCTGGTGCGGCAGAGGCGACACAAGAATGGATGATGGCCTTTACTGATATGGAAAAAGTTGAATCAGTTAATAATGGTGTTGTTGATGATGGTTTTCCCCCTTTTAGTACGGATTTCATTTTTGGAACAGGATTGGCTCTGGGGCAGTATAAAAACTTTTTTTTCACATCAGATTCTGGTTACATCCGTAGTTACACTTCTGTTGGTGTTGTCGGATTGTTCTTTTTCTACATAGGGATATTGTATTTAATACTATCAACGATTTCAAAAAGTGTCCCCAAAACAACAAGAAGACTGATGTGGGTGGGAATCCTTATCTTGTATGTTGTTGAGTATAAAGAGCCTTTTATTCTAATGGCAGTATATGTATGGCAATTATTTACAATGGGGCTATTTGTGAGCAGGGATGCTCCATTAAAAGAATTATAAGAAATAAATAATTAAGTATAAATGGTCGATATGAAAATACTTGTTGCTGGCGATTTTGTGCCTAAAAATCGACTTGTGCCAATAATGGCTGGAGGTAAATACGAGCCATTGTTTAATAGTGTGAAGGAAATTATTTCCTCAACAGACTATTCGTTGGTGAATCTTGAGTGTCCAATTGTGGAAGATGGAGATAAACCTATATCCAAATATGGACCCAATTTGCAATGTTCATCTAAAGTGGTGGAAGCGATTAAGTTTGCTGGATTTAAGTGTGCCACGTTAGCGAATAATCATATTCGTGATTTCGGTGATGTGGCAGTAAAAAGAACTATGTTGGTACTGAGAAACAATGGGATCGACACCGTGGGTGCTGGAGAGAACTTGGATGCAGCGGCTATAATATTATACCATCAGCACGATGGAAAGACACTCGCAGTGATTAATTGTTGTGAGAATGAGTTTTCTACTGCAACGAAAAACCATTTTGGTGCAAATCCTCTCAATGTTGCGAGGCAGTATTATGCTATCACGGAGGCTAAAAAAAATGCCAACTATGTCCTATTAATCGTACATGGTGGGCATGAGCATTTCCAGCTACCATCACCTCGCATGGTAGAAACATATCGCTTCTTTATTGATGCTGGAGCAGATGCGGTGGTAAATCATCATCAACATTGTTATAGTGGTTATGAGACATATAAAGGGAAGCCCATTTTTTATGGTATCGGTAATTTTTGCTTTGACAACCCCGTAAGAAGAAAAGGGTCATGGACAGAAGGCTATATGGTAGCAATAGATTTTTCTTTGGAAAAACCTACGTATGAAATATATCCCTATAATCAATGTGCGGATGAACCAAGAATTGAGTTGCTAGCAAAAGATGCGTTTGATGCAAGATTGAAAGAGATTAATACTATTATCTCAGATTCTTGCAAACTACAGACTGAGGTGAATAAATACTATTCGGGATGTATGAATAACTATGAAAATGTTTTTGAACCTATCAGAAATAGATTTTATCTTGCGGCCAAGAAAAGAGGTTTGGTGCCATCGTTGGTGAATAAAGGACGGAAGTTGATGGCTTATAATTTTATAAATTGTGAGTCACATCGAGATAAAATGTTGTATTGGCTTAAAAATAATGATTAATCATGTTACCAATTAAAAAGTATTTCAAGTATCCTGAAAGGTTAGGTGAATCCATTTTGGAACGTTTTTTCAAATGGTTGCCGGATAAGACTTATATTAAGTTGTTGTTCCGTTTTCGGATGGGATATAAACTTGATTTAAATAATCCTCAAACATTCTGTGAGAAGTTACAGTGGCTCAAACTGTATAACCGTAGACCAGAATATACCCAAATGGTGGACAAGTACGCTGTAAAGGATTATGTGGCCAAGATTATTGGCGAGGAGTACATTATTCCAACTTTGGGCGTTTGGGATAAGCCGGAGGAGATAGAATGGGATAAACTTCCTGACAAATTCGTACTTAAAACCACTCATGGAGGTGGCTCTTCGGGCGTGGTTATATGTAAAGATAAGGCGTCGTTGGACAAGGAAAAGGCGATGCAAAAATTGAGAAAGAATTTGATGCAGGATAATTATAGAAAATTTAGGGAATGGCCATATAAAAATGTGCCTCGACGCATTATTGCTGAACAATTTATAGAAAGTAAGGATGACGAACTGAACGATTATAAGGTTTTTAATTTTGGTGGCGAGCCACGCATGATAGAGGTCGATTATAATCGTTTCAAGGGCCATTTACGTAATCTATATACAACGGATTGGGAAAGGATTAATGCGACCATTAAGTATCCATCGGATCCTACTCGTGAGTTTGCTAAGCCAGAGGTCTTAGAAGAATTGAAAGAATTGTGTAAAAAAGTGTCCGCAGGGATTCCTCATGTAAGAAGTGACTTCTATATTGTCGATAATAAGATTTTTTTTGGTGAACTTACTTTTTATCATGGTAGTGGATTTGAAAAGACTTCGCCAGAAAACTTTAATAAGACAATTGGTGATTGGTTGGTTTTGCCAAAATCAAAAATTAATTAACTCAAAGGACGATATCGATAGGGGGGTCGTTGAGTGTTTATCTCGGAGAAATAACCTTTTTCCCGACTACGGGCTTGGGCGGTTTTGTCCCGAAAGAGTATGATAAAGTATTTGGAGAAATGATTACTCTTCCAAAATAAGAGATAAAATTATGAATTTGTGTTTTGTATCTCCGAAGTTTCCCGGCATACACAATAGGAGTGACTATGCCTTTGTTAAACAGTTGGTTGACGCTATCGCAAAAATTGGTAATGATTGTTATGTGGTTTGTCCATATAATGTATTCCATTATCATAAGGCTAGCCCGAAGATACAGCATTATTCCGTTGGCAAGGGCAATGTATGGGTGTTTAGTCCTTGGTTCTACTCCTTCTCCAATAGGAGTAAGTTGTTGCGAAAATTAGCTCGTAAATCGCATAGGCGGGCCTTGCAAAGGGCTTTTGATATGCTTCCGACTATTCCGGATGCCATATATGGCCATTTTTGGAATTCGGCACATCATGGTTACGAATATGCCAAGAAAAACAATATTCCATTATTTGTTGCAACTGGTGAAAGCGAGATAAGCAAATTGTTTAATTTGCCCAGTGATTTGGAAGAATTTGGCAAATATGTTTCTGGAGTAATATGCGTATCATCAAAAAATCGTGACGAAAGTATTAAACTGGGATTGACAACTGCCGAAAAATGTGCCGTATTTCCAAATGCTGTAAATGTGGAACTGTTTCACGAGCGAGACAGAGAGGTGTGTAGACAACAGTTGGGGTTGCCGCAAAAAGAATTCATTGTGTCTTTTGTTGGATGGTTTATCGAACGCAAAGGTCCGCAACGTGTGGCGGAGGCAATTAATAGGGTTGGTGGTGTTAAAAGTCTTTTTATAGGGAAGGGAGAACAGGAGCCTGAATGTGATGGGATATTGTATAAAGGAGCAATACCTCATGACCAAGTACCGTTTTATCTTGGAGCCTCCGATTGCTTCGTGTTGCCAACGAAGGCTGAAGGTTGCTGCAATGCTGTTGTGGAAGCAATGGCTTGTGGTTTGCCCGTAATTAGTAGTAATTTGCCGTTCAACTGGGACGTTCTTGATGAAACAAATAGCATAATGGTCGACCCCGACAGCATAGATGAAATTGCCGGTGCAATAAAAACATTGCGTGATGATGTGGCTGTACGTGAGAAGTTGGCAAAAGGTGCCTTAAAAAAAGCCGAAAGTCTAACGATAGACCAGCGTGCTGCCAGGATAATGGATTTTATTGAGTCTGTAATTAAGGTCAATTCATCAAATCAACAATAATTCCCTTTTCATGTCGGATATGCATATTTTACATCTTTCCAACGATTTTGCCGGTTCTAAGGTACACAATAGCTTATATAAGGCATTGTCTGAAAGAGACATCAAACAAACAATATATTGTCCTGTTCGCAATGAAGAATTAATAGGTAAAAATGAGGTTGTGGCAGAAGGAACAAATGTGGTATATGATTATGTAATCAAACCATTTTATCGTTATGTTTATCATATAAAAAGACATGCTATTTTTCGCTCATTGATTAAGAAGATTGATTTGGATGGAATAGATTTATGTCATGCTGCGACATTATTTTCAGATGGTGGGCTTGCTTACAAAATTTTCAAGAAGTATAATGTGCCATACGTGGTGGCAGTAAGAAATACCGATATAAGTTTTCTCAACAAGTTACCCCATACATGGCTTGCAGGACACAAAATATTAAGTAATGCTGAGAAAATCATATTTATTTCTCCGGTTTTGATGGACAGATTCTCGAAGCATAAGGTGATAAGGCCTATTCTGCCCAAGATAAGAAAAAAAATGATTATGATTCCCAATGGTGTAGAAGACTATTTTATAAATCATGTCAATCATAATACTCGTGAAAGTCGAGGCAATGGAGTTGTCTATGTCGGTGATTTTTCGACTAACAAAAACGTTGTGAGGCTGTGTGATGCAGTAACGCAACTGAGTAAAGAAAATGGTTTCCGGGATATAAAACTCACTTTGGTTGGAGGAGGGGGAAAAGTTGGTAAAGCTGCTGATTGCAATGTCGATGAGTGGATAAAAAAATACCCTAACATTATAGATTTTGTTGGACCTATATATGACAAGGAGATGCTATGTGAAGTATTCAACAGACATAGCTTATTTGCTATGCCATCGATAAAAGAAACATTTGGTCTGGTCTATCTTGAGGCTTTATCGCAAAATCTTCCTGTCGTTTACACAAAAGGGCAGGGTATAGATGGTTTGTTCGATGAATCTGTTGGCGTTAGAGTGAACCCGCTATCTGTTAATGATATAAAATGTGCAATAAAATCTATCTTATCTTCGCCAGAGAGCTATTCTAACAATGGTATTGATTTTGAGAGTTTCAGATGGAGTAACAAGGCTGCAGAATACATTAAAATTTATTCAAAAATAATAGGAGAATAATAGTTTTAAAATTAAATATTATATATGAAGCTGTTATACATTACCCAAGGATTTGGCTTCCCTGAAAATGCTGGAGGTACTAGGAAATATGATTTGGCCACCTCTTTTGTGAAAAGAGGGGTTGACGTAACAGTAATTACAGGTTATTCGGGTAAACTAAGTGACCCGAAATGGAGAGAGTATGAACGTGAGGGAATCAGGTTCTATGAATTGAACTGCCCATACAATAATTATATGGATTTTAAACAGCGTATGAGATCCTTTATCAACTTTATGCAGAACTCTAAGATGAAGGCTCTGTCGTTGGATTGCGATATTGTGCTGGCTACCTCTACGCCGCTTTCCGTTGGATATCCTGCATTGGTGATGCACCGTAAGAGAAAGAAACCATACGTATTTGAGATACGAGATGTATGGCCGGGAGTGCCTATCGCCATGGGCTACTTTAAAAACAAACTCCTGCAGAAGATTCTTTATGGCTTTGAGATGCGCATCTACAAGAAAGCCGCTGCTTTGGTACCACTGTCAACTGGCATGGATGAAAACATCAAACGGCGTTATCCGAATGATAAATCTGTTGTGATTCCTAATATCAGTGAGGTGAACCGCTTTGCCGATATTAAGGAGGAAATCGATATCACTGTGCCAGAAGGCAAGAAGGTGCTTCTGTATGCCGGTACTTTTGGTAATGTGAATGGTGTGGGCTACATCATAGACATGGCTGCACATACATTAAAGTACAATCCCGATGTTTGGTATTATCTGGTGGGCAAAGGCAAGGAGAAAGAGGATAACATCAAGCAAGCCGAGGCCTTAGGCGTGTTAAATAAAAATGTTTTTATATTCGATCCTGTCAAGAAGAACGATTTGCCCTATCTGTATTCTATCGCCACAGTAGGGAGCTCATTTGTGATTGACATTCCTGCTTTGTGGGATAATTCTGCCAACAAGTTTTTCGACACTTTGGCTGCGCATCGTCCGATGGTTATCAATCACGAGGGATGGCAGGCCGATGCCATTCGTAAATATAACTGCGGCTATGTATTGCCTCCAAAGGTGAGCGATGAGGCGGCAAAAGCTTTTGTGGATTATATGATGAATGATGAGTTGTTGAAAGAGCAGGGAGAGAACGCTTTCAAGTTGGGCAAAGAACAGTACTCGTTAGAATTGGCGGTGGATAAGTATATGGAGATTTTTGATAAGATAATGAAGAAATAAAATATGTGTAGACATATTATTGCGGTTGCGTGTGCTCTGTGTTTGGTCAGTTCGCTGTTTGCTCAATCAAAACTTTCGCTTAATAATTACGGCTGGAGAAATGCACGAAATGGGGCACAACGCGCAAAAGTATTATTTGATGCACAAACTGACGCAGTAAAAAAAAATACAACGGTTGATTATTCTGGTATTAAGAAAATTGATTTGGAAATTACCGAAGAGTTTCAGACCATTCCATTGACGGGGCAAGATGATTTCTGTGGTATCGAGTTCATTGTAAAAAACAATACCAAAGACGTTTTTCTTTTTTCCTTGATAAAAAAGGCAAAAACTATTGAGGTGGATAAGCGATTATTGGATGGCAAATGCTTTAAATCTATTCCAATGTTGTGTGAAGGAGAATATCTTTTGGTTATAAAGGATAAAAACTTATGGGTAGATAATAGAGTTGGTTATAGTTACGGTCATACACGGAAAGATATCTTACTTATAAAAGACGGAATAAGCCAAAATCGGGTGGTTGCTTCATACAATAATCAACAGTCTGATCCTGAGTGTGAGGTAATTAAAATTATATCTCCCCAATGCCGTGTTGCTAACTTTAGGTTGACCAGATCGCCTGAATCAAAATACAAAACCTATTGTTTAAGAATTAAAGGTGTTGCTCATTTGAGTATTGAAGGTGTTGTGGTCAACACACCAGAAAGCGATTTGGCAAGTGACAAAGCGATTAATATTGTTGATTGTGCCGATGTGACTTTGAAAGATGTAACAATAAATGGCACGTACTCTCAAGATAATAAATATGGTTATGGTATCAACATTAATAATGCTTGGCATACAAATATGGTGAATGTACAAGGTGGTGCTAAATGGGGTGTGCTGGGGAATAATAATTTAAATGATACATATCTTACTCATTGCCAGCTTAACAGGTTTGACCTACATTGTTATGGAAAGAATGTCTTTCTTTCGGATTGTATATTTGATGGCGGTTCGCACGGTTGGAATTGTGGGGGCTCATCCATTTATGGCATTGTTAAATATGACCGCTGTTCTTTTTTTAGGTGCATACCTTTTTCGATGGGCGACTCATATAAGACCGCAGTTGGTGTGGATGTTGTGTTTAACGATTGTTTTTTTTATGTCACAACAAATAAAAAATCTATTTGTAGGACAAGAGTTTTGAATGATAACATAAACCACCGAAGTGGGCTATCCAAGAAATGTTTGCCAAATATTGAAATCAACAATATGACAATAAATGTACCCAAGGGGGTGAGTGAAATCTATTTGTATAATGTTGGTGAGGTTTTGTATTCAGAAAGTGTGGGATATTTACAGAACGTAAAAATAAATGGTCTTACCATTAATTGCGAATCGCCCGATCAAAGTGTAAATTTAAAGTTTATTGACACTGTTATAAAAACGGACAAAAGGATAAAGGTTGATGTTTCGGATCTTCAAGCTCCTGCTGCCAATATAATGCCGGTTATTAGTAGCAACCGCCATAATAATGTTAAAATTGCCAATTCGTCATTCTGCTCAATTGAACGATCAAGATATGTTAGGTTAAAAACGAAGAAATGTACATTGCAAGAATGATAAATAATTTTAGTATTTAAAACAACTTTCATGTATAAACAATTTATTAAAAGAATTTTTGATTTTTTTATTTCGCTTATTGCTATTTTGATATTAAGCCCTTTCCTTGTTGTGGTTATCATGTGGCTCCAATATGCAAATAAGGGGGCTGGTGCGTTCTTTCTTCAAGATCGTCCAGGCAAGGATGGTAAGATATTTAAGGTGATCAAGTTCAAGTCTATGACTGACGAAAAAGATGAGAATGGCAATCTGTTGCCGGGAGAGCTGCGTGTGACCAAAATAGGTAAGTTTCTGCGTAAGGCTTCAATTGATGAACTTCCACAGCTGTTTAATGTATTCAAAGGGGATATGTCGCTTATTGGCCCTCGTCCTTTGATGCCGAGGTATCTGAAACTTTATTCGCCTGAACAGGCACGTCGCCACGAAGTACGTCCGGGTATCACTGGGTGGGCACAGGTGAATGGGCGTAATTCAATCACTTGGACGGAAAAGTTCAAGCTCGATGTGTGGTATGTTGACCATTGTTCGCTGTGGCTCGACATCAAGATTATTTGGAAAACTATAGTAAATGTACTCACCGGCAAGGGCATCGACTCAGGCGAAGGAAAGGTGGGGTCGGTTGGTTTTGACGGAACAAATTAAATGATATAATATGAAAGCATTAGTGATAGCGGGAGGATTACCGCAAATTGAATTAATAAAACAACTTAAGGAACGCGGCATTGAGGCTCTGCTGGCCGACGGTAGTCCAGATGCAGTGGCTCGTCCATACGCTGACAAGTTTTTCCATGTGGATGTGTTCGACATGGATGCAATAAAGGTTATTGCAATCAAAGAGAAAGTGGATTTCCTGATTACCGTTTGTGCCGACCAGGTTTTGCTCGTGGTGGCTAAGGTGTCGGAAGATTTAGGCCTACCTTGTTACATTGATTATGAGACATGCCAGAATGTTTCGGACAAAATACGCATGAAACGTATTTTCAAAGCATCGGGCGTTCCCACTACTGATTATGTGGAGACCAACCATTTGGACTTGGATGTCATTGGCAAACTGAAATATCCTCTGGTAGTAAAACCTGTGGATGCCTACAGCTCAAAAGGAGTTCGTAAGGCAGAAAACTTGGAGGAGTTGAAACAATATTACGAGGAGGCTCATCAAATTGGTAGAAGCGGACGAGTGATAGTAGAGGAGTTTTTCGCAGGTGATGAAATTAGCGTGGATGCCTTTGTGGTGGACGGAAAGGCCAAAATACTCAATGTGACCAATAGCGAAAAGGTAAAAGACAAAGACCGTTTCGTTATTTTCCGTGGTCGTTATCCTGTAAAAGCTTCCGTGGTTGTGATGAAACAGATTGAAGATATCTGCCAAAAGATTGCCGATGGCTTTGGATTAGTGAACGCACCTTTGTTGGTGCAGCTGCTCCATGATGGTGACAAAGTATCAGTGTTGGAGTTCTGCGCACGTACTGGTGGCAATATGAAGTATTTGCTGATTAAATATGCCTCAGGTGTGGATGTGATTGGTGCTACTCTTGACATTACTTTAGGACAAACACCAGATTTGAGTCCGAAGTTTGAACGACACAATGTCGTGGTCAACGATTTTGTTTACTGCAAGCCAGGTGTATTCGACCACTTTGAAGGCTTCGAGGAACTGGAAAAAGATGGTATTATCAACGAGTTCCATCCAGTAAGACTAAAAGGTACGCAGATGCGTGGTGTGACTAGCAGTAGCGACCGTATTGCAGGAATGAATATCGTTGCTGACACACTTGATGAATATAATGCCAAACGAGCAAAGATAAACGCTTCGGTAAAAGTGGTTGATGTTAATGGTGAGGATATTATGCGGCATGATTTGCTTCCCGAAATGAAATAGAATACGAACAATTAAAATTTAATGATATGAATTACTACACAATGAAAGAAACCCGTGCTTTCTTGGAGAGCATTGGTATGCCTGGTGGCGACCTTTACGACCTTCCTACATCAGAAAAACGTTTCGAAGATGGCGGGCAATATCGTTTTGAGGTGCCGGGTATTCAAGGCCCAGCTCCGATGAAGGCCTTGCTTGAGGCTTTAGACGAGTTTGGCATCCAGATCCACCGTGTTACCCAAACTAAGGGCATTATGTTCCTGACCGATGATGAGATTGCTCGTATGGTGGAATATGCCCAGAAATGGAAGGTGCAATTGGTGCTTGCCTGCGGTCCTCGTGCCACTACCGACACTTCCGCTTCGGTGAAGACCGAGGAAGGTCAGCGCATGGGCTACCGCCTGCGTGGCGAGGAACAGATTGCCCGTGGTATTGAAGAGATTCGTCGTGGTGCTCGCTTGGGTGTGCGGGGCTTCTTGATTTATGACGAAGGTTTGCTCTGGGCGTTGAACGAAGCCCGCAAGTGCGGCTACATTCCTGCTGACTGCCACTTCAAAGTGTCGGCCCACAGTGGCCATGGTAATCCATGCTCTGCCCACCTGTTGGAAACCATCGGTGCCGATAGTATCAACCCTATTCGTGATATCCAGGTACAGATGCTGGCTGCCATGCGTGCTGCCATCAATGTGCCGATTGACTTGCACACCGAGAACCCGAAATCCTCGGGCGGTTTTATCCGTCACTACGAGGTACCCGACTTCATCCGTGTGGCCGCCCCTGTTTATTTGAAAACTGGTGGCAGTGTGGCTGCCAACCACAGCTACGACACCACTGAGAAGGAAGCCCGTCAGCGTGCAAAGCAGGTGAGCTTGGTGAAGAGAGTTATTGACACTTACTACCCTGAGGCCATTGTATCGCCTAAATAGTATAGAGTTAATAGATTAAAGTTGAAGGTCAGATAATAAGTTGATTTTAATAATATCGATAGATAATGCGTCATCATTCTTATAATAGAGACTTTAACTTTGTAAAGGCTCCGATGGACTTTGACAAATACACCGAGCGTGATGTGTTGCAATACTGCTTGGGTGCTACTCTTTATATGCCTGGTACCAAGGATATCAAAGAGAAGGTGCTTAACCATAAGCTTGATGTCACATCATTGGTGATGTGCTGTGAGGATGCCATTAAGGAGGAGGATTTGCCCATTGCTGAGCAGAACATCCTCGACCACATGGATTTCTTTGCCGACAAGATTGCGGCCGGTGAACTCACCCACAAGGATATTCCGTTGATTTTTGTGCGTGTGCGCAATCCTGAGCATTTCGAGCGTTTTGCTGAGCGCATTACTGCCAAACAAGCATCAGTATTGACGGGCTTCAATTTTCCGAAGTTCAGTAGCCACAACGCCCTGCGTGTGCTTCAGACTCTGGTAAAGGTAAACAACAGATTGGGTATTGTGCTGTATGGTATGCCAATCCTAGAGGGCTGCGAAGTGGCCTTCAAAGAACTGAGGGGGCAGGAGCTGCTCCTTTTGCGTAACATATTGGAGCCATATAAATCCCTTATTCTCAATGTTCGTGTGGGCGGTACTGACATGTCTTCGCTTTTTGGTGTTCGACGTGGCATCAACTCGACAGTATATGACATCATGCCGGTACGCGATGCTTTGAGCGACATTCTCAACTTCTTCAACCGATTCAACGACTATTGTGTGTCGGCAGCCGTTTGGGAGTATTTCCGTGCCTATAAGGACGACGACATCAATGATGTGATCAAGCGCAACTTCCACAATGCACTGCTGAAAGGTCAAGATATTGTTAATCCTGCCATCGATGGACTTTTGAAGGAGGTTTTGATTGACCGTGCCAATGGTTTTGTGGGAAAAACCATCATCCATCCTACCCACGCCAAGTTTGTGAATGCTATGTTCACCGTGGTGGAAGAGGAGTATAACGATGCCGTTCAGATTCTCAACACCTCTGGTGGTGTTGTGAAGAGCGAACATGGTGACAAAATGAATGAGATTGGCCCTCATCACCGTTGGGCAGAGAAGATTGTGAAGCGTGCCGAGGTGTATGGCGTGGTGAAGAATGAAGATTCTGTGATAGGATTGGTACTTGGTAATAAAGAATAACGAAATCGAATAAGTATGAAAATTGTTCTTGGCACGATGAACTATGGGCCGCAGCTTGATTTGGAAGCCAGCCGTCAGATGACAGAGTCGTTTCTAAAGACTGGCTTCAACGAACTGGATACTGCCTATGTATATAACAATGGCGATACAGAACGTTATCTAGGTGAAATACTTCCCGCTTTGGACGGCTACTATTTGGCCACAAAGGTGCATCCACGCATCACGGGTAAACTCGACAAGGCAACCATTTTAATGGAATTCAATGAATCGCTTCAGCGAATGAATCGTGACAAAGTGGATTTGCTCTACTTCCATTTCCCTGATGGCAAGACCCCGATAGGGGAGGCTCTGGAAACCATTGCCGGACTTTATGAGCAAGGCAAGGTGAAGGAATTGGGATTGAGCAACTATCCCGCTTGGCAGGTGGTGGACATCTGGTACCAATGCGAGAAATACGGTTGCCCCAAACCCACGGTTTATCAAGGTATGTACAACGCCTTGTGCCGTAATGTGGAGCCGGAACTGTTCCCCGCCATTCGTCAGTTGGAAATGCGCTTCTATGCCTTCAACCCTTTGGCTGGTGGTATGCTCACGGGCAAGCACCAGCACTTTGAGGATGCGCCCGAGCCAGGACGCTTTGCCCGACTGAAGAGCTATCGTGAACGCTATTGGAAACAATCCTATTTTGAAGCCCTCGAAGAAATCCGTAAGGCTTGTGAACAGGAAAACATACCGATGGTGGAGGCTGCCTATCGCTGGATGTGCAACCACTCGATGATGGATGCCACGAAAGGCGACGGCATACTGCTGGGTGCCTCCAAATTCAGCCAGATGGAACAGAATATGGAGGCCGCTAAAAAGGGTGCATTGCCACAAACCATTCTTGATGCCATGGATGCTGCTTGGGAGATAGCCAAGCCCGATAGTCCTGCCTATTTCAAATTTATCTAACTGAAAGGACATGAACATATCGCAAGAATACTTTTGGGCTATAGACAAAGTTGCCAAGCAGCCCATTCCCGATGAGGTAATGCGAAGGGCGCAACGGTCGCTGCTGGATTATCTGGCAGTGACTTGTGCGGGTGCATATTTCCAAAAGGAGAAACTTCAGGGCTATTTCAGTTTTGTTGAGCCAGAAGCAGGTATATATAAAGCCATTGGAACAGGAAGGAATCTTGCAATGAAAGAAGCGGTGTTCCTCAATGGCTTGAATGCCCACGCACTGGACTATGACGATGGCACCAATTCTGGCATTATCCATTTGGGTTCGCCCATCTTCTCACTGCTGTTGCCTTTGGCGCAACGTTTCAACAAGAGCATTGATGAGGTGCTTCGTACTGCTGTGGTTGGCTATGAGGCATCCTACACGATGGCTGTGTCCATCCAACCGAAGCATAAGGCTTTAGGTTTCCATGCTACAGGTACTTGTGGTGTGTTGGGAGCAACACTTGCAGCGGCTTATTTGCTTGGCTTTTCTGACGAAGAGAAGTATCAAGCCTTTGCAACCGCTTGTGTTGCGGCTTCAGGTATGTTGAAGGTGTTGGATGACGGATCTGAATTAAAGCCGTATAATGTGGGCAAAGCTGCATTGCTTTCGTTGACCAGCCTGCAACTGGCCAAGTCGGACTTTAAAGGACACGAAGACCCGCTGGGTGGTTATCGTGGTTTTCTGAAAATGATGTCGGGCGATGAAAACACACAGATTAAGCCGACTTTGCTGAATGGGACATACGCCATCATGAAGAGCTATACCAAACCCTACGCTTCTTGCCGTTATACCCATCCGCCTATAGAGGCTGCTATCCACATGAGGAATCAATATGGTATCAAACCTGCCGATGTGAAAGAGATAGACATAGCCACCTACAACCTTGCTGTATCTGGTCACGACCACACCGACATTCGTGGTTCATATTCGGCCAAGATGAGTATCCCATACAGTACCGCTGTGGCTTTGACCTATGGGAAGGCCGGGTTGCAGGAGTTTGAAAAAGAGGTGCTGGAGAGTGCAGAAATACAGGAGTTGACTCACAAAGTGCATGTTGTGGCTGAAGAGGAATTGAGCGACATCTTCCCTGATAAACAGAGTGCGATTGTAAAGATTGTTACCAACTCTTGTGAGTATTCCGAAAGGGTGGACTTTCCGAAAGGTGAACCAGAGAACCCCTTAACTGAAGTGGAATTTCATGACCGCTATATGGCATTGATGACCTATGGCGGAATTAAAGAAGATATATGCCAGGCTGTTTATGAGATGGTGAAAGTGCCAGGCAGCATGGTCTCAGATATGATAGAAAAACTATAACTATATGGTAAATCAAGCACAATTATTCGAATCTTTGGATAAACTGGGTGTAAAGTTCTTTACGGGCGTTCCTGATTCCCTGCTCAACGACTTCTGCCTCTATTTGGTCAACAATATCCCTGACGGTCAGCATGTGATGGCTGCCAATGAGGGCAATGCCATCGCCATTGCGGCGGGTAACTATATGGCCACGGGCAAGATTCCTGTGGTGTATATGCAAAACTCAGGTATAGGCAATGCTACCAATCCGCTGCTGTCGCTGACGCACGACTGTGTGTATGGCATTCCGATGATATTGGTCATTGGCTGGCGTGGAGATCCATCCATCAACGACCATGCCCAGCACAAGAAACAGGGTGAACTGACCCCTGTGCTGATGAGCGACATGGATATTCCGTATGAAATACTGGATGCTGACGATACAGTGGTGGAGAAATTTGCTTGGGCTGCAAACAAAGCTAGGGAGATATCCTCTCCAGTGGCTTTGATTGCCAAGAAAGCCATCCTGACCCAAAAGGAAAAGAAACAATCATACGCTGATAGCAAGTTGATGAATCGCGAGGAAGCAGTGGATGCTGTGGTGGATGTGTTGGGCGCAGATGCCATTTATTTGGGTACTACTGGCCGTGCCACCCGCGAGGTACATGAGCAATTGATTGCCCATAATGTTGGCGAAGGCCACGAATGGCAGAATGTGGGTTCCATGGGGCATGTTTCCTCGGTGGGACTGGGCTTGGCTTTGGCTCGTCCCGATAAGCGTATTGTGGTTTTCGACGGTGATGCCGCAGCGGTGATGCACATGGGAGCTTTGGCAACTAACTGCCGCTATAAGGCTGGAAATATGGTTCATATAGTGTTGAACAATGGCGTGAATGAGTCTGTTGGCGGACAGCCTTCGGCTGGCTATCTGATTGACTTGACTAACGTGGCTAAAGCATGTGGCTACCGTACCGTGGGTCACGCTGTGGAAACCAAGGAGGAATTGCAAAAGATAGTGCGTGAAAACCAGTTGGGTGAAATGCCGCTGTTTGTCGATGTACATGTCCGCCAGGGCATCCGTTCAGATATGCCAAAGTTGAACATTGACCACAAGGCAATGAAAGAAGCCTTGATGAAAAACTTAATCAAATAACGATGATTGAATTAACAACACCTTTTAGCGAGGAGGCTATTAGCCAACTTAAGGTTGGCGATGTGGTGTCCATAACAAGATATATTTATTGTGGTCGAGATGCCGTGTTGCCGCGTATTTGCAAAGAATTGGAGGCTGGCACTTGGAACAAACGAGGCATCGATCTTCGTGGTGGTGTGATATTCCATACGGCTGTAAGCCCTGCTGGGGTAGGTCCCACGTCAAGCAATAAACTGGAAATTGAAAGCAGTTTCGAAATTCTTTCAAAAGTTGGCGGCATCAAAATGCACCTTGGCAAGGGTGCTATCAAGCCGGAAACGGTAAAGATGTTGGCAGAAAATAATGCCGTGTTTGCCATTATACCCCCTGTAACGGCCCTCTTGGAAAGTCAGACCGTAGAACGGAAATGTGTGGCATGGCCAGAGTTGGGCATGGAGGCGCTATACAGAATCAAGGTTGTTAACTACCAGGCAATCATAGCTGCTGCGCACGGCAAATCTATTTACTGACCACGTTTTTTACGGATTACACGAATATGAATATAGTTGATAAGGTTGCTCAGTGTTTGGTGACAGCTGGTTCTACTTTTAGGGAGGACCAGAAAGAAGCTTATCGCAGAGCGATTGTTGACGAGCAGATAGAAAGTTCCTGCTGGGTGATGAAACAGGTGCTTGACAATGCACTTGTGGCAGAAAAACGTAGCAGCCCTTTGTGTGACGACACCGGCATCCCACATCTGTTCTTGGAAGTGGGCAAAAACAAGGCCGTCACAGGCGAGTTGTTAGAACAAATCAAGGAAGGTGTGCGTCAAGGACTGCGCCAACTGCCAGGTCGCCCAATGGCTATCAAAGGTGATGACTATGCCCGCATTGACCAAAGCGGAGGCTTAGATGAAGATAGTGGTGCATTGGCTGCCTCACCCATATTGATAAAACCTGTTGATGAAGACGTGCTCCGCCTAACAGTGCTGATGCTTGGTGGTGGCCCTGCTATCCGTGGCATTACCCAAAGGGTGTTCCATAAGCATAGTGTGGATGTGGTGATTGACGAGATTGTCAATCGTGCCAAACCTGCCGTCAGCCAATTGGGTTGTTCTCCATGCGTGTTAGCCATCGGCATTGGTCGCAGCCAGTTTGAAGCCACCAGCCTAATGATGGAAGCTATGTCTAAAGGCGATTTTGGTGTGCAAAGCGACTTTGAAAAACGAATTACCAATAAGGTGAACGAAGCTGAGGTTGGCCCACTTGGATTGGGTGGCAAATATAGTGTGTTGGCTACCTTTGCCAAAATAGGTCCGCAAAGAGCGAGCGGTGTGCGCATTGTGGCTTTAAGACCATGTTGCTGTTTTGAACCGAGAAGGGCAAGTGTTGAGTTGTAGTTTGGAGTTGAAAGTGCTTTAGTGGCTTAATGGCTTAATAGTTGGGATGGGAAATCTATTGTTGGAACTAATTAACGCGACCTTGGCCAATAGACCATTGAGCGAAGAAGCTGTAAAAGAGGCTACGGAAGCTGAATGGCAGCGATGCTTCGACCTAGCATTGGGGCAGCAGGTGCTGGCGATGACGTTCTCTGCCATGTCAGCCCTGCCCAAAGAGCAGAGGCCAAACTTTACTTTGTGGTCGAAATGGATGGCAAATGCTCAAAATATTGCAGCGCAGTCAAAACACAAGCGTGAGGTGGTGAGGAAGATGGGAGGCTGGCTGGCAGAAGACGGCCTCTCGACGATGATTATAAAAGGGTTCTCTTTGGCGGTGCTTTACCCACAGCCCGACTTGCGCGAAAGTGGCGACATCGACATCTATTCTGGTGAAGACTATGATAAAGTAAATGCCTGTTTTGAAAAGCACGGCTTGCAGATAGGGCGGGCTGACGGCCATCATGTTCATATAAATATCGACGGCATTTCTGTGGAACATCATTTTGCCCTGCATAACAGCAGGGTGAAAAACGGTATGGAAGGGCCAACGGAAGTACTGCAGCGGCTGGCCGCCACAGATTGCAGACCCACCTCGCTACCAGGTATCAGCTTCCCCAACCCTACATTCACGGCATTGTTCACGGCATGGCACGCACACAAGCATTTTCTGGCAGAGAAGATTGAGTTGCGCCACGTGATTGACTGGGCACTATCCTTAAAGCAACTTTCGAACTCGGAGGCAAGGACTGTACATGAAGTGAAAGACGGCAGTCCATGGGGACGTTTTGCCGACACGCTTACGGCCATAGCCCTGCACAGGCTGCATCTGCCCACGGATTGGTTCCCGCAAGGGGAAGTAATAGCAGCCTCGGAAATAAGTTCAAAGCTGGAACAGAGAGTGTGGGAAGACATAATGGGTTCAGGACATACGGCACACGGCCGTACCTCGAATCACCGTCGCTTGAACATCGCCCGCCGCATGCTGCAGAACCGCTGGAAGTTTGACACCTACGCTGACATAAGCGCCGAACGCTTCCTTTGGAAAGAGTTTATGGGCTATGTAAGGAATAGAAAAGCATGAACGTCATAGACAAAAACCAGCTCGACGATGTTTCTGCTCAGGCCATGACTTCACCCCGCTTGCGGATGAACCGACGACAAGCCGAGAGGAGATACAAACTCGTTTGTTCTCCCGAGGCGCGAAAGAGGAAAAGCTAGGCTTAATTATAACTTCCATCAATCACTGGAAGATTAATGGCTACTTATGGTTAACGGTTAATGGTTCATGATTCATGATTAATGGCTGCTTATGGTTAACGGTTAATGGTTCATGATTAATGGTTCAAGATTCATGATTAATGGTTCATGGTGAAGGGGCTGATTTTGGTTCATGGTTCAGGGTTAAGGGTTCACGGTTCAAGATTCATGATTAATGGTTAATGATTATGGAAGGAAAGAAACCATATAAAAAGAGTTTCAAAAAGACTGATAAAGTTGTGTATAAGCCTAAGCGTGGGCCATTGTCTAGGTTAATGAGTGAAGACGAAAAGGCAAGTGCCGGGATTCATGAACTTTCGTACGACTTTGGTTGTAGGATTACGAGATTGTATCAGTATCTAACGGAGGATTCTGAGTATAAAGAGTATGTCATATCGAAGCAGATATACAGAAGTGG
>AUXO014299125.1_pt1 | contig 29010 bp, 36 predicted proteins | sample 768731 | NCBI WGS metagenome assembly AUXO01 (sample SAMN02715735, study PRJNA202380) | gut metagenome | biome: sheep rumen | host: Ovis aries | place: New Zealand: Palmerston North
GCATTTAAGGATAATAAGCCCGAACCTGAGTCTAGCTACTACATACTTCTTAGGGTTAATGGTAAGATTAAATACATTCCTGTAGCAAAAGTAAATGGAAAGTATTATAGATATAAACACGGACTTCCAGCAAACGATATGACTGACATCATGTGGAGTTGGTAATTAACTATAATTAAGTTTACAAGAGGCGACAGTTTGAAGAAAATAGATGAACAGATATTAATGCAAACACCTGAATTCGATATCCTCTCAAAGACATTCGACAACAGTATGGCAGCAGTTACCTTAAAAACAAAACCAGCCGTTTGTACAATAGCTTTTGATATGGAATACAATGTAGTTGTAGTTCAGGATGTTTGTGCAGCTACAGAATCTAGCTACACCACATTTCCTTATGGAGAAATAAATGAAGGCGAGGAACCAACTACAGCTGCAATTAGAGTCTTGAACGAGAAAACAGGTATTCATATTAAGAGTCGAGAGAGTCTTTACTTAGGTAAACCTATCTACTTGAATCCTCAAATTACAGATCAACCCGTTCAGATTTTTATTTACTTAAAAGAGGACTTAACAAAGGATAGAGACCTTAAACTTGCAGAGGGAGCAAAAATAGTTTCATTGTTAGATGACAAGGTTAATGAAGCGTTGAAGGATACAGCTTTAGCTAACATAGGAACTTATCAGATTCTAAGCGTAGTTTCTATAGCCAGAGAAACAAAGACATATCAGCTAGGTGAACAGAATTCGTAAGCTTTTAACAGATTTTTTACAAAAAGGTATAGATTTTTTACAAAAAATCTGTTATTATTATGCAAAAGAAACCTATATTATTATACGAAATTGATTAACTAACTGTAATATATAGTTTATTACAGAGTTTGAGAGGTAACAAATGGATACAACAGCTTACGAAGATAACCCTTTTGCATCAGGTCAGATTCCTATTGAGAAGTTCATTCCGAGAGAATACCTACAGGCAGCAAAGGATTATAAGACTCTTTTTGAATCTGTTACACTTACAGGTAATGTAAAACCTAACAACCGTACACCTGAGCAGATTAAAAAAGATGAGGAGGCTATCGAGCTTCTTAAAGAATTAGGTTCAAAGGATAAAAATAAGGATCCGGCAATTGCATACGGATTCATGTTGTACGACGAAACATCTATTACAAAGATTTATTGGGCAAATCGTGTAAACAGACTTCGTTACGACAAATCCGAGTTCTTTTCACTCGACCGATACTTGGAGTGGTTGACAGCGGTAAGTGATGTACTTCTTAACAATCATCCAAAGATTTTCGATCCTTTGTACTACTACAAGGTCGATACAGTTAAGAAGGACGGTACACGTGTAGGTTACTACGACGTAATGAACTCATTCCGTGTTCAGTGGAACAGAACTTGTTTGGTAAAGGTAGCTTACTTGCTTCGTCTTCAGGATAAAGCAGACCGTGAAATGGGAATGTCACATGTTGACGATTCTGAAGATACAAACATTCAGATGGTTTCTTACGAAGGTGCACTTGAAAATGAAAACGGCGCAGGAAATCACCTCGAAGCACAGATGTCAGCAAATGGAAACTTCGTAACATCAAACGATGACGAAGATACATTACGCGCAGTAGAAACATTCTTGAAGTCATTCGTAAATGGAAACTTAAGCGGAGCTGTACCATTCAAATCTGGTACAAAAGCAGCAGGTATGACTTACAGAGATTACATGATTGCAATCATCGACGGATCTGTAAACAACGTATCCGCAATTCGTAATAAGTTTATTCTTGGTCAGGCAGTTCAGGCTAGAATCAACGCAGCAATCGAATCTGAAATGACTAAGTGCGGAATTACACTTCAGGATTTGGCAAACTATCTTGCAGATTACAAAGTAGTTGCTCTTGACATCCTTAACGGTGTAGACAACTCATTCGCAAATATGGATTACTAATCTAACAAAGTTAATCAATTTTCAATAAAGCAGGTCTCACGACCTGCTTTTTCTTTTCTATATTTCAATCATGTTAAAGATTTATATAAATACAGTTTCGAATCAGAAACTACAACAGGAGGTTGAGTTTGCAAACTACCTTGTAATGCGATCCGAGTATGCGAATCGTTTTTTCAAGAGACTTTGTAAAAAACATCCTGATGAACTAAGGGAGAAATACATAAAGTATTTCAACAGTCAACACGCTATCTTCATTCCAAAAAGATCTGATAACGTTTCGTTAAGTTATAGTGAAAAACACTTTCTAAGACATCCGGAAAGTATTTATAACTATCCTTCACAATTCTCTTCTTTTGGAGAGCTTATCGTTGTACAAGACGCTACGCTAGTTTCTTTAGACAAGGAACTGTCAACTTGTTTCCGTACAGGGTACAACGCACTAGATCGAATCTTTATTCTAAATGCAGATCCTAGATTGTTTCAGTATGAGGATATTGTTTATGGAATAAATTCTCCAAAGATTAGTTATAAGGATAAAAACCTTTTAAGTAATTTCAGAAGAATCATTGAAAATAACATTAGGAATGTTTTAGGTAATATGAACGTAGGTAATGTGTATAGCACTTACTTCAACCTAGGAACTACTGCATTACCAACCGGAGGTGTGAAAAGTGAAAAGCATTAGTATTAGTAGAGCAAAGACCTGGAAGACTTGTAAGCTTCAGTATAAGTATACATACGAAACAAAGTTTGTACCTACAGAGGAGAAACCAATTTATGTAACAGCTAAAGGTCTTGCACTACATGAAACTTTCGAAGCTATCTTGAAGTATGAAAATTATAAAGATGATGTAGCTTGTCTACCATACAGACAGATGTCAATAGATGACGCTACCAAGATTTTGAACGAAGAGATTCTTAAACAAAAGTTGCCACCAGCTGAAGTTGAAAACTTTAATATGGATTTAGGTTTAATGCGTTGGTTGTCCTTTAAGCACGACTTCTTGGATAAGAATGGACATACAATGTATGCAGAAAAACGTTACGAACAGGTATTGTTTGGAGAAACAACTACAATTACAATCTTGGACCTTCTAGAGGATTGTGGCGATGGTAATTACATTATCTACGACTACAAGACTCCAAAATCTATAGACGTAAGTAGATACAAGGAACAGCTGGTTCTTTACGCATACGTAATGGCTTGTATCAAAGGAATCATTAAACCGGGTTCTACAAATTACGAGGATGTAGCAAAACACTTTAAGTTGTTTGTCTTCTTCCCACTAGCTGAAGGAGGTCATGTAGATTATAAGGGATCTCTAAAACCTCTTAAGTTTACAGCTAACGACGTACAGAGTGTTATTGAACATCTACAGCAGACTTGTAATGAGATCGATGCTTTTGATTTTAATAAGCCAGCTGAAGTTCTTCAGCCAGTTCAGTTGAATTATCAGTGTAACTGGTGTACATTCTGCGGTTCGGCACCACAGCCTGAAATTGGTTTCCAAGGTTGTCCACTTTCTAAATTCTGTGGAAAGCCTGCTACAAATGAAAGCTTCAAAAAAGTAGAAAAATAAAAGATCTTAAAATTGAAATCTACTCAACTAAATTTATTATGAGTAACGTGGTAGAAAATAATAACAGTTTTGTAGATTTCAATCAGGTTTGGTCGGAATATGTTTTTACTGATAAAATTCCGACCGAATGCCCTGACATATCACAAACAACTCAAAAAACATATTCAAATCCTGACGGTACTGTTTATAGTATTTATACATTTCAAATAACAACAGATAACGAAACTTACGACTACCTTTGTTATGTATCTAATTTTCAATTGACAAAAGAGTTTAGACAAGGTAGATATTGGAAGTTTGAATTCAATAAAGATGAAGAAAATCTTCGAGCAATTATTTTACCAGGTACTACTACATCTAGATCATATACACCATCATTCTCGAATGGTAAAAATACAATACCTTATACTAGTGTAGATCCTGAATTTGATTTAAGCAATTGTAGAATTAAAGTAGGTTTAGACTTTGATAAGTTATACATATCAGGTTGGATATATGTAGGTAAAAACCTTCAGGATCATTTTCAAAAGAATTTACTACCACCGTTTGATAGCGATGCTTGGTTAATTAAAGACCTTAAAACAGGTAATAGAGTTAAGTTTAACATTCAGCAAGAACTTACATACAACCTACCTGCAGAACATGTGGAAACTTTAGAACCACACACTATTTTAACTAACGATATTATAAACCAGGTTTTGAACGAAATTGTAGACCTTGATGAAGGTGAATGCTGGTAAGGAGCTAAGATGTTAGGATCTAGAGGAAATGTAATTAGAATCAATGAAACAAGGTTAACCGACTACGTAGAGAAAATAAAAAAGGTAGATATAGATATCTTTCAATCGGGTGTAACGGATAACGTTTTAAACGTTTACGACACTACTGTACAGACCGAGGGTACGAGTCCTATTAAACTTCTTTTTGCTGATAAAAATAAATTGATTGTACACCTACGTGTAGATGTTCGAGAGGGTTTTAAGATTCGATCTTTTACATTAAACGACGATACTAACGTAGTAGCACAAAAGGTTGTAGATGACGATGACGAATACTATCTAGCAATTGTATATATGCCTGAAGCTGGTCCTGAGCACTTTAGGTTAGTGATTGAAAATATTGACAATCCCGAAGATACTCGTAGTTATGATTATAATTTATATGTACGAGCACATGATGTAAAATCTGGTACAAATACAGACATTCCGGTAGATAGTTACAGAGACGCTTTGTTGAATGTAACAAAACTTTGGTTGTTGTCTAGTAAATATGACAGAGTTAGACATCCTGACTGGGCAGGCTTTTTTGATGATCGCTTACGTAGATATCCAATGAATGATGAGGGTGCTAAGCAGGTACAAGTAGACTTAACTAACGCAATCCTTGAAAAAGTAAAAGGTGTATACATTTCAAATGTAACAGCTAAACCATTATTAGCTGAAAGAGGCTGGGATGTAGGTGTTACATCTGCGGATACTGACACAGGTATTACAACGGATACACAAGATACTAACAAAGGTCTACAGTTCCGAATTTCTACAGATGATGATACGGCTATCGAAGTTAAGAAGGTGTCAACCTAAAACTATATTGTAGACAAAGGTGTTTATTAAATGGATTATATTAAGAATCTTATAAAAGCTCAAAAATATCTTTTAATTCGTGTAAAACAACTCGAAGAAGAGTTGGCCGATCAGACGAGTAACAAGTACTATGAGAAATACCTAAAATTGAGCGAAGAGAATCTTACTCTACAAGAAAAAGTACATAAACTAGAAATCGAAGCAGCAGCTGCTAATAGAGAGTTAGAGCAGAGAAATCGTGTTATCTTCAATCTAAAAGGTTTAGAGAGCTAAAATCACTACCTGTATCAAAATCTAAAAACACATCTATATTTTTAACATGCAAAGAACATTTTATATTAAAAGTCTTGAACTTACAGACTTTATGAATTTCGAACATTCGATTTTTAATTTCGCTGAGGATTTGTCCCTTGTAGTTGGTAAAAATGGTACAGGTAAATCAGCTATTTTGGAGGCTTTGGCTCTTTCTTTTCAGATTAAGGAAAGAACATCTGGTGCATTAACCGATTACATTAGACATCACAAGGATAAGGCAGTCCTAAAACTGACATGTATGTGGTTAGGTGAAGAGCTCGTCATTGAAACAGTAATCAACGCTACAAAGAGTAAACGTACACAGCGTACCGTTACACATCATGGTGAGACTTATAAGGATACACAAGCGGGAAATTACTTGGCTAAATTCTTTGATAATCGTAGCTTGACAATTTCATTTGCTATGCAGGGCAATGAGAGGTTCTTGACAAGCTCTAGAACAACAAACTTGAAAAACCTAACAGACTTGTTGCAGTTGGATTTTACAAAAGAGTTGAAGCAGGTTACAATTACTACTAATGGACTTGAATCAAAGAAGACTGACGCTTTAGCAACATTAAACAAACAGACTGGTGCTAAAGAGGCAAACGCACAAACTGTTAAAAGTTATGAAGAGCGTTTGACTAATCTACAGACAAAGTTAAGCACAGGTGCTCCAAGTTCGGATACATCAAGTATTGATAACCAGTTGGTAGACTTAAATGTTAAACTACAGAATCTATTAGACATTAAAAATGGTGTAAGTCAGAAGGCTACAGCTTGGCAGAATTCAAAACAGCAGTTGGATAAAGCGGTAGCTGATTTGCAGTCTGTTGAAAAACAGATCACAGATCTCCCAACAAATTTGGTAAAACAGGATGTTACAACCTTTGAAACACTTAAGATTGACCTTCCTAATCAGTTGAGTACATTGAATCAGGAGTTGACAACTTGTAACGAGCATGTAAGTACAATCAATGGAAACATTTCTACTATCACAGCACAGAGAGCTTTTGAATTAGATCGTCAGCAGAAGCTTAAGGATGGTATTTGTCCAACTTGTTTACAGAAGGTTACAGACAAAGTAAGTCTTGACTTGAGTTCAAAGATTCAACAGCTTGAAGATAGTTTGAATAAGTATCAAGCTGAACTGCAGGAATCTAATAATCACAAAAAAGAGATTGAAACCGCTATTCAGGGTAAAAATAACGAGATCGCCGTTAATGCAGATAATCTTCGTAAAGCAGAAAGTAATAATATGCAGATTACTCACGTAGAGCAGCTGAAAAATACCTTGACGACTTCAAAGCAGAGTTTACAAACTCAGATTGAAAATCTAAAAGTTACTACAGATGAGTTATTAAAGGCTTACGAACAGGCTTCTAAGGTTGACGATACTGAGATCGCAGCTATTCAGGCACAGATTATACAGTTGAGTACACAGAAGACCGCTATTCAGGAGGCTTATAAGCTATATCAGGGTTCAGTATCTGAAAAGCAGAATCTCGAAACAGAGATTAATAGACTTAGAGAGGATTTGACTAGAGTTGATTCTGAAATTGAAGTAAGTACTAAAAATCTTCAAGAGTATCAGGATGAGCTTGCTAGATGGCAAAAGGTCGGAGATGCCTTTAAGATTCTTCCAAAAGTTCATCTGCAGTCGTTTATTGAAGAGATCGAAACAGTTTGTAGTTTGATTGTAACTCAGTTTGGTTACAAAGGATTGGTAATCGATAGTGATGAAGATTCTAAGGGTATCGATTTTAGACTACAGGATTGTGGTTCAGGTGAAGAGGATGTAGTAGAAACTTCATATACAATGTGTTCATCTTTCGAAAAGAACTTGATCAACTTGTCATTGGTATATACATTGTCTAGGTTGTTCAGAGTTCCATTTATTTGTATTGATGAATTGGACTCTAATGCAGATGATGTCAACACATTGAGACTAGGAGCGCTTATCGAATTGATTTTGAAATATACAACAGTTGTAACTGTAAGTCATGATTCAAATCTCGTAAGCGACCTTTTACAGAAGAACTATAAAATCGCTATATTGAAGACGGAGGATAGACGTGAAAGACTTGTTGAATAACGTTTCAGATCTAGGCCGAATCTCCGTTTCTGACCTAAAACAGGTATTAACATTGATACGCTTAGTATCATTGATTTATGCAGTAAGAGGTATGGAGAACGGTAAACTAACAATAGATATTCCATCTTTTGGTAAAGTAACCGTAACGGAAGATTTTGACTTTGAATTTGTACCAGACGCGGAATTGAAAAAGGATGTATTTGGTATTAAACAAGATCCGAACTTTTTCTTAAAAAATGAGCTTAAAAAAATTCTTAACATAGGAGAAAATAATGGATAAACTTATCGATTACGGTCCAACGGTTCGTAATAAGATTGTAGCAGGCGCCAAAATGCTTGAAGATGTTGTAGCATCTACATTGGGTCCTGCCGGACATAACGTAATTATATCTGATGGCGGCGTTAGACCTGTTATTACAAAGGATGGAGCTACCGTTTCAAACAGCGTAGACTCTGAAGATCCTTATATGAAAATTGGTATTCAGATGGTAAAAGATGTAGTAAGTAAAGTAGATGCACTTGCAGGTGATGGTACTACAACTACAACTGTTTATACAACTGAACTTATGAAACAGTTTACAGACCTGGTAAATCTTGGAGTTAATCCAAATGAATTGAGAAAGGGTCTTGAAGCAGCTACCAAGGATGCAGTAGCAATTCTTGAAAAAGAGGCTTATCATACAGATGATGTAGCTGCAGTAGCTAATCTTGCTACAAACGGTGATGCCGAATTAACAAAACTTTTGGTTGAAGCTTATTCAGCTATTGGTGAAAACGGTAGTGTTATTCTTGCAGATTCTTGGAAACGCAGTGGTGAGTCATATGTAGAAGTATCTACAGGTATTAAATGGGCTGGCGGTATTCCTAGTGAAGTCTTTATTACAAACCCTATTGAAAGTACGGCGGTTCTTGATGATCCATACATTATGGTATTTGCTTCAGGCATTACAGACCTCGAACCTCTTAAACCATATATTGACTTGTCAAAGAAAGAGGGTAGAAATCTTGTATTGATCGCACCTTATTTTGAACCAGCTATTTGGACACCAGCCGCAGGTGACGGAGTATGCTTGATTATGTCACCAGGTAAATCTCTAGATCGTTTGGATCTACACGAAGCTTTAATGGATTTGGCAATTACTGTTGGTACAAAGGTTATTCCTGATGCAGAGAGTGCAATTAAGGTTGTACCTGATCTTAAAGATCTTGGTGTAGCTAAATTGATTGTAGCATCTGTTGAAGAAACAAACATCACACAGGTTGATGAAATGGAAGAAGCTAAAGCTGAAGAGTATGAAAAGTACTTACAGACCTTGAAAGCTAAAATCGACGACGATGATGAATTGAGAGTAAGTACAGTTGAACGTTTGAAGGAACGTTTAGCTCGCTTAAGTGGTGGTATTGCTACTATTCATATTGGTGCCTTAACACCTACAGAGAAGGAAGAGAAGGTTGCATTGGTTGAAGATGCGCAGAATTCTGTTGGTTGTGCATTGAAGTTTGGTGTTCTTCCAGGTGGTGGTACAGCTTTGTTGAAAACAGCTCAAATGTTAGCTGAAGCTAAACACGAATTCTCATCGGATGCAATGCGCAAGGGTTATGAAGCTGTTTTGAATGTAATGAGAATTCCATCTAAAAAACTTGTAGGCTCAATTAAACCCGATGACTATCAGTATTTGGTACAGCAGGTTGCTCATGACTCTAGCTTCTGGAAAGGCTACAACATTCGTACGGAGCAGATCGAGGATTTGAAGAAATCTAAAATCTTTGACTCAGCTGCAATTGAAATCTTCGCAATGAAGTATGCAGCATCAGAGGTAGGTTCATTTATAATTTCTGATGGTGTAGTTATAAATGCAGTAGATAATATTAGGTACGATATGAACGATAGACGTGCAGCGGAGGCAGGTTATGTTAGGAAGTAATTCAATAGAAAATAAAGAAGTTTTAATTCAGGGTTCACTAAAAGGTAACGCTCCGGCGTTTTGTGCTAGACCTACTTGGTACGTAAGTGGTTGTGAAAAGAAAGTAAAAATAGGTAGTCGATCGTTTAACTACATTGATTATCTTGAAGCTTGGTGTAATCACGATTGTGGTACTCATAGATCTAGAGACGCCTTGTGGACTATTGAAAAGCAGATAGCAGCTTGCTTCAAAGAGATCGAAGAGAAAACAAACTATATTAGAAAATAATTAAAGGGGCGTAAGCCCCTTTTATCTCAGGAGTGTAAGCCTGTATGTATTACAGTGAAGCGGATTATACGCAAATGTTTGTAGAGCTAGGTTTTAATTTACCTAGACGTGGCTATAAGGGAATGGTATCTTGTCCTTTACATAAGGATACAAATCCCTCAATGTCTATTAACCTTCAAACTGGTCTTTTCAATTGCTTCTCTTGTGGTTATCATGGAAGAATTGATAAAGAGTATTTCAAACAAACCGGTAGATATTTCAATAACAAATCAGAGTACAACAGTGTTGAACTAAAGAAGATGTTTAGAACATATGTTCAACCTCGTGTCTTGTCTACAAAGAAAAACTTCTTTAAAGCTACATGTGAAAAGTATGAAACAGGTGTACTTAAGGATTGGCTTAAGTATCGAGGTATCAAACCTAGTGTAGCAGATACAGCTGGAGTTTTCTATGGAGCTGTAACAATTACATACCTTGACGAAGAGAGTTGTAAAGAGAAATCATATACAGTTCATGATCGAATAATGTTTCCTGTTTATGATAGCGATAAAAAATTGTGTAGCATGGAAATGAGATTTCCATTTTTCGGAACAGAGAATAAGAAGTTTAAAGAATCTGTTAAAAAAGTTTTGTATCCAAAGTGTAGTACCGTAAATCTTTTATATGAACAATATAAACTAAATAAAACAAAGAAGCTTTACGTTCTTGAAGGTCTAATGGATTGTTTAGCATTTAGATCTTTAACAGGAATTGAAAATTCTACATCTATTTTTGGAGCAAACATAACTGAACATCAAAAAGAATTGTTGAATCAGTTTCCTGAGGTTTGTTATGTTTACAACAATGACGTTGCAGGTTTGAAATCTTTAGAGTCTATGAGAAAGTCTTATAAGGGAAAGTTTACGGAACTAAAACCAGCTGGCGATTTTGATGATGTAGGTGATATGGCAAAAGCTAAGTTTACAGGAGTATCAGAATGGTTGAAGACAGAACACTAGTCGCGATAAATACAAAAGTTGCTAGTCTACTAAAACACTTACCTTATCGGCAATTGAGGGTTGACACTATTGAACAGGTTTTTACAGATGACGATAGTATACACCCGATTAGAATATCTGTAGTTGACCGTACAAAAAACGAACGTATAGATGTAGTACACATATTAGGGTCTGATGAACCAATGGACATAAAAAGGTGTGTAGAGGTACTGAAGAGTAAGATTCCTGCTCAATACTTGTCGTTAAATATTGTAAACGTAAATCAAGTGGCTCAAGAGGTATTGAAGAATTTTTCCAAACGAGATTTACCTGATAGCTTTATTTTAGAGAAACTGCCATATCGTCAACTTCAGATCTCTGTAAATGGTAAAAGGATTTTTCTAAAAACTTGTGTAAAATCATATCAGCGTGTATTGAGTATGTTAAACTCTTTAACGAATTGGCCGAATGAGGTTGGTTTAGATAGGATTCTAAATTGCCTAAAAAGAAAGGAGTTAGTAACACTATTGTTATATCTATCTCAAATAGATTAAACTCGGTGTTTTTTGACCACTAACTAATTATAAATTATAAATCTAAGTCCATGTAAATGGACTCCTATAGGAGATGGATAATGAAAAGATTTAGTTCAGTACAGAAACCTGTATCAAAACGCGCTAAGATACAGATGCTAGAGGGTCGTAAATCTAGATTTGTAGAAAGCGAAGAAGACGAGGATATCGAAGTAGAGGCTGACGCAGTAGACACTGACGACGCAGAAGATACAACTGAAGATATCGTACAAGACATTGCAAACATCACAGCTACATTGGTAGCTTCAGGTGCTGACATCACAGCAATTCGTGACGCATTGGAAGGTGCTGATGAAGATGAAGATGAAGATGACGGTGATGACGGTGACGAAGAGGATTTCGACGAGTCTTTAGATGAATCAGAAGAGATGGATGAAGATGAGGAATCAGATGACGAAGATTCAGATGATAACTCAGATGACGGTGATGACGACTCAGATGACGATGCTAAAAAAGAGAGTGTTAACAAAGCTCGTGCACAGAGAGTAGCTGAGGCTAAGAAAAGAATCGCACGTGCAAAAAGAGTAGCAGAAGCTAAAAAGAGAATTGCAGCTCGTAAGAGAATTGCGGAAGCAAAAGCTCGTGTAGCAGCTAGAAAAGCAAGTCTTAATGAATCGGCTGACAAGTCTCGTGCAAGAAGAATTGCTGAAGCAAAAGCTCGTGTAGCAGCTAGAAAGGCTCGTAATGCACGCTAAGTCGTAGTTTTATATAGGCTTAAATAATCGGTCACATAAGTGACCGATTTTTTTTTTGAAAAAATTCTAACTTTTTTGTTAAAAAATCTAAAGCAAAACCTATAATATATTTCGTACGTAGGAGGTACGAAATGATAAATTACAATCCAGAAGACTTGGTTCTTTGGAACGAGTTCGCAAAGGCAAAAAGAGCTAAGGTCGTAAGTTGGCCAGCTAGCATGAAATATTCAATCGAATCTACTTTTACAAGGGAAGAAAAGATCGAAGCAATTGATACATACAATCAGAAATCAGGTATCCTTACATATGCTATTAAACTTGTTGATAAGTGGAACCAGGAAAGGGGCTCACTTCCAAAAGACAACGACGGTTGGGTAAGAACAAACAGCATGAAGGCTTGGCTACATAAAAATGATCCTGAAAAACTCGTTGACGATTGGTACCATTACGGACTTTTTACAATTTATCACGAGATTTTTGGTATCGAACAGGACACAAAGAAACCAGGTATATTTGCAACAGATGAAGTTGTTGACAAACTTTTTCACCTGTTCTGCGCAGAACAGGTAATTGCAGAGGAGTGCATTTATCTTGCAAAAGATCCTAAAGCTGTAAAGTTTGTAAAGGTTCAGGGTTTCACAAGACGCTTCAACATTTTCGGAACTCAGATGCTTTGTGACTTTCAGCACAATCTCGATTCAACAGAGATCGAAAATACGGATGAAAAACTTTTGGACACGTTGATTGCAAAGTTTGAAGCTTTTGAAAAAGTTTACAACACATTCAACGATGATTTTCAGAAGATCGCAAAAGATGCTAACTGGAGAGAGGCTTTGTAACATATGATAGACTACAGCTTTATTAATTGTCGTATCGCAAAAGAGAACATTGGTGAACACGATGGTGATAATAGATTCCTTATTGAAGGTATCGAAAATCAACTTGCAAGGTGGCAGGATGATCATGAAGGCTGTACTCTCGTTGGGATTTGTTATGAAGATCCTCATCCAATTTATCACGGCTACTATCCAATGGTTTACGAAGACGAAAACGGTGATCGTTTTTGGACACATTGGGATGTAGATACATTTAAGGAATACGTAGAGGCGGGTTTGATTAAATGACAAAACAAGACATAACAGTAATTGATGATTTGATGCAGAAGTTAATTTCAAAGCTTCAGCTTAAAGGTATCGATACTAAAAAGCTTGAAGACGTTTGTTACGATATCCTTTACGACGCTGAATGTAAAGTAGAGGTAAGGTAAATGAGTAGTTTTCCAAAAGATGTAGATCATTATAAAAATGCCTTAAGTAGAGGCGAAAGGATTTACATTCAAAATGTCGGCGAATTGAAAGCTTTCCTTGAGGCTTCAAATCTCTCAGATGATGAACCAATTCAGCTTGAAGTTAAGGTTGGTAATACTACATATTGCGGTCACACTGATTTCGATATACCCGCTGATGATCTTCCTCCTCATATGTCAAAGTATGTTTATAAAAAGAACGAGATTGAGGCAATTTCAATTCCTTTTGGAATTGTATTCCAAATTAAGAATACAGGTACAGTAGTAGGGAGGTAATTATGTTGAATCTTTTAACTAATCATCCAATTCTTTTTAGAATTATGATTTACGGAATGCCGTTATTTACTTTTGCATTAGGAATGTTTGCAATGTACAAAGTAAAGGTAAGAAAAGCTCTCAACTACAAACAGATTTGTTCTATGATGCAACATAACCGAGAGGAGCTGAATACTTTTTACACAAAACCATTAGGAGTTCAGACAAACGAACTTAGCGAAAAGTTAAAGCGTAACTTCGGAGAGAGTCCTTACGATATCTGGTTTGTAGATGCATATGGAGTCGCTCATACCGTAACACATGCACAAGTAGAGACGAAAGGCATGTCATCTGGTTTAGTCTTGTATAGCTTGATTACTTCAGATTACGATAATAAGGGAAATTATAGGAATTAAAAACCTATATTACAATAATACAATAATTTCAAAAGAGGTTCTAAAATTACCTCAGGAAAGGAGAAAACATGAATACAAACTTGATTCGTTTGTTCCTTTGTGAAACAAAGGGTAAGCAGGTTGACTACGCAAAGGTAGCTGATCGTGCAGTTCGTGCTGGTTACATCGTTGAACCAGAGGCCGCAACAGTTGATGTAATGAAGTTCTTGGATGAGCAGACGATCAATCCAAACGCTACTTTCTACAAACAGTGGGAAGACATTCTTTCTCGCACACGTCTGGAATTGGCAATTGATCAGATTCGTCATTATGCCTCAACTTACGGCTCTATTGAACCTGAAAAGGCCGTTGGTGCTGTTTTAGTTGCAGGAAAGGAAAGTCTCAACGTTGAGTACAACTGCGAAGGAAATGGATGGGTTCCAAACGATAATCCAATCGTAATGCCTTTCAAACAGTTTAAAGTAATCAAAGCAGTTACTGAGGACGAAGTAAAGGAAAAGATTTTGGACTTGTTCCGCTCTGGTGCTGCATTGAAGTCAGATACAATCAATGTTTGTGTTGATTTCTTGAAGACAAACGGTTTCCTTAAATCTCTCAACACTGACGAGATTAAGAACAAGGAAGCTCAGGCAACAATCGCTTGTATGACAAAGTGTTATCCAACAGACGAATTTGGTTTGCTTCGTTGCATTGTTTACACCTTTACAGGAAAAACAACCTTGATTAAGGACCGCGCTTCAATTCATACAATTGAAGGAAAGAACGGATTTACTCCAAAAGAGAAGTTCGACTTTGCAATCCTTTCAGATAAACAGTTAACAAACTTGTCACGTATCTTCTATCGTTACAAGCCATTGTTCTTGGCGATGAAGAGCTACTACGACAACGCAAAGTACATTAACAAGCTTCGTCGTTTGGCAACAAAGAATCATACACCTTTGAAAAAAGGTTTCTGGGAAGATTGTTTCAACACTTCAAAGAAAGATACAATTCAGCTCTTGAACGAAGCTCGTGCAAAGGCTTCAGAGTTGAACAACTTCCGTAAAGTTCAGTTGATGCAGTCAATCATGGAACGTTTGAACGGACGTAACATGGACGGAAAGATGTACATCATCCGTAACGGAAAGATGTTTATCCGTGAAGGTTATCAGCCAAAGACAAATATGGTCTATTTGATGGACTTGTACAATATTATCAAGACTTCGCTTGTTGAAAGCTTGAAAGCAAAAGCTACAACTATCATGCTTCCAAAGGGCTTGCACTTGACTTGTCCTACAAGTGAAAAGAACTTTATTGGAAACTATCCAGTAGGCTCTTCAGTTGACTTCTCGGATTCAGATAACGTAATTGGAATCTACTGGCGTAACGAATGGGGTACTCGTGACTTCGACTTACACGTCATAACAGAGGATGGTAAGCAGTACGGTTGGAACGAAGCTTTCAGAAGTAGAGATCAGGATATTATCTACTCCGGAGATATGACAAACGCCAATCCAGAGGCTGCAGAATTGTTCTACTTTAAAGCTGGAATGCCAGATGGTTATGTCAACGTTAACAAGTACAATGGTGAAGATAAGTCAAAACTTCGGTTGTTCGTTGCAAAAGAAAACATGGTTAACAAACTTGCAAAAGCTTATTGTCGAGATGATCCTTGGAGCTATCCTCGTTACTCCAGCCGTAAGCTTGAAGAGTATATGGTTGATCCAAATAACATTGTTGCAGAGGCAATGATGGATATGAATGATACAAGCCAGAAAACACTTGCTTACATTCACGACAATCGTTTGTATTTGTTGGCCTTACAGTCGGGAAACGGAAGGGTTTCAACCCGTACAAACCAGGACATTATTCAGCAGGCAAATAAGGTAAAGATGGATTCATTCATCGACTTGTTGCCAATTTTGGAGGAAGCTGGTTTCAAAGTAGTTTACGAAGGTCACACCGAAGCAACTCAGGAAGCAAAAGAAGAGGTTACAAACGTTGATGTAGCTGGACTTTCAGTTGAGGAAGCTGTTGCAAAAGTAAAGGCTGAATATGACAAGGCTGAAGCTGAAAATGCTAAGAAAGATGAAACCATAGAGGTTGGTATTGACCTTACAAATCCAACACCAGATGTTTTGTTGAAGCTTTTCGCATAAACAATTTGTAATGAAATCCTTAGTGGTTTAATCACTAAGGATTTTTTTTTTAGACTTATTAAGTATAAATAGCTTTTAAGGAGAAATATATGCGAAAACTTAATGAAGCCGTTGTCTCACCTGATGTAAAACAAATTATCGATTGTATTACTTTAAAGGACTGGCAAAGAGCTTACAATACAAAACAATCTCTTTTACCTTCGATGATGAACAAAATTACTGATCCTAAAAAGAAGGTTGGTAGAGCTGCTGCTCTTTTCTTACTAAACAGAATGTCAGGTACGGCACTTTCAAAGTACCTTGATGCTGCAATTTATAACAACTTTGCATCCGACGAGACTCGTGCGGACCGTATTTATACAGGCGTAAGAAATTACACAAACGATTACGTATGGCTACCAAAGATGACAGATGAGGAGGAGGATGCATTATATGCAAAGGACTTTCCAGAGTATGATCTTTCAAAAATCGAAGATCCTGATATGGTTGTAACAAGCCTAAAGGATGTTACTTATACGGAAATGTTAACATTGTCTCCTTCTTTTAAAGCCTTTGAAGAGGAGGTAGGCGAACCTAATCTCAAGAGAGACTTTATTGGTATAGATGATGTAGATAGTTTTGCTAGAGAGGATTTTGATTACGTAAGAGATCAATTTAACAGGCGAAAGGAGAGATACATTGCTCTAAAAGGTGCACGAGATGCATTTGGTGGACAACAGGTTTTCACTTATCTAGAAATCGATGAAGCAGTAGAGGCTACAAACGCAGATCCTGAATTGAAAGAGTATTTCGCAAGCTCCGCTAAATCTAGTAGTTTTAGCAAAGACTCAGATCATATTTCTCCTAGACCAATTATGGAGATTTATGAATATGCTAAAAACTTTGCAATGTGGTTGGAAGAGACTTATGATGTAAAGGTTAAGCCTCCTAGATATTTTAACTCATATCACGTAACAGATGAGTTTAAGTTTGTTGACGATGATTCGGCTTGGAACGCAGGTGCATTGAGAAAAGAACCTCTTTTCCAACATCTATTAAAAGTTACAAGAACAGGTATCTCATTTACAAGTAACGGAGCTAGTAAGTTGTGGCACGACTTTACAAAGGATATTGCAGAGGCATTGTCTTTACCTTTTAGCGCTAAGGAGTTTTAATAAATGTTAACTAGAGAACAGATTCAAAACGAATTGCAATATGCGGTAGATGACGGTTGGCTTACAGAGGATGCGTTGCAAAGTATTCTAAATCTTTCAATGGACATCAACGATGAGGATATAGCTTTATTTGTTCAGACTGTCCTTCTAGATAGAGATTTTGAGCATACGATCGATGAGATTAAAAAGGTAACTTACAATAACGAGTCTGAACAACGAATGCTTGAATCTCTTGGATTTGACGGAGCTTATAGGATTTGGTTTAAAAATGGTCAAACAGAGTTGTATGCCTGGAATTACGGTTCACGCGATGTAACTAAAATTGAATGGGAGAAACCTGAAGATAAAGTAAACGAGAAGCTTGTAAAGAAAATTCAGAAACTCCTAATTGATGCTCAATACGATGGTAAGAAACCATTTATCTCTTATGATTGTAGACATAAATATCTAGACGTAAGTCTTGATGGTGATTGTATCCAAATTATCTATCAAGCTCAAGAGGCTGATCCTGCTGACGTTAAGGATGAACTTATAGAGCTGTTAAAAGCTAGGCTTCCTGAATTTGGAAAGGTAGAGATCTGGTTAGATGCATCGGATAGAAATGGGCATAATGGTACATATCAATTGATCTAAGCGTTGATATAAGTTTTGAAAAAGGAGCCGTTACGGCTCCTTTTATTTTTTTTTACTTTTTTGAAAAATTCCTTCAGCCGTAACCTATATTATATAACAGAGGTACAGTTTAGGAGGTACTAAGATGCTTGATTTTACAGAAATTGATAAAAAATTCAAAGTTGTTGTAGGAAAAGGACTTAGACCTTTTTTGATTTATAAAAAGAATTGGCCGTATGATGTAGGTTGTACCGTGTATACTATTTCAGAGGCTTTCGAGAAAGTTAAAAATGGAGACGGTGCCTTTTTTCCAAGTTACCAAATTGATTGTATGAGATTGTTCAATAAGCTTCAAAAAGAACTTGGAGATGATTATACAGAGTTTGATGTGATTGCTGCTACAAATTGGGAATCAGGAGAACCTGTAGAATATACAGGTTCAAATCCAATTATCCAAAACCAGTATGACTTGGCAAATGCAATTTTGGGTCTTAGAGATTGGCAGGATTTAGACATTAGCCCAAAATGGATTGAAGACTCAAAAACAGTTATAAAGACTTACTTTAACTAGATTTAATGTCTTTCGTGTCCATTCCAGTACATAGTTTTTCTGTAGTCGCTTTCAACAGATTTATCGCCCTTAAAATGTTTTACATAATCGTTAAATACGGTCATTACTTTTCTTTCAACTTCGGGTGTTAAGTTGTGATGACGTTGTTCTTTTACAAAATTTAAGAAATCTTTTTCAAACTGCTCCAAGGTTTCTCCCTCAAAATAATCATCATTTTGGGCATAAGGTCTTCGAGATTCTGTATTGAAACGCAAGTCTGTATTTACATGATTAAGCTCTGCGTCCATAGTTTTGTCGGTTGATTTCCAATCTATATTCTGTAAACCTGTTTGGAGAAGAAATGTAAAATACTTTTCAGCTGTTTCTTCCTGTAAACAATCCCCATACAAACAAAAATCAAAAAGTTCGTTAAGATTTTTCTTTCGTTGAGCCTCATTCAACTTTTCTTCATCAAGTTTGTTAACTCTCATTGATTAAACTCCTATGCTCTAATTAGTTGCCTAATCAATCAAAGTACGTTATGAGATAATTCCGTTAATTTTTTAAGTAAAAAGAACCTGTAGTGGTTCCTTTTATTTTGGCTATATTATTAACATGATTGAGATATTAAACTATACAACTAAACAACCATTAGAAATGATTGGTCATCTTGCAGGTACGTGTTGGGGCGCAGATACGACAGATTCTGAAAAGAATGTAAAAAGAGCCTGGGACTGTGTAAATAGTAATCATGGCCGTACAGAGGAGTTTCCTGATATTTACTGTACAATAACTGGTTACAGTGCAAAATGTCTAAGAGAGCTTTATACCCATATTGGTGGAGGTCCGACACGATTACAGGCTTCAACTCGCTATATAGATTACGAAAAAGGTTTTAATACTGTTGTTCCTCCGAAGGTAGAAAGTAACGAAAATGCTACTGCCTCCTGGAATGCTGCAATCGAAGCAATCAAAGATGCTATGGCAGATTTAAAAGAATTTGGAGTGCCAAAAGAAGACTATACAAACCTATTACCTTTAGCTTACGAAAGCAGCATGGTTTGGAAAATTAATGCACGTACACTTATCAACTTTATGAACAAGCGTTTGTGTAATAGAGCCTATTGGGAAATTAGAATCCTTGCAAAGGAATTGAAAACAAAACTTTCGGAGTACTCGCCAGAGTGGAAAGCTTTCGCAGAAGCAATGTTTGTACCGGATTGTGAGAAATATAAATTCTTAAATCCTAAACTCTGCTTCTGTAGTGAAACTAGAGGTTGTGGAAAGTATAAGTATATTAAAGATCTCGAGGTAAATTAAAGTGACATTAAAAGCATTTGAAGCACTAGATGGTAAAACGGTTAGTGTTTTAGGTACAGATTACACCATTAGGATTTCTGCTGCAGATACGGGTAGTAAGAACATTGTAGCTAAAACACTAGGACATCAATCAGCTTCAATGCTTACTCAACTCTTCCTAAAAGAGATCTGGTGTGATATTAATGCATACATTGATGATGGCGAATCACAAGTTTTTGGTAAAGATATCCGAGCCATCGATGAGGATCTTACTCACGAATTATATCACGCTTTTTATTTCGAATCCGGATTAGACGTTTGTACAGATACAGATGGATGTTCAAACGGTTGGGTTCGTAATGAAACAATGATTGATTGGAATGCTAAACAGTTTCATAAAATATTAAAAGCTCGAAGAGAGTTAGGTATCAAGGATCAGTATTAGAATATGTTTGTAAAAAGAAAACTTAGAAATGCTCTTAACTATTATCGATATCACCTACCTGTACTAGATTGGCTTATTGGTACATTTGAATTGAATAATTATACATATGCATTAGTAGGTGGTTTTGTAAAAAACATTGTAGCATATGACATGAGTTACCGTAAGTACAGTTCAGAGTCTAGAGATTTAGACATTATTGTAGATGTTCCTCGAGCTGAACTGGAGTACCTTTTAAGATATTATCATATCAAGAATGTTAAAAACGATTTCGGCGGATTTAAGATAATTGATCGATATCAAGCTACATTTAATATTGATATCGATATTTGGTGTTTGGAAGATCATCAGCCTTTTAAAGCTTTACCGAAAAAGTATCACAATTGGAAAGGTATTCGAAAGTCTGGTTGGTTAAGTCTATGTGGAGGAACCTGGTTACCACAAACAAATAAGCTCTACATAAAAGGCTTAAGAAAAGCTATTAGAACTAAAAAGATAAAAATGTATAATCCTGATTATTACTTTAATAGTAATCAGGTCGTGAATAAGTATACGATTGTCGCAAAACTAATTGATTATAAGCAACATGGATATACTCTAGATAATAATTGTCGTTCAGCAGTAGATACATATCTTAATAATCACACTAAGATCGACTCTTTAGTAAGGTATTTAGAGGATCACTCCGACCTAGTCTTTTCGGACTGGAGACAAATTATAGAAGATATGAGACATTAATCTTCGAGTAGGTTTTGGTGAAAAATGACAAGGATTTCGTAATAGCAATAACTCTAATGATTTCCGGAGTATTCGCAAACACTTTTGGTTTGTACAATACTGTACGAGATTTCTCGGGCAGCTTTCAGTCTATATTAAACACCTTTGCAACAACTTTTAGTTTACTTGTCATAGCAGGCTTCGGTATATTAACCTTAATAGAGCGAAAGTATTATATCTACTCTTGTTTTATTGTATTCTATACAGCCTTCGTAAGCTTTCCAATAATTCTTTTAACCTCACCAGGTTTAGTTTTTATGGCATATCTTCCAATTATAGGTACTGCCTTTGGTCTTATTGGCTATAAAAAACCACAAATTAGTTTATTCGGATTAATGCCTTTAGTGGTCTACTGGACCTGCCTTCATATAAAAGTTCATCCAAGTATCGACGTCTTTAGCGTTAATGCTTACGTACTAACAACCTGGAGAGTACAAGGTGTTGGTATGACAGCTACATACATTTTTAGTTTATTAGCTACTGCTGTTACAACTCAAGGTTTCGTAAAATATGAACAAGCGTTGATAGGTAAAATGTGTCGAGACCCTCTAACAGGTGTTTATAATAGGCAAGCTTTCGATAGGGATGTAAAACAACCCGATATAACGTATGGTGCAATGATCGATATAGACTTCTTTAAAAAGGTAAATGATACCTACGGACATCAAAGAGGTGATTCTGTATTAAAGAGTCTTTGTAACTTGATTGATGAGTATTTAGACGGTACAGATAAATTAAGGTTATATCGATATGGTGGAGAGGAATTCTTCTTGTTATCAAAACAAACAGAGGAGGATTTCTTAAAATCAATTAAAGGTATATGGGTTCAAGTAGATAGTCGTTTTGGGCTACGAGAGTCTAAATTGACCATGTCAATGGGTATGGCTAAAAACAATAAAAACGCCGAGCTGTTAATTAGAGATGCAGATCATCAGTTGTATTTAGCTAAAGGTAATGGTAGACAACAAGCTTGGTATAATAACGATATTTTCTTTATAGGTTAAAACTTTTTGAAAATTATTTGTAGAAAACCTGCTAATAAAACCTATATTATATACCGTAAAAGGATTTACAAAAGGTAGAGGTACAGGGACGTTTTCATCCTTAAAGGGGTATAGGAGAAAACAAATGAAAAAAACTTTCAAAACAATCGGACTTTCAATTGCTTCAGTTGCATTGATTTTTGGTTTTACTGCAGCAGCCTTAAATGCTTGGGATGTAGAGGGTACAAACAGACTTCTGAAGGATTACGAAGATCGTAAAATGTACGCACCCGATACAATTACACCTGAGTATATCGAACAACTAAACAAACAGCTTCCGTTCGAAAAAAGAGTTGAAGGTTGTTGTGACTTAGCAAATCATGCTGAAGAGTTTGAGCGTGAAAATGCAACTATGGAATTAGCAATGCAGCTTTACGGTTCAGCAGAGGAATTGAAAGCAGCAGGCACAGATATTGAAGTTTTGGATTTCGACGTTTATTACAACATCGCAAAATCATTTAACTAGAGATGATTAAAGGTACGAACATTGTTCGTACCTTTTTAATTGTAAATTACAAAACTTCGTAATCTAATAAATCTATTTTTGTATCATCCCAGATACGAATTTCTCTTTCTTCAGGTGAGTCCGTTAACAACAAAATAGTCATTAACCAGTCTACATTGTCTAGGGTAGTTTTACCTGTTAGAATACATGGTGCATCGTTTGGATCATCGTCACTACTGATTTCATTAACCCAGTCCTCAGCACCCTCTCGTTCATAACTCCAACAAATACCTAAGTGATCTTTATCTGGCTCTACATCAAATAAAACAATTCCTCTGTACAACTCTAAAGGAAAATTAGGTTTCGAAAATGATGTAATTCCGTAAACGGTATCTATAGCATGCTGTACAGGTCCTAGTAAGAATTCTTTATATTCATCGTAATTGTCAAGGTCTCTAGCTACATTAAAACATTGACAACAAGAATAGTTCTCCGGATGTTGATAATAGTATTTGATTAACTGTTCAGGATTTTCTAACAACTCTTTTATTTCCTCAAAAGGTAAATGCTCCGGTGATTTAGAAAAATCGTCATTATTTTTATGTCCTGTAGATTCCTTTAAACCATGCTTAAACTTAAACACACTTCCTTTAACAGTTGAATCTTTTAAAGGACTGTGATCGACAGGTTTAAGTGTAGTTTGTAGATCCATTGCAGTTTGTCGAACAGCGTTGAGCAAGGCTTCCTCTGTAAACTCTACGTAGGTACTCGAACTTATTAAAACTCTTGAAGGTATGCCTCTTGCATATATACAATACTTAGGTTTAATTTGAGTTACTTTGTAACCAGCTTTTTGTATATTCTTTTGTAGGATGTAGAAATCAAACTTACGATTAGATTCTATATAACCATATGAGTATCCTGGATCATTTTCGTCTACAATCCAAAACCTTAATAGACTCTCAGGTGAAGCGATATAAACCTCCTCTTTCAAGTGTTCTAGGTAGTCACCAGCGTGGTCCGATAACAAGGTTGTTTTTTCGATATTATCCTTTTCAAAAATAACTCCACCATATGTTGTATCATCGCACTCATCTAAGGGCCAAACACCGTCATATCCAAGCCATTTTAAGAAAACAGTTGAAATAGAATCCATCTGGTCGTAACCATGATCCTTGTAATATTGATAAGCTTCTTTAGCCCAATTTAAGAATTTCTTCTCTGGAATGTCTAGATACAATTCAACGTCAAATAAGATGTGACGACGTAAGCTATGTAAATCATCTATGTGATCGAAGTCAAAATAATCTTTATAGACCTCATCTAGGAAGTTTTGCATATCTTCAAAATCACCTGACGTTAAATCATCCTTTGAGAGAGTGTCTGTCAGAAAGGATAATTCAGGTACCTCTGCAATCTTTTCGAAAAGTCTTACATAGTCTCTATTATCAAAGTCTTTTTTAAACTCGTTGAAGTTTACGTAATAACCCTCTTCGACACCGTAATTGTAGTTATCACCTAAACGACGAAATAGCTCTTTACTTTCGTCAAGATACCATGTGTTACTTACGTATTTTGCTAACCAATAAATCCTATCTAATTTTTCTTTATCTGCGATTATGTCGTAACAGGCTACGAAAGATGTAATCTTTTTTAAGAGGTCGTGATTCTTAACTGAACCTGCAAACCACTTAAGGTTATCTTTGAATTCAAGTTTTAATAGTTCGTGATTTTTTCTAGTAGATGTAATACACCTTTCTGGTTTAGTACAAAAGTAATAACCTGTACCAAAATAACCTGTGCTCCTACTACCACCTGTAAATTGAGAAATGTAGTCGCTCTTTTTACCTATTAAGCCTGTTCGATAACCAATTCTTTTCATACTCTTAGTTAGTCTAATTTTTCAGCTATTCTATTTTTAGGCATTTCGCGACTTGCAAATAGATAATTACCTTCATAGTATTCGTCATAGCTATCTTCAAACTCACTTACATCTAGATCATATTCATCCATAAGAGGAAAGGCTTTAATTAATCTACGTTCCTTATCTGTCAACTCCTCTCCACGAAACTCGATTAAGTGTTCCAAGTTTCGTTTCATTCGCTCTGCTTGACCTTCACTAGGATGATCCAATGAGTTTGCATACATATCACAAAGTTTAACAAAAAGAGCTGAATGATCTAACTCCATTAACTCGTGATTTATGTAATTTTCCTTACCTAATCTTTTAACTTCCGATGGTTCGTTTGTAATCTCACTCAATAGCTCAGCTACGCGTTCTCCGTATCGAGTAGCAACTTCTTCATAAGATGTATCAGTGTCTTCAGCTGTATCGTGAAGTAAAGCTAAAGCAACCTCTTCATCTGTACCACCGTAAGCTAAACAGATATCTGCAACCATAGATGGATGAACCCAATATGGTTGTCCTGAATTTCTTCTAATTGCACCTGTAGCGTCATGTTTTGCTTTTGCAAAGTTGTATACATCCTCTAAACCTGGTCTTTCGTTTAGTGGGTTTTCAATTAAACGTTTTCTAGATTCTTTGTAATTTTTTAATTTAAGGACAATTGGACCATCGTAATCTGCTTTATGTTTTTCAGCTTGTTTAACCATTAAATCACTATAACAATCCCAACACATAAAATGATCAGCATCGTTAGGATCAAGCCCAGCTTCAACTGCAATTGTTTTATCTAAGCCTTGATCTCTTACATAGTACATAGGTGTATATAGACCCATACCTTTAAAGCAGTTTCTCTCATCTGAAGTTGTCCTAACGTTTTTACCACAACAAATACATTTCATATTAGATGTTCCTTAGACTACAATTAGTAATATAACCACTCTATAATTTAATAAAACAGTTAAATGGAGAAATTAATGGATACATGTACGCTTGAAGAGTTTGTTTTGAAAACATTCAAAGGAGCAGAAAAGGCTACAAAGGATGAAATACAGAACTTTGCTGATTTTATTCGAGAAAAGTATAGTTTCAAAGAGGATGAAAGGCATACTATAGGTGAGTGGAAAACACTAACAGTGGAGTTAGCTAAACCTGTTGAAACAATTAATTGCAGAATCGATGTTGTAAAAATTAACGAGGATTCAAAACTACCAGCATTCTCTAGAGATGGTGACGCCTGTATGGATTGTTTTGCAGACAAAGAGGTTACAATTCCAGGATTTACTTTAGAGAAAGGTTTAGGTAGAGCTTTAGTACCTCTTGGATTTAAGCTTGCTTTACCGAAAGGTTGGGAGGCTTTGATTCGTCCTCGTTCAGGTTTAGCATTGAAGGAAGGTTTAACAATTCTTAATAGTCCCGGTACAATTGATGAAAACTATCGTGGAGAGTTAGGTGCAATTGTTTGTAATACTACTGCAAAAGAGTATGTAGTTAAGAAAGGTGAACGCATTTGTCAGTTAGCTATTCGTCCAATTTACGGATCAGGACACAACATTGACTTTACGAATAAGAGCTGCGGAGTTATCTGGAATGAGGTAACCGAACTAGACAAGACAAATCGTGGTGAAGGTGGATTTGGTAGTTCAGGTAAAAACTAATAGAATTTAAGTCAAAAAAAAATGTCCAACTCGAGTTGGACATTTTTTTTATTTACCGTCCTTTACCCAATAAAAGTGAGGAAAAATATTATTTCTAAACTTACCTGGAAATACCTTAATATGCACAGTTTTTGGCTCTTTAAGCTTTGCTTTTAGTGTTTCAAACAAGCAATTACTGTACATAATTTTAAATACCTCCGGTTTATACGTTTAGGATAGAATGTAATCGTCGATAAATTGCATTTACGCGGCTGCTTTCGTTACGATATTTTTGACCGTCAATATCAAGTATTGCACCGGTCTGTGGGATTTCAATACGAAAAACGAGACGATTTGGATAAGCTTCATGTTCGCGATAAAGAAGAATGTTGTGCTCGTCGCGATTAAATGTTACGATGTTTTCAGTTCCATTTACGACATTTTTGATTTTTGCAAGAATTTCGTTTCTCATTTATTTGTACCTCTTACCTATAATATAGGTTCTACCTTTAGAAAAGTTTCAATTAATTTTTAAATAAAGGAGAATTTTTAGATGAAAAATCTTAAAGAATTAAATAGCAAAGAAATTGGAATACCTGTCGTTATGTGCAAAGCAGATGGTACTCCTAACAACTATTGAAGTTAAAGATGCTTTAGGAGCTTTACAAACTGTTAGAAAGTTAATGTTAGATTATCAAATTCAATTTACTTTCGGGGAGGGATGGAGCATATCTGTCAATTCCAGAATTGAATACAAAAATAAAAATTTAAAAATAAAAAAGGTCCTTCAAAAAGAAGGACCTTTAAATGTTTTAATTCAAACTTAATTTTCAACTTCAAAATGACTATCGAAGAATTCTTTTCCTATTTATAGATCCCTCAAAAAATCTTTTATCTCCATTGTCTAAGGCAGCACTAGTATAGCCTGCCGCGTATTTTCCATGGGCCCATGATCCTTTTCTGTAAGGATTCCTGTAAATACTATCTTTTCCTTTATAAGCCTCTTTACCTGCATAGAAGGGGTCTGGATAACCGTGAGAAGTGAAGAATTCATAGGATTCTTTGTCTTCGCTATCCACATCATCTTTTACAAAGCTTTCGGCCCACTCTTTTGTTGTCCAATCTTCATCCTTAAGTACACTCATATCGTAACCGCTTGCAAACTCGCAATATAGTTTTAATTCCTCATCAGTAAGCTGTCTACCAAGGCTAGAATAAATGTAATAGCAAGTTTCTTTTATAAACTTTTTTTCACTTTTAGTAAGCTCATGCTTTTTTCCTAACAACTTTAATGCAGCTTTGTAAGTCTCTTGGTCTTTTTTGTCCCAATTTTTAATTGATGCTTTTTTATCATCTTCCTCAGCAGCTTCTTCCGGTAAATTTGGTTCCAAATAATCCCCAATACTGTCAAGAATTATTTGTTTAGCCTCTTCTGCAGTTTCTGCTTCTATATCTCCAGAATCATTTCTCCAATCGTCAATGAAATGTCTGATAGCATCATCTACAAGCTCTAATTGATAGTCTGTGTAGTTTCTACCTTCAGTAACTTGCTTATATATTTCATCTGTAAGCCCGTTATCTGCATTCAATTCATCTACAAAGTCTCTTACGAATCCGCTTTCCTCATCCTCATCCTCATCTTCATCTTCATCTTCAGATTCGTTCAAATCCTCACCTCCGTAAGGGAAGTCGTCTTCTTCGTAATAACCTGCGTTTATCATATCTGTTGCAACTTCGTGAAACTCATCGTCGTTGTAATCACCAGCCCAGAACATATCCATAAAATCGTCCGTAATATGTTTTGCAAATTCCTCTTTAGAGTCGAAATCGTCGATTGCTCCTTCGTTCTTGTACCATCCCGCAATAATATCTACTGTATGTTCACTAGCGTTTGGAAATGCTTCTGCTACAGCATCTTCCTCTGTAAAATCTTTTTCGGAGTCTTCATCATCCTCAGATTCTTTTAGATATCTTTTTCTAGACTCTGTAACTCTCTTTCTCCTGTTTTTTACAGATTCGTCATACTCCTCTTCCTCTTCAGACTCTTCCCACTGTTGATTATAACAATCACTACACATTCCATAGTGTTGATAATCCCAGTCATCACATTCCTGTCCACACTCGGGACAAGTTGGTGCAGTATAGAATGAATAAGGGCCTGAACAATCATAAATTGTGCCTACTACAGGTTTATCAGCATACTTAACAATCATTTCATCGTTAAAGACAGCGTGCATTAAATCAAAAAGTAGCTGAGTATACGCACTTTCATCTGATCCAACCTCTTTAATTCTTTCAAGAATACTTGCAGCTTCAGGAATGTTTTCGTCTAACCAGTTAGCATAATCTGACAAGTCGTTTGCCCAACCTTGAAGTCCGAAAGTATTGTCAAATACATCTCCGTCGTTAAACCACTTATAGATCAACTTTGTTGTAGCAGTAACGGCCTGTGACATCATACTGTCACCTTCACCGTTTGCAGGTAAAAACTCTTTTTCAATTCTATCTGTTACAGGATCTGAAAAGTCGTCCCAGCTAAGCTCTTTAGTTTCAGACTCGTTAAAACCTCTATAACCCATTATATGCTGTCCACCTTTAAGGGACGTCTTAAATGAACCTGCTCCAGCCCCAACAATTAAAGCCTCTCTTAGGTTTTTTCTATTTTTTCTTACTCTCATAATATCTCCTCTACTATGAATTTTTTTTTAATTAGTATGTGAAAATCTTTTTATAGAAACCTATAATTATAAGTAAACAAAGTATTTTTAGAGTAACTAAAAACTCGAAGTACTACTAACTATATTAACATTTAATAAAAGGTACATTCAGTACCAATTATTGAATCTTATAAATTATAAGGAGAAACGCTATGTGGAATTTACACGGCAAAATTACTGCTGACGAAGCAGAGGTAATGGAGTTCTTCGGACTGAAGTATCCTCCAATGGTAAAGGCTCTTGACGATACAGACCTTTATAAATTCTCAATGGGACAGACCTACCATCATCAATACGGAACAGCCCAGACTGTTTGGGATTCTCGTTCACGTAACGTAGGCGAAGGAAAAGACCTCCC
>AUXO018098499.1_pt1 | contig 29010 bp, 19 predicted proteins | sample 768731 | NCBI WGS metagenome assembly AUXO01 (sample SAMN02715735, study PRJNA202380) | gut metagenome | biome: sheep rumen | host: Ovis aries | place: New Zealand: Palmerston North
ATGGTAGGAACGTTTGGTTGGTTGAACGACCCTCCAAATTTGGAGGGTCGTATTTGTCTGACGCATGCAATTGAGGGATATACCACAAAGGCGGCCTGGGAGATTCCGGACATGTTCCATTTGGAGGCTATCAAACTGATTTCGGGGAACCTGTGCGGTGCAGTAGAGAACACCCCGGAGGGACGAAAAGGGATGGCTCTGGCCCAGTATATCGCAGGTATGGGATTTTCCAATGTAGGACTGGGAATTGCCCACAGCATCGCTCATACGCTGGGAGCGCATTATGATACGCCTCACGGTGTTGCCTGCGCTATGATGCTGCCCATCGTAATGGAATATAATCAGGAATATACGGGAGAACGTTTCAAAGAGATCGCCAGAGCCATGGGCGTTGAGGGAGTTGACTCCATGACGCAGGAAGAGTACCGTTAGGCAGCTATTGAAGCAGTGAAGAAACTGTCCAAAGATGTGGGAATTCCGGAGAAACTAGACAAGATCAAAGAAGAGGATCTGGATGTACTTGCCGCTGATGCTTACGCAGATGCGTGCAGACCCGGAAATCCGAGAGATACAAATGTTGAGGAATTAAAGGAATTGTATCGTAAGATCATGTAAACGAATGTAAAAGAAATAAAAGAGGGCAACCGGGTATCAGCCGGTTGTCCTTTTTTTTAACATTATTATGATATTAAAAATAATTATCATCATTGCTGTTTTCTCTCTTTTGGAAGGATATGCATTAATCCGTAGAGATAAGTTTGAAGCAATTTTTTGTTATTTCTGTTTAAAGACCGATAATCGGATATTAATTGCTTTTCTTCCATAGAGTAGTCACAATGCTGGATTGAAATGGTATTTTTTTCCAGCAAATCTGAAATTGAGATTTCAAAACAATTGCAAATACGGCGGGCTGTTTCGTAAGATGGTTCGTTATTTCGCACAAATAGATTACGCAAGGTGTTATATGGGATTCCAGATTCTTTGGAAAGTCGATATAATGTCCAGTTTCGTTCAGACATTAAATTCTTGATTTTTATCAGTGTTCTATTAGTAGTATTCATATCATTCATATTTTAGTTGCCTCTAAATTAAATTGTTACATTTTTTGTGCAGATTGCACAGTGCTCCATGTGGGTAATAAAAAATAATTGAAAATATAACCAATATGGGTTATAATAAATTCCACAAATGTGGAATATCCACATATTTTATTAACTATCGCATGTGAAGGAGGGAATTGGAATGCGAGGAAAGAGGATATTTGCAGTAAGAACTGTATTGGCATTGATTCTTGCCTGCTTAATTGCTATGCCTGCCATAACGGTGAAAGCGGACACAACAACTAATGCAGCAGTTACCAATGATACGAATGGTGTTCTTCAGATTAAGGTTATTTATACGGATGATGATAGAAATGATTATATCGTCCAGACGGGTACGGGATTCTTAATTAATGATGAGAATGTTATTACCTGTAACCATGTTGTGAATCTTAATCCCTTAGTAATGGCTTCTATCAGCGAACATTTTGGAAAGTCTGAAAGAGAGATTAAAGACCGGTTAAGTATTCAGATTAGTGTTTTACGCGATGTAGCTATTAAGGCAAGCGTTAAAACAAGCAGTGAGGAAATGGATTATGCAGTTCTTCAAATGGAGTCCAGTATTAAGAACAGAACCTATTTGAAGATTCGCCATAGTAGTGAGGTGCAACAGACGGAAAGTGTGTATGCATTAGGATTTCCCGGGGAAGTAGCAGATTTCCAGGATCTAAACACATTTACAAGCGAAGATGTAACCATCACCAATGGACAGGTAAATAAGCTTACTACCGTTGGAACCGTTGATTACATTCAGCACAGCGCAAGACTTACCTCCGGCAATTCCGGAGGCCCGCTGGTTGACGCGGATGGTAATGTTATCGGTATTTGCCAGGGGTCGACAGGCGATGGATTTGATGTTGATTACTACTATTCGATTACTATTGACCAACTTTTGAATGCTTTGGATGCGTTAGGAACAGAATACACATTGGCCGGAGATAGCGAAATAATTGTACCGCCCGTAGAGGATAATTCAGAGCGTACCACAGAATTACCACCCGATCCGGTTGTTACTGTTGACAAGACAGCGCTTACAACCGCGATTAGAAATGCCGGAAGTGTTAATCAGACAGATTATTCCGCTGAATCTTGGGCGACTTTTCAGAGAGCTCTTGAAAAAGCAAATGGTGTTTTTTCCGATTCGAATGCAACTCAGGAACAGGTAAATGATGCAGAGGAAGCTTTAACCGAGGCACAGGCGGGATTGGTTGCTGCAACATTCAAGTTTCCGATTTGGGCTATCGTTGCAATCGCTGCGGCTGCATTGATAGCTGTTATCGTTGTTGTTTTAATCATTGTTTTAAATAGCGGCAAAAAGAATAAGAAAACCGGCGGAAGCACTTATGGTTCCACTCCGACATATACACCGATGAACAATACGCCTGTTGGCGGAAGCGGATTCAGTCAGGCCCCGGTTGCACCGGCAACAAACTTTACTCCGATGTCCGGTGGAGTTGGAGCAGGGGAGACCAGTGTATTAAATGCGGGTGCAGGCGAAACTACTGTATTGAATGCAGGCGCAGGCGAAACCACTGTATTGAACTCAAATATTAACTACGGAACTCTCACCCGGGTGAAGACCGGAGAAAGAATCAAGATTAACAGTGATAATTTTGTAATTGGTAAAGAGTTAAGCAAAGTTAATTACTGTGTATCGGATAATACATCAATCAGCCGTACGCATGTACGCTTCACTAATAAGGGCGGAGTTACATATGTTACTGATCTAAAGACGACTAATGGCACATTTTTAAATGGTGTTAAGTTACAGCCGAATCAGGAAACAGCTTTGAACAATGGTGATAAACTCTCGTTATCTGACGAAGAATTTACTTATTCAAATTAATACAAATAATAACAGAACCAACGGACAGAAAGCAGTTTTTAACTGTTTTCTGTTTGTTGGTTACTTACGATTGAGATAGATACTTATATGAAGTTTACAACTGCGTGTTATACAGATATAGGAACGAGAAAAAAAACAAATCAGGATTCCATGTTGATTATGCAAGCACAGACGGATATGGGCAATGTTTTATTTGCATCGGTTTGTGATGGAATGGGCGGATTGGCAAAGGGTGAAGTTGCCAGCACTGCAATGGTTAGAATGCTGTCAAACTGGTTTCAAATGGAGTTTCCCTCTATTCTGGCGGACGGATTGTCGCAGGATCAACTGATTACAAGTTGGGAAAGACTTGTAACCGATGCCAGTCATAAGATTTCCGCTTATGGTTCTCAAATACATGTGGATATGGGAACAACTGCAGTAGCTCTATTAATAGTAGGAGAAGCTTACTATATTTTTAACGTTGGAGATTCTCGCGTTTATTTGATTTCCGATGCGATTTATCAATTAACCAAAGATCAGACATTCGTCCAAAATGAAATTGATAACGGAAGAATGACAGAAGCGGAAGCGATGATGAGTCCGAAGAAGAGTGTTCTTTTGCAATGTATTGGCGCAAGTAATATAGCCAGACCGGATTTTGTGACCGGTCAGGCAGGACCGGGTCAGGTATTTATGCTTTGCTGTGACGGCTTTCGGCATGTTATTCAGCCGTCTGAGTTTTACGAGGCATTTAATTACAAGGCGCTGAAGAACAAGAATATTATGGAAAAGGCAGCGCGGCAAATGACCGAAGAGAATATTCGCCGCGGTGAAGATGATAATATCTCGGTTATTTTAGTTAAAGTTGAAAAATAGTGAATTATCATAGGATATGTCACTAAGATCCTGTGTATGTTTTTATAAATAGATAAGTGTTAAAAAGGTAATCAATAAGAGACTTGTGAGGAAGAAAAGATGCTAAGTATCGGCTCGGTAGTCGATGGTAAATACAGACTTTTAAGCGAGATTGGTCACGGCGGAATGAGCGTGGTGTACCTTGCCATTAATGAGCGAGCAAACAAAACCTGGGCGATCAAAGAAGTGCGCAAAGACGGCGGCAATGATTCCGAGGTTGTTCAGCAGGGACTGATTGCTGAAACAGAGATGCTGAAGAAATTGCACCATCGCCATCTCCCCAGTATTGCAGATGTAATTGACAGAGAAGACAGTTTTTTGATTGTAATGGACTATATTGAAGGAAAGAGCCTTCAAAGTATCGTTACACATAACGGCCCCCAAAGCAAAGAAAATGTAATTGAGTGGGCGAAACAACTTTGCGATACATTGGGATATCTGCATAGCAGAACGCCGGCGATCATTTATCGAGATATGAAACCGGCGAATGTCATGCTTAACCCGGATGGAAAGAATGTAACGCTGATTGATTTTGGAACTGCACGTGAATATAAAATCCACAGTCAAGGGGATACTACATGGCTCGGAACCAGAGGTTATGCTGCTCCGGAACAGTTTGGAGGGCAGGGGCAGACCGATGCAAGAACGGATATTTATTGTCTGGGAGCGACAATGTATCATTTGTTGACAGGCAAGAGCCCGGCAGACACTAATTTTGTAATATATCCACTTGGTCAGCTTGTACCAAGTTTGGCAGGAAGCGGTATAGAGAAAATTGTAGCAAAATGCTGCGAACCAAATCCGGCCGACCGCTACCAAAACTGCGCAGAATTAATGTTTGATTTGGAAAATGAACCATACATTAGCAAGGCTGCGGACAGAAAAAGAAGATTACAACTTGCTACATTCTTGCTGATGTGTATTTTTTCGGTATTTTCAATTGCCGGTATGTTCGTATTTAGTTCTTTGGAAAAAAAAGCAACGAACAGAAGTTATGATTATCTTTTAGCCCGTGCTTCTTCCGTGGATATGTCAAACGGAATAGACAGTGCCATGGAGTATTATCGGAAAGCAATCGGTATATTACCGGGTAGACCTCAAGCCTACATGGCATTACTTGACGCGGCTGATTCAGATTACAAGATTACCATTGAGGAAAATACAGCGATCAGCAATGTAATCCTGGATACAAAGGGTGGTACAGAGAAGAATATAGATAAGTTGGAGAAAGACAGTCCTGTTGAGTATGCTGATTTCGCCTATCGTCTTGCAAATGACTATTATTTCTTCTATGTGGGAAGCGATAATAAAGTTAAGGGCGCAAATTGGTATGAGAAAATTAAAGATAACGAATCACTTACCGATAAGCAAAAAAATCTTGCAAATGCATTGTATAAGATTGGAAGTTATTACGCCAGCCTGAATTCGGAAAAAGCTGTTTTGTCTTTGGGAGAAAACTCAGGAAATTACAGGACATTTTGGGATGATATGGTAAAAGTTACAGAGGGAGACGTTGCTTCGGATATAGGCGGTTCCGTGTATGCGGTGGCTTTATATAAAGAATTCGTTAATCAAATATATACACATACCCAGCAATTTAAAGCTGCAGGGGTGTCGCAAGATGAGATGATAGCTCAGTTGGATAAAATAGATTCGGCGTTAGATTCTTTGGTTCCCGAAAACGGATATGTTGAACAACAGATTTTGGATACAAAAGAATCAATCACAATAACAAGACCGTTATTTGAGCCGACTTTTGCCGGTGGGGGTGAATAAAGAAATGGAGTCAGTTCAAACACAAATAGATTTATATCATACGATGTTTTATGTTTGCTTGACTCTCGCAGTCATTTTTGCAATCTTCGCGGTTTTAGTTTTCTTTTTATTTCGGATTAAATCGGTAATTGCATATATGTTTGGCTTCTCTGAGAAGCTTACAACCAAGAAAATGGAGCAGGCCAATGCGAAAACGGGTAATTTGAAATCCGGAAGAATAGATATGGATTTCACGACAAGCAATCTTTCCAAGTATGGACCTAATGGTTTAAATGGCAATGTAAGCGATGGCAGTGAAGAAACATCACGGTTAACACAAAATGAGTTGCCGAACAGTCGAGACGATATGTCAGGGGTTTCTCAAAGGGCTATACAGCCAACGATGGCACCGATACAACCGGTCATTCCGGCGGGCTTTCATTTTACGATTACAGAGAATGTTATGGTGATTCATACAAATGAATTGATTTAACATATATAAACCCAGAGGAGGACAAAGGGTATGAAGAAGAAAATCAAACAATTAGTGAAAGGTATTCTTACTGTGACATTGGTTGTTACTATGTTTTTTGGCCAACTTCCAACCGGTCTTGTCATGGTAGCGAATGCAGCACCTGCTGAAAACATTTTGGGTGTAGAGGAGAAGAGTTCCGAGCAATCTTCTGATATTGTGAGTCAGGAGAAGGCGATGGAAATTTCATCTGAAGAAGAAAAGAGTTCGCAGAATGAGTCCGAGGTTCTCCTTGATGAGAGTGAACAGAAAACAGTTGAACAGAATTCTTCTGAGAATACTGTTGTCAAGGAATCTGCCAAAACAGAGAATGGTTTTGGACTTGAAACCGCAGGAGCGCTTCGTTCTCTTCAGGGTGCTCTGTTGAAAGCAGCTGCCAATACTCTTTTGGGAGTCGGTAATGATAATCCTCCTGAAAATGATAATGATGGAGAAGAGGATGGAGAAGATCCCGAAATTCCGGAAAAGATAGGTTTGACTCTTGAATTCAGTACAACAATAAAGAGCGGAGAAACGTACACTTTTAATGATGAAACACAGTTTACTTTATCAAATGTAGAAGAGGGTGACAGGGTAGGCATTACCTATAACAGTGCATATAACTTTGCTGAAAAAGAACCGGGAAACTATGTTAAATCATCTGATTTTTCTACGGATCAGTTTGAATTGACCGGTGAGGACAGTGATAAATATAGCATTGATTCAATTAATATTGAAATCAAAGTAGAGCCTAATCCATTAGAGAATATTGATTTAACAAGTGGAAATTCGGTTCAAATTGGAGATAATACAATTTCGTTTAATCCCGGAACGAAGGATGATAAGAATGTTTATTGGTATAACACAACTAATTTACAATGTGATGGAGTTACTTTCTATAGTTATAAAGCCGATGATAATTCTGTTTCTTCGATTGGAAGCACCATTACGATGGAGGAAGGAAAGGATAAAGAAAAGAGTAATGTGGTATTAGAATACAACGGAGTATTCTATGGTCCTGTTTCAATTAAATATAATTGTGATGTAACAAGCCCTGTTTTCAATCTGGGAGAATTTAATTATACGTCATCTGGTGGTCCTATTTCAATAATTGAAACTTCGAATATGACAATTGCCGAGGATGGAAGCGGGGTTTCCAAAGTTCAAGTTGGTGAATCGGATACGGAATATGATTTGAGTGATTTATCAATTGATGGCAAATCAATCGCTTGGTCAGAGAGTAAGGTGCCTGTAGTAACTGGTAAATATTATTATTTCTATATTGAAGATTATGCAGGAAATAAAGCAGCAGGCAAATTTGATTCAACTTTATTGAATGATCATACTGCACCTGTAATAGAAAGTATAGTCCCAACATTTACTGCATCAAGTCATTATCCATATTTATCCAGCTTGAGTTTTCAAATCAGTGCTAGTGATGAAGACGGTGGTTTAAAGGACGTTAAAATTGATCTATATGATGGAAAAGATACCCCTGTATTATATGAGACATGGACACCGAATATAAGTGATGAGGATAAGAACAATTGGACTTCAGAGGACATTGAATGTACATCGTACTTTGGCTATCAGTTACATTTTGCGATTACATTGACTGATCGTTCCGGTAATCAGAACTTCTATTCTGCATATTACAGCGACGGATCTATGAATTATGGTGAACCGGTTGCTAGCGCTGAAGAGGCAAAGAGCAGTAATAATACTTTTGCCATACTTGGAACCGGCGATAACGCACCTTCGGTAAGTATTGAATCAAATGATAGCTATGAAGTAAATAATAATATGTATGTTTATTTCGCAGAGAAAAGAGATGTTTCTGTAAAAATAAACAAAATGGCATTGGAAAGCATTTCGTTCGTAGCAAATGCTGAGAGTGTGAATGATGGTAGTGTGAATAATAGTACTGTTACGTTTGAAAGTACCGGGTATGATGCTACGAAGCATTGCTACTCATTTGGAACTAATACATATCTAACATTTTCAAGAAAGAAGGAAGGGGTAGCTTATAAGACTTTCTATATTCAAAAAGGTGGATTAAGTACAATTATTGGATTTGAAATTGATAATTGGAATAAGGAGTTTAGATTGGACGAGAGTTCGGATGTAGAAGTAGTTGTTGACCTATCGCCGAGTACAGATTCAATACATGGCAATTTTTATTATGATAGTGATGTTACTGCTACTATAAAAGTGTCTGGATATAATCTTGCAAAACCGCTCAGTTATTTCCAGAAAAATTTAGATAAGTATATGGAGTCCAATTCGGACGATTTAACAATAGCTACATTGTCAAGTCTGACATGGGAGGCAGCCCAGGATAATGATGGAAAGGATATATACTCGGCAAAATATACTTTTGAAAAGGATCTTTTAGTAGATAAAGAATATAAGATTAACTTAAGGGCTAAAAAATCTCAATATAATAGTAAATGGGGAAAAGCGGTGGAAAAGAGTTTTGTATTTGATACAATAACCCCTACAGTTGCTATTTCATATGAAGGTGAAACGAAATACTATCAAACCGATGAAGGAGAAGAGTATTTCTATGGTTTGATTGGTGGAGATGGTGATCCAAGTGAGTTAAAAGCGACGATTAATGTTACCGAAGCGAACTTCTTTAAAGATGACTTTAATGTTTATGTAAAGAAGGATAGTGGAGTATATGAAAAACTTGGATTTGACACTCAGAATCCATACGGAATTACATTGGCATCTGCAATTGCCGAGAATCAGCCGAATAACACCGGAAATAGTGGTAATGTTACAGTTACGATTCCGGGTAAAGCAGATCATTCCAATGATGGTGCTTATACATTAAAAGTCAGCTACAAGGATCCAATTGGTCATGCTATGGAAGCAGCAGATGCTTCCGGTTCTTATGCTGTAATAAATGGAGTATATGAAGGAACTGAAAGAAAAGACACAATTGATACAAGCAGACCGGTAGTTACTTTGAGTATTACAGATTTGTCCGGAAATGCTGCATTATTTAAGAGTGGCTACAAAGATGATACCAAAGATTATTACAAGAACAACTTTGTGGTGAATTATAAGCTTTCTTCTGAAACATCAGATAGCAAAGAAGAGAATTATGATGCAGACTTGTTTAGTGCGCAAAAGTATATCATTACAGACGCATCATCCGTAGTTGACATGGAATTATATGAGACAAACCAATTATATTCTGCAACGATTACAGAAGATGGGGAGTATCAATTCACATTTGATGGAACTGATAAAGCGGGAAACCTACCGATTATCGACAAGGGTGATGGAGCAACCGATGAAGATCTCGATGCAGACTCGTTTAAATTATCAGGCGATCCATATAAGACCGCAATAAAAGTTTTGGATACGGTAGCACCTGTAGCAAAACTTAGTATTACACCGAACGAAAAAGATATTAATAAGGATTATAATCGCTTTTTCTTTAATACTTCATTCGATGCAGAATTGATTGTAAATGACAAATATATTGACAGCGAAAAGAGCTTTATTGTGCAGTATGGTGCAAATAATGGGCCTTTTGACGCTTCTAAGGATGAAGATAATCTGGCAACAGAGACAGTTGTGGCAGATAAGAGTGATGGAATTGAAAGTGATTTTTCGAATCCTGAGGAATTCAAATATACCTATACCGGAGAAGCGGATGGATTGTATATTTTGACAATCTCCGGTGAAGATAAAGCCGGAAACGAAGTTGTAATGTCTACGGACGATGCCGATTCCGATTCCCAAAAATATTTTAGTGGAAAATCAGGTGGGGTAATTTCATCTCATATCTTTGTTGTGGATCAGACGGCTCCAGAGTTAGATATGCTGATAGATGATGGTACTATTTTCAAAGGTACATTATCAGAAGATGGTTTTAGTATTGAGAATAATTACCCTTATCAGAAGAAAAACAGTGCAACAATTAAACTTGAAGGTATCGACTGCTCCCCGGTTAAAATAACCTATGAGACGGTATCGACTATCAGTACAGGAAATATTAGCGGGGACTCTGATTTTGAAAAGAATGTTAGTCAAACTGTTGGAATGAATGGCGCGCAGATATTCGAAGTTAAGAAACTTGTGATTGAGGATCTGGCCGGAAATATCGTAGAAATGACGAAACCTTCCAACAAATTCTATTTGGATGTGACACCGCCAAAAGATGACAAATTAGCACCTACTACACAAATTGTTTCAAAGGTTCCTTCGGCGGGACGTGGCCCTGCAGGTAATGATTTGTATAAATCCAATGTTACCGTTGTAGCGGTAGTTCAGGATAACTCCGGCGAAGCAGAAACCAAACTTGATGACAAGAGTGTTAAAGTAAGCGCTACCGGAATATATAAAGTTTATTATCAAATTGTTGTAAATGAAGTTGATGTGACCGACAGTTCTTATGTTAAGTCCAAAAACGGAGGTGACATTAGTAAAGCTTCTGATGGTGAAGGATACTATGTTACATACAAAACAGGCGGACCCGACTATAACAACCGGGATGCCAAAGAAGATCAAGCCTTAACCAATCTTGATGAATTGACATTCAGTATACCTGCGAACGATACATTTAACTACAATAATATCATTATCCGTGTGTGGGCTATGGATAATGCAGGAAACAAACTGGATAAAACAAATGCTTCCGTTTATAAATTTGGTATTGATACTACAAGTCCTTCTATTTCTGTTAGTTATGATAATAACAGTGCACAGAACGGAAAATATTTTAAGGCAAATCGTACGGCAACGGTTGTAGTACAGGAAAGAAATTTTGATCCCGGAAGAACAGGTATTACAACACAGGCAAATGCCCATATTGGTGGTTGGAGTTATCAAAGAGGAAACAAAGCGAATGGCGATGAAGACCGTTGGATTGCTAGCGTAGTTTATGATACGGACGGAGATTATACTTTTGATGCATATACAACGGATGTTGTGGGACATAGTGCATCCGGAGTTAATTACGGAGACAGTGTGGCTCCGACCAATTTTACAATTGATAAAACAATTCCTACGATTATTGTAAGTTTTGATAATAATAATGTTCAAAACGGCAGATACTACAATGCAAATCGTCGTGCAACGATTGATATCACAGAGCATAATTTCGATGCCAAGGATACCAATGTAGAGAGAACAGCGACAATTGCAGAGGGTACGGTTGCTATTCCCGGTGTCGGACCGTGGACTCGAATCAATGATGTAAACAGAAGCGAAGTGTATTTCGGTCAGGATGGTGACTATACTATGAAGGTGGATTTTGCTGACCTTGCAGGAAACCCTGCCGAAACTTACATGGTAGATTTGTTTACAATTGATACGGTTGCTCCTACTTTGGAAATTAGCGGAGTAGAGAATAAGCATGCATATAACGGAAATGTTGCACCTACTATTTCTTATCATGATATCAATTATGACAAGAATAGTGCCGAGGTTAAAATTACCGGTTATAAGCACACCTCCGGCTCGAATTTAAAAGGAACTCGAACAGACGAGACCTTTGGTGGAAGATTTGCATGTGACAATATTGAAGAGTTAAGAGAAAACGATGATGTTTATACTGCAGTCGGCAGAGTAAAAGACCTCGCCGGTAATGAAACATCAGATGAGGTTACATTCAGTGTTAACCGTTTCGGTTCTACCTATATTCTGAATGATGAGACCAAGGATTTGGTAGATCGGTACTACAGTAATACAGAGCATACTCTTGGTATTACCGAGATTAACGTTAATGAACTGTCGAAGAATGAAGTTACTTACAGTTTAAACGGAGATCTGGTTACTCTTTCTAAGGGAGCAGATTATACCATTAAAAGTGAAAACCCGGGTTGGTGGCAGTATGATTATACAATTGATGCCTCAAACTTTGAGAAAGAAGGTAATTACGTAGTTACACTTACTTCGGTGGACGAAGCAACAAATGTCAATACTACACGAGCAATCCGAGAAAACAAAGGACCATCCAGTGAACTCGATATAAGCTTTATGATTGATAAAACGGCTCCATCATTAATCATTACCGGTGTAGAGGATAATGGTCGATACAGTGACAACGAGAGAACGATTGTAGTTCACTATGAGGACAATAGTTTTGTCAATACATTGAATGTTTATGCAAATAACCAATTGGTTAAGCAACTTGATGCCAAGTCTCTTTCGGAAGCGAAGGGACAGATTGAGTATGTTGCTTCTTCTAAATCAACGAAACAAAGCGTTCGTGTAGAGGCTGTAGATGCTGCAGGAAATGAAGGTAATACGGAAGTTAGTAAATTCCTTATTTCAAAGAACATTTTAGTTCAGTTTGTGAACAATACACCTCTTTTGATTGCTGTAATTGCAGGATTATTACTGTTGACAGGTGGTATCTTCTTTATCATCTTGGCAAAAAGACGCAAGAAAGAGCAGTATTATTAAGAGCAGGTATGTTTAGAACAAATGAGATTTTTGGCGGTACATATCAAATTATTAAAGAAATTGGCAGAGGAGGTGCAGGCGTGGTTTATCTCGCCCTGCATCTCCGACTGCAAAAGTATGTAGTCATAAAACGGATTAAGACAAAACATCAGGACTTGGCATCTTTACGTGTTGAGACTGATATCTTAAAGAACTTGCACCATCCTTCACTTCCCCAAATCTATGATTTTATTATGAGTGAGGGAGAAGTATATACAGTAATAGACTACGTCGAAGGGAAGGATTTCTCACAGCTTGGATGTGGACCTCAGGTGATTCCGCCGGAATTGGCTATGAAGTGGTTTCGACAATTAATGGAAGTGCTTCAATATATGCATACCAGGCGTTATCCGATTATTCATAGTGATATCAAACCGGCAAATATTATGCTTAGACCGGATGGTGAAATTTGTTTGATTGATTTCAACATTTCTCTGGAGGGAAACCAACAGGGAATGATTATGGGATACAGTGATATTTTTGCATCGCCTGAACAGGTTGAAATGGCAATGATGAACCAGAAAGGCATCCCTATTAATTATGTACTGGATGTTCGTACGGATTTATATAGCGCGGCGGCGACCATGTATTATATGATAACGGGAATTCTCCCCAATATCAGAGGAGAATATCCCAGATTGGTTGAAATAGACGGTCTTCCATATCCGCCGGGTTTTCTATCCGTTCTGGATCGTTGCCTTGAAGTTAATAGGGATAAAAGGTTTTCTTCCGCAACAAAGGTTTTAAAGGCACTGGATAACATCAAAAAGCAGGATATTCGCTATCGAAAATATCTTGTTGGACAGGGTCTTTCCTGGCTGGGATGCGCGTTGTTAATCTCTACCGGTATTTTCCTGATGGTTCGCGGTAATCAGCGAAATATCGAAAAACAATATCAGAATCAATATGCACGGTTTTATGATAGTGCCATAGCCAGTGACGACTATCAAACGATCTCTCTGGGCTATGATATTCTAAATAACTCTAAGTATAATAAGATTTTAAAAAAGAATCCTTCCGGAAAAGCAATGATTCTGCATACGATCGGAGAAGCATATTATCGGCAAGAGGATTATGAAGGTGCAGCAGAAGCTTTTGAAGAAGCCACAGTTGAGGCCGACGCAGACGATGTAAATATTGGTAACTACTACTTGGATTATGCTATGGCTCTGGCAGAGTGTGGTGAATATACAGATGCAAGAAATAAAATGGTTCTGGCCGGAAATTCAGTTTCTAATGCATCATTTCTGTTAATCGACGCCAAGATCGCGCAGGAATCCGGAAATGTTGAACAGTGTAAACAACTGATACAACAATTACTATCACTTCCGGGAAGCACAAAAGAATGCATTCAGGGATGTTTAATTGCAGCTGAAAGTGTAGGAATGAAATCATCGGAAGGAATTTCCTGGATGGAATATGGATTGCAGTACGAGCAGAGTTCGATGATTCTTAGACCGTTAACGTCGGCTTGTATGTCAATGGTAAGTTCTGAAACAGACAGTAACAGGCAGCAAACATGGGTTTCCAAAGCACAACAATACTATGTAATGCTATTGAATCAACCGGATGTTAAAGAAGAAGATTATCTGGGATATGGTATATCTTTCTATGTTTCCGGGGACAGCAGAACATGTTTCGAGAGGTTGAAGCAACTCGCCGATCGTGGTTCCAATGATTACAGAGTATATCTTTATTTAGCGCTTTCAGCATATGACTTACAAGATATTCAAACAGCAAAGACATATTGCAGAATGGCGCTTGATCTGACGAATAATATGTCGGAGGCTGAAAAGCAAAAAGCAGATGAAGGGATGCTAATCCGCTTATCGTCCCTCTCGGCGGAAATAGGGCTTTAAGGTGGAATTATGGACGGAAAAACAATGTTTATAATCGGTATCATGGTTTTAATTCTTGGAATTATGATACTTGTAATTTCACAATTTGTTTTATTTCGTTGGTATCGTAATTTTATTAACGAGTAGGGGGATTTCACATGGAAGCAAAGAAAAAAGCAATACTTGCTATAATTATTGGTCTTTCTGTTTTGATGGTTGCTTTGGTCGGAGTTCTTGCCTGGTATGGTTATGATAGTACAAGTTATAGCAGGCATATTGCAAGAGCGGAGAAATACCTCGCAACCGGAGATTATAATAAGGCAGTTTTGGAATATCAAAAGGCAATCAGTATCGACCCGAGTAAGGATGATGCTTATATCAGTCTGGCTGAAGTTTATACGAGTATGGGACAAACTTCCCTGGCGGAGGCAATTCTTAATAACGGAATAGACCGAACCGGCAGTAATCGTATTACATTGGCTTTGGCGGAATATACGGATAAATTTATTAATCCGGGTGTGAATGTTGAGTTTGGAAACGATAATCAGAATGTCGAGATGACACTGTATGGAGATGGAGAAGGCGGGATTAATACGACGCTTTTAGCTACAATCGGTGCAACAGAGTACAACGATTTAAGACTCAAATACACTGTGTCAAGCAGCTCCACCGCGGATGGAGGTTGTAAAGTTCGAATCGACTCGATAGGAGCAACCCTATTTTACGGAAAAGACAGTACAGATAGTTCCGGAAGCAAACCCAGAAGTTCTGCAGTACCGGATTATGCCATGCTTGATAATGTGGTGGCTCTTTTTAACGGGAAAACAGATACAACGCTTGCTGACCTGAATGATTACGGCGCTGAAAATGTGGGATTAATCAGCGATAATACAATTTCATTTGTATCAGGTTCCTGTACCGTAACGGCCGGAATTAATGAAAAAGGTGAGATTTATTCAGGAGCACAGCATAGCATTGTACCGATTCCGGATTCGGAAAAGTCAGATGTTGAAGGAAGCTGCAGTGCAACAGGAAGAATCTTAAGTTCTACTACCGGAAATGACGTAGCAGATGCTGAACTTAGATTCCGGGTCGGAGATACAACTTTTGGGGATATTCTCACTACCGTTCGCAGTGATGCTTTTGGCAATTACAGTTTGAAACTGAATCCCGGAGATTATACTGTGGAAGTTCAATGCACTGGTTATACAACGGAATTTTTCAAAGTGAATGTTCCTTTTGGAGATTCGGTAACTCTTGATAATTTGTATATTTCTCCTCTATTGGGAGATGGTCAAATCCGTATTGTATTAGAATGGGGCAGTTCACCGAGAGATTTGGATTCTCATCTGGAAGGCAGCACTTCGGGAGGTAGTCATATTCATACATTCTATGGACAAACGAAAGAAGTGCGTAGTGGAAACACCATTGCAGAACTGGATTTGGATGATACGGATGGATATGGACCTGAAACGACGACCATTTATGATACAAATGGTGTGTATAACTTCTATGTGGTTGATTTCACCGCCACCGGAACAATGTCTAATTCCGGTGCAACCGTAAAGATTTATTTGCCGGACGGTTCTGCACCGATAGAGGTTTCTATTTGTGGTGGATGTGGAAATGAATGGAATGTTTGCACCATCGATCACGGACAAGTGACTGTGAACAATCGACCCAAATAAGAAAAATAAGACTCTTTGGAGGATTTACTGATATGTCATTCGGTCAGTATAAGGATCAGGTTAAAAGAACAGTAGATAATGGTTCTATCGCCTTTGAAATCTCAGATGAGGATTTGTTTTATCAAACCGGATATAAAGTAATTCAAAATTTTGCTTCCGGTGGTTTGATTCGCGCTATGTCTACGACGCTAAATGGGAGAATACGTTTAGTGTACGATGTTAGTGAGTTGACTCCTCTTTCCACCCAAATATTAACTATGGATCCGGAGATGTTCAAGAATTTTTCACTTGGTTTGATTGTGGTATGTGATGCAATTAAAGCAAATGGATTTATTCATGGTGAAAACGTACTTTTGGATTCTGACATGGTTTTTCTAAACCCGATAACATACCAGGTTAATTTAATATATTTACCGTTGAAACAGAGCATTTCTATGACGGTTCAGTTAGACAGTCTTGAGAAAAATGTTATTGAATTGATTCGAAACATGTTAAAAAAGTATCCGAATGTGCAGGGGGACAGTACAAAAGCGTTATATGATTATCTTTTGCAGGGTTCTTGTAATACCTCGGATATTAAGGAAATAATACTTGGAGTTGTAGATAAGAAAGAAGTTCCGATTGTAGGAAACATATCTTCACAGAAAAAGGAAAAGAAGGCAGAGCAGATTCCGGAATTCCTGATTTTGGAGAGAATAGGCGGAAGCCAGGGGTTATCTCTTCGAATAGATGCACCTGCAGCAGTAATCGGAAGGGATCCGGCTGTTTCTCAGGTACTTGTATCAGATTCTTCTGTAAGTAAAAAGCATTGCCTCATATGTAAAGAAAGCAACGGTTGGAAAATCGAGGATCTTCAAAGCAGCAATCATACATGGTTGGGGGAGGGTGGCCCCTATTTGGAGGCTTACAAACAGTATGATCTTAAACCAGGAGATGTGGTTAAGATAGCTCGCTTTGTATTTCAGGTCAGATCCGGTATTGGAGAATAGAAAGATGAGATACAGAGTATTAATGGCCGACGAAGATCTGTCATATCTGAGCAAGCTGGAGCTGATGTTGCTTCGGGAATATGGTGATCAAATAGAGCTTCATTTAATTACGGATTCCGATTATTTAGAGGAACTATTTCGTACTTCCCAAAAGATTGATGTTTTGGTAATTGCAGAGAATTTTTGGAAAGAGGAATACAGAAAGCAGGGTATTTCCAGAGTGTTCTTTTTGACGGAGACGGAAGAACCGACCAAGATAGAACCCGGGGTTACGAATATTTACAAGTATTCCAGCGTACAGAATGTTGTTCATACTATTAATGTTGTTCTGAGGCATTTAATCAAGGGCACCGTCGGCAGTATCGAAAAGAAAATAGTTATGGTCTATTCCCCACAAGGTGGTTGTGGAAAGACTACACTTGCAGTTGGTACTGCGAAAGCATTATTTCAGTTAGGAAACAAGGTATTGTATATTGACGCTGAATCCCTTCAAACGTTTTTAGAAAAGAACAAAGAGGATTCTTGGGCAAGCAGGTCATTGATTTCTGCCCTATACACAGGGCGTTTTTCTAAGGAGATATTGGAATCAAATATTGTAAAGGGGGAGATAGAATACCTGATGCCGATGCAATATTCGCTGCTTAGTAGCGGGATTAGGGATATGAATTATATATCATTAATTCATTCAGCCAAAGAACTGTTGGTTTATGATTATATCATTGTGGATACTTCCAGCGATTTTAATGATTTCAAGGCTCAATTGATTGCTATGTCGGATCAGGTTATTATTCCCTGTTTGCAGGACATACAGGGTGCTGTCAAAATGGAGGCCATGCTTCGTAATATTAATGTCAGCGATAAAAAGAAGTACATATTTGTATGCAACAAGTTCCGAATCGGTGAGGAGAATAAGCTGGTTGATACTGCCATTTGGCAGATGATTAATTATAAGATTCCATACCGAAATCAGGATGAACAGAGTGGCAATTCAGATACTATGTATATGGAAGTCGCCTACAGCCTGATTTAGTTGAAGATGGAGATGTTGTCGATATGGATAATAAAATAATTGTAACTCTTTTCGAGCATCAGAATGGGCATATGACGGACATAGAATTGGATTTGGAAATAACCGCCACGGAATTGTTCATTGGACTCAATGAGGCATTTGGGTGGGGAAGCAATCCGGCAGATATCAGTGATTGTTATCTTGCTGCGGAGAATCCCATAGCGCTTGTTAAAGGGAATAAAAAACTCAGCGAATTCGGACTTCGCAACGGAAGTATTTTGCATTATGTAAGGCATAGGTAAAACAGATAGTATTTCAAAAAATCGAGAGGGGAAAACGACGTTGGGGGATGTCAGATATAATCTCGAATTATTTTACGGAGGAACCTACCGGGAACAGGAAGTTGGTTTGGATTCTCCGTCTGAAATCGTAATCGGTACCACTAAAAATTGCGTGGTTCGGTTACCGTCGGAATTGTTTTTTTCAGACTTTGAAATTTCATTGGTACGGGATGAACTGGGAGATTGGAAAATCTTCGGTGGTGAGAATAATTACCTGAGTGACAACAGCATGCTAAAACTCAGGACAGTATCTCTAACCCATGGAAGTCGTTTTTCCGTGCATTATCAGGATAGTGACGCAGAGATTTGTCATGGTGAATTCCTGCGTAGTTTTGGTACAGAATTCACTGAGTACTCTTGCTATATTGATTTAGGCGATTTGAATCAATTAGAAATTGGCGGAAATTCAAGTTGCCAGATTCAGATTCGAGATGAAGCAGTAGGTAAGGATTCTGTGACTTTTTCCAGAAACGGTGGGACATGGCAGGTAACTGACCACAGAAGTCGTTACGGTGTTTCTGTAAACGGAACCAGAATTGATGGAAGAACTACTTTGTATGATTATGATTTCTTTTCCATAGCTGGGCATAATTTTTTCCTTCGGGGAAATCGTTTATATTTGTGCAATGATCCTATGATTCAGACGGTAGGACTACGAACACTGGAACATCTGGATTCAAAGAGCTGTATGGTTTATCCACATCTTAATAAGAGTACAAGAATGTACTACCAAATTCCAACGGAAGAAATAGAATATATAGATCCGCCGGAAAAGATTAAGGAGAAAAAGCAGAATATATTCTTAATGATACTTCCATCATTAGCATCGCTGTTATTGATGCTTTTCTTAAGGGGAGCCATGGGTGGAGGATTTGCTTTTGTACTTCTTAGCGCAGGCAGTATGGTAATCGGTATAGGAACCAGTATATACACATATTTTGCGCAAAAAAAGGAGAGCAAGGAAGAAGAAAATAAAAGAATTGAAACATATACAGAATACGCCAGAAAAAAAGAAGAAGAGATAGTAAAAACCAGAGAAGAAGAAGTTTCCCTAATGGAGTTTAACACTCCTTCGTTGGAGTCGTCTATTCAATCGGTTTGGAATTTTGATGGACGTATATTTGAAAGAAATGACGAAGATGAAGATTTTTTGTCTGTGAGAATAGGTACCGGCGCGGTAGAAAGTAAAAGGCCGATTAAATATAGTAAAATTGAAAGACTTTCAATCAATGACGAAATGGTTACCTGGCCGGAAACGATTGCAAAGAAATATGAATATCTTCCTCAGGCTCCAATCCTTTTATCGTTAAAAGATAATGGCATGGTTGGAATAGTAGGTGGAATTGATCAAATTAACGAACACATAAAAACTTTGATTATTGATTTATGTGTTCGACATTCACCGGCGGATCTTCAATTGGGGTTCCTGTTTTCAAAAAAGGATATCTCTATATGGGAGTGGGTAAAGTGGTTACCACATTTTAATGATGAAAGCACGGGACTTCGAAATATTGCGTATGATGAAGATTCATTCAAGGTATTAGCCGAGAATTTATATAAAATTCTTTCTGAAAGGGAAAGAGAATCCTCAGAGAAAAAGAAAACAAAAAGAATACACTATGTATTCTTTGTTACTGAACCATTTGAGATAATGACACATCCGTTAAGCCGGTTTTTTAATAGTGGATCAGCGGTTAATATAACATTTATTTTTTGCAGTTTTTCAAAGGAATTGTTGCCTAATTGTCAAAAGGTAATACTTTTAGGAAATGGTTATAATCAATTAGTTGATTCTAAAAATGCTGAAAAAATACAAAACTTTACTTCTTTTTCTGTTCAAGATACTGCTGCTGCCCGTTTGGCTCAAAAACTGGCATGTGTAACAATAGATGAAATAAGTTTGGAGAATCGACTTGTAAAGAGTATAACATTGTTCCATTTATTGGGGATTTATAAAGCGAATGATCTTGATTTGGAAAATCGTTGGAAAGATAGCAAAGTATATAATACGATGACTGTTCCAATGGGTGTGGATTCCAAAAATGAAATTGTATATCTGGATTTACATGAAAAATATCATGGCCCGCATGGTCTTGTAGCCGGAACTACCGGATCCGGTAAATCAGAGATTTTACAAACATATATCCTTTCCATAGCGACATATTTTCACCCATATGAAGTCTCTTTTTTAATCATTGATTTTAAAGGCGGCGGCATGGTGAACCAGTTCAGAGATTTGCCGCATCTTCTTGGTGCAATAACCAATATTGACGGGAAAGCTATAAATCGTTCTCTTAAATCAATCAAGGCGGAATTGCAGAAAAGGCAACGATACTTTGCAAAAGCAGAGGTAAATCATATTGATTTATATATTAAAAAATATAAAGCCGGAGAAGTATCGGAACCCTTGCCGCATTTGATTATCATTGTTGATGAATTTGCAGAATTGAAGGCGGAGCAGCCGGACTTTATGAAGGAACTGATTTCTGCTGCAAGAATAGGACGTAGTTTGGGAGTTCATTTAATATTAGCCACACAAAAACCTGCCGGTCAGGTTGATGACCAAATATGGAGTAATTCAAAGTTCAAATTGTGCTTGAAGGTTCAAAGTGCAGAAGATAGCAATGAAGTAATAAAATCCCCCCTGGCTGCAGAAATAAAGGAGCCGGGTAGAGCGTATTTACAGGTTGGGAACAATGAAATATTTGAATTATTCCAATCTGCATATAGTGGAGCTTCTGAAAGAATACTGGATAAAAATGCGAAGTCATACAGTATTTATGAGGTTGATTTATCAGGGAAGAAAACAGAGATTTACAAAGAAAAGAAGAAGAGTAATTCAGAAGTTGGAAGAACTCAACTTGAAGCTATTGTAGAGTACGTTCACGAGTATTGTGAGAGTAAAAATATTTGTAAACTTCCGGATATTTGCCTTCCTGCGTTGAATACATTAATTGATTATTCGGAATGTATGAAAGAACCTAAAGAAGGATGTGTAGATATTGGCATTTATGATGATCCTCAGAATCAATATCAGGGAGGAACATATCTGGACATCTGTAATAAAAATACTTTAATAATAGGTTCTTCTCAATACGGAAAGACGAATCTTATTCAATTAATTATTCGTGAGATTGCTACCTTATACACATCAAAAAAAGCAACTATCTATATAATGGATTTTGCCTCTATGTTTCTTAAAAACTTCGAATCATTAAACCATGTTGGTGGCGTGGTTTGTGCATCAGATGATGAAAAGTTTAAAAATTTGATGAAATTACTATCTGAAGAAATAATTATCAGAAGAGAGAAATTGGTTTCTGCCGGGGTTAGTTCTTTCTCAGCGTACTGTGAAGCAGGGTTTGATGACTTGCCACATATATTTGTATTTGTTGACAATATGACAGCGCTGTTTGAGTTGTATCTAAATGATAATGATGCATTCCTAGAGATAGTCAGAGAGGGTATTGCAGTTGGAATCACTTGTATTGTAGCTAATGCACAAACCAGTGGATTTGGATATAAATATTTATCTAATTTCTCCAATAAGATTGCATTGTATTGTAATGATTCCGGAGAATACTCAAATTTGTTCAATCGACCAGATATTAAACCGGATGATGTAATTGGAAGATCGATTTTGGAGATTGACAGGAGATTATTGGAGTGCCAGACATATTTGGCATTTTCAGGAGAGAAAGAAATAGACAGAAGTAATAATATTCGTGAATTTATTGAACAAGTCAATGAAAAGAATCCAAATATATCTAGGAGAATTCCGTTTATTCCGAATGTATTGGAGGTTGATGTTCTTTTGGATGGCTTTATGGCGGCAACCACGGAATACTCAATTCCGATTGGTCTTTCTTATGATAGTGTAGAGCCTTTTTATCTCAATTTTTCACGCCTGTCGATGCTTGGTATCGTAGGAAAAGAAGGAAGGGGACATTTTAACTTCGTAAGTTATCTTCTTAATGAGTTGAACAAAAGAAGGGAAGCATTTCCGGCTCGAGTATGGATCATTGACAACGCGGAAAGAAAATATCAGGACTTACGCGGACTAAAGGTAGTCGAGTCATATACAAACAGGCCGGATGATGTAATAACAACCATAAACAAAGTTTTTGAGATATTGTCAAAACGTTATGAGGATATGTATTCAGAAATAAAGAATAATAATCCTGCGCTACTTTTAATAATTATTAATAATAATGATTCAGCAAAAAAAATAGCTGATGATTATGAGGCTATGGATAAATATCGTTTGATCATGGATAGATATAAGAGTCTTAATGTTTCAGTGATTTTTACAGATTATCCGAATCAGGCATTGCCTTATGATTCTCCCGAACCGATTATGATGATTAAGAGGGAAAAGAAATTACTTTATATGGATGAAATTTCCAGTCTAAAGATAATTGACGTTCCGTACGGGTATATGAAGCAATATAGTAAAAGAATGGGGCAGGGAGATGCATTCTTTATAGATGATGAAAGAGTTGAGAAGATAAAAATCGTCAAAAGTTCTTTTTATGATAAGCAGTATAAATTGTAACACAATTTATAAATAATCTAAGAAAGGAGGAGTATCGTATTATGGCTAATAGTGGTGGAAGTAGAATGGACTACAATGAGGTACGGGATTATGCCGGAAAGTTTAGCAAGGAGTCTTCGGATTTACAGGCGTCTGTTGCAAGAATGTACCAATATGTTAGTCGATTGGAGCAGACATGGGATGGAGCAGAAGCCAGTGCTTTCCGCGCAAGACTGGATTCCTTAAAAAAGAACTTTGAGCAGACCTATCAGGTAATCGAAGAGATTTCAACGAAATTGAAATCCAGTGCTGATGATCAGGAACAGAGAGAGCAGGAACGTGCTCAAAAGTGGTAATTGGGTTGTGAAACAAGCTGTAGAGTTGATGCGTGGAGTCAACTTGGACTCCGCGCAAAACTCACAGGTATAGAAATTGAACCGAATCATTTCAAAATGGAAATGTTAACTATAGATTAACGGATTGGAGGGAAAATGGCAGAGGATGCTGAATTAGAAAGAGGTAGATTAAACCGACAATTACAAAGCAAGAATAATGAATTACAAAGCTGTCGTCAAACGAATGATGCATTAGATGGGCAAATTGCTAGGCTTAGAACGGCTTATCAAAAAGTATCGGGAGTTAAATCACAGTATTTGACCATTAAGAGTGATGAACGTAAAGATTTATTGAATACTGATTCATGGAAATGGAAAGGGGCGAAATATAGTGAATACAAAAATAATAAATGCCCCAGGGTCTCCTATGGAATAGATGAGTATTATAGGGATATTGATAAAATTTTGGACGCTATCAACATGAAAATTGCTGAACTTGAAAACAAGAAGTTTAGTGACGATTTTATAGGTGGACTTATCAAGACAATAAACTCGATTCGTTATCAGATACAAAACTTATTTAATTAAGGAGGGATTATGAGAGGTTTATTTTTTCGAATAAAGTATGAGCCTATGCATTTGTATGCAAAGAAGATGAAAGATTCATATAATTCTATTGAATATAAAAAATTAGATTTGAGCAAAAATAAAAATGTCAAAACGGCATCAAATTATGTTGAACAGGAAAAGCGGATTGATGATTTAGTACGGTTATATCAACAACTTGTAGTGAAGGATGTTAATGATATTAATAAAATGATTCAGGAAATGGAAGAAACTGATAAAAAACGATCAAAGAAGTGGAGTGGAATTGGAGTGTGTATTACGGATTTCAATCCGGAACGAATGAATATTCAATTTATGTATGGACCGCCGACAGAACCAACCGGTCATATTATTACTTCGGGAAGCGGCTCAGGTGCGAATCCCGGCGGCGGTGGCGGTGGAAGAGGTCGATAAGACAGCAATTATAAGGAGAATGGTATGAGTAATTATCACGTTGAATTTGAGAACTTATATTTTGGTTATTTTCAAATGGTAAATAATCATAATGCGAGAGCAGAAGCTTCAGAAAAACTGGAAAAAGCGATTAAACAATTTGATTCGTGGAATGATTATTTTGTTGGTATGTCAGCGGATGCGTTAAAATCATATTTTGAGAATATACACATTCCGATAATGGCAGGTTTAAGTTTGCTTTCAGCTACTCAAGTTCAGTTATACCAGCAATATTTGGCAGACTACTGCTTTAGAGTAGATGGCGATGGGACTTTTTCCGGAAGCGGAGGAGATAAACGCGCAGTCTTTGATTCGCGAGAATTGGAAGCACTTATTGATGGGTATAAGTCTTATAATTCTTATACTCAAAAAACTGACAACACAGAGACAGAATTATCACAGATTTTAAGAAACATATCGGATCTTTTTTCTTGTCAAAGAAGTAATACTGAACCGATGCTTCAAAGTTATCATAATTCAACGAAGCGATTTATTACAGAAATTCACGATAATATTGATATTGTTGAGAGTGAACATGTTAATAAGGATTTTGTTGAAACAGAGCAAATGATTAACAGTTTATATCGTTTAATAGGTGATGTTATTGGGAAAAGCAGAGAGTTTAAGTCCAGTTTTTCCGAAGAATCGTTGATGGAGATTAAAGATTCTTATAATGGATTTATTGGATCGGCAAATGTACTTAATGGAAAGCTAGAGTCTATTCCTAAGACAAAGTTAGATGCTTTTGAAGGTGCTAACAAAAGATTTTTACAGGAATATAAGGAAGAGGAGGAAGAAAGAAAACGTAGAGAAGAAGAAGCAAAAAAATGGAAATGGGCCGGTGTTATCTTGGGAGTTGCAATAGGAGGTGCGGTTATTATAGCATCTGGTGGTACAGCGACTCCTGTAGTCGCAGCTATAGCCGGTGGATTAGCGGCTGGCACCACAGCATTTTGCGATTCGGTAGCAGATAATATAATAGATAATGGAGATGCATTTAAGAATATGAATTGGGGGAAACTTGCCGGAAATGTTCTTTTAAATGCAGGAATAGGTGCTGTTGTTGGTTTTGTGGGTGGAGCTGCAGCTCAAAAGGTTGGAGATATCGGGGCAATCAGCAGGATGACACATTCTACCAATTTTATCAATAAAGCAATCGGGAATGTTGCAACAGAGGGAGCTAAAGAGGTAACAGAAGGATTTGTAAAAAGGTTTGGAACGAATGTTGGTAATTCTCTTATAAAAGGAAAAGCGGTTGATATCAAATCAGCTATTTCTGATACATTTGATGTTAAAGAAATAGGTAAAGATGTAGTCAAAGGTAGCACTTCGGCTATTGTAAAGTCAGGCACATCGTATATCAAGACAGATAAAATGCATGTTGGTAGCAGGGCAGTTGTGAGTGGAGTTAAGGGAACAATTGAGGATGGTGTTTCCGGTGCAGTTGAACGAGGAGCTGGTGAGATTATAGATAATGGATACTCTGATAAGGTTTGGGAGAAAGTAATTGATAAGGAAAACGATGGAATGGCGCTTGTAAAAGATGTCGGTGGCGGTTTTGTTAAAGGCGCTGCGAAAGAGGTTGTTCAGGTAAGACAAGCAGATATAAATGATAAAAATGTTGATAAATATAAAAACGAAGTAATTAAGGATCCCAAGGCTTGGGTTGAAGATGGCGGAACAATCCGAAGAACTATTACCGGGAAGCTAATATACGATGAGAAACAAGTTTATAATACGCCAAAATCTAAAGTTGGCAGTTACAGTTATAAAAATAGGGAGCTGACACCGAATAAGTATATAAGAGGCACTTCAGATTATCGGCCCACTCAATATAATGGTTACTATGTTTGGCCGCAGGGAGCTCCGATTTAGTTCTTTATGTTTTGATTATTCAAGAAAGATAAGAGGATGAAAAATGTATATTGTTTCGAATCGTGGAATTGATAACAGTAAAATTGAAGAATTTGAAAAAAGATTTGGCTTGGTTTTGCCGGAAGATTATAAGGATTTCTTGTTTCATACAAATGGAGGAATCCTAAATGATGAGAAAGGTGTATCCATACATATCCCAAATACTGAAATAGACATTGCGGTTAAAGAGTTTTATGGAATAGGGTTAAATGAACATGGATTAGAGACCATTAATTACCGAATTTGGGATCAGATTGAAGCAATGGATATCTCTGTTAACATGGATGAAGAGGAGAAGGAACAATCGAACTTGCCGGAACTGTCTTCGGAAAACAAAGTAGTATATAATCTTTTGGTAATAGGTGAAGATATATTAGGGCAGTATATTGTGATAAATTTTATCGGGGATGTTTCTTTTATCTGCTATTGGGATAATGAGATGAAATTTTCAAAACCTGATGAGGAAAACGCATATTATATTTCAAGTTCATTTGAGGAATTTGTTCATATAATAGAAAAGAATGAGAAAGGAGACGAAAACATGGAGAAGGTTAATTATTTACCGCTGGGAAGTATCATTTTAATGGAGGGAGGAATTCAGAAACTGATTATTACAAGTAGGGGCTTAGTGGTTCAGCATAATGGGGAAGAGGTATTCTTTGATTATGCAGGTGTTCCTTATCCACAGGGATTGATTAGTGATGATTTGTTGTATTTTAACCACGAGGATATAGCAAAGGTGATATTCGAAGGTTATAAAGATGACGATGATACGGTAATCGTGGGTAATATAAATAAATTTATTGAATCTCATCCAAATATGATAAAAGGTGATCCGAGAAATTGGGATTAATGTGTATATAATTCTTTTTGTTTTATGATATCCGGCAAACAGGCCATTTAAAGTCGACTACGTTAAGAGGCCTGTTTGCTTTTTAAAATCATAGATCGATGGAATTTGTAGCCGGGGCAGATTCCTAGTTATTCGGTTATATATACTTTTATAAATGAATTCACTTGATTAAGTGCCAAAGAACCCAGATAATTCAATAAAATCGGCAATTAAAATAGCAAGGCAAACAAATAACCGCCCAGCTCGAACCTAGGCGGTTATCTATTAACCAATCAGATAGGGCAACCGTCTATCGGTAATGCCCTTTTCCTCTTTATATATCATTTAAACTAAGTGTCAATAACAAGAATACGAGTTTTTTGAGAAGTGAAGGAGAAATGAAAAGTGAAAAAAAGAATCAAGGCTTTTAGTTTAATTATTACAGTCATAGTTGTTTTTTTAGTACTATATGGTTGCACATCCCATAAAGACATTTCCGGCACATATCTTTCAGAAGTGGTTGTTAAAGATTTATTGAGTGATGAGGAAATCAAATCTTTTACAGACGTAGGAATGGATTTTTATACGGAAATTCCTATGCAGTTTGTATTTGTTTTGAATTCCAACAATACGTTTCTTCTGTCAGTGGATATAGAAGACTTCAAGAATAAAGTAAATAAAGGTATTGAAGATAATACGGGAAAACTGATTGAGAAGCAATTTAAGGAGAATGGAATATTGCCGGAACAGTATGATCTTGCAGCTCAAAATGCCGGGTACAAGGACTATAAAGATATGGAGCAAAAACTTCTTGAACAAATGAAAAAAGCATGTGAGGATGAACTTAATAAAGGCGAATTGGATATTAAAGTAGAAGGGAAATACATAGTAAAAGGTGATGAAATTACATTTACTGTGAAAGATGGTGAAACGTATATAGACGAAGGAAGACTTAGAAGCGATGGCACGTTTGTTGTGCCTACAGTATTTTCAGACAGCAAGGAGGCAGTGCCGGTAGAGTTTAAAAAAATAAATCAGTAAATGGTTGTTCTGATGATCCGTTATTTTATACGATCGAGGAATAAGGAACACTCCATACCGTCCTCCAGTCGTGAGTAGACTGCCACTTTTATTTTTCACTTTTTGCAAAAAGCACATTACTCTCCTGCAGTCTTTGTTATGTTATCAAAGAAGGCAGGAGAGTATTATTATAGGGAAAAGAGAAATCGGCGATTTGCCGTTTTACCGAAGATGGAAATAACAGAAAGAAATGTTTGGTTGTACGGCGGAAAATAAGGAGGGAAGGAATATGGCTAAGAGTAAGAAGAATCATGTGATACCCGGTGTGATCGTTGGGATATTGGTTTTGATCTATTTGTTTTCGCCCCTGGATATGATTCCGGATTTCTTTACCGGATTCGGACAGATTGATGATGCCTTGATCCTGATTGCCGGAATCGTTTATGAGATCGTTAATCTGATCAGAGGAATCGGCGAAAAGCCGGAGAAGCAGAAGGCGGATCACAGCACCTACGAAGAAGACAGGAAAGAAGAATACGGAAGTTTTCGGGAAATATAATGTAAGACCGGTCGTATCCTTTCTTAATCGGGTTTTTGCGAAAATCCTTTCAAAAGGGTATCATAGGTATGGATTTTACGGCCGATAGGCGGATAACCGAAAGGAGAATCAGGGATGATCTGGGATAAAGCAGCAAAAGTATATGATTTTCTGGAAACATTATATAATCGTCAGGTGTATATCGGAACGGGACTGGTAGTGGCTTCCCTGATCCGCAGGGAGGACCGGGCTTTGGAATGTGCCTGCGGAACCGGCTCCATCAGCCGTTATATCACACCGAAATGCAAACGTCTGGTGGTTTCCGATTTTAGCATCGGA
>AUXO017089007.1_pt1 | contig 28981 bp, 23 predicted proteins | sample 768731 | NCBI WGS metagenome assembly AUXO01 (sample SAMN02715735, study PRJNA202380) | gut metagenome | biome: sheep rumen | host: Ovis aries | place: New Zealand: Palmerston North
CGCGGCGGCGAGTTTTCTCAATCCGCTCTTGGCGGAAGCAAGTTCAACCGGGGCAAATCGAGCCTTGAGTTCGCGAGCCACTTCAGAGAAACGATGACCTCTGTTCATCATGTCGCGCGCGAAATGAATGACCTTGCGAGGATTGGACTCATCCTTGCGCGGCACTCTCTGAACATCTCCTGCGGCAGTATCTTCAAAATCAAAGTCTGGACCGCCCCTCCACTGATAGCGCAATTCAGGCTTGACATTGTTCGGCTCCTTGACTTCGCTTATGTCAATGGTCTTGCCCATGCCGTCAAGACCCTCGTTCCACCACGAAAGGTCATTCAAAGCCGTGTCTTCCTCAGCCGCAGATACCAAAATGTGTCCAATGTCATCCATTTTCAAATCTCCTAGTTTATTCACCGCTTATTTCACGAGCTTCTTCCTCAGACAAAACATCGCTTGCAAAAACTGGGACAATGCTCTTCTGGTCGTCCGAAAGCTTCCAAAGGCACTTGGTAGCCTTGTGAATAAGCAAATTGTCGCCTGCCTTTACAAACATTTTGCGCGTCTTCTCAGTATTCGCCATGCGAGTAATGAAGCGCTCATTACCGTCTTCAGTGGTAAAACCGCTTATGCCCAACGAACTATGCCAACAAAAACCATCTAGAACGTCCATATCTACAATTCTCCGTTTCCATTATTTATTCCGCTTATTAACTTTTCCAAATCTCAATTTGTCATATTTGTGAATTCGCTTCAGAGAATTTTGATTTTCACCCACGGTTGAAAAAAGCTCATACATGTCCCACACCTTATGAATCTTGAGCTTTTCCAACGCCTGCTTAAACAAACATCTTATCTTAACCTGTGTATATCCACTTACATAACTTGCCATTGTAAAAGAGGTTGTATACATTAAACTGGTCAATACGCAAATTTCCTCATCCGTAAGAATATCAAGAGCGGCGGAATTCAAGAAGTTGATAAATGAATCGAAATTTGAAAACACATAAAAAATATATTTTAAACGATGGCGTATTTTGCGAATGTCGTAGCAAAGCGACGGCTGACTCCGCTTCAGAATCTTTTTAACCTCCATTTGCCGTTTTCGCGAAACAAATATGAGATAAAGAATGTCCCGGTCCTTGTCGCTTAAGAAACTGAACGCCTGCCTGAATCCAACAACCTGGTCTGGGTCGAAATATTGGGATTCAATTTCCTCAATCCTGCCACCCTTGATTGTCTCAATGGCGCTACCTACATATGTGATTGGTGAAGACAACTTTACCCCCCATCGTCAATTGCTTTTTAGAAATATCTGGAATAAAACTTGTATTTTTAACAAACTCCAAATCTGACTTTTTCAAACTTTCCGTAAACCCACGGATATGGAATGAAAAAAACACTCTGGCGCGTTTTCCCCTAATGCTTTCAACTATCCCATATAACCCACTTAAATAACCGTTTTTTACCTTTACGGCATCACCGGGTGAAAATTCGTCTCCATCCTCTAGCTTCGTCTTTATATCACCTACAAAACTTTGGACTTCCTGATTTGAGAAAATATAGGGTTTATCCCCGTCTGAAACAACTGAAACAACCCATCTGATTTTCTTTAATTCAACAATGTGCTTCTCCCAGTCCGGGTCTTTTATAAAAAGATACCAGTCTCCATTGTCTGACAAAACACTGTTTCCAACGGCTTCATATTTTACATCATTGCCGCAGATTTCCTTTATTTTGTCAGACCATATGGAAGGCCGACGATAATTCAAAGCCTTCCCCATCATAAGCGCAATCCACATCCAACCTATCTCCAAAAACCGAACCAACCCGAATGCTTTTCCGCCTTTGCGTCATAGTCCTGAAGAAACCACAACATTATGGCAAGCTTCGGATATTCCTGTCCGCAACGAGACGCAGAATCAACAATTTCGTTGAAATCGTCTATTACGCTTTCATCAGTATTGCGGCAAACGAACTTTGAGCACTTCTTGCAAACCTCGCAATTGCACTCTGAAAAATCCCTATTGTTCGTAATCGTGCAAATGCCGCATTTGCCACCATCGGCAAGTTTTACCTTGCGGAAATACTGGCAATTCACAGGCTTTCTACACGTGAACTCACGGATTCTCTCTTTAAGATATTTGTTTCGGAGAAATACCGCCTTCTCCTTAACTTCTTCGTAGGTACGCATCAGATTGCCTTTCCCGCAATGAGTTCAGAAACAAAATTGTCAAACTTTTCCTTGCCGCCAAAAATTCTTACTCCTTCGCCAATTCTAATCCCTATGGACTGCAACTGACTTGGAGAAGGAAATTTACCATTGTGAGCCAAAACATATTTAGCATATTCAATTATAATGCCTTTCAAATTTTTACGCCTCGCACACTCGAACAAATTTTTAAAACTTCCCCAATAGAAAAAAACCTCCCGCTCCGGAGGAATTACATCGGGGAATTTATACGCCGCTTTAATATAGGCGCTTTTTGTGTTTATTCGAAACTCCAATATGCATTTTAGAATATAATCTGCCGAAACGCATTTCTGCCATGACGGAGGCCCCCAAATCTCAAATGAAGCATTCCGCCAACCTCCGAAGTATTTTAAAATGTCAAATTCGCGTACAAAATCAGAATTAATTTCCTTCAATTGAGACATTTTACGTATGTTGTTGGCACGTATGAACCTTACAACCTCTTCTTTTGTCGGAAAAACATTTCGCCTAACATAAGAATGAGGATAAGTATGCGTTCTATTAACTCCCTTACGAGACTTGCGCCTCGTAGAAAGTTTAAGATTCCTACGTACCCCATCCGGCAGTTTCAAAATGTCGTCTGGACTAAGCAAAGCCTACTGCACCTTCCAGTCGGTCAAAACCTTGTAACCGCTCTTCTGACACTTGTACACCACATTCTCCACAATGGTAAAGTAAACTGGCGTTGCATCGCAATAGACCTTAATTTCATCATCCTTGCCCAACTTCTCGATTTCCTTCAAAATATGCATGGCCTCCCCGTCCACATTCGAGGTGTCAGGGGCATCCGTAACATAGACAATGGAATCATACTCTTCACCCAAATGCCTTTGCGCCCCATACTCGGATAAAACAATCAAACTCTTCATGGTCAAATTTCTCCCCTTTTATGGTTATTTTAATGCTTTTAATTTTAAAACACAATTAAAAAATGCCGCCCGGAATCGAGCGGCATTTTTAACAGGAGTTCCAAGCAATAATTAGAGACCTCGCAACAATTCAGCAACGCGCATGAGTTCAGCCCCAATGTCAAGGCTGGATTGTACCTCTTTCTTCTGTTTATCCTGTTCGCGTTTCTTTCTCATGCCCCAAGACTTCCTCCGTAACTTCTCAATGTACGAATCTTTCTTTTCACGACTCATGTCACTAAAGAACTCCTGCAGGGCTTTCTTTAAATCATCGTAATTTACAATGCCACTTAACTCCTCATAACCTCCGCCACGACTACTGGCCAACCCTTGTACTGCGTTAAAGATAATCTCAGGCATCTTATCGCGTACCGCAGGCACAATTTCAGTAGAAACTAAATATTTCAACGCAGACATTGATTTCAACAATATCGGTTTACCATCCTTTTCAATCAATCGTGCCTTAAAAGAATCCGGAATCTCAGGATTTGACATGATTTCAGAATAAGAAAACTCATTTAAAACAGCACTTTCGTCCTCGGTTAAACGCTTTTGACGTAATGAATCAAGCGCCGTTGAATTAGACATCGCCTTTGTAAAAAGATTCGTATAAAAATCCTTTGACAAATCGAATGAACGGCTATTAACCACATCGTTGAAATCAGCATTCTTCATGTATTGTTTAAACACTTCCAATTCCAAAGGCTGATTTTCAAACATAACATTGCCAGCCGCTTTTACTGCCTCAATCAATTTATCACGCCTGGCCACATCACGCTTAGAATCTGACTCGGTTTCTCTACGATGTTTCTCATCATATCCCTCGCCTAACCAGGTCATCAAAGCATCTGTACTTTGGTGACTTTCATAATCTATCGGATTCCTACTGGACTTATCTTCCGTCACATCTTCCCAGGAAGTTTCATCAAACTCATCATCATCGTTCTTAATAGGAGCCAAAGTCTGAGGCAAGCGAACTGAAGTTTGAATTGCTCTAGTAGCGGCATCTTTCATATAAGCTCCGCAGAACTTCAAAAACTGTGCCACACTAGAAAATCCCTTGCCAGTTCCGCCCCGAGCCAAAAGAGCCATGTTTGTGGAAATTCCATCCAAAACCTTGTTTGCAAATTGCTCAGTTTCAAGACCTGACAATGACTTAAGCAATGAAGCCGCCATGTTGTGCATAAGGTCTTCAGGTTCTGTAAGAGCTGGCACCTTAACAGTACTCACATTCCTAAAAATAATATCGGCCTTAGACATCAAATAGTCAAAAATTATCCCTTTGGCCGTAGATTCATTACTTACAAAATTTGAAAATTCATCGAACCTGCGTTTTACCTCCGCAAGTCGCTCTTGATTTGTCCCGCCAAAGACCTCCAAAAACTTTTTGCGGCCACGCTCACGACTTTCAAGATGTTCTTTACTATAACTCAATTTACCACGAATTTCAGACAAGCTGTTTAACAAATCCTCTCTTTCGTCTTTGAGGTCTTCAAGTGTGTCTTCATCATTATCACTTAAATCATCTTTACTTTCTAAAGCTTTAATATCAGCCTCGCACTGTTTAAGGCTCTTCTCAGCTTCATCTAATTCATTTTGACGTTTTTCAACACTTAAACGCGCCTTTTCCACTTCCTTGTCATAAAGTTTCAATTGGGCGGCAGTATCCGCACTCTCATCCAACTCCCAATCACTTTTCTCTACGCCGTTCATCTGGTCTTCAAGTTTCGCAACTTCAACCCCAAGCTTGGCTTTGACCTTTTGGGCCACATTAAATAACAAACCCTCAAGCCCAGAACCCAACAACATAAATTCCATCAAGGCAGTAGGACTAATATCCTTATCCAAGCGCTGTTGATTCAATTCGCTCCACCGAAGGTCACGACCCTTTTCCCAATCGCCATGCCCCAATTCATTAATGGTTTCACCATGCGTAGCGGGAGATTTCCTTTTGATATCCTCATCGGCGGCAATACGCATACTTCTAGACCTAGCCACCAATCCATAGGCCAACTTACGAGCAAAACGCATAATCCCGTTTGCAAGACGAACATGAGAATTAACCATAATTTAACTTCCTTCCAAAAAATCCACGAAACAAAAGATTCAAAAAAAAACCAATTATTAAAAAAACCGCCGCAACGATTTTTAATCGAAGCGGCGGTTACGGAGGTTTGTAAAACAAGTTCTAGTGGCATGGCATGAAAATCACAACCGTGTTCCCGCTTGCGACATGAAGCGGCGAATTTGAATTGCGAAGCATCACCACGACGTCTGGATTGACAAATGAGTTAAGCATTTCGCAAAAAGCATCCGGGTCAACCATTACACTCAAGTCAACGCCTGTATACCCGCAGAGCATTTCCTCCTCATAGGTTCCATACTCCTGGTCAGTTGAGGACACCACCATGCGATTTGTCGCAAAGTCCATCTTGACAACCTTCTGGCCAATTCCGCCATTAAGCACCGTGGCACGGCGAATAATGCCGCAAAGGTCTGAACCATGAATGTCAAGCCGATTGTCCGCGCCTGCGGCGGCATCCAGAATCGGAGTATAGTTCGGGAACGGAGAGGCAATCAAAGTTGTGTTAAACTCGATTCCGTCGAACTTGAAAGTAACCATATGGTTGAAGCGCGAAATCTCACACTTGCCTTCCTTGCAGAAGTTCTTCGCGATGTTTGCGCTACGGGCGGGAAGGAAAAAGCTGCGTCGCACCTTTTCATCGTCTTCATTGTAAACATCCTCGACCGCCAACCGGCAAATCGCAAGTTTCTTCCGGTCAGTGGCGACTAGGTTGACCGTGGAATCGTCAACAATGTCGAAAAACACCCCAGGATAAGTTCCGGGAGCATTTGACTGCTTCTTGTCAACCGCGAACAAAACTTCGCCAAACGCATTGCGCAGAGACTCAACCGATGCGACCGTGCAGAACTTCATGGTGTTTCCAAACACCGCAGGAAGAACCTCGTTGCCGACAATTGTCATATGGTACTTCGACTTGCCATCCGTAACGAGAATGCGGTTTTCGCCCTCAACAGACGAAATGGTGATGTTTTCACCAACCATAACGGAGGCGACAGACGCGATTTTCTCGCAATTCACAAGAAATCGCCCTTCACCATCCGTACATGGGCAAGTCACCTTGATGTTGGTTGCCATGTCTGTACCAACCAGTTCGATAACGCTGTCTGAAACGGCGTTAACATCCACGCACCCAAGGACTGGGACTGCGGACTTGGAAGGAAGAACCTTCCTCACATTGCCAAGAGCTTCGATGAACTTGGCGCGATTAATCGTCATCTTCATAGTTTTTATGTCCTCCGTTAAAATGGTTTTCCATGTCTCCGACCACAGAATCAGCCCTTTGCATGGTTTCGGCTCTGCGCCTTTGAAAATCCTGTAAGCTCTCTCCGGGCTTGCGACCTGACTCCAAATCCATTAAAGCATTAAATGAGGCCATTATCCTCTCAGTAAGCGAATCACCTTTTCGAGAAAGCATTTCAGCGGTCGAAAAACTAGATTCCTTCGGGGGTTCTGCCTTGTGGTCAAAAACATTTTCCATTATCCAGAAAAAGCAACATGGAACATCAGACATTTCAGAAATCAAAGCATAGCGGCAATCATCACAACAATGCTCAAGAGAGTTGCAAAACTCCTCCATCGCGCCATACGCCTGGTATACATCGTCAAACTTGCCAAATTTATCCATTGTGGCCGTCCATGGGAATTGAAAAACAAACTACATCTATTCTAACAGGAAAAACCTAATTGCCGTTGGTTAATTTCTCAATCACCATGTCCCTTATTTCCAACCCATAATCCGGTGTAAGCATTATCTCGGATTCCGTTTCCGTCAGATGGATTATCGCCCTCTGAATTCTATCATAGGACAAATTGGCAAAAAATCTGCGTTTCCGCAAAATATATTCGTACAAAGAAAGTTGAAGTGCATAATGGTTGAAGTTGCAATCAGACAAATGTGAAACACATTTCAGCATTCTGTCCCCGTATTTACTTTCCTTGTCAATGGAAGCATTTGTCTTCCAATCAAGAATCACAATAGACTTCGTTTTCGGGCTAAGTACAATCAAGTCTGCTGTCCCAGCGATGCCAAGGGTTATGTCAAACAAAATCTGCTCTACGGCCACTATTTCATAGCTCCTCAATATTTTGGAAGCCATTGCCTTGCCCTGCTCCATTACCCTAAATTCCTTGTCGTTGCGAGGTTGATTGCGGAAAACAGAAGCCGATTTAAGAACATCCTCGCAGGTTTCATGAACCCGTGTTCCAAACTCGCATGAAGCCTCTCGCTTGTCGTCCCATTCCTTAATTACCTCTGCGGCGGCTATTCCCCTTTTCTTGGCAACCTTTTCCGCCATGCCAACACTATCAAACGGCTTTGCAAACGAATGTACAAAAGTAGTGGCGGAAACATATTTGACATCTTCATGGTTAGGAGACCAATATTTGTGTCCATCTTCCTCGAAAATGATTTCGTTCCCAAAATAATCAACTGCTTTTGAACTTCCCGGCATTGAAAATGTTCTCCTCAAAAATTATTTTAACACGAAAAACCAGTTTTCCGTTAAAATAAAGGAACAAGAAACGAAAGTTCGTTTCAATTCAAGGAGTCAAACATTGATTACTGCACAAAAACTGCGTCCAGACACACGATTCAGCGTATCGGGCAAGTCTGGTGTTTACCTAAAGTCACATGATGTGGGCAACATCACTTTCGCCAAGACAATCTTCGGTGATTCTCCAGAAGAGGCCGGAAAGATTGTCGAAATAGACGGAAATTCCCCTTGTTACATTATTTCAAGCGGAAACACCAAAAAACCGTTCAAGTCTCCAAAGCAGAACAATGCTGGTCAATCTGATGGGAAGACCGCTAAAAAGCCGAAGCCCCCATCTGAATACATTGTCCTATCCGTCATCAACGAGGACAAGGGAGAACTCATGCGAATCGAGCATGTCACCGCCCTCAAACTCACGGCATTTTCAAGCGCGGATTCAATTCGAATCTCCGATGGGCCAAACCAAGGCGAATACGATGTGAACCGCACCGCTTTCGATTCAGACGAAAATCACTTCTATGTGGTTGTCGGCTAACACAGAATTCAACTTGCACAGAACAAAAACGGCGATCGATTTTTCGACCGCCGTTTAATTTTTGACAACTCAAACCCTCACAAACCTATCTGAAAACATCAAGTGCCGTGAACCGTCATCTGCAACCACCTCTATCATGTCGTCCTTGGCCTCAAAGGCTGTGTAAGAGCCCCCGTTTACAAACTTTCCCGAATATCCAATGGCATTCAAGCACATGACCTCAAACGAAGAAGCACTAATATCCTCACACTCATCAGAAAAATCAAACGGATTATCGTACTTTCTTAAAAACCTATACTGTATAACGTCCCTATCATATTCCAACAACGCAGCCTGAACATTAACTGGTTTTGCATTTGAAACGCAATTATGTTGAAATGTTTGAATCGAGGTACGTATAATTGTCCTCCAGGCATCTATCACCTCCTCTTCATAAACCAACGGCTTTAAATCTTTTAAACCATTTTTTTGCCGTTCTTTGTTTTCATTGAAAAGCTCTATGCCATATTCATCCTGATTCTGAATATCATAAGTATTTGGCTTAAACTTGTTATCGTATGAATGTTTACCAAACTTGCAATTCAAATAGCCAAATGTCTCTAAACGATGATTAATAAAGCCGCCCCATGAGTTGTTATTAAGGCGTCTTTGCCGAAATTTTATCCAATTCCCATGTCCACCATTAAATGAGAAAATCCCAACCACATATCGAGAATTATCATCCAAACAATGGTAAATATGAGTTTCGTCAAAAACATAGTGACAGTCCTCATAGTCAAAAGCAAAAGGACCGAAAACATTCAATTGTGCCATGTTTCTATTTTAACAGAAAAACAAAAGGGCCGTCCAAAGGACGGCTCTTGAAGAAGATTTCAACATGTAGTTGACAGTCAACTATTCTTCTTCTATTTCTGCCAAAACATCATTCAGTTGATTAGCCAAATTCAGTAGGCGATTCTGAGACCTTTTAACAAGCCCGAACATTTTTCCAACATTTTCAAGTGCTTCCTTGATAAAGTCATAGGCTTTTGAAAACGCCCCTTTGATTTTGTCCCAAATCCCGCTCCATGAAATCGCAGTCCGATTCAAAGAGGCCGTTGCAAGACCCTTCTTAGGCTTTGCAGAATCTCTTGTAGTATCTCCATGCCCAATTCTGTCAGGGTCAAATTCAGAAGTCTGCCCTATCGCAGCCTCTTCCACCAAAGTCAACTGACCATTCCCACGTCGGAAAAGGAAATTCACACCTTTTAAATATTCCTTGAACCCAGTCAAGTCTTTCATCGTCTGGACTCGCTCATCGTGAATCGCATTCAAAACCGCAAACAATTTATCTGTCTTGTTCTTCATCTTCTTCAAATTGGTACGCATCATTTTCATGCGCGCCCTGGCGTCAGTACCTTCCTCGGGGTCTTGCACATACTGCCATGCATTCCCACCCCACTCAGTACTCTCCGCCAAAGCCTGCAAAGCCCCAGGACGAGCCTTTGATTGGACATCATTAAATCTGAGAGCCACATTGTCAACAATCAAAATCACTTTTTGATATTCAGTCATCATGGGCTTAACCGCCGCAATATACTGTCTCAGCAACGAATACAAAGACTTAAACTGCGAATACTTCTCAAAATATTCTGGCCCAAGTGCGCCCTTTACTCCGGCATCCTCGGCAAAATCAATCTCTGCCTCGTTTGCCTCACGCAATGTCTCAAACCAAGGAATTGAAACTTCACTCAGTTCCTTTGCCAACTTAACCAACAACTTTAACTCTTCGCTAACACGCCCCAATGCCTTCTGGAAAATGTCGTCTGTTTCCACAAAGACATCGGCAATGTTCTTCGGATCATTGAAATCCTTCTGCTTCCTCTCATAAAATCCAGGAGGAGAATTTTTTACAGTATGCAGAGTATTCTCATAAAAAGCTTTTCCAGTCCCATATGCAGGAGTGTCCTCCAATGAAAAATCCCTATTGTAAAGTCTACCGGTTTGAGAATCCACCACATAATTATCAACTGGTTTGACCTTCATGGCCTTTTGCGGAGCATCTGGATTATCTCTGTTAAAATTAGACTTTGGGTCTTCAATAACTTCCTTCAGTCCACTCTGCTCAAAAATTCGATTTACTTCTCTAGGGTCTGTAACTGCAACCTTAAGGTCATCCGCGATTCTTAAAAGTTTACTGGCAAGTTTATTCATGGTTCTTTTCTCCGTTCCAAATTAATCCGCCCAAAAAACTTCCTCAACATCAAAAGCATTTTCAATGTCATTGTCGTCACAATATTCTTCAACTGCATCTGACATTTTGTCATACAATTCTGGAGAGGCATATTGTAAACTGCAACGTAAATCATCTATTTTGTCTAAAGCCAAAGCTTCCAAAGCATCATAATTAGGAATGGTGTTTCGACAATAATCTCTTAAAACCTTATAAATTCCTGAATCATTCGCCTCTATAATTTTAGCAATTCGTTCAAGTCTCTTCGCCAACTTATTCATAGTTCTTTTCTCCGTTCCAAAAACCTTTTCTGCCCACTTGTGGGCTTCGTTCAATTCAGCCTTGTTCGCGTTATAGTTGTTCCGCAGTTCCGCAACTACCCGGTTAGTGGAAGCAACAGTCACATAATGGTCTAAAAATCCAGAAATCCAATCAAGTTCATCTCGGTCTCGCTTCAATGAACTGTCCTTGTCCGTCAAAAACTCAAGCACGGCCTCACGCACGGGCTCAATCACCTTTGTCAGAAAATGGTTTCTGAAGGTAAAATAACTCATGTCTGCTGGCACCGCCTTGGAAGAAACCATCTTCTCATATACGTCTTCGTTGAAGTTGATTCCATCAAAGTTCGTGTCTTCAACAAGGTCAAACCACCGCTTCGCCATGCCAGCGGCTTCCGCATCGTCCCCGTTTGAGATTTCGCGGATTTTCCTTCGAATCACATCGTGAAGTTCAGTTATTACACCGGCGGTTCTTTTCATGGCCTATCCTAAAATTTCATCCAACGCCTTATGGTACTGTTCGGCGGATTTTACCAGACAGTTGCAAAATTCCTCAAACGAAATCCCAAAATCTTCCAACTTGAAACTCATTTTCTCGCAATAAGACTTCATCTCATCCGCTACGGTCTCAAGCATTTTTAGCCTATAATCATGACTCAACTGCGCATAAATGTAATATTGAATCTGCTGGACGTCTTCCTTCGCATCGTCGGCGGAAATCGTAATCGCCAAATTCAAGGCATTCTGAAATGCTTCCCTAGTTTCATTCCACTTCTTAACCCAAACAGAAGAAGCATCCAGACCAAAAACCGACTTCATCTTGCCAAACCAAGATTTGTTCGCGTTGAGATAGTCAGCGAACTTATCACCCAGACCAATGGCTTCTTTAAGGGCAGGAATCACCTCGGATTTCAGCCTCTTGGCAATCTTATCATATTTCCCGCTATCAACTGCGGCTGCGATGCGAAGCAGTTCTTTTGCAAGTCGATTCATAACTCCAAATCTCCAATTACTACTACAAAGTTACCCCAATTATTAAAAAAATGGCGGCAATCAAATTGCCGCCTTCGGAACGCGAAATCATCTTTCAGGAATGGTGGAAACCCTAAGATTGTTCATTTCACCAATAATGGAATCAACATCGTCCTCTGAGTGTCCATCTGGATAAAGCAAAACAGGAGTATGCTTTCCACTTATGCCAAAGGCATTGAAAAGTTCCTCCGTCGTGTTGTTCGTGAAGCTCAAACACACATGAAACTCAACATTCCCATCGCCTTGCTCAAGTTCAACAATTTTGTCCGTGTCAAGTCGGGCGAATACCGGGGCGCAAGTGGCGCACCCCTTTTCCAAAAACAGAAAATAAAGTTTCTTTTCCATGCCAATCATCCTTTTACGAGTTTCGGGTCGTTAGTCCTACGCTTCTTCTTCTTCCCGACATCCACTAGGTCGCAGTCCTCCATCAACTGTTGGACAAGTGGAGACTGGAAACCATAAAACTCAGCTATCTTGTCAAAATTGAAAAACGTCCGTCTAATAGCCCCAGTTTTCAAAAAGTTTTTAACCTCATCGCTCTCATCAAGAGCATCAATCCTAGTAAAAAGACCTCTGGTTATAGAATCATCCAAACACTCGGAAATCTTAGGGCATTCCCCAGTAGGAGTAAAAAAACCTTCCGTCTGGCTCTGCTCAAGTCTGTCCAGAAGTTTCTTGAGGTCAAACCCGAAGTCCTCCATGTCGAAATCGCGCACATAGTCGTCGAGTTCCTTAAGTTCGTCAACTAGCAAAGTGGTATCCCACTTTGAAGCCTCTGCAACCTTATTGTCGGCAAGCCTCAACGCCTTTACCTGCTCTTCGGTAAGGTCTTCGCAGACAATTACAGGAACCTTCTCAAGCTTGAGCTTTAGAGCCGCCAGACGCCTCGTATGCCCCGCGATGATAACCATGTCCTTGTCAACGAGAATAGGCTGTCTGAAACCAAACGCCTTTATTGAAGCCGCCACCTTGTCCACCGCCTTTTCGTTAAGTCGCGGATTCTTCTCATAGGGCTTGATTTCCGAAATGTCTAAAAACTGAATGTCCACAATTGAAACTCCTTGTTGTAAACTAATTAGCGGTCAAACTATCCATCAGCCAAAGCAACTGAATAGTTTAAGCATCTTCCCAATGCGCCTTTAAACAAATCTTTTCTGTTATCATTCGATACTCCGTTTTAAATCTCTTTTTCGGGTCTACTAAATATGGATTTGTGTCAATCACAACCTTTACCATTTTATCTACCTCAACTTGTTCATCACATACAAATCGTTGAGGTTTTGGTTCTGGCGCTGGTTTAACTGGTTTAATCTTCACTTCAACTCTAGGCACTTGCTGACAAGAACAACGCTTCTCCCCCCGCAGCTCATCATACTGACACGTTAGTTTCTTCCCATATGAACATGATGTAACTGGCTGATTAGTCTGTGGTGCTGGAGAAATCTGGTCTATAATAAACTTGTTGGTGATATCCGTCAGACCAATACCGAATCCTGCGGTCTGGTTTTGCACACTGCCATCTTTGTGAGTATACTGCAAATTTATTCTATAGTCAGCTGGATTTAAACTCAGTACTGCCGATCGGTCTAGATAGTCTTCTTTAACATCATACACCATACCTCCACCTATTTTTAAGACACCAGCATCAGTAAATGTTCCACCTACATAAGCCGTACATTCATCTCCATACTCATTATTAAACACCAAATTCAATTCCTCATCCAATTGTCCTGAAATCAAAATTGTCCCGATTTCATCCACCCAATTCGGAACTATCGTATTAATGGGTTCATGATTCCACGGAGTCAATTTAAGTTCTGGAACAATTTTTTCATAATTATTACATACTCCATGTGGTCCATAAGAAGAATTCGGCGTCAATTCACCATCGCAATATCCAATGTCCTTGGAGTTAATCACAGAAGATGAAACACTATTACCGCTAAAAAATACTGTTATTGGAATATTCTGCCTAACCCTACCAACAACCAAATCAAACCCACTCACAACAAACGCATTATAGTTTGACGAAATACCACTAGGTTCAAACATTATAATTTTATCAATCTGATTTTGCAGCAAATACAAATAAGTCTTAATTGCCTCATCGAAAGTAATTTGCCCTGGACTCACGCTGAAATTATACCCATCAATTAAATTTAAATCTTCTGTCTTACCACCAAATTCCTGCCCTAGATAAACATGATAACTACGCCTTGGCAAATTATTCCAATAAGCCACATAACCATCTTCTTCCTCTGGGAAATATGAATTTTTAAACTCCAAACCTAATCTCCATGCAAAATTTTTTGCACCCCATGTAATACCATGTACTTGACTTGAATCAGACTTATGAGGCCAAATCCCCGAAGTAGGCATCAAAGTGAACTCACATCCACATGGAGACGGTATAGTCATACTTCCATTATAAACCCCAGGAGTTTCCCTATTCCAAACCTCATTCAACTCTGTAGATGGGACTCTAAAAGAACACACCCTAAACGGCATCCAGACCGAAACCGAGCCACAATTGCAACGATGCAGTTCGTTTCCAGATATTCCATCATTTACCAAAACATTTACCAAATTATCCCTTGAAATATCAAGTTTCCCATAAAATGTATCACCAGATTGGTCAGTATGAAAAACTGAATTATTAGTTAAACCAGTTAAAAATCCATACGGTATAGAACGATGTTCGGCCGTGGTATGTGTCGTACCATATGCATCTAGAGTCTGTCTAATTCCCCACTCATGACATTCACAACCGAACAATCTATCCGTAGTTGAAAAAGCAAACGCATTCTGGGCACTATGATGCCACCACGCAGACAACACAAATCTCTGAGCTCCAGAGGCAATGTCTCCCACAAGCTGAGGTCCCTCAGTTTTAAGCCCTTTATAACATCTTCTCCACCCATCAAGTTCAAAAGTTGAACTTAGGCCATTCTCATGCACTGCGGAATAAGTCACATACCATCTTACATTGCTTTTCGCAACTAAAATTCCATAATCATATTCGTTCTCACCTCGTTCGTTTTGTGCAACCAAGTTACACTCAAAGGCCGTAAATTCACGCTCGCTCAATTGAGCGCGGCTTGAAACATAACTCTTTGAAACAACTTCTGTAATGTCCACATGTGAAATGCTAACTGGAATATTTACAGTATGCTTTACGCCGCCAATTGTCAAACTTGCCTCACAATAGTCCACAGTGGCAGAATTAACCGGCGAAATATGCACGGAATTAGTGACATTTTCACGCAATTCAGCACCATTGCATAAATATACAGCATCTATCCTCAAACCAGTATCACGAGGAATCGCAAATGTCTCATTCGAATAATCAACCACCTCATATTCAACATGTTCAGGTTCTGACACCAAATCCAATCTTTGGTATTCACAATTCCATGTGCCATTAATCATTACCACATCGCCATCCGAACATCTGAAGCAAACATTTGAACCGGCGCCAAATCCATTTCTAATAAATTCAGGATTCCGTCTCAATGTAACCCGAGTCACATTAGAGAATTCAATTATCGTCGTAATGCACCTTTCAGATTCAACGGCCGCATCAACATCAAAATCAAAACACTCATCAGAATCTAAATCCGCTCCAACATTTTGGAAGCAATTCTCTCCAAAACTCTCTATAGACTTTGTAAGCACCATATGCCTAAGTCTAGTACAATTCGAAAATGCCAAATTTCCTATTGAATGAACTGGCAACTTCACATTCTCAAGCGCAGAGCATCCGCTAAAGCATTCAGTTTCCAAATCAAGCCAATAGTCACTATCTACAAACTCAATACGCTTCAACTGCTCATAATTCTTACAACATTCACTTGGAACCACCCAGCCGTTGGTAAAAATAATTTTCTTTATAGTATTAGGACATTTCCAACCATGATTGCTTACCATGCCGTTAGGATAATGATCCCTAATTGGGATATATGGAGTTGAAACAATCACCTCCGGTACGATTCCAACTCCTTCACAACTAACTTCAAGATGAGGCCATGTAAACCCTTCTATCGTGGCGGGATTCATCGGCAACACAAACGAACAATTCGACCAAATGACAATGCAATTAGGATGAACCAAATTTCTTGTGTCATAAGATTCATTATTTTCAAGAATAATGCTTCCAGCTCCACCGTCTGGCCCAGGGTCGCTTAACGAATCATATATTCTCCCCATAGTATCCATCACATATCTATTCTCGCCAGTGCTTTCATCCAATGGCCATCCCCAACCATGCACTTTAACATTGCCCGGCCAGTTATTATGATGAAGAGAAGCAACCATCACAACATTCAAATTACCAGAAGTTTGATTTGAAGCCCATGAATCAAATTTTCCGCCCCAATCAGTTGTGAATAGCGCTCTCACACCTTCGCAAACCCCATGCACAGTATAAGCGGAATGAATGATATCTTGTGGCATTATTTCATCAAACGGAGCGGTAAAATCCCAAATTCCATATATATTTTTACACCCGAAGAAAGTAGCATCTGCGCTTTTAACTTTACCCCATTGAGGAATAATTCCGGAAACATTTGAATTTCTAAAAGCATAATCCGCATTGACTATGTTTTTCCAGTTCGGAATATTCCCATATACTTCAGTCATTCCATAGGTGTCCACTGCACTAGTTATTTTATCACTCCACTCCGGAACCTCAAATGCGGCTTTCCCATAGCACCCCGCAAAAATTGAATCCGCATTATGCATGGAGCTTCCCCATGATACAAATTCAATTTTAACATTTCCATCTTTGACATTTGAAAAACCAACCGCAAGAAATGGAGTCCCACACATACATTTTACAACATACGAGCCTGAAGTTAAATATCCCTCAGAATAATCCAAACTCCTAGGCTCAGTTCCAAATCCGAAATCAACAACCGCCCACCACTTATATGGAACTACCGCATTATATTCCAATCCATTTGAACTGGAACTTTCTTCGCATCTAGTTTCATCAGCCTCATTATCAACCTCATCAATCACTTCTGGAGTTCCAAAGGTGTTTACTTCATAATTTACATCAATGTTAACTAAAAATTCATCTGTTTCATGGTTAATGTTCAGACTATAATTCAAAGCAGAACTAAAACTAATTTCTACTTCAAACGGGTCCTCTGAAATAAAAACAGGATATAAAGTCAAATCGTCAACGGATTCCAACTGAGAATCAGACGACCTATTCAAATTCAATCCACTTAAAATCCAATCATAGGACAAAATACAATTTTGCAAGAATGTCTGACCAGTTGGCTGCTCTTCTTCGCCTGAATTTCCATTCGCACTATAATCATACCTAAACAAATATAAATTTTCACCAGTATTCGCACGGAAATCATTCAAATTTTCAATCCCCCACGAAGAATCCGCAATTGAAGAATTAATCGTAAAGCCTATCGGAATTTGACCAGTTTCGGAAACAAATTTAGGCATAGTAGATAAAATGTCATATGACATCAAATCACATCCAAAATAACAATCACAATCAAATTCAGTTTCAAACCCAGACCTCTTACCCCAATCAGTCAAACGCACATTCACCAATCCAAATGAAGAAGATGATTCATTCGGGGATGCATCATCAATAATGTTTAATGGAATATTGACATGGACTTTCTTTGATGTGAGAACCACATCAAACAACAATATGTCTCCGCTGATTATCCTAATGTAACCTCCATCATTAGAAATCACATTATTTGACCAATACTGAATTTGAGACACCAAATTCAAATTAGTGTCAATAATTACACCAGCGCTCGAATCCAATGCTATCTCGACGCCGTTTCTCAATATCCCTCTGATTTTAAATGACGAAGCTCTAACCGTCTTGTAGTAATTCCTTTCAAAAAACGGAAAATTGTCATCTGGATAAATCTGTGATTCATATTTCCCGATTAAATCACCAATGGTTTCACAATTTCCAGTATCAACAGTCTGAGTTCTAGGGAGATTGATTCCAGCAAAATAATCAATTACATTTTCATATGTGGCAGTTGTAATGGTTCCAGTATTAAAATCCGCCAATTGGCCCATTGCATTTTCCCCAATTTCATCAGCATATACATTCTCAAAATATCGAAATTGAACACCATATTTCCAAGAATCACCCTTCAACATTTGAAAAATCGGCGCAACCGGCTCTCCAGATGAAGTCTGTTGTAGAAATTCAGACGGAATATACATATATTCCGAACTTTCATCACTATGATACCGAAGAACATCAGACGAACCATCGCCAATTGAAAATCCCAATCTGTTTCCCCAGTTGGAATCCTCAATTACAACTGGGGCAAATCCAACACACTTAACATTGTAAACCTCAAGATTATCATCCGGAACAATAAAATCATTATTTCTATTTATATTAAACTTTACACTACCCGCACCAAGTTCATATCCTGAACCAATATACAATGCCCCATTGTAATCTAAAACCAACTGATTTGCTCTTGCCGCATCAGTATCTCCCATCCCGAAAACCGAATCCGTCACCATCTGCATCTTGTCAAAATAATTTGTGACAATGTTTATTTCCGAATCATCAATTGATGAATATGAAACAATACGATATTCATAAATCTCATAATCTAAAAACGCATCATTTTCACGAGTGGACAAATCTCTCGCTGAAAACACAATTTCCGTGTCGCCCTCAACAGACTCAATCGTCGCATCCTTGTGAAGGACGACAATACCATTGTCTCTCCTGACAACCTCAAATGAGACAACCTGGTCAACGGCAAGTCCGTACTGCCTCTTGACCTCTTCTGGAATCACAACCGCGAAGTCAGAACCACGGCTAAGTTTTTTGATGAAAGTCTTCATAGATTATTCCTCACACAAATTTTCAAATTAAATTTACCTTAATGCATAATATGTATCAGTTGAAGCTGGAGTAGAAAGTGGAACACAACTTTGATTGTTACCACTGGACAATAAAGCCATTTGCGCTCCATCATAACATCCACTTCCACCATTAAATGCAAATAGTTTCAATGACTCTCGAATATTACGTGAGTTATTACCATTAGGTAAAGGTTCTGCAAAACAATATGGAATAAATATCGGAATTTCACAATATGATGCTTGGTCGCGATAGAAATTCAAACCATTCACTTTTTGCGTTAAATACAACAATGTATACCCATTGTTATATGAACCATAATTTGTACCTGAACTCAAAGAATAGTGGTCTCCATATGTATTTAATGAATTAGGAAGTTCAGTATTAATATAAGGATTTAAATACCACAAAATTCGTTTCCACAATTCTCCGCCATTAATTTTTGGAAGTTTAAGTGTTAAATCATATTTTGGTTTATCACATGTATAGTCAAATAACTTGCTTAACTGATCACTATTTGTATACTTAACATCAATATAAATTGATTTCTTCAAAAATGAGCAATAAAACTCAACTAGCACAGTATATTCACTTAGGATCTTCCAACTATTACTCAATAATGGAGTTACATAATAATCTCTATAACCATACCAAGTAACATCAATCCAATACCTCATCCCTTCAATATAATCCCGAGTATAAGCTCCTCCACCCAATACATACTTAAACCCATCTGGAATTCCAGTCAACAAAAATGGCATCCGAATCTGTTTAACATTTACATTTGACATTACATCTGATGTAATTGAAACATTCTCCTGGTTAGAAACACCATCATCTATAAAAGTCAATTCATAAAATGGATTTCTCGTACAATTCATTCTGCAATAAATCAAATCACATCTTTCAGTTTCAAAGCGCTGCGAAAGTATGCCAACGTCTGTAGTGGCATTATAATTATTCAATGTTACGGCAACAGACTGCTGACCATTGGAAAACTCAACAATACCAACCATCGGAGAACTTGAAAAATTTTCAATCTCAAAAGCATTAAACTCCAAATCAGAACATAATCCATTTGAATGTTCAATATGATAAGTCACTATTGGAACCAAATAAGATTTTGGTATAAAAACTTCAACTGCCGAACTATCTCCTTGTACAACACTGGCTATAAAATCATTTTCTCCGGTATAACTACAACGGAATCCGACTAAATTCCTATTTGCCTCAATCAAATCAATATATGTAATTATAATTGGAATTTTCAAAGTTTCTATTTCAGCACCGACCTTAACCGAAACCACAAACTCATTTGGAATCGTATTTACATTAATTTTTGTAGGAATTGAAGCATACTTTGTAACATCTAAAATCAAATCATTCCCATCTGAATCCTTCCAAATGGCTTCAATCGCAACGTCATTTGCTGGAAAATCATATTCTTCATTTGTATCTTTTACAAATTCATAATTTAAATTAGATGGCAAAGATGAAAATCTCAAATTTTGAAACTCATAAAAAGTTTCCAAAATAATACCATCTCCGCATCTAAAACGAACATTAGAACCAGCCCCAAAAGGAAATCCTTCCATTAAAAGCAAATCAACGGAATAATTATCAACGTCAACGTAGGTGGTAATTATAGGATCAACGTTCCTAGTTTTCAATTAAATCAACTCCAATTCCGCTAAAACAATTTTCTCCGAATAAAGAAACCATCCCAAGTTTAACCGATGACACCTTCCCGCATCCATTGAATGCCTCCGCGCCAACAGTTGTGCAGTTAGGAAGAATCACGGTTTCTAGTTTACCACAATTCTTAAAACAGTTGTCTAAAATATGTTGTCCTGAGGTAGTTGTTCCAGGAATTATCTCAACAATCGTAAGTTCTGTGAAATCCTCAAAGCCAGAAACATCATGATTTACAGAACACACATTCACTCGCCTCACAGAAGCTTTTACTGACAATTCCCAATTCATGTCTCCAAAATCACTACATCCGACTATTGCTTCAATGTGGGCACCACCTTGAGAGTTCAATGTTATATTCTGGTCACTCCCAACCCCGTTCACATACATCAATACTACATAATCATTGTTTTGAGAGGGAACATCCATCCAAATTACACCACCACTTTGATTTGAACTAAGATGATATCCATACCAATACATTAATAAAAAACTTCCTAAATACCCATAGACTATACTGGTATATATTCTTCCAACTGAATGAGAGCTTTTAACACAAAAAACACATCCTGGAGAATTACTTTGACCCATCAGAATATCAATTTCCTCAAGCATCCCGCCCCACGCAGAGGTAAAATATGCCCTCAGAGCAAAACTCGTTCCCTTGACAGTGTTCTCATCATGAGCCACGGTTGACGGCATGATTTCAGAAAATGGCCTAGTAATATCCCAGACAGTATCAAGAAATCCCTGATTATAATATGTACCCTTCGCACTGGTCACATTCTTCCACTCTGGAATTGCTCCATAGACTGAACTCGTGTCCCTTGTCTGCCTCCAGACACCAGGACTTGTGCAAACTGGCGATTCTCCATTGTTTCCATCCACCCTAAAAGTACTGTCCGCAGACTCCACATTGTTCCAGTCTGGAATCTGTCCCACAACACCATGGTCCATGTTTGAATTGTAAGTCAAATTTAAATACTTGTTATCGGCATCGATGACATCATCAGGCCAAGATGGAATAGGCCCGAAATAATCCTCTGGAATAAGCGAACGCCATGTAATCCACTGGGTTCCGTCATAAATCACATATCCGGCATCTAAGCCGCTGCCATTTGAATCTAGGCACTTGAAATAATGCTTCGTAGCCGCCCCAAACGGGAATCCCTGCAAAGCCATCAAATCAGTCATCCCAAGACTTACAACTATTTTCGTACCTATTCCGGCGAATATATAAATTGCCTGCCATTCCGGGAAAGGAGCAGTTCTACGAACATTGGTTCCAATGTATGAAAGATGATTTGCACCGCCTCGGTCTTCGAACTCCAAATTTGGATTAAGAATATTCAATTCCCGCAAATTTTCAAAATTCCAACCTTGTTGTTGACCATTAAATAAAGTAGTTGCCGGAACAACTTTTTGCTGCGTAGAAAATTTACGCAAATCTTGATTTATCTGGTAAGCCATCGCCGCCAGACAGCCAAAGGCAACACTTTCATCATCTGAAACGACGCTTTCAACTCCAATGGTACCATAATTAAAATAAGACAAATTTAAATCATCAATTCTAATACCTAATTCGTCATAGAGTAACGGCGCATCCATTGCAGACCCATTGAAAATAGAATACCACGCCAAATTCCAATTCAATTCCTGAGCCTGCTTAAAATTAACAAATGTAGGAACAATCAATTTAATTGTCTTTTTGCCATAAGTCTCCAAATAGGACGCACTCACATTTTCTGAATCAAACCAACCATATCGTTTGCTTTGGTCTGTCGCCTCACTTCCCCAATCAATAATGCCTACTTGTACGCCGCCCCATATTTCACCTGCCAAAGTCAATGTACGAGTACTAGCTCTTGTTATTGCCACATCTTTTTCTTCTGTTTGAATTAAAACATCAGCATTTGAAAAAACATTTTCAGATTTCACATATGTTGGCTTTGCAACATTTCTAGAAGACTCTCTAGTGGTATTAGCCCCAAAATCCTTCAAGACTTCGCACACCTCTGAAACAATGCTTCCCAAATAATCCAACCCGACCGATGTGGCTGAATCAAAACCGGATTTAATTGCCAATACGCTTTCAGCAATTGAAATATACTTTGAAATCTTTGCATTTAAAGCATCATCAACATCGGCTTTAAATGCAATCTCACCACTTCCACCGGAAATTACCGGTGCTTCAGAATGGTCTGCAACCAATGCACCGTTCAAACCGACCAATGCCCCTGAAAACTGAGAAATCTGAGTAAATTGCAGATTTCCATATGCAAATGCCATATCTGCAACTTGATTAAATCTGCGTTCAATTTCATTAAACGAATTCTGCACCTGACCGATTAAAACAACTTCTCCAGAGCCTGCATTTGCAGTAGAAGATGAATAGGTTTCCAACCCACCCACATTAGACATTATAATGTCAAGCGCAGACACAATCTCTCCAGCACTTACTATGTTTTGAGAAACCGCAGTTTTACCTATCTGCCCCAAATAATCTACAAACGACTGCAACTTGTCCTGCAAATATCCTTCAGTAGCCCAATCTTCATTCCATGAAGAAGAAGATGAATCCATAGATGATTCTTCACTTGAGGCCGAGGACTCGACTGGTGGAACATACGAAGACTCCTCACTGGATGACTCATCAAATGAAAAAGTCAATGTAACCGCCCTAGCTCTTCCCCAAACTGGATAAATCGTGCCATTTCCGTCAAGGTTGTTTAAAAGAAGATTTTCACCAGTGATATGTTCTCCCCACTCACCAATAATGTCTCCTACATTCCACAAATAATGATTTGGTTCAGAAGCAATGTCGATAATATTACCAGAAACATCGCCCTCCTGAATAAATCTGGTTGAACCACCTCTGGTAAACCCCGCCAAAACCCAATATGTACCGTCACTCTCCAAATACATCTGTGACAATGCCCAATTCTTGGTTATTGGCTGCAAGTCTGGATTGTCTGTTGACCATGAACTACTATGCTTATCCTCATAATAGCAACATCCCACACCAACTGGCACATCCAAATCAAAATCAAAAGGCTGAAAATCAGACGGACTGAACTGATGCTGCTTATAATATCCATCATAAGCCCAATGCGCCGTATATCCTTCTGGTATAGTCCAATCCACATTTACACTACGGCTTTGAGCATCAAGAACCGCAGTCCAATGCAAAAGATCGTCTTTGCAAATGCTTTGTTTTAAATTTGAATTTCCCCCAGTATCAAGTTCAACTCCCTGAATGAATACGCTCAACTCTTCATCCATTGAAATAATCGGGGAGTTAATAGTTGCCAAACTATAGGCTGACCCATCAACGGTCCGCTCGACACCATTCAACTGAAATCCACGAATATTGTATCTGTCATAATACTGTGACTTGAAAAATTCCCAATCCGGAACTGAATATCTTGAAAGAAAACCGACATCTATTGCTCGTTTAAGCTCAGACAATTTTTGAAAATGATTCGTACCCCCAATGAAATGCCCAGACTCATCGTATATTGGATTTGCTTGAATCCCATATTGATAATTAAAATTACTAGATTGCTCCGACCCAAAAGTCCACCCAGAAGCGCTCGGCTCATCGGCATATGAAAAACCGCGTCTATACGAATGCACTGCAACCCCGGTTTCGGCATTCAAATATTCATCGTCGAGCCAACCGAATTGAGTGCTGAACGTCCATGAAACTGGATTTATCTGCGCCTCGTAATTCCAAACTCCATCACGCAACTTACTGGCCGGAATATACCAAAGCCCAGTAATTTCATCATACGACAATTCATAACTGCCAGACTTGAAAACCAAATTGTCATTCCCGCCATGCTGACCTATAACATAGTCAAACCCGAAAATCGCTGTATTTTCTGGATTCAAATACTTTGAATCAATTTCCAAATTCGTTTTGTAATCATGGAATGGTATTCTGACAGATTGCACTCCGGAATCAGTAGAATCTTCCTTGTAATATCCAGGGGCATAAGACAAGACAACCGCCTTGTAGGCCACGTCGTCAAAACTGAAAATATCCTGGGTCAGCAAAAAGCATTCAATGTAAAAAGCCTCTTTCCCTTCCGCCGAGTCTGAATAAACACCGATTCTATAATCATATATGTTGTTGTTTTCAAATATCTGGTCTGGCAAATTGCAATTCAATTCTGAAGGGACAATCTCAAGACTCCAATTTTCATAAGGATGCCCCGCGAGTTTACCAGCCTCAAAAACAACCCTTTTACCAGCCCCTCGCTCTGAAACTATAAATGAAATGTAATCGTCAGCCGCGATTCCAAACTCCAACTTCACCGCAGATGGAAACTCAATGGTGAAGTTGGAACCACACGAAATCTTTTTGAGGAAGGTATTCATTGCATTTTAAATCAAATAGAACTTCTTCGCTGAAATGTCTATAAGAGCATAGTTGCCTAGAAATGAAGTGTCCGTACCATATGGATTTGTAGATTGGGGATACTCCTTCCCGTTCCCGTTGATGTCATATGGGCGCATTCCAAAAACCAGATATTTAACCCCCATATCATAAGTTATTGGAGATTTAAAATAAAATACCCCATTGCAAGACCCCGGCACAGAAAAATCCACAATTTCATGGCATACATTTTTACAATCAATGTCCTCATAAGTCCTATCATCAACTGCAATTGAAGAACTAAACCTTAACTTGCCATCATTACCATTAAATAAATTTGACAACCCACCAGAGTTAATATCAGAATTTAAATTCTGATTTGAAATACAACAACAATTCAACTCCCTATTTTCAGTAATCGTACCCAAAAACACCTCTGCCTTGAGTCCATTTCCAACCACAAAAATTTCCTTCCCAAGACTAAATCCACGAACCACCTGAGAAGGTTCAATGAAAAACGGCATCACAATCACAAAACCATAAATGCCAAAATTGTTCAAATTTTCATTAGTAGTCTTTAAAATAATATCCCTAAGCATCACCAGACCAACTGGAAGCACACCTTTGTTCCCAGTAAAATTAGGCATGAAATTATACATCTGACCTTGAGCCATTCGGACTGTGATATCCGTCAATTCATCAATCGGACTTGAAATATAAGGCTGACCCAATGCCATTATTCGAGACCGATTATAAAACCCCAACTTTCTCCAATCCATCCCCGACAAATATCTCTCCTGAGTATTTCCAATAACATCATCATAGAGTATTTCTGAAATTAAATTCTTACAAATTCCACAGTCATAATAAAACATACCCCAGTGGTTTTCCAAATTAAAATTCTGAAGATACCAGAATTGCTCATCTCCTACATACGGGAACACCCATGGCGGGGCTGACAATAATGAATTAACTCCAAACCTCAACCCAGAGTTCCTAAACGCACCAGATGTCAGATATGAAATCACCCCACATGAATATCCAAATTTGCTATAATATTTGTCTCTAAATGAATTATAATCCGCAATAGCATCCCACATTTGCTGTGTACGCTGCTCTTTCGGAGTGGCATTCCAGTTGTCCACCATCGCATTCAAATCAGAAAAATCAGGATGAGGTGGGTCAAACCAAATCGGATTTTCAGTCACAATTGAATTTGAATGTTCGGCAACCAATGCGGAATTCTCATCCTGTGAAGCCGTATCAACAACAATCCTATTTTTCTGAACGTACTTAATGCCTTCCATAAAAATCTCTCCTACTCAATTGACGACACTTTAACTGTCTGGGAAATTGGCCAATCCACCAACTGCATATACTGACTATGGTATTCGGGAGGAGAGTAATCACCCCACTCCCCGTCTCGCATTGTGCCATCCATTGAAAAATCAACTGGACTTACACCTACCAACAAAACCCCTGGGCTGTCAAATGTGGCATTTTCACTGAAATCAAACCTCTGATTGGCATTTATTTCAGTATGATATGCAAAATAAAGTTTCAAAAGAGGAATGGACTCTCCTGTTTCCAACTCCAAAGTTTTGGCTTTTCCCGAGAAAAAATCCACCGCATTGAACTTTAATTGGTCTACATTTGTGCCATAGCCATATGAACGCCCATCCGTTGAAATTCCCTTACCATAATTACCCTTATAAATAACTACCTGAAGCCGAATACACTTGCTAAATGAATCAACTCCTTCCTCAAACATCAATCTATAATATGTATTAGGAGTAAACCCAGGATTTATTGGATACCCAATTAAAAGACCGTAAACCGATGGCAGAGGAGAGACCACCTCAAAATCCATCGCATTTTCATCAACGCATCCGATTCGCACATACTCTTGCCCTGAAACTCCAACAGTATAAAAATCAAATCCAGTTGCGGTTACTGGAGGATAATTTCTAAGTCCATAAACAGCATTTGGAATTTTAATTCTGGCAACTGCGTTTTCTATCGCACTAAAAACACACAATTCAGCTTTTTCCTTCAAAAGCGGAGCGGCCTGTGAAGCAGTCATTTTAAAAATATTAACCAATGAAAACACACCGCCTTGTAAATCAACAGACTTGGAGCCAGCACCTGAGCCTTCACTTTGGGAAAGTCCACAAAGGTCGTAAACATAATCAGGAACCCCAACTTCTCCCGTAAAAGAAATCACAATACTTGACAAATTAACCAATGCACTGCCTTCAATCCAATTAGCATTCGTTTCAGTATACTGGCTCTGCGTCAAAAACAACATAATGTGAATGTATTTTTTCAATTTGTATTTTCCAGTGATTTCATCATAGTCATTCAATGCCCAATCATGTATCTTAAACAAAAGTTTTTCCTTGACCGCCTGCCATGAGCCGCGAGACCCATCCCCTGAGTCGCAAATCACATTCGTGCGCAAGTATCTAATCGCACCATCTTCCGTTGGTGTATCTGTACCTCCAACCCATCCTGCCCAACAGTTGTCACCCATCTTCTCTGCGCCCGGGGTATTCATCTTATCAATCAATTCTCCGAATACCGGAGGATGTTCATCGTCGCTGACAAAGATGGCGGCATAACAACCCCGAGACAACCATTGATCTCCTACCACATAAAACATCAGAGTATCTATATCAACTCCACCACTTGTGGTATAATTCGCATCAAAAACCGTATCAGGAATCTCAATCGTATGGCAAGAAACAGCACTCACAACTCTTCTAGAAGCATATGCCTCTGTGGAGGCACCAGTACTAGAACCCTGAGCCTCAGACTCTTCACCCTCATGTTGTCCAAATGCGCATAACTGCGCATAAGCATCTCCTTTAACCTCGTCAAATTTCTGAGTATAAGAATGCTTAACCAAATACTCTGAAAGGTCAAACATCCGTTCCCATACAACAACCCCCTGCCTAAAATCACCATATATATTGGAAGCTATCGTTTCCGACTGGTCCCCGGAAAAATACAATGGGGACACTGCGCGCATCTGATGCTTACGTATCCTCAACTTGTCGCGCGTTAAAATAGAAGTCATTTCTTCGTCTGCCATGGCTGCTGAACACCCCCATTAAATTCCAGGATAAGAAAATCCCCACTTTCCATTCCTAACGGCGGAAACCGCATCCCTACTCAAATCATCGGTTTCAACCGCATTTTTAAAAATTGTTATTTTTTCATTTTCAGTTTCAATTATTATCTTTTGCTGTTTAACCATCTTCTTAACACCTTTAAATACTGAATTTAAAATCTCAGTTCCAACGGCTGGCACATCAGACCTAAAATCACCTTCCAACTTATCATTATCTCCAACACTCTCCAAATCCAATTTATTCTCTGTACTTTTTGGTCTACAAACCTTTTCAGCTCTATTTATCATGCCAACTCCTTCCAAATTGCATTCATTTAACTCAACCCTTGCGATTTTTTTAGTGCCTTTTATATACTCATTATTCGTTTTTAATATTTTTTCCGCCTCTGCCACCACTTCTTCATGTTTCAACATTGAACAATTTTCAATGAAATCGCCCAAATGATAACGCCTTTTAACATCATTTCCACTTACTTTGTAAAACGAATTGAAAACCCGGCACGGCACAACCAACGACACCTTGCCGCCATAAACATCAGTAGCCAACCTATAGAACGAAAAGGCGTCGTGTTTCTCGCCGCCACCCCATCTCACATAGGTGTTCTCATCCGCCCACGACTTCAAAAACTTAAAACTCGTTTCATCATTTCTGAAGAACAAGACATCCGTATTTGCTGAAACAGACGAATCCCTCGCCGCGATTATCCCACGGCCTTTAGACTGCTCGTTAATAACCCTCTCCAATTGGATTGTGAAGTTTGAAAACCCAACATTAGGCGCGAGATAAACCACCCAGTCAAACTTTGGAAGATAATTCAATATCATCCTGACCTTGCGCCACTCAAATGCCCTCCCTTTGAAAAAATCTTCTGTCGAAAAAACAAACTCATGTCCGTAAAGACGGCAATACTCCTCCTTTACGGATTTCATCACATCGTGGAAGTCGTTTCTGGCTGATGTAAGAACCCCTATCATTTCTCTATTTATTATCGTACATTAAGAAAAAATCCGCAATAACAAAAATGCGCCGCAGAGTTTCCACTGCGGCGCAAACCATACACAAGCTACCAACAAACTAGCCAAAAATCTCAACCATGCCCCAATCGCCCT
>AUXO013238863.1_pt1 | contig 28935 bp, 21 predicted proteins | sample 768731 | NCBI WGS metagenome assembly AUXO01 (sample SAMN02715735, study PRJNA202380) | gut metagenome | biome: sheep rumen | host: Ovis aries | place: New Zealand: Palmerston North
GACATGAAGGTGGACTTCATCAACGATGGCCCCGTCACCATCCTTCTCGATACGGATGAACTTTAACCCCCGATAGTTTCTCATTTACGCCATCCCCCCTCCATGGTGGCGTTTTTTGTGCAAAAAATGCCGCAAAATGCGTAAAAACGCACATTCCCCTTGCGTATATTAAAATTTTGTAGTATCTTTGCCGCCGAATTATGATAGTGATATGCAAAATACAGAAGAATGGTGGCATAGAATGTTTCGGATGCACACAAAATTAATGGAAAGTCTTGATGCCTCCAACCTATTAAATTTTAGGAAAGAACTAGATACTATTTCCTATGTTTATGCACATCCTACGGATGGTCTTGGTATAGGGGCATCATTTGTGAAAGAAATAGCAGGATGGTATGATGATGCATCTCGTTGGTGTCTAATGAACGAAGATTACGATGGCGCAATTAAATACCTTGAGCGAGCATTAGATTACTATTGTGATCCAACTCTTGATTATGACGATAATGTAATTGACGATGCTAAGAAAAGAATGCACAACCTAGTTGTGAATAGTCTTGTGGGTATTTACGAAGGATGCCATAGTTTTGAACAATAAATCTAATATAATATGGACTTAATCAATTCCCATCACACAACATCTGATTTCTCAGATTTGAATAATGTATGCCCCTTTGATATTATTCGGGTATATGGTATGGTACACAATCTCCGCATTACCAAATGGGGAGGGTTCTTAATCCTGCGCAAAGCAAATGGATTGCTTCAATGTGTTCTTCAAAATGAATCAACAAAAGTCATAGATAAAGATGGAAATGATATCCAATTGAGTGATCTTTCAAGAGAAATGGCTGTTATTGTTGAGGGCGTTGTTAATGAGGCTAAGATTAAGGATCCAGCAGTAGCATTTAATACCATTGAGATAGCCGTAGAGACAATAAAAATAATCTCTAGTCCTGCTACAAAAGAGGTGGTTGATATAAACGCACTAAAATTCGGAGATGAAGAGTCTTTGCTAAGATATAAGTTTGACAATCGGCATGTCACCCTACGAAATCCGCGTGACATGGCCATTTTAAGAGTGCAAAGCGCTATCAGCCAAGGATTCGCCCAATACCTAATATCTCAAGGATTTACCCAGATTTACACGCCTAAGATTGTATCGGAAGGTGCAGAAGGTGGAGCAAATGTCTTCAAAATGGATTATTTCGGCAAACAGGTATATCTTGCTCAGTCTCCTCAGTTCTATAAACAAATAGGTGTGGGAGTTTATGAACGTGTATTTGAAATAGCCCCGGCATATCGTGCTGAAAAGCATAGCACAAGTCGTCATTTAAACGAGTTTATTTCAATGGATGTCGAAATGGGTTTTATTAAGGGACAAGAAGACATCATGGAGTTGGAGATGAACCTTCTTCGTCATATTATAGAATATGTGAAAGTTAATTGCGCTCATGAGTTGGAATTATTGGGGGCAGAATTGCCGCTCATTCCAGAAACGATACCTGCTTATCGTCTTTCGGAGGCTCACGAAGTCCTGTTTAATGAACATCTCACCCAAGATGACCATCGTGGGGAAGATGACATGGCGCCGGAAGAAGAACGTGCTATTTGCAAGTATGTTCGTGAGAAATACAATTCAGATTTCGTATTTATAACGCACTTCCCAAGTAAGCACCGTGCTTTCTATGCGATGGATGATCCGAAAGATGGAAATTTGACTATTAGTTACGACTTGCTCATGAGAGGCTTGGAAATAACCTCTGGAGGACAACGTATGCATGAGGAAGCAGATTATCGTCGTAAAATGACCGACCGAGGAATGAATCCAGATAACTTCCGTTTTTACATAGATACCTTCCACAACGGAATGCCACCTCATGGTGGATTCGCCATAGGTTTGGAACGTATCACTGCGTGCCTGTTAAATATTGCCAACGTAAAAGAATGCAGTATGTTCCCACGTGACATTAATCGTGTAGCACCTTAAAAAGAGTAATGAGTGAACATATTAACATAATATCATGGCATGGTTTGCCTTGTCTTATTGATGGGAACAAAGCGATTATATTCTCCTATGTCGGTGATTCGCTTGTCTCGTCAAGGGTTGATGTAAGTTCTCTTCAGTCATCGGACTTGTGCAAACTTGCAGAAGAAAATCATCTATTCGATTGTCTTGGAGTATCGAATATATCGGTAGATGTTCCGGTTAAACAAGTCACATTATGTTTAACGGAGAGGTGCAACTGTCGATGTAAGTACTGCTTTTTAGACGCGAATACATCCGGACATATTATGTCCGAACAGACGGTTCGCAATGCCATAGATTATGCATTTGATGCTTTTCATGGTCACACTATTGTATTGAGCGCATTCGGAGGAGAACCGGGAACACAAGAAGACTTAATAAGATTATTTGTTGAATACGCAAAAGAACAAGCACCGAAGTATGATGTAAAGGCTCTCTTTGCAATTACTACAAATGGAGTTATTCAAGATTCTCTTGTCGATTTTCTCATTCAGAATAATTTTGTGTGTACTATATCGGCAGATGGTGTTGAGGAAGTGCAGAACTACCAGCGACCATTAGCAAATGGTAGGGGAACATATGATCAAGTTATAAAAACTATTGAACAATTAACTCGACACAACATAGAGGTGAAGATACGTTCTACAGTAACCCGATTTTCATTATCAAAGATGGTTGATTCAGTAATGTTGTATGGGCAATTGGGCGTATCTCAAATACATTTCGAACCGGTTACTATTGCCGGTAGAGCGACATCTATAGAAGAAGATTTGCAACAACCTTCTCCCAAGGAATATGCAGAACAACTGATTCTTTGTATACAAGAGGCTGCGAAATACCATACCAAAATTAATTTTTCTTTCTGCTCGAGATGTACTGGTTCTTTGAAAAATAAATTGATTTTTGGTGCGAATGGTCTGATTAGTTCTTGTGTGGAGGTTCAAAATGAAAAACATGAGTTCGCGAGTCTTTTCAAAATGGGGCAATTAAATCAAGATGGTTCAGTAATGCTTTCGTCTCATCATCTTTCGCAGTTGGCGAGCAATAATAGCAAGGAAGAATGCTTAAACTGCCCATATCGGATTTTCTGCAACAACTCATGCCCAATTCGCAACTATAGAGCCACTGGCAATTATAATGTAACAGAGCCGTATAAGTGCGAACTATTCAAGGAGATTATTCCTTTTATTTTAAAAAATATGTATGCAAATACGTTTAATTGATAAAAAATACTTTAAATTATGGAACTGAAAGAAGTTAAAAATTTAGAAGGTTTGTTGGAATTTAACAACTTGACACCTACGGATATTGTTAAATGTGATGATTGAGAGGTATGTTGATAAATGATATCCATCGTCATATCGTATGTGAGGAGACCATGTGTTTCCCGCACTACACTTTTGATACTTTTATCAAGAGTCGTTCGTGTGTTGATGGGAAAGCTGCCGTATTTTTACATCCTCAATACAAGAGACTATATCCTTGCCAAGATGGGCATCGTGGCAGGGTTATAGATGTCGACAACGGAGTAAGATTTGAGTGTGAGTCTTGCGGCAAAATCATTTATCAAGGTTCTGATCCGTATCGTGAAGGCAATGTCCAACTTATTGAACTATGCAAAGGACATGATAATCTTTATCCATTTGTATACCTCACATTGAGTGATGATACCATGAAGGGGGAGATTGATTATTTTGAGACAAATTTTAAGTCTTCGTTTTATGGAATCAAAGTGCATCCTAATCTGTGTAGTAGAAAGATGTCTGAGATATCCTTCACTTCTAACTATCCTATGATTATTCATTGTGGAATGACGGAGTACGATAGTCCCAAAGATATAATTAAATATGCCCAAAGGTATCCGGGTAAAGTAATTTTAGCTCATTTAGCAAGATGCGAAGAGTCTGTATTGAAGTTAGTTGCTGAATCTGATAACATATATATCGATACAAGCCCCACATATCTACCTTTTCAAATTGCTGAAAAATCAACGGATAGATATTTCCCGAGCCAAATTACAGATACAAACAATATAACCAAGCTCTTTGAAAACCTTATTGAGATTGTTGGACCGGAGAAAATATTATTTGGAACGGACGCGCCATGGGGATGTGATGAGGATGCAGTTAAATTATACCAGATGTTGGATATTCCTACTGAGCAAAAAGAAAGTATATTTCAAACTAATTTTGAATATATATTTAATTCATAATAACTTTATATAATAAAAGGAAACGATCTTGATTGAGACTTCTATGCTTTAGAATATATTACGGTAAGACATTTTATAGTTATGCTGAAATCTATGGGATAATATATAAATAGATAGTGGAAAAGAATATCAAAATATTGTCAGATTACCATGTCTTGAGTCGTTGTTTTCAGATTTTGTGGGCAACTGTATTCTTGTGTTGTGTAATTAACTCTACATATGCTCGTCCTAAGAAAAGAGTTCCAAAGACCGAAAAATATGGTATTGATGTATCACACCATAACGGAGTAATTAATTGGACAAAAGTTGCAAAAGATACTAATATCGTTTTTGTATATATCAAGGCCACAACAGGTGCCACACATATAGATGATTGCTATAAGACGCATATAAAAGAAGCTCGAAAAAACGGATTAAAGGTTGGTTCATATCACTTTTTTACATCTTATTCATCAGCACATGCGCAATTTGAAAATTTTAAAAAACAAGCAAAAAGATCCGAACAAGACTTAATTCCAATGGTCGATGTAGAAGCAGAACTTGGCAGATGGACGCGTAAGCAAGTACAAGATAGTTTGTTGGTGTTTATGCGACTATGTAAATCTTATTATGGAAAATATCCAATTGTGTATGGTAGCCAAACATCGTATAATAAGTATTGCGCTCCCCGTTTTAACAAGTTCCATCTGATGATTGCGAACTATAATGGTAAAGCACCTGTTATCAATGGTGCAGGGCACTATTCAATATGGCAATATACGGAGAGTGGTATAGTCGCCGGAATTAATCATCCTGTTGACAAAAGCCGTTTTCACAAAGAGTATTCAGTACGAAATATTCTTTTGCCTAAAACTACTAAGAAGAAAAAGAAATAATTTTTTAACTTAATAATGTGTATGAAAAGGTTATTCTCTCTCTCTATGGCATTTTTTCTATGGTGTGCTATAATAACATCCATAGTCGGTTGCAGTTCTCAAGCCTATTCTAACTTTGAGTATTATGATTTGCCTGATAATGCGAGTCCGCAGCAGATAACATATGCGAGCAAGGTGAAACAACTCTGCGAAACACTACTAAAGGATCCAAACACTTTCGATGACCCGTTAACGGATGCCATGGTAGATCTTAATTTCGAAGTGATAGAATCTCCGGATAAAGGTTTAAAGATCTATACGTGGTATAACGGCGAAGAAGAAGGGTTCTTATGCTATCATAGTCTTTACCAATTATACCGTAATGGAAAGTTTCGTTCGGGCGTATTGGAAGATTGGACAATGAAACCCAAAACAATCCATCAAGTATGGTCTAAAGGTGATCCTGTGTATTTGGTACGCGTGCAGTCGGAGTATGAGGACGATATCTATGAAGATGGTCTCAAAGCTTGTTGTCTCGCCCCAAAAGGTAAACTCCAACCCGCCAAAGTATTCCCGAATCTAGACTATAATTATTCGGATGGCGAGGAAGAGGAAGATTATACCGATTATCTTTATTTTGATGCTTATGGTCTTTTGCCTCCTTCTGCATTCTATGATGGTGGGTGGACAGAAGATTTCTTTTTTAGCAATGATGAAAAAGAATTATATATGCCATATGTAAAAACAGAGATGGATGCGCATTGCTCATATGGGATATTCAATGACATGTATCACTATTATAGTTGGGATGGTGAATGTTTCTTACATCATGAAATCGTATTCAATCCACAATTGGAACTTTTTATCAATGAGGGAGAATTGGTATGTGAGTTCCCGCTTGGACAATCGAACATTCGAATAGATAAGGATTATACTGGCACTTACCGTTATCTGGCCTGGAAAAAGGACAAGATGTTCTCCGAAAAACCAGACTTGGAGGTACATGATGGATGGTATCATGAAGTAAAAAAAGAGTTTTATTTTGAAAACGAGAACTACAAGTACGTGTTCAATACCGAAACGCTCCACCTGACAATTTATCATTTCTATCTTCCCATCGCGGACTACGAAATAGATGCCAACAATTTTTTTACAAATATGTAAACGGATGAAAACTATAGTGATTAAATGGAAGAGAATATCTCTCTTAGTAATTGCCTTCTGCACACTCTTTTGGGCATCAATGAGTGCACAAAATAACATTGCATATTCAGATGTGGATTCAATTGGTGATATATGGGTGATTACTTTGGACAAGTCTGGCTCTATGCTTAAAGACAAAACATCCAATCCCAATAAACCCAAATACGTGTCACCTTCACAGATTGCGGATAGTATTATGCCATGGTTGAGTCAAAAGCCCAATCTGTTATCACTTATTAATTATGATCATGATAAAATTGCGATTTTTGAAACTGGTTATGGAACAAAGAAGGAGCATTCATACGGAAAAATTTTTAAAGATACTATAGGATTAGATCAATGTTTTATGCATCTATTTCTTCCTCCTAGTAATTTCTATACTAACAAACAAGTTGGTCTTGAAAAAATTCTACTAAATCAAATAGATTGTAAAGATACTTCCTACTGTTATCTTGAATCATTCGTGTCCCAAATTCGCGTGTTAGCATTATCACGAATTGTTGATTATTTAAAAGAGAACGAAAGAACAAATAGTTTTAGGAAGATACATTTAATAATCATAACAGATGATGCAGACGAGAATGATCAATGGAAAACTGATTACTATTCTATAAAATTTCGCTCAAATAAAAAGCATCAAGAACTTAACGATTTGACAACAAAATATTTTTATAATTCTTTCACTCAACAAGGAGGTGGTATTATTGACGAGCAGGAGGATTATACAAAAACAGGATTACGTTCGAAATATCATATTTATTTATATGATTATAAAACAAGACAACAAAATGACGATAGCATCTCCCTTGGTGGAAATTCATTAGTAGATATCACACCAATGGATGGTGCCGAAATATTTTTTGAGCGTAAGTGCAATGCGTTAGATGGAGATACAATAGATTTTGTATTCATCGAGTGGGTTTCTATCAATGGGAAGAAATACTCAGTCAATAAATATCTAACGGACACTCTTAAAGAGACCCAACAATACACTATTAATGCTTTTACGAATAAAACAATTGTTAAAGGACAAGTTCAGGTGCAATATACCGATAGTATATACGGACATCACACGAAAAAAATAAATTTTAAACAAGAGAGTACTATTCTATCAGAGCGTGCATCCGTGTGGCAAAAAATAATAATCTTGTTGTTAATAATGTGTTGTATTATTGTATTAATCTATGTCTTAATTATTCTTCCATACAAGCGCATAATGACTATATATACTTCAGAGGGGAGAAAGATGTGTGTCCGCCGTGGTTACAAATGGCAATGGAAAGAGACTGTTAATCCGGTATTATTATCTACCAAGCAACGCAATACGTTTCAACCCATCGCAACAATCTTCGCAAAGCATTCTTGTTTTTCAAGCAAGAAAATGGCAAATGTAACAAACGGAAAGCAATATTATTGGGTTATTGATAGTCCTAACCCATTATCATCATCTGAGCAAATAAAAGGAATAAATACATCTATGGATGTGATGCGATATGTGCAACGCGATGTTCATTGTCCATCGCTTATTAAGGATGTATATACGCAATTAGCATTGTGTAAAATCGATGAATTAACCGTGTCGCAACATAAATGGATTCGTTCGATTGGACGTTTTATGCAATGCTGTTATCATAAAATATGTCCGCATTATTTATATTGGGTTCTAGTTTATCAAGCTAATGCTTCTATCTCTATTATTTCCCCCTCATTACCTGATAATCCGTTCCTTTTTGAATTGGTAGATGCTAAGTTACAAAAACCAGGCATAAGCGACCCTGATGTCAGTCGGATTTTATACCAATATTATAACCAATTTGATTTGCCAACTGGAGACGTTCTGATAAGTATAGAAAATGGAAATGGCAATATGACTTGGAATGTTTTCCTATTACAATCTCGCTTGCGCCAAGGGAAAGGAATAAGTTCTGTCAAACATTTATTACATTATACACATGCTATAGTTGATAACAAAGAACGAGATGTTTTATGTCAGAATCTTAAGAAAGCCATTTATAAAGAATTGCATGTAGATAGAATTGTTGTATTTTACCCAAGCAATCTGGAATATATTATTATCCCATTCTTAATAGAACAGAATGTACATATGAATTATATTTATCTTGTAGAAGATACGATAGAGCAAAAAGCGCATCTGATATACTCTCCTTTAACAGATCAACTGGACGCTTCAAATCCTCGTAAAATGGTATCCATCCGAAAGGCAAAATATGAGATGGAGTTATTTACCTCATTAATACCATTTAGGAATGGTAAAGAAATGCCCCAAAATGGAGCTGCGTATCGGGAAAGTACAGATAAATTTTCTTCAGGCAATGCCTTGCAGGGAGAACTATTTATTAACAATAAGTATATTCATTTATTTAACAAAAACATTCATATCCATTAACCATTATGTTTTATTTGCCAATTTACGTCAATAATAGACGTATGCATATTTTACATCTTCAAGATGAAGTATCGGATCGTAAACAAATCTTCCATTCCTTTGTTATATGTGCAAGGGATATATATGATTTGTTTTCACTACCTTCCTCTGAGGCTCAACTTATAAGCGATTCCAGCAATGAAAATAATATCGATTTAAGGGAGACAGATTGTAGTTTTGTAAAAGTAGACCAATCTCCATATGAAGATCGTTTTCCAGGTATGCCTTGTTATAGGTTCTTAATAGCACCCGGAAGTGGAAAATCCACTTCGAAAGCCGAACACTTTCATATCGATGGTTTTTTAGGAAGTGATTACATTAGTCCTGATTGTTTCACCGTTAGGGTAAGTTCGGATTTGCCTGAAAATGAATATATTTTACAAATACAATATGAACACCACTCACAAACATCGACTGGTAAAGAACAAGTTCGATATTTTTCATCGGCGATACGAATTTATACTTATCAAGAAGAGCATGGGAATAATGCAGAATTAATTACTGCAGCACTAGACTTTGGATCAGAAGCATCTCAAATTAAATTTGGAGATGATACCGATACATTAAATGTGCGAGAGGCTTTATGTGATTTGACCGGCATTCCTAAAGAGCAAGAACATTGGCAAGGTCGTCCCAGTGACGATTCAGAAAAGAAAAAGTTGTACAAGTCTATCTATCATATCAATACGAAGCCGGCTCCAACCTTTTTCGGAGATCTTCCCATGAATAATGGGACTGACACGTTTATTCAAACATTATTATCGGTAACGCACTCTGATTTCAGTAATTTAATATTACTCCCAAACTTGAAACTCATAGAATTGCTCAATTATGATATACAGTCAAAAGATGTTGATTTTGGATCAGACACAAACACTAATCTCATACCTAGAAAAAAGGATTCGTTAGGTAATAGAGAGTTACAAAATGCAATATTGCGTCAAATATTATGCAATTTCCTAGCAGTTGCCATGCATAGAAAAAGTGTTCGCAAGAAGAAATATCTTTGTCTTAGATTTACAATTTTAATACCTAACGTCTATTATCAACAAAAAGTGGCCAAAATTATTGATGGTTTATATGAAGATTTCGATTTACTCATACAAAATCATCCGGACAAGTTTGACTCTTACAGAGGTATAGAGGTAAATATGATATCAGAGAGTGATGCCTCGTATTTTGGTGTTGTACAAAATAATCATGATAGTGCTACCAGCACTGACAAAAAAGGAGCCTATTGTCTAATGATTGATGCCGGAAAAGGAACAACCGATTTTTCTTTATTGCATCAGATTGGAAATGAATTATCGCATTATGAAAGTATTTATCGCTCCGGAATTCCAGCAAGTGGTCATGTTTTAACTTATGCATTTTATGAAGCACTACGAGATTATTTCCGGGTACTCAACCGAGGTGCCATTTTTGAGTCCATTATCCGTAGTGCTTACACTGGTACTTTACAAACCAAACATTTATTAAACTTTGTGGCTCGATTAGAAGAACAAAAAGAACATTACTTAGAATATGATCAACCAATGGATGCCGAAACAACAAACACAGCTAATAACGTTAATAATTGGGATGATCTTATCGGTTTCTTAACTGAATTAAATACAAAACGCATCGTTATCCCCGGCTTAAAAGAAAGGGTAGATGAAAAGGTCGAACAAATGGTTAATTTATTAGAATCTTCTATAGAAGAATATGCTGTAAAACGAAAAATCACATTTTTGAAAGTTTTTCTATCCGGTCGAGCTTTTAAATTTTTTCCATTTCGAGAAGCTGTAATAAAAAGTTTGCTGCAAAGGGGATTGGTTTCTTCAAAAAATCAGATAGACTATACAGCAAGGATGGCTAAGACAGCCTGTATGGATGGAGGTATTAAAGAGGGGGCTTACAATGTAAATCGCAAATCAACAATGTTAAGCGTTCCATCTATGCAGGAAATTGTTGGAGAGGTTGGAATAATACGATCCTTCTTCCGCAAAATTTTTGGCCGGGATAACGTACTTATGGCTAATGTCGATTTTGATTTCTTCTACAAAGGATTAAAAAAAGGGAATGTGTCGAATGTGGAGATTGACATATGTGGTCGGAGAGAACGAAAAAGTTTTGCAGTTGACGAGGATGTATACTTGTATTTTGTAGGAGACGGATTTTTATTAAAATCAAATTCGAGATGCGAACGGATTGATGAGACTTCTCAAAATTATAGTTTCGGGGATAATGAAGTTGCTATTTTAGATAAACTAACTCATGAATCGTTATTCCCATTCGATTTGGCATCTATGGGATATAAGACTTTGACTGCAAATGAGATGAAAGCCTTAGATGCTAAATTGCGACAAGAGAAGGAAGACGAAAAGGACATATTACCAACCTTAAACAACACGCCTTCTCCTGTAAATAGTCATTCGCAGACTACTAAGATAGAGTCTAACAATGAAGTAGATCAAGATGAAAATATTTGGAAATAATTTAAAAACATTTGCGTTATGGAAGTAAAAAATAAACGATTAAGATTGATAGGAATAGTCTTTATAGTATTGTCTATAATAATGGCTATTACCATATGGTTAAGAATATATAATGTTGACAAAAACGAAAGGGTTAAAATTGATAATTTTGATCAAGCATTTAATTACATTCGTTCAAACAGTACGATTTTTTCTGATACTACTATGTCTCTGACAAGACCATATTGGCCGGAAGAGAATTTTATAATTAATCTAAAGTCTAAACAAATAGTATATTGCTACGGCAAAGATACATTATTTATTCCCTATAGTGACGTTACAGGTAAGACTCATATTAAGAAATTTTCTGTAACTCAAGAAGACAATCAAAACGAACTATCAAAAAGTTTATTTTCTGCGATTGATTCATGCCAATCTATACCTATTGACCCGGCATATGAATTGAAGATAAAGAACGAAAACGATCTTGAAGAACAAAACAAAAAATTAAGTAGAATATACAACATATTAGCAGGAAATCAAGGAGGACATATCATTCTTGGTAGAGATTCTCGCGGCATATGGAAGTGTTTCCAACCGACAGATTTCCCAAGTTTATATATCAACGAAGAAAAACTGCGCGAGTTCGTTCAATTTCATTTAGATAATCCAGAGTTTTCGCCAGTTGAATGTTATCAAAATCGTCCTTTCATTACTCAAGAAACGGAATTGCATGTGGTATACTATGATTTCCGTCGCGATACTTTAATTGAAAAAAATGGACATATGACATATATTCCTCCCAAACCGGATCCTACAAAACCTATAAAAACAGAACATTCTTTAGATACGGTTAAGTTAAGTAAAGGTTGGGTCAATTATAAAGTAACTAATGATAAGACTACCAACTGGCCGTTAGAATCTGCATATGATTACTATATGGGTTATAGTAGAAAATTTATCAGCCAAATATCTCAAGAGGAAGTAGAGATCGCTTTGTCCCAATCAAAATGGAGCATAAAAGAAGATATTCCCACATGGTTAATAGATGTCCTAGATGTGGCTACGATCTTATTTTTCTTAATAGGTCTTATTTGCACACTACTTTGTGTAGATTGGAAAAAAATGAAAGTCAACACATCTAAACAGGAAGAAAATCCAGAAAAGATTAAAGTTGGTAAGGAGACAAAATCTACTGGCAAAGAAATTTCTGCAACTGATGATATCATAAAGAACATGCAGATATCCGGAGGACAACCAGAAACAACGGTTTCTGCTGATACGGATAAGTCTGATTTGTGTCAGTCACAACAAAAAAGAATTGAGGAATTGGAGAAACAAGTTGCGAATCTGAAGAAAAAAGAATATATTCAGTCTATAATCGATGAATACAAACAGAAACATGATATTGACACAAAGTTAGAATATGCTAAACGATGGGAAAGTTTTGTGAGTATTACATCACAAAAAGATGTATTTAATGAACTAATTAATATTCATAAAAACCAAAAAGATTTTCCTGTCCTTTTCGATTATGATGAGGTTATAAGAAAAGCTACTTCGTCATCTAAGAACGGGAAGGAACAACTTCAATATTTCTTGCATGAGATTTGCGGTAAAATCAATTGGGAAGATGGTTTCAAAGAATTATGTAAATTAGCTCAAAAATGGCAGCAATTCGCGGATATCAAAAAAGCAAGTGTTTTGTATGAAGAACTAGAAGAAATTCAAAAGAAATACGATAAGTTCCCTTCTATAGACACACCTATTTCAATTTACTCGGAAGCGATTAAATCTTCTAAAGATTATCGGGAGCAGATTGCGTATATACTTCATAAAATCATAACATTGAGCAACGGTAAAGTCGTCTTGGAAAATCATTTCAAAGATATGTGCACAAATGAGGACTATGCTAATGCAGTCAAAGATAAGTTTGAAATTATTAAATCGTATGCTGAAAAAATAGAGAAACAATCTCAAATTAAAACTGTACTTAGCAAAGAGAATCACAATTATTTGGATCGCATGGCTATTTCAATATGGGCTATAAATGGATTTAACACACTCATGAGTACGTTTACGTCAAATTCTTTATCCCAAAATGCAGAAAAGTCTATACAAGATGCACTTATATCAGATTTGTTGCAACTATTTACGACCCGAGTGTTTGTTTCGAATTGTAAAAATGGTCAACCGTTATCAGTATTTAAAGAAGAGCGCCAGAAAAAAATGAATGAGCTTTTAAGTAGGCTATATTCTGATTATTCTATGCAATATAAAGTAGATAGTAGTTATGTATCTACCGTAGAATCTCTGGATAATGCATATGATCAAATCCGGAGTACCGATGAATATGTAACGCGTATGTATGATACATTTGTAAAAGAATTTAGCGAGAAAGCCGATTCGAATGAAGAGAAAGCATGGTTCTTCGGCATGATGGTGGCGATGGGCTATCATACCGTTGATTTCGTAAGAAGAAAGAAGAATATCTCTATTAATCTCTGTCCTAATTATGCATATCTGCTAACAGATTTTGACAATTCAAGATTGCCGGAAGAGTCTTACTTTAAGTATAAAGATTATGCTCATTCAGTAGAATACTCCAATCGTATTTACGAATGGTTGGACGAAATGGGAGTTCAACATCTCAAAGCTTTAGTAGGTCGTCAATTAATAAAACCTTAAAAAATTAGTCCTATGACAGTCAAAGTTTTTTTATTCATTAGCATCTTGGTAGTATTTTTGCTACTCGCATTTTGTGTGTTTGAGCGCACGAAAATTTTCCCTGATGTTGATGACCATGATATTCTCAATAGAAGATCAACAGCCCGAAATGCCAAATATGGCATCATAGCACGCATCATACTCTATGCACTGTTTGTAGTCGTTTCAATGTCTGCTATTTGGACTGCTCGAACTTATATTTATCCCAATAAGAAACCCGGGGATGGAAAGAACGAGATGTTTACCAATGTGCGATATCATGTATTGTCGCATAACGGGTATTTATTGGGAGATCAATTCTATCTGGCGCGTGGAATCACCAATTCTTCTGCCGGTTTCCCCAACGAAGCCTTATGGGATTCCAAAGATGGAGAGGTTGAATTGATACGTAAGGATAGTTGTATGCTTATCACTCAATTTATCGACCCGATTTACTTTCGCCAAGCGCAACCTAAAAAATGGTATGAGAAAATTCAATGGAAGAAAGAAAAGAATGCATATGTCTTACAAAATCAGGTAATAAAAGAGGATGTAAGCAATGGGTTTGAGTTGTGGCAAGACGGTAAACTCCGTTATGTATTGGAAATACAGCACTATAAACCGAGTGTCATCGATCGCTTGTTTGCAGATGACGAACGTTTGAAAGAAGAGCAGTATTTCTATATATCCCGATTGTATAAGTCGGATCATGAATGTATTCGGGATACGAGTTCTTTTAATAAGATTATTCAGCATGGCTATCCGCTTATGGATATAATTGCCCGTTCACCCAAGATTGATGTGGACGAGGATATCGAGCGGTGGTTTACCGGTAGTTATCTGGTACGAACCAAGATACCATTGAAGGGTAATCGGTTTGGATTTGACAAGAAACACCCGGCTCCGTTATGCTTGATGCCCGGTTTGTCGTTCTATCTGCAAGATGGCATATCTATAAACAATTCGGAGTATGATTTTGATACGACTTTCCGTGTTCCATTTAAGGAATATGCCCAAGACAATAAAGTACGCTTTTTCTCCGGATTAGGCACACGGCAGAGTGAGGAATTTTGTTTGTCGTATCAAGATTCAACACATATGTTCCTTGAATTACGGCAGCATCATATGCGTCAACTACGCGAAATGGACGGCCGCGTATTTATTACTTCTTCTACGGATGAAATTGCCAAGGATGCACGTGAAGGCGGATATTTATATAACAAATTCTCTGATAACAAGAATCTCAACCATATCAATGCCAATATACGCTACAAGGTAGGTACGGCTCGTGATTCGTTATGCTTTGCCGTATTGGATATCAATGACCAATTAACAGGTGAACGCCATGTCTATCACAGCGATGAACCTTTCTATCTAAAGACCTGCAATAAAACGAAGAACGCTATTCAATGGGTGTTTGAAGTAAAAAACATGCGGGAAACGAACGACCTTCAGATGCGGCACATCTTAATATTTATAATATTGATGCTATTGGCTGTAACGATACGAATCGTTTCCGATACGTGGTTAGAACTGCGCTCGTTATCAATCTTTGAGTTCGGTTTATACGTAGTGTTGTTAAGTCTGGGAGTTGTGAAGTTAATCCTCGGATGGCGAGCATCTACATTCGCCCCCATAGAAAATATTGCATTGCCGATATATGAAAAGATGCGGCATAATATCTATGACTGGACATTCGGGATTATATGGTTACTTCCGATATTTGTGGCAATATATACGTGTTTGGCTCGTTTGAATGAGAAAAATCATTGGTGGGATAAATGGTTAAAACATTTGGAGAATCAGGTAAGTCAGTTCCGTTTTGGCGATATGAAGCTGATATCTGTCATATATGGTGTTTCGTTGCTGGTATTATGGGGATTAAGCCATGTTCCTTTATTGGAGCGATTATGTCATATTGCATTCCCATTGCTCCTTTATTATTTGATTGAAATATGGATGGAGTTGCGTTCCCATGGAAATCATTCGGAATCTTTTATTAAGCGGAGAATAGTACATGGAATCATTATGTTCGGGTATCTGTTCATAGCAGATGCAGGTTTCACAATCGTCTTTGTAGTGAGTCTTCTTTTGTACGAAGGTGTACTTAAAGGCTTATTCAATGGTAAAACGCGTTTGCATGGTAGGGAACAATATGTCCGCTATATTATTGCCACAGCATCAATCATTGCCATATATTGTATCTTGCGTTTTGAGGGGGAAATAATGATTTCCATCTTTAATTATCCGGGATGGTGGGTTTTGGGTTTCTTTACCATTTTATGTGCTTATACAATATGGGAATGGACACGTAATAAGTCAAAAAAATGGGTTTTGATTTTGGCTGGTCTTTGTATGCTTTTTGCGATTTCTGGAGTAATTGAATCCACAACGGATAAAATGAATGTGTATCATGCACTAGTCAATAGTAAAGCACATATGCGTTATCGTGCAGAGATACAGCAATTGGGTAAAGGGGAAAAAATTGATGATATTATTGAGAAGAGTGATTATGATTCGGGCGATATTGTGTATATAATGCGTACTGCTCATAATCAGTGGTTTATTAACCAATATATCCGAGCTGGAAAAAATATGGAGGAAGACGGATGCTCTTTCCGCTTACAACCTCATTCAAATCAAGGAAGTCCATATCCCACGCAAACGACAGACCTTGTCGTAACGCGTTATATCTTGGCAGAACATGGCGAAATGGTGGCTCGTGAGATATTGTTCCTTTGGGCATTGCTCATCACTATCTTTATTATGGAAGTGATGATGTCCAATGGTATAAATATTTCATGTGTTGCGAGTGGTATCATGATATATACTGTATCGCTATTGGTGTTCTTGTCTGCTACGAACCGAATTGTATTCATTGGTCAAGATTTTCCGATGATTAGTATTCAGAGTCGTATGGCATTGCTATTCCCGATATTCTTATTTTGCATTCCTCTTTTCCGTGCTGTTTATGTCCGCCAAAGTCATATGCATGATACGGATGATAAAGAAACAGATTATAAAGGTTTGCTTTTCGGAGCCATGATATGGATTATCATGTTGCTTGGCATGCACATTGAACAAAAAGGAAAAGCTCAGGAGGCAAGTCAATTCAATGTATCCACGTTGATTGATAACGTAGTTGATAAAGTATCTCTTATTAATGAGCGTTTTGCTATATTTCAGCAAGAGAATAGGAAAAAACTCAAAAAAATGGATAAGATTGGTATATGGAATGCTTTCTTATCCGATAGTAGTTCAGATATCTATTATAAACTCCGTGATGATGAAAGTAAAGAAAATATGTTCTTGCATAGTGCATTGCTTTTCTTTGAACAAAAACAGACGAGCAAAATTGATGTCAATCAGTTGTTGCACTTACGTATGCGCGGAGGAATTTGTTATTTAGGTGTAGATAAACAGCATTATTTCATTCCCGCCATTATGGAGGAAGAAATGCAATGGTGCGGTAATCTCTTTGCGGCATATGTGGATCCGAATCTTACGTTATACGGATTGAATACTACAGATAAGATTAAATTGGATAGTAAAAAGGACTATGACAAGAATATCTTAGACAAGAGTCTGATTCAACAAGTTCCCAATATGCCGTTGATGTGGTTTGGCTCTGATTGGACACCGGATGATACCCCCTTATTGCTACTCAGTTCCGAACAAGGAATCGGGCAATCCGAGTATTTCTGCATTGAGATGGATACACTGGAAATCAAAAGTTCAGGAAAGAATAATCAAATAGCAACTGCATTGATGCCCGGAGATGTGTTTAGTTTGAATAGAGCTAACAGAGACAATGGAAAAAGCAAGCCGAAGGTTATCTATCAAGCCAAATTACGTGAAGACGGAGTTAACTATATTGCGCGTAATATATGGTTGAACGGACATCGGCAACTATTCTATCCGCTTGGTAAAGAGTCTATGTGGACTTATCATTTCGCGAATTTGACCAGTAGTGCCCTTAGCGATACCGCCTTACTCAATCACAATCCCGCTTACCGTGATACATCGCTTCATTTGAGTATTGATTTTGATTTGTGTCAGGAACTATACAACACTATGAGAGATGAGGCTAAGACGGCTAAACGTATTGGAAAGATGTCGGATAAAGTACGTGATCGTATTGAGAAATTCATAGCATTAGATAAAACCAGTATATCCGATTCTATCCATCGAGATATGTATTTTGATATCAAACAAAACAAAGTTGTTGTTAAACGCGGTGCTAAAGAAGAAAAAGGTTTAAGACCCATTGTGGCTTTACTTAATAAGAGACTGAAACAGGATGCATACAAACACGAGGAACCGAATACACGTTTGCGTCATGCGGTAGATTATGTTTTACAACGTCCGTTTGATTTTACAGCCGTGGCGATAGATGGCGATGGACATATCCGTGCGCTGTTTGATTATACGCAGCGTCAGCGCATTGATCCGAATAATATTACCCATCTTAGTAAACTGATGAGCGAACTCTATCTGGATGGATCTACGGTAGATGAGCGTGATATGTTTGGTAGTAAGGCTCTGCAGCATATGGCAATGGGAGCAGGGTCGTCTTTCAAACCGATTACTTATACAGCTGTCACCAGTCAAGAACATTTAGACTGGAAGACTATTAATCTGAAAGGAGCAGGAATGGGAGCAGCTCAAGCATCCGAAAAGGAGAAATCCAAAGATAATGTACTCCAGTTCAGATATTACGGTGGCGTAGATGTGATAGGAGAGGCACGAGAAAGTTCCATGAATATTGATACAGAAAACGGATATTTGTATTCAGATTATCTGTACAAGTCTGATAATATCTATCACTCTCTAATTGTCATGTTCGGATTGCAACCGATAGGTCAAGTGAAAAATGTGATACGTTCTGCCGATGGATTAGCACTTGAACGTGCTTTCCCTGTTTTCTCATACGGAAACAAACCGATGTGTTCGTTTGATCCGGAAGTCTGGTATAAAGGCGACAAGGGACAGATTGTGAGACAAAATAGTATCCTAACCCGCGGACTTACATATAACTATCGTCTAGAAGAGGGAGCCAGTCGTGTTTCTTCGGATAGATGTCATAATTACTTCGGTTCGGATACGATTATGCAGCAAATATATAATTATCCGAGTTCTGCCCGGTCATGGTCGTTTGCGGAAAGAGGTTCACAAAATACGGCAGACCGCAGACAAGCACCTAAGATACATAATGGATTTAACCAAATGATTTTGGGTGCATATCCGTTGGAATTGACATCTTTACAAATGGCAGTGAACACGAAACGATTAGCGTCTCTCAACCGAGCGAATAATATTACCACACTTTTAGATGATCAATGTGCGAATGATTACCAATTCTTTGATATAGGAGAAGGATGGTCTGAAGATTCGTATATTGATTTTGTAGGAGATGTAGTATGGAAACAGATGCGTCAAGTTCCGACTATCGGTACGGCAAAAGCTTTAAGTACTTTTGTCTCAAAGATGGAAAAAGGTTTTTATGGCAAACCTTATTACCTCTATTGCAAAACAGGAACATTATCAGATAAACGTGTTGGAGCTAATCCTCAAAAAGATAAAATTAGACATTTAATGGTAATTATAACTGATAGACCTTTGGAAAAGTGCAAAAACATATCTGATCTTCAGCAGGTTAGGTATTATGCGATATATCTGTCCTATTTCGGTGTACAGGGTCTCTCAAATGGACGTTTCCAACCATATATAGAGAAGATAATGAAATCTGCTACATTCCAAGCATATATGAATCCTAAAAAAGAGCAAGCAAGATGAATACAAGAAATGTTAAAATAGTATTAAGTATATTTTTTGCAGGACTATTCCTCCTCGGAATGCTTATCATATGTTCCATCGGACGAGTAAAGGTAAGACCGGGAGAAACCAATGTAATGTATACCTTGAAAGATTCCATCATGTTAGAGCAACGACATATGGGATATATTACGTTGAGCAAGTTTGTGGAGTTAGCTCAAAAATTGCCGAGAGGTTGTTTTACTGCAAGTGATTATTCAATAGAGAATGATTCTGTCCGTTTTATCATTCGCGATGCATATCAGTTCTATGGTACGGATGAAGGTAAGGCATGGATTGGCGCATATAAGAATCTTCCTATTCATATTGATGACGAAGGGTTTACTGCAAAATTAGAAACGATAGATTCTGTCGAATATGTATATTTACCATATCAAATTCTTTCGTGTGTAGCCAATAATGTAGTGACATCGCAAGGAAAGAAGGCGGTAAGTACTCACGATGGAGTCGATGACAATCCGCGTCAGACACTTCGAAACAAAGATAATCTACCCCCTGCTAATTCATCAGTCGGAAAAAAAATTCAAACAGAAGGATGGGTGTTGAAAAATGTCACGGATATTTTATCCACGCATAAGGATGTAAGCGGTAATAAACGCGCACAACTGAAAATCTTATGGCAGTATGCACATAAGAATTGGAATTATGTGAATGATCCTTATTCTTCAACAGACACATGGCGATCTGCATCTGAAACCATAGAAAATTATTATATGGTGGACGGTCGGTGTTATTCGGGGGATTGTGATGATTTTGCAATCTTAATGGCCTCTTTTGCACGTCAAGTCGGCTATAATTCTCATTTGGTAACTGCTTTTAATAGCAAAAATGAGGGACATGCCTATGCGGAGTTTTCTGAAGATGATGGTCGTACATGGATTCCGATGGATTGGTTTGATGAGTTTGGCGGCAAACCATTTAAAGGAACAGTGTATCGTGTATATGAAGATTTATAATGCAGATAGTGTAGTGAGTAAATTCTATATCATTATGAAAAAACGAGTTCTTTTAAGTTTTAGTCTTTTGTTGCTCTTGTGTTCTTGCGGACATAGGCAGCCAACGGTTGTCGAAGAAATGGCACAATTCCGAGATACTCTTATTGATAGAGGGTTGTATTATGTGTGCTATGTCCCTAACAATCCTCAATATAATGCATTGTATGCAAAATTGGATAAGTTGGATTACGACTCTCCTGAATATGAGATCCTTCGACTTCAAATAGATTCTATTTTAAGATGTTATCTCTATTATGATACGACAAAGAAAGAATTTGATTATCGAAAAGATGCAAACGGAAATTTCTTTACTCGAGACTTATTGAGCAATAATATTCAGGAAGACGAAAATAAAGGTTACTTCATAGACGAAAGACAGTGGTACGATGACGATTACGAATATGATTATGAAAGTTATGAGTATCCTTTTGATGATTTATATGAGTCAATCGTAGATATCAACAACACACCTGTCGTAAATGATTTAGTGGACTATTTTAAGAATATTCCGGCAAGCGTTTTACATCCCATTAGCGATGAAGGAGACTTAGCAACGAATATAGATTCAATTGATAGACCCTATTTTGAATCTCAATTGCGTCTGTTACAGGATTATATAGACCACAAGAATGAATCTTTCCCTATGGAGATAGCTGACTATGCGCACTATACTGCATGGCAAAAGTCGGCATTGTACAATCATACGAGCGACATTATTGAAATATACTATTCTTACATCTTTCAATATCGTCTAATACAACAGATTGTGTATCATTGCCCCGATATAGAGCTTATTCTTGATCCTGAAGATATGTCCGATGATAAAATGCTTGGTTTTGCCAAGTTGGGATATAATGATGCATCAGGATACACGTATGTTATGCTAAAGCAAAATAGTGGTATTTATACTGTTGACATTTTGCCCAGCGCATACCATTATTTGGAGCAAAGCATTGATGAGTCAGGCCATACAATTTATTCATTGCTTTATGGGTCTTACAATACTGTCAATTATTCATTTGACGGAAATAAATGGCACAAAACAGAAATATTTAACTATGAACCTTTATAGATGCTATTATTAAAACTACTTCGGCCGAGAGATATTCCGCAGCGTAAGAAGCAATGGAATTGGCAAGTGCGATGGTATAATTTTCTATTGCGCTGGTTACTTCCTATTTACAAGCGTTGCGCGGTATCCGACACTATTATGATAGGCAAGGTAAAGGTAGTTCATATGGTGCGTGACTATTGGTACGAACAGGAGTTACAGCGATTCCATATTGATATCGCCCAACATATGGAGAAAACCGCTCTGCCGATAACTCTGAAACGTAAAAGGCGCTCTTCTTTATTCCAATGGAAAGAATCATTAACCATCTATGCGGATGGAAAAAAATACGCTATTAACAATGCTGACCATTGGACTATAGAGTCGGAGATAAGTGGTCATGTGAAACTATCTACAGATCGGGATTTTATAGTCCGTACGGAATTTATCTCCAATACAAGATCTGCCCAAACGGTTCAATCCGCTGAACCTCCCAAACCGGCAAATCGAGCGAATATTAAGATTCCCGTTAAAGATACTGTTCCGTCTCAACCGAAAGAGGGAACTATACATAAACCACCAACGGACACTACTCCCAAGACTACTAAATACCGTGGATTTGAAGAAAATGATATTTTTTAAATGAAAACGCACAAAGCAATTAGTATAGCCATTCTATGTATTATCTTCGGAATCTTCTGGGGATTAGAGATATGGAATGCCCTGACGCAGCATTGGTCATTATTGATGCGATGGTTTAGTAATACACGGATTCACTATTATCCGTGGTATTTATGGTTGTTACTCGGAGGTGTCATCTTCCCGCTCATGAACAAATATTTTGTTAAGAATATGGAAATGACAAAAACCTTTACGCATGAGTTGACACACGTTATAACGGGATTACTACTCTTCCGACGGATTCATTCCATTCATGCCGAAGAAGCCGGAGGTGGGGTGGTTTGGTCGAGCGGAAATGATAAGTTTCGTTTTATGACATCTCTGGCGCCATATTGTTTCCCGATATATACATTCCCGCTGCTGATGCTCAGAAGTATTGTGATGCCGTCCTTGTGGCCTATTATGGACATCCTTATCGGATTTTCGATAGGGTTACATATAATATGTTTCAAAGAACAGACAGGTAATCATCAACCAGATATCAACCAATTCCCCTTGTGGTTTAGTTATATTTATATTGTATCTGTTTGGCTTTTTGATATTTGTATATTGCTCCTCACTTTTTTACCGAAGAGTAATATCTTTCTTGCATTCAAGACATTTGCTTTAGATGCGTGGTGTCTGTTTTTTTAGAACTGTTATATAAAAGATTAATAATTATGCTATACACCTTTTTGTCTTATTTAAATGAAAGCCTGGGAGTGACTTTATTCACTTACATTTCATTTCGTGCTATCATAGCAGGTATAATGGCGCTATGTATCAGTATATGGGTTGGAAAGTATTTTGTTAAATGGATGTTAGATCATCATATTTATGAAATCGTACGCGAAATAGACAAGGATGAAACTATTAAGGAACGCAATGTTCCCACGATGGGTGGTCTCTTTGTGATTTTTGCCATTTTGATACCATGTATATTGTTGGGTAAATTACCTAATGTTTATTTGATATTGCTACTAATAACTACAGTTCTAATGGGAATTGTCGGCTTTGCGGACGATTATATCAAAACATTCAAGAAAAACAAAGCCGGTCTTAACGGATGGTGGAAAATAGCGGGTCAAGTGTTACTTGGGCTCATTGTGGGTTTGACCCTACGATTCTCTCCGGAAGTCACTATGAATGACGTGGTAACGAGTCATATCGAGAACAATGTCGTAGTGATAGAAAAAACGCCGGAAATCAAATCTACTCAGACGACCATTCCGTTTGTAAAGCATAATAACTTCAACTACGCAGATCTTTTTTCATGGTTGAGAGACGAAAATAAGTACCGAGCCGGCTGGATATTCTTTGTTTTTATGACTATTCTCGTTGTGGCTGCAGTAAGCAATGGTGCAAATCTTAATGATGGCATGGATGGAATGTGTGCTGGGAATTCTATCATAATAGGAGTGGCGCTGATGATATTGGCATATATGAGCGGTAGTGTCGTATGGTCCGAATATTTCGATGTGATGTATATTCCGGGATCGGAAGAATTAACTATCTTCCTTGCCGCATTTATTGGTGCTCTTGTAGGCTATTTGTGGTGGAATGGGTATCCGGCGGAAGTGTTTATGGGAGATACCGGCAGCTTGACAATCGGCGGAATCATAGGTGTTTGCGCGATGGTGATTCATAAAGAACTTATGTTGCCTTTGTTATGCGGAATATTCCTTATTGAGAGTCTATCTGTAATTATTCAAACCAGTATATATAAAATAGGCAAGAGGCATGGTAAACATATACGTATATGGAGAAGAACACCTATTCATCATCATTTCTGTACATCCGTTGCTAAAATGAAGGAAAATGATCCTTTGAGTTCTGTACTATTCAAGGATGATAGCCATTTATGGGCGAAACCAAAGATTGTACTTAGATTTTGCATTATCACGCTTATTCTTGCTGCTTTGACAATCTTGACACTAAAAATTCGATAAGGATGAACATACGAGTGATATATAATTACATCTTGGTGCGATTAGGGCTTCGACAAGTTCTTCCGATTGATTATGTACGGAGGGTTAAAGTGCAGGAATGCGGCGAGCCTTTGGTTGCTCTAAAAACAAAGCAGACCATCTTTTATGACGAAAAATTATCATTGGTAGCGCGGAAAAGTGTGGTCGAAAAGTTAGAACGCATTGCTGATAGATTGAAGAATGATCATGGCGTATGTATACGTATATTCGAATTGTACAGGAGTGCGGAAAAACAGCAATCGTTAAGGAATAGACATATACAAATTCTCCAACAGGAGAAAGCTCATTTGACAACGGAGCAAATAGAAGCAAACGTCAATAAACGAGTATCAGCCATTGGCGGTGGACATCAAACCGGAGGTGCTGTCGATCTATGTTTGTGTGATAGTAACGGTAATATGCTTGATATGGGTACTTGTTATGATGAATTTAACGCCATGACTCCCACGTATTCAAAGGAGGTGCCACCAATCGCCCAAAGGAATAGGGACATACTATTGTCATATATGAAGCAGGAGGGATTTGTCAATTATCCTAACGAATGGTGGCATTTTAGTTATGGTGACAAGATGTGGGCAGCTTATTCTCATCAACGGTATGCAAAATACGATATTGTCATATGATAAACATGAACCAGTGATATAGTATGAAAATGGTAACGCATAACATATATTCTATGAAAGCAAAAATTTACTCCAAATCAGTTTTGCTAATTATCGTTTTGTCTTTTATCTCTTGTGGACGAAAGGCGGAGCAACAAGAGCAAACTTTTATTCAAGAATTGAGTCAGATGCTTGTTTGGCCTAATAGCGGGACGTATTCTGATAAGGTAATGAATTCTGTTTTAGAATTAATCATCAATAATCCTCAATCGCTTGAATATAAATTTGAGGAAGAAATTCCTCATATGCATATTGCCACTTCAGAAGATGGTGATGTGCGGGCATATAGTCTGGAAAGACATGGTTTTGGCGGAAACCCCTCATGGGGATTAGAGTGCAAAAACATTGATTCAATATAGGTCAGGAGAGTCGGTGCTTTACAAAGAAGTTGATTCCTTTGATGGGTATATTACTCGTATACGTCATATTGATTCAGAATATTACCTATTGGAAGATTGGCAAGGTTGTGTTTGCCAAGGGGAAAGATCAACGACCACACTTTTTGTGTATAAGATTGATAACAATAAATTTAGCCAAGTAAGAGAGGCTTTTGTAGATAGAGATGGGGTCTCTTACGCTCTTGAATTTTCATTTGATGATTATGGGGGACACATCGAATTGGATTATGAGAACGAAGATTCTTTTGTCATCTATAGTATTTATAGAAAAGAATTGTACGTTATCAAGGGTATTCTTTTGATGGACCAACCGTTAAAATATCGTCAATATTGCTGGAATGGGCGGAGTTTTGAGTTGAAGCAAGACGAACCTATAGAATATTATAATGAAAAATTCTTCATACGCATAGAACAAAATAGCGAAAATTCTTGGACTTATAAATGCTGGAATGGCGGTGTGAAAAAAGGAGAACCAAGTCTTATCGTCACGTCCGGCACTAAACAATATTGGTCTTACGATTATGAACTATTTCCTTTCGACGAATGGGCCACTGATGACGAAAGTTCACCATTAGAAGAGAAATATACTTTTATGAATAACGGTTATCGTTATGAATATCGTCATGGTTGGGCGCACGGGAACCAGATTGACGAATTATATGTGTTTGATCCTGACGAAATGGTTCTCTATCATGGAGAATTGATGCCGGTCATGTATCCGTAACTGCAAAATTGATTTCAAATAAAGATAGAACTATGAATTACATTAATCAAAAAATCAAGGAAGTTTTTCCGGATCTCTCTGTTATGAAACAGACGAGCAATAATGCGCTCTTCAAAGGAAGAAATCTGCCTTCTTTTGTGAAAGATTTTGTTCTTCGTCGTTACACTGATAGCGAAGGAAATATTGACGTAGATGCTCTCAGACATTACCTGGATGAGAAGATGCCTATTGATAGCAACTACATCAAGCAACGTTTGATTTCTGGCGAGTCTGTTAATATAACTACTCGATTTACAACTACAACAGATATCGCGAAGAAACGCGTTAAAGTGACTATCCCTGATTTAGGCATCACTTCTGATGCTTATGTTACTGATACTCTTCTCCAAGAAAAGGGAGCTGAACTTGCTGACGGAGAGTATTGGGGCAATATAACTCTTGAATATGTAGAGCCGGAGGGCAAAAGAAATGGATTTATTCAAATTACATCGTATCTTGCATTTGAGCCTTATAAGATTGACATGGACTATTTTATGCAAGCCCGCCAGCAATTCTCTTTGGACGAATGGATAGACGTTCTTGTTACTGTAATGGAGTACAATGCGGAGATGCTCTCGCAAGAGGAAAAACTGTTCATGATTAGTCGAATGTTGCCACTTGTAGAGCCGCGTCTCAATATGATAGAACTCGGACCCAAAGGCACCGGCAAGTCGTATGTTTATACCAACCTAAGCAAGTACGCGTGGCTTCTTGGTGGCGGAAAGACTTCGCGAGCACGCTTGTTCTACAATAAAGCAACCAAGCAGTTTGGCGTTATTAAGAATCACGATGTCGTAGGCATGGACGAAATCTCAACTATGACATTTGCTGAGCCTGACGAAATGCAAGCTATATTGAAAGTGTATCTAGAAGCCGGCGAGACGAAAGTGGATAGCGTTCCTTTTCAATCAGAATGCGGTCTGGTGTTATTGGGAAATATTCCTTTGAACAAAGATTTAAAACCGCAGCACACAGATTATTTTAGGAATCTTCCAGAGATGTTCCATGAATCCGCTACAATGGACCGCTTTCATGGTTTCATAGAGGGTTGGAAATTACCACGCCTCAATCAAAGCCATATCATGGAGGGATGGACACTTAACACGGAATATTTCTCTACGGTTCTTCACCTATTGCGTCCAGCTCCGGAGTATGATGATATGTTTGATGAATTAGTGGCAACTAATGAAGATTGTGATTTGCGGGACAAGAAAGCAGTGAAGAGGCTTGCTGCTGCATATCATAAGCTTTTGTTCCCACATATTCAGTCAATGGCAGATATTGTCGAAGAAGATCAAGAGAACTTCAAACAATTGTACGCACACTATTGCCTTGAGCCTGCGGTTACTTCTCGGCAAATTATCCGCCAGCAATGTCATTTGATAGACAAAGAGTTTAAGGCAGAGATGGGAGAGTTTAATATTAATACTATCTAATACAACAAGACAAGCAAAGCCGTAAGAATAAAAAGCAGTGTAGAAGGAACAATACTAAAACAAAGAGATATAAGAATATATTTTGGCTATGTTTGTAGTGTTGGCTTTTGTTTGTAATCTCTGCGATACAACAGACTTTTTTTGCAGAATGGCTCATGATGTGAGCGAATATTACAAAGATATAATGGAGTAGATTCCGTATGATAATGACACAAAACACTACCTATTGGATTATTGTTGGTATCGCATTTGTAGTTTTGCTGACATGCTAGTGTTGGAAACAGAGTTTATGTGAAAGACAAGATGAATGCTTATTATGTGGATGATTCGTTCGATTTAGAGAAAGTATATTCATTCCCGGATGCTCGCTATGGAAATAAAGTGTGGATTACTTTCTATTGGCAAGTTGTTAAAGGCGACCATTTAAAGGAGTACTACCAAAAACATAATCAAGATGGCTCCTCTTACGAATCACAACATAAAAAATATCAAATACCAGAATATTATCAAATCTTTGACGATTAATCCTATGAAGAATTTTCTTATTATAATTTGTCTTATTGTTAGTGTAATGAATATACATGCCGACAACCTTTCTGAAGCCGAGTACTATCAGAAAAAGGCTGAGGGTTATCGGCGTGAGGCGGCTTACTATGAACAGAAAGCGAAGGGCTACGAACGAGAAGCGGAGTACTACATCAAGAAAGCGGAAGGTTATCAACGCGAAGCGGCGTATTATAGCAAGAAGGGAGATATAGACCGAGCAAATACGCAGACACGTTATGCGCGTAACGCTATGGATAATGCCAAGACGCAGCAGCGTTATGCAAAAGACGCATGGGATAACTACCGTACTCAGTTACGTTATGCTCGCGAGGCCGACGAGAAAGCCGCTATGTATCTCCGTTGGGCAACGCAATAGAGGTTCCTTAACATACGAATGTTACAATCTTAAATACGAATCAATATGAATAAAGAAGACATTGAAGTTATTAGTATAGGTATAAACGATACATTTAGGTATGCAGGTAAGGTCTTTCATGGGTTGGAGGATCTGAAAAAATCCGCGTTCGAAGATTATAACAAGAAAGACAAGATGAACAATCCACCATACGTGGTTATTATCGAACATCTATATCCTTGTTTTGATTCGGAGGACTATGCAAACGAGAACCGTTACTACCAAAACTATTATTTTACTACTGACCGAAAAAAGGCGGAGCGTATATGTGAAGAAACAG